>Ga0207414_1000399_pt1 | contig 20016 bp, 21 predicted proteins | sample PonA231FremontCA_2_FD_187269 | JGI IMG/M metagenome (GOLD analysis project Ga0207414, IMG submission 187269) | Marine sediment microbial community from Fremont, CA, USA - Pond A23 Sediment 1 (SPAdes) | ecosystem: Environmental > Aquatic > Marine > Unclassified | place: USA: Fremont, California...
AAAGTTCGTTTATAGAAACTGATTTTCCATTACCCAAATTAAGAATCTCCCCCTCTGCAGCCTCAACCTCAAGCGCTCTAATATTGGCTCTCACGACATCTTCGACAAAGATGAAATCCCTCGTCTGTTTCCCATCACCAAAAATAATCGGAGGCTTACCCTCGACCAATCGATTCAAAAATTTTGAAATAACCCCAGCATAAGCTCCATCCCCCTGTCTAGGACCGTAAACGTTGAAATAGCGAAATACCACAGGGCTAAGGCTCTCCCTCTCCAATATTTCCTTTTCGGCCGAAAGTTTGGATTCGGCATAGGGAGAAGTAGGGGCCGGAGAAGTCTCCTCATCTATCGGAAGGGTATCAGGATCTCCATAAACTGCACAGGTAGAGGCAAAAACAAACTTCTCCACCTCACACTCTTCACATTTCTCCAAAAGATTGACCGTCCCATGAAAATTCACCTCTTCCGTCAGCTCCGGGTTCTCCACGGAGAAAGGGACACTAGTGATAGCAGCCTCATGAAAAACTGCATCCATCCCTTCAACAGCTTCCCTAACCTCGTCTTCATTTCTCAAATCACCCTCAATGAAATGAAAAGCCGGATTGTCAACGCAATTATTCAGATTTTCCATATCTCCGGACCGTAGATTATCGAGCACGTTAACCTCATGGCCCTCATCAAGCAAACGTTCGACTAAATGGCTGCCTATGAAACCCGCACCACCGGTAACTAAAACTTTCAATCAATCCCCCTGAAAAATCAATTCCCCCATCTTAAAGAATCTTCTGAAATTCATGACAGAAAAAAAGTCAGATGTAGGAGAAAATCACAGCCGACACTAGAGCTCCGATCATCGACAAAATGAGTATTACAACCAACTTCGAAAAAGGTTCAGAACCAAAGTCAGGGTCCATAGGCTTGCTTCTCAAACGGTTCAAAGTGTATACCGATCTTTGGACCCCAAGCTGACCTCCCCACAAAGTGAGAGGAAGATTAATACAGAAAATCAAAACAATTATAGTGATTATCTTAAGTTCGGAAAACGGAACTTCTGCCAACGACCAACCAGTAACCGTCTCTTCGACATAGCTGAAGAGCAAATGGTCGTACATCCCTCTGGCAAAGAAAAATAGAAAACCTCCCGCACCGAACAAAATGTGGGTAAGTACGAAAGCCGAAACAGCAGAAAGTGTAAAAAATAGGAACAACTGCCAGGAAGTAGCAAGATTCGCCGGATTTGTCACTCGGACCACATAACTAATCGAGACAAAAGAATCAATCGTCCCGTACCATCTGGAAAAAGCGAAACCACCAATCCAACTTACAACCACTATGAACCAAAAAACGTATTTCAATCGATCTGACTGCAAAAATCTCACCGGAAAAATAGAATCAAGATATTACTCGTGTTCACTCTTATACCTTTTCTTAGCCTGATCGATCGTCTTCTTCAAATAATTATGATCCGTATTGACCTCAACCTCATCTTCAGAACTATCGTTTTCCGAACCTTTGTTCTCCTTCTTCTTCCCCTTGCTAGAACTCTTCGACTTACCGCCACTTTTTAAACTCTTCTCTATCCTGGTCAGCCTTTTCTCCAACTTTTCGACTTTTTCTTCAAGAGCATCCATAGATGACTCATCGCTCATCACTATCACCGGTTTGGGCTGGAATAATTTGTCTAATAAGTTTTTTCATACAGACAACTCCTCCTCAACAATTTCCCCTTCGGGCTCCTCCTCTCTAAAAACCTGAGCTGAAAACCTTTCAACAGAGATAGCTCCCTCAACCCAAGCATCCGGAGATAAACCGGCCTTCACACAAGTCTGAGACAAAAACTCCTCAGAATCCCAATCATTATCAACGGGCACCTGAGGCAACAAAAGTCCCTCCGACCCTCCAGACTTCACGATCAAACCATCCCGACCAACCTCGACCTCCTCCGGATACTTCTTAGGATCATCAACCTCAATATTCTCAGGAACCGTCAAAACACTCACTTCAACAGTGATATCCTTCAACTCTTCCGACCTAACTTCGGGGAAACGGGGATCTCTTATCGCCGAATTAATAGAAGAATTCACCAATCCTTCGATAAACGGTTGGCGAGGCAAGGGCCTACCTATACAACCTCTTAAATCACCACTCTTATTCAGAGTCACAAAAACGCCTCTCTCTTCTTTCATCTCTTCCGGTAATTCTTCATCCATCTCTGGCTCTTCTCTCGACTCCAAAAAGTTCTCAATAGTCTCTCTCGCTATTCGAACGGATTTTTCACCAAGTTCCTTGCTAAACATTATCAATCCCTCAATTTTCTCATAGCTTCTTCTATATTTTCCCAGTGTGCACCGCACCAATAAACCTTACCACAATCTTCACATCTCCAAAAAACGTCACTGTTCTCTAAAACCCCATCAGGAACCTGACCAACCATTTCGGATTTTTCAACCTTCTCCAACTGGCCATTGCAAACGGAACATCTTGAACTATCCAAAGATATATCGAAAGAAACGTCTAATTTTTCCGAAATTAAATTAATCTGACTTACAGGACTCTCCTCCTCATCTTCCAAAAGAACGGATTTCAAGTTATTTTTCAAAGCTTCACGATTAAGATCCACATCTCTCGTTAACAAAACTCTCGATTCTTCCTCCGCCAAGTCCAACAAAAAACTATCTTCTTCCTCAGAAGGGATTTGAAAATCGTTCACACACTTTACATCCTCGCCCAAAAGCCTAAGCCAACGAGTAACCTTCCCCAACATTCCATCGGCAACAAATCTCATTTTAGGCCCTGAGTGTTAATACAAAAGAAAGATATCATTCTTCATCAATCAAGTAATCAGCAAATTCGCTAATTTTTTCCGCCGCAGGAGAATCGGGCTTCCAATTAACCAAAAGCTGACCCTGATTTATCGACTTTCTAACATTTTCATCGAAGGGGATCTCACATAAAACCGGGATATTCATAATCCTCTCAACTTCCTCACTGGGCAGTTCATGATCCTCTCCTTTTATTTTGTTAATCACTACGCCTATCGGATCTAATCCTAAGAAACCACTGGAAACTTTCGTCTTCATCGAATCCGAAACTGCAGTCATCTCAGGAATGGTAAGAACAAGAAGCTCATTACCGGCTTTGAAAGACGCTATCGTTTCCTTTCTCAAACCATTCGAAGCGTCAATCAGAACATAATCATAACCCTCAACATGATTCTGAACCAAATCCACTATTCTAGAAACTTTGGCCCCCCTTATCTTGTCCAAAGTAACTGCCGCCGGAAGCACATTTACCCCTCCAGGACCTTCATAAACAGCTTCTTTATAGGGGAACTTTCCCTCCAACGCCCCGTTAAGTGTCTTAGAAACTTTTTCCAAATTAAAGAAAAGCGCTTGACTGGGAGAGGTTACACTCCCATCGATAATTAACGTAGACTTACCCTTGTTGGCCATGACAACTCCTAGATTAGCAGTAAAAACGCTGCGTCCAACTCCTCCTTTTCCGGAACCGATTGTAATGACTCTCATTGAGTTTCCCTTTTAGTTTTCATCAAGAATACAAAGATAATACCCTTTCTACCTTTTCCTCTCCGAATAATCGTTTGGGCTCTTCCCCCTTAAAAAATACTTTTAATGAGGTTTCTAAATCCTCTGCCAAGAAAATATTTAAAAAAATCTCCTTTAATTTTTCTTCCCCCTCTAAATACTCTATCAGGGAATCCATCTTCTGATTAGGAGAAATTTCCAGAGATTCCAACAATATCTCTCCCACTTTCACCTCATCACCAAACCTTTCCCTCCAGTCCTTCTCATAGCCAAAAAGATTGTCCTTGGAAAGGTCATTTTCACTAATAGCTTCGACCATGGACTCACCAGCCATCTTCCCGGACTCAATGGCATACCTCAAACCATGGCCCGACAAAGGATAGATCTGCCCGGCCGCAGTCCCCACAGCCATGATACCATCCTCCACCATAGTACTTATCGGACCTTCAACTGGCAGTTGACGCCTATACTCCCCAACTGGAACGCTTCCAGACAGCCTGGTAGGGTCCTCTCTACCTATAAACTCATCCAAAGCGGAGTCGGGATGAATCCTAACTCCTCGTATGCCTGCCATAGCATGTTCTTCACCAAAAGAATAAATCCAAGCATAACCTCTTGGAGCAAAAAGTGAGTTAAAATATAAGTCTATTTTTTCAAAACCGGAAGCATTTGTCATTAAATATTCATTTGTTTGAGTATTCTTTTCCTCGTCCCAATCCATGTTCTGAACTTGTCTGCGAAAAATGCTGGCCCATCTAGCTCCGGCTCCTGTCCCATCTATCACTCCTTCGCTTTCTATCTTTTCCGACCAGTTTCCAGATTCTATTTTTACACCTTTTACCTTACCTCTTTTTTCTACAAGCCCTCTAACGGGAGCACCTAACCATATATCTGCTCCCGCTTTCACTGCTTTCGAAGCTAGTTCCTTTTCCAGTTCTTCTCGGTCTATTATCTTCCCAAAATCCCCTTCCATCTTCAAATCTTTATGAGGAGAATGAATTTCCATCTCATTTACATGAGATTTAACCGATTTAGAAAAATCTTCATCCAAAAATTGAGAGGAAACCCAGGAAGATGTTTGGGATTGACCTATCTGAGCTTTCATTTCTAAAACTAGAACTTCCATTCCTTTTTCAGCAGCCGCTTTAGCTGCGGATAACCCTGCAGGACCCCCTCCTGCTATAATTATATCGTGGTCTTTAGCCATACATGACCCTATTCCATTTAAAAGAAGTGTATTTATAAAGGTAAAATATTTACGTTATTTCTTTATTAGACATTTTTTTACAATTAGTCAAAATTTGCTTTTTTGCAACAAACTATTTGTGTAACTCTAATACACTTTTTTTACTCAAAAAATAGAAAAAGTAATGGTAGAAATGAAAAATCCGAAAAGAATCACCGTCGCTCTCGACGAAGAAACTGAAAAAATACTCGATGAAATGACATCCAACGAAGAGGTTTCTAAGAGCGAGATGGTCCGAAAATCAATAAAGTTTTATCATGAAAACGAAGATCTCCGTGATTACGATCACGAAAAATTAGAAACTTATCTTAACTTACTATCTCAAGGTGAACACGTTATCTTAGATATTGACAGATGGTTATCAATCTTAGAAATTTTAGAATCATCAGAGGAAAAAGAAAAATTTAGAAAAAAATCTCGAAAAATAGCAAAGTCGCATGCAGAACAGCTGAAAGAAGAAGTAGTCTCTTTTGAAGATTTACTAGAAAGACTGGAAGCTTGTAACTTCTATGACTTGGACAAAATCTCTGAAAAAGAATATACGCTTATTGTAAACTCTAAGGAATCAAAAAAATTTGTCAAAAAAACACTAGAAGACTTTTCCGAGATGATGGGTTTTAATGTCGAGATAATAGAGGATATCGGAAAACTAAGAGCAAGAGAAAAAAAATAACCAGTTTTTCTCAAAAAGATCCCGAGAAAATAGTCCCTATCTAAATCAGTATTAACTTTTCATAAAACTTCTTAAGAAGCATTTTTATATCGCGAATCTCATGTATCCTTGAGAAAAATGTCAAAAATTCAAAAGAATTCTTCATACCTTAACGAAATGTCAACTACTGACACGAGGACAAGAGCTCAAGATGTCAGTCCGACAAGTGGAATGTGTCCTATTTGTATAGAAGACTGTAAAGCCCTCTGTGAAATCGGAAAATCCGCATTCAGAGGAAGGGAAACACTTTATCCGATTCCTGATGAATTCGGGACGAGTACTGCAGCATCATTGAAAGATTATCGACTCGATTGGTCACACTTCAACATTCTATCCCAATTAAGAAGCGCTCAAGGAGTCGCTGAGGACCCGGATGAAGCCTTATTCACCGAAGTGGATGTATCATCGGAGATGGGTGGAGTCCCGTTGGAAGTTCCAATTTCTTGTGGTGCTTATGGATCAACCCAAGTAGCAAAAGATAACTGGGATGCTTTGGCAATAGGGACTGCATTATCGGGAGCGATTCTGATAGTAGGTGAAAACGTCTGCAGAATGGATCCTGAAGCCAAATTTTCTGACGGGTCTATTGAATATTCAGAAGATATGGAGTACAGAATCAAAAAGTTCAGAGAATTCCAAGATGGAGAGCACGGAGATGTAGCTGTCCAGACAAATGTAGAGGATGAAAGACTTGATGTTGAGAGTTATGTCATATCAGACTTAGGAGTAAATATAATTGAAAGAAAATGGGGTCAAGGGGCCAAAGCCATAGGTGGAGAGGTTAGAATAGACAGCCTCGAAAGAGCTAAAACGCTGAAAGAGAGAGGTTACGTAGTTCTCCCAGATCCTACCGACCGAGCTGTTCAAGAAGGTTATCGAGAAGGAAGCATCAAATCTTTCGAAAGGCATAGCAGGGTCGGAATGCCCGAAAAGAAATCATTTGTTGAAGATTTCGAAGGGCTTAGAGAAAAAGGCGCTGAAAAAGTGACCCTTAAGACTGGAGCTTATAGGCCTTCAGATGTTGCATGGACGATGAAAGTAGCTTCAGAATCAGAAGTTGATTATATAACATTTGATGGAGCAGGTGGAGGTACTGGTATGAGTCCAGTTCCTATGATGAACGAAATGAGTACTCCGACCGTTTACTTAGAAGCTCAGGTTCTCAAAAGTGCGAAAATACTGGACGAAGAGGGAGAATATGTTCCGGACATAAGCATTGCCGGAGGTTTCATTCAAGAAACTCAAATTCTGAAAGCTCTAGCATTGAGTAACTATGGAGATGATCCTTACATAAAGTCCGTAACTATGGGACGATCTCCTATCACAGCAGCCTTCAAAGGTTCTTACTACGCTGAGCTCGCAGAAAAAGATAAATTGCCTTCCACTTTCGAAGATAAATATGGAAGCGATGTCGAAGATTTCTTTGTCACTGCAGAGGAGCTCAAAGAGGAACAGGGAGATAAGTACGATGATATACCTCCTGGAGCAATAGCGGTGTACACTTACCTATCTGATAGGATAGGCGTGGGACTGAAACAGCTTCTAGCGGGTACGAGAAAATGGGACCTAAGTTTGGCTAACAGAGATGATTTGGCATCCTTGACAGAAAGAGCAGAAGAGGCTACAGGAATACCCACAGTGGATAAAATCGAGACGGATGTCTACGACAAAATACTTAGAGATTAAACTCAAACATTCTAAAAGAATTTTTTGTCGATCTTTTTTCCTAGAGAATATCATATTTGAACTTATTTATCGCCAGTTAAGAAAAATTCCATCAACTCATGCTTCAAACAAAAACTAAATATTTTCCCTTTATAAAGGACCTCAACAATATTTGTGATTGAGATGTCGAAATGATGGAAACAGACACCAAATCTGAAAGACCGAAAAGCAAAAAAGATCACTGCCCTGCTTGCGATAGCAATGCTGTGATACAAGACCACCAGAGCGGGGAAAGCATATGCACCAGATGTGGAATGGTCCTGATTCAAAAGGAAATGGACAAGAAACCTGAATGGTACGATAAACCAGGTGAGCAGACAGGTAGAGCAGACACCTCAACCGGGTCCGATATAACACAGCACGACCTCGGGCTCGGAAGCAAAATTGGAAATTCTAGAGATCTATCCCCCGCTAAAAGAGCTAAAATGAGAAGATTGAAGAAATGGCACAAAAGGTCCAGAGCGACAAACTATCAAGACCGTAGTCTTCGACAAGCTCTAATAAACCTCGACAAACTTTGTGAGGATCTACATCTGAAAAAAGCAGTGAAAGAAGAAGTAAGCAGTCTCTTCAGAAAAGCCAAAAAAGGTGAGATCACTCCTGGAAGAGACACATGGACCATGTTGTCTTCCCTGATATTTGTGGTGGCAAGAATGCGAGGGATCCCACGAACCGAACAAGAAATAGCAGAGGTCCTGATGGAAAGAAAACAGATGGGTGAAAAAGAGGCCTATAAAGCTCTGAGAAGAACGAGAAAGGTATTGATAAAAAACCTTGAACTCGATGTTCCGAGACCTAAACCCAAAGAATACTTAGATAGATTCTCTACGAGATTGGATCTACCCAAAGACGTCCGAGCCAAAGCTCATGAGTTATGTCATTCGGCTCCAGAAAAACTCAAGAGTAGAAAGGCCTCTTTCCTCGTCGCGGCCGGTCTAATTTACAACGCTTCAAGAAATGTAGAAGGATTCAAATTAAAAATTCGAGAAGTCACTGACACCCTAGACGTTGGGGTTTCAAGTCTCTCAAAGACTGGAAAACTACTTAGAGAAAGTCAGGGCGACAATTGAAAAAAAGATTCAAATTCCAACCTATTTACTTTGTTTCAAATTAATCCAACCAATCTTTTCTTAATCCTACAAATAGAACGGCTGCTAAAAACGCCACGGCCATAATCATAAAAATTCCAACCGATGTCCAAGGCAGTTCTTGAGGAGGTTCATCTTTGGGAAAGTCCAACGAGTTATCCCCTCCTCCAAAATAAAACGCTTGAGAGCCCACTACATTAGCGGAGTCTTCTCCACCCTCACCCCAAATCTCGAACCTAACATAATTTTGATCTTCCTCTATATCTTCAAAATAAAAACTACTTCCAGTCTTCACGATTTTCCCATCGAAAATCCACCTTATCTCTTCATAACCACCCCTATTTTCTATCTCCAGTTCGATCTCTTCATTATCCATATTTATCTTGGAAACTTTGGGAGGCTTTCCTTCACCTAGGTTTTGAACGAAAAACATTCTCCCCTCAGTCATCGAATGTCTAACCGCCTCTGACGTCTTTTCCGGAGCAAGAACAGTGGTCCAAGCCGTGTTCCAATCCCATTCATGCTCGTCAGAAACAGCAAACCCATAAACTTCTCTATCCCAGCCAAACTTCCTCAAATTCTTATCGAAAATATCAGCATTATACTCGGAATAATTGTTTCCACTATTTATGACTTCCAGACCTACCAAGTGATTCTCATTATACTCATCAAAATACTGATAATACCAATCCCAGTCCTTGCCTTCATAACTCTGTTTATGCCACTCAGGGTGGGCAAAAAACTGAATACCGTTATAGGTCTCCCCAGTCTCAGGATGGATCTCGCGACCGCCTATCACATCTAAAAACTCTTCAAACTCCAAAACCCATCCACGAGGTTCAGCACCCGAGCCCCAATTACTCTCCGCCGACTGGGCCTCCGTAAACAAAGTCGGCATATGACTACCTTCCGACCTGAAAAGGTTGCCATCATAGGTTGGCTCACTCCCCGGCACGGCTATGATATCAAACTGATCCGGGTCAAGCCCATAGTCCTCCCAAGGATAAGTACAAACCCAATGGTCCGTTATTGCCAAAACGTCAAAATTATCCTCCTCATGTCCCCTAACGCTTTCCTCTACCGTAGCATTCCCGTCGGACTGAATTGTATGAGAATGAAAACTTGACTTGAGATATTCATAATTATCCCAATTAACACCTTCGTAGGGTGATCTTACCTCATAATTCTCATTCGTAACTCCTTCTACAGCTGCCGGCCCCAGTAAAAAGGAGAAAATCACGAAAAAAACTGCAGAAAAAAGGAGGAACCTCCGTTTACCCAGCACTTTGTTCGAAAACATAAGAACTTACCCCTCTCTCGTTAAAATTCAATGTTTATTTAAATCTTGGTCAGCTAGCAGAAAATCTCGAACTAGTTTATCCTTTAACTGAAAGAGAGAATGAGCCCCGGGCGGAAGTCGAACCCGCGACCTATCGCTTACGAGGCGATCGCTCTGGCCAGCTGAGCTACCGGGGCACCCAGATACTACCAATGCTTTTCTCCCTAAAAACAATCAAGTCAAAAATGAACAATCCGACCAAAAAATATGAAACTAATTTATATCTTGTAAGAGTAGACGTTTACTGTAGGTGTAATAGTGAAGGAGAGAGAAAGGCCGAGCAAGGATGAATACTATCTAGGAATTGCAGAATCTGTTTGTCAAAGGTCCCCTTGTATCAGAAGACAGTTCGGAGCTATTGTCGTGAAAGACGACTCGGTGATCAGCACGGGTTACAATGGTCCAGCTAGAGGAGTGGTGAACTGCAATCAGGTCGGATGCCTAAAAGACGAACTTGACCTCCCCCCTTACAAGAGATATGACTCTTGTCCCGCCGTACACGCGGAAGAAAACGCCTTGATTAACGCAGCGAGGCAAGGAACTAGCGTCCTAGGAGGAACTCTATATCTATATGGTCAACAATACAACACGGGAGAGGTTTTTGAGGGAAAACCCTGCGACCGGTGTAAACGAGCTATTGTTAATGCAGGTATCGAAAAAGTGATCACCAAAAGACCAGATGGGACAGTAATAAAAAAGGAAGCTAAAGAGTGGGTTACTAGAGATACTGAAAGTTATCTAAAAAGTCTCGAAGAAGCTAAAGAGTAATTCTAGCCTAATTTTACTTTTCAATTAATATTCACTGCCTATTTTTCAAAAAAGAGTTCCCATTAGTGATAGTTAGATTCAAAACAATTTCAGCGATATCACTGCCATATTCCGCTATCCTCCTTATGCTTTCCACAATCAATCTTATCCTAATAACTTCGGAAGGATTTTTTTGAGCCAGATAACTGTTCATCTCCTCTTCTAAATCATATATTTCTTGAAGTCCTTCAATAACTTCTTCAGCAGACTCATAATCCCCCTCGAAAAGAGAGTTAACTGCTTTTTGCAGAATAGAACTCGCAAGTGAATTAATCTCTTTCAACATCTCAAGAGACTCATCATCAATCGAATCATCCATCTCAAGAAAATTCTGAGCCATCATCGCCGCATGATCACCCACTCTTTCAACGTTCTTAGATACAAGTCTATAACCTAAACACTCTCTCAAAGAGTCCAATCCGATATCTTCCAAAAGAGAAGGATCATGGAATGCTGCCCTTATCTCACGAATCAAATACATTTGAAACCGGTCCACTTCGTCATCTATCTCCGTTACCTCTTTCGCAAGATCTCGATCGTTCTCCTCTAAAGCAGTTATGGCATTTTCCTGCATAGAGGTCGCGACATCATACATCCTTCTAAGAGCCCCTCCCACTGAAAGTTCCAAGTAACTCAGGAGAACCTGTAAAGTAATACCCTCAATTGATTCGGAAATGACCTCGGTTCCGACCAGCGTTTTCCTAACAAAATCTTTTATCCCCACTCTCTGAGAAGACTCTATTCTTTCACCCTCAGGAACAACCTCGATAAGGCTATAACCCACCAAATAGAGAGACAATATCTTTCTATTTATCGCATCGAGGCTTTCATCCGAACCTATTTCTATTTTAATTTCTTTTGACCCTTCCTCTTCACTCAGCTTTGCGGGAGAGAGGACCAAAGAAGAGCCTTGTTCATCCACCACCATTCCATTCCCAGCTTCCAAATCCATCTCTTCCACCCAATTTTTCGGAAGCGAAAGAGTATAGGTTGAGCCACCGGTCAGCTGAATTCTCCTTATTTCTTCTCTTTTTTCATTCCCCATATATACAAACCAGAAAAGAATATATAGAATTTAACATTAATAAGTTTTCTCTATAATCTTATTTCTCTATATATATTTATATATTCTATTTGGACAACGTATATAATAAATTGGAGTATAAATGAATTCGAAATTCCGACAATAATGATACTAAAGAGATGATCAAAATTTGAACTGGAAATACAGTTTACCACTACTAATCCTCATTCTACTAGTAGCAGGCTCACTCGCCGTAAACCAAGAGGAAGAAATAACACTATACGGGAGAAGGAGCTCATCCGGGACCTTCGTATATTTCAGAAATCACGTCGTCGAAAACGAATACAGCGGACAAATGTACAACATGATCGGCAACGAATCAATAATTCAAGCCATAAAAAACGACAAAACCGGAATAGGATATGTGGGAGTAGGTTACGCGCTTAAAGATAACGGAGCACCAGTCGAAGGCATTAAAATTTTGGATATTGCCAAAACGGAAAATAACAAACCTGCATCACCTCTCGATCCCGCAAACGTAAAAGAAGGCAAATACCCTATAGCAAGACCACTCTACCAATACACAGATGGAAATAGTCCGATAAAGAACCTTATTCAAGAATTTATCAAGTTCGAACTGAGCGAAGAGAAGGAAAATCTAATATTAGAGACAGGGTTCTATCCAGTAATTCCCTCCGACAGACAACAAAACGAGAAAAATCTGGAAAACATTGGAGAGTTAAGCACAAAAAACGAACTAACAATAAAAGGATCCGACACGGAATTACAGCTAGTTTCTAATTTTGCCGAAGCCTATCTGGAAAAAAATCCAAACTCAGAGATAACAGTGGAAGGAGGGGGATCCGGAACAGGAATAGCTGCTTTGATAAGTGGAAGGACCGACATAGCAAATTCCTCCAGAAAGATTAAAGATGAAGAAATAGAAGAAGCGGAAAGCAACGGAATTAATCCTAACGAATTTATCATCGCAAGAGACTGCATCACGATCATCGTAAACGAAAACAATCCTATTGAAAATCTTACCATGGAAGAAGTCTCGAAAATCTTCAGTGGGAAAATTACAAAGTGGAGCGAGTTGGAGGGGTGGGAATAATGTCCGATCTAAAAGAGAGGATAATAGAGGGTTTTCTAGGATTAAATTCCATCTTGATAATATTTATACTCCTAGCTATATTCGCCTTCATAGGTTTCACAGGTGTAAAATTTTTCTTTGCCCCCGAAGTTAGTCTCGGAAGTTTTTTCCTGGACACCATTTGGAACCCAATCGCGTTCGGAAAGGCCAGATATGGGGTACTAAACCTCATTCTCGGAACTATGTTCATCGCAGTTGGGGCCCTCGGAATCTCAATCCCCTTAGGAGTTGCTACCGCAACATATCTATCCGAAATAGCTAGTGAAAGAACTAAGCAAATACTGAAACCCGTATTCGAGATGATAGCGGCGATTCCTTCGGTAGTCCTCGGACTCTTCGGACTACTAATCCTCGCTCCTCTATTTGCAAATCTATTTGGATTACCTAATGGGTTAAACGCTTTCACAGCATCCATACTCGTCGGGTTCATGGCACTACCTACTATTACCAGTATAGCTGAAGACGCGATATCAAGCGTTCCGAAAAGCTATAAGGATGCTAGTTCTGCCCTTGGGGCCACTAAATTAGAAACAATTCAGAACGTAACTCTGCCCGCCGCCAAATCCGGGATAATAGCTTCGATAATGCTTGGATTCGGAAGGATAATCGGGGAGACAATGGTGGTTTCGATGATCGCGGGCAATGTGAAAGGGGCGCCGACCAACCTTTTCGACCCTGTAAGACCTATGACGGCAAATATTGCCATAGAAGCTCAGGAGGTCGTTCAGGGGAGTACTCATTATCAAGGTCTATTTGCTATCGGAGCTTTACTTTTCCTCATCACATTCGGCATTAACACAGCGGCCGATTGGATAATCCACAGGGGTGAATAGAATGTTTTCGAGGGAGGATAAGGAAACAATATACTTTGGTCTGATGAAGCTAGCCGGAATAGTCAGTTTAGCTATTCTGATCGCCGTAATCGGCTATCTCCTCTATGAAGGTGTTGGCGTGATAGATTGGGGGTTCGTTAGTAAGATGTGGAGCCATCAAGACATAACTCTAGGAGGGATAAAGCCGGCAATACTGGGTACGCTATACCTGGCAGGTGGGATAGCTCTCTTTTCGATCCCGACAGGAATGTTCTGCGCGATATACTTGAATGAATATGCGGGAGACAGTAAATTGGTCAGGTCTGTAAGGATCGCTATCAGAAACCTAGCCGGAGTCCCATCTATCGTTTACGGACTTTTCGGTTTTTCCGCATTCGTGATATTTTTCGGGTTCGGAAAATCTTTGCTAGCAGCCTGGCTAACCCTATCGGCCATGACCCTGCCCTGGACGATAACCGCCAGCGAAGAAGCTCTCAAAAATATCCCGGACTCTTTCCGAGAAGCTTCTCTAGCTCTGGGGGCCTCGAAATGGGAAACGATTAGAAAAGTTATCCTTCCACATGCTATTCCCGGGATGGTTACCGGTTCTATATTAGGATTGGCAAGAGCTCTTGGAGAGACCGCTCCTCTCCTACTAGTAGGCGGAGTCTTCTATATGCAGTCCCTTCCCACCTCTCCTCTAAGCCAGTTTATGGCTCTGCCGTACCATATCTACATCTTGGCCACACAACACACGGGAGATGCTGCATACAGCTATGCTGCGGGAACATCAATCGTCCTAATCGCTCTAATATTCGGGATAAGTTTGATTATGATCCTACTCAGACGTTACTTTAAAGCTAAAAGAGATTGGTGATTTATTAAAATGATAAAAATTCGAAAAATTCAGAATATATCAATGAGGGATGAAAATGAGAGATGAAGAACCGGTTATAGAAACAGAAAATCTAAATGCTTACTACGATGACTTTCATGCTCTGAAAGATATTACAGCCAGTGCTCCAGAAAACAAGATAACTGCTATTATGGGGCCCTCGGGATGTGGTAAATCTACATTCATCAAGTGCTTGAATAGGATGCTGGAGACTGTCAAAGGAGCTAAAATAGAAGGAAAAGTTAAAATCGGTGATACCGATATCTATGATCCTGAAGTTAACGAGCTCGATATCAGAAAAAAGATTGGAATGGTCTTTCAAAAACCAAACCCTCTCCCAATGTCAATAAAGGAAAACGTTCTTTACGGCCCTAAAATCCATGATTTTGATAATGATTTGGATGAGTCCTTGAGGTCCAGTCTGAAAGCAGTGGGTCTCTGGGAAGAGGTTAAAGACAGGCTCGACACATCTGCTTTTCAACTTTCCGGAGGTCAACAGCAAAGGATTTGTATCGCTCGAGCCCTGGCTGTAGAACCTCAAGTTATTCTAATGGATGAACCTACCTCCTCACTAGACCCAGTTTCTTCAAAGAAAATCGAAGAATTATTGACAGATTTGAGAGATATGTATGGAATAACCGTCCTCATAGTGACTCACGACGTGCATCAGGCAAAAAGAGTCGCGGACCACGCTTTGTTCCTATATATGGGTGAGCTTCTTGAGGATGGACCAGCAGAGAGAGTCTTTGAAGACCCGGATCATGAAAGGACAAAAAAGTACATAGAAGGAGAGCTTTGAAGATAAAATAACTGGATTTATTCCCAAAAAATATATGTTCATAAAAGAAATGTTTTAACATGACATCAGATAAATCGATAGAATGGTTGGGGAAACCCAAAGAAAAAAGGGCCTTAAAACTCTGTCAAGGGCATATGGATGAAATTGTTAAAGTTACAGAGGCTATGAGAGATTCTGTCCAATCTTTTTCTAAAAATAAAGAAAAGTTTCAAGAAAAATCCGAAAAAGTCCAAGAAAGAGAAAGATCAGCCGATGAAAAGAAGTCTCAGATCCTTAAGGAGCTTTCTAGAGGAAACTTCCCCCCTCTGAGTAGAGAAATGATTATAAGACTAATACTAACTACAGACGACATAGGCGACAACGCCAGAGCAGCAACTCTCAAACTCGGTTACCTTGAACCTAAAAAGATAAGTGATGAGGTTTTAGAAGGTTTGAACGAACTTTCCAAGATAGCATGTGAATCATCCGCTTCTCTAAAGGAAACATTCTCACTCCTCCTCGAAAACCCAGAGAAGGCCATAGAAAAAACAGAAGAAGTGGAGAAAATAGAGGAAAAAGCTGACAACTTCAGAGCTAATACTCTTATTCCAAAAATAATAGAATGGGCCGACAAATCAAAAAATCCTGGAACTTCATACATACTATCGGAAGTAGAAGACAACATAGAAGACGTAGTGGACAGAACGGAAAATAGTGCTGATGTAATAAGAGAAATTGCTATAAGAGTAGTTTAACTATCCGTTTTCCCCGTTAAGAGAGTCCTCAACGTGCCAGCATAGAATTTATGTGGGTCAAGGTAAGTCTTTTTACTTTGAAAAAGCTCCGAAAGATTAATAAGAATTATAGTAATAATAGTAGTAATAGTAATAATTTTTATTTAAAAGGAGGTGAACAATTATGAATTCTGAATCAGGAGAAATGATATGTCCTAAATGTGGCCATGAATGGAATCCACGAGTTGAAAAACCAAAAAGATGTCCGCGATGTGGAAAATGGCTCACCGAACACCATGAAGAATCGGAAGAAGATGGAAACAAAATCAGTAGAATAGAGAAAAGAGACGGAAGAGTCGTCGATTTTGACAAAAGTAAAATCACTGAAGCCATTTGGAGTGCAGCGCAAGCAGTCGGTGGAAGAAACAAAAGATTAGCCGAAAGACTCTCAGATAAAGTAGTAGACTACCTAGAAAATGAATTCGCAAAAGAAGTTCCTCATGTAGAAGACGTACAGGACGCAGTCGAGAAAATATTGATCGAAAACGGTCACGCAAAGACGGCAAAATCATTCATTCTCTACAGAAAACAGCACGAGGACATGCGAGAAATAAAATCAACATTCCTAGAAGTCGAAGAGTTAGTAGATGATTATTTGGGGAGGAAAAGCTGGAAGGTCAAAGAAAACAGCAATGTAGGATACTCAATGTCAGGCCTATACAAACATGCGGCCGGTGAAGTCGTTTCTAATTACTCACTAGACCGAATGTACCCAATGGAAGTTTCCGACGCACACAGAAACGGAGACATCCATATTCACGATCTAGCCTTCGGCATAGCAGGATACTGCGCAGGATGGTCCTTACAGGACTTACTAAGAGAAGGATTCAATGGAGTACCAGGAAAAGTAGAATCAAAACCAGCAAAACATTACGATTCAGCATTGCTACAAATGGCAAACTTCATCGGAACTTTGCAAAACGAATGGGCAGGAGCACAATCCTTTAACTCGATGGACACTCTACTAGCTCCTTTCGTAAGAAAAGACAATCTAGATTACAAGGAAGTTAAACAAGGGATGCAAAAATTCGTATTTAATCTCAACATAGCTAGTAGATGGGGAGGGCAAACTCCTTTCACAAACCTAACTATGGACTGGACGGTTCCAAATGACCTGAAAGAGCAGCCAGTGATCTACAACGGGGAAACAGTAGAAGGTGAGACCTATGATGAATATCAAAGTGAAATGGACCTTATAAACAAAGCATTCCTGGAAGTAATGATGGAGGGGGACATGAACGATAGGCCGTTCACATTCCCGATACCTACCTACAACGTTACGGACTCATTCAACTGGGAAAGTGAAAACGCTCAGTTGCTCTTCGAAATGACAGCAAAATATGGACTTCCTTACTTCTCAAACTTCGTCAACAGTCCAGACATGGACCCTAGCGACATCAGAAGTATGTGTTGCAGGCTAAGACTGGATGAGACCGAACTTGAGAGAAATGTAACAGGAGGACTTTTCGGATCCAGTGACAAAACCGGTTCACAAGGAGTAGTCACAATAAACATGCCTAGAATAGGCTATCTTTCAGACACAGAAGAAGAATTCTATGAAAGACTGGACTATATGATGGTCCTAGCCAAGAATTCACTTGAGATAAAAAGAGAAGTTGTCTCAGAAAACATGGAAAATGGACTTTTGCCTTATTCTCAAAGATATCTCGGAACACTAGAAAACCACTTCTCAACGATTGGCCTAGTAGGCATGAACGAAGCCTGTCTTAACCTATTCGGAAAAAGCATTGCTACAAAAGAAGGAAAGAAATTCTCAGTTGAAGTACTAAAATATATGAGAAAAAGACTCCAAGACTTCCAAGAAAAAACAGGTAATCTCTACAATCTAGAAGCATCACCAGCAGAAGGAACTAGCAGAAGACTAGCTAAAATAGACAAAAAGAAATACTCTAATATAGCAACTGCAGGAGAGGATACACCATACTACACCAATTCTACACAACACCCTGTCAATGAAACAGACGACCTTTTCGAACAAGTCGAAAAGCAAGAAGATCTACAAAAACTCTACACAGGGGGAACAGTATTCCACACATTCCTCGGAGAAAAAATGACCGGAGAAGGAGCTAAAACACTCGTAAAGAAACTCACCCATAACTCAGAACTACCCTACGTAACACTGACCCCAACCTACAGTATATGTCCAAACCACGGATATGTAACAGGAGAACATCCCGAATGTCCCGACTGTGGGTCCGGATGCGAAGTATATTCCAGAGTCGTAGGATACTATAGACCAGTGCAGAACTGGAACGACGGAAAACAAGAAGAATACGAGGAAAGGAAAACCTTCCAAAAACTACAACCAACGGAGACAGCATAAAAAAATGGAGTTCAAAGGTCTCGAAAAAAACTCAGTGATCGAATGGCCGGGCAAAGTAGTATCGGTCGCTTACACAGGAGTGTGTAACTTCCGATGTCCATACTGTCAAAACAGTGATTTGGCGCTTCGCCCGGAGGATATCCCTAGTATAGACGGGGAAGAGGTCCTTGAACACTTAGATTCGAAAGAAGAATGGCTCGATGGCCTGATAGTTACCGGTGGGGAACCTACTCTCCACTCTTCTCTTCTTAATTTTTCTAAAAAAGTAAAAGAAAGAGGATTCCTTTTCGGTATCGAAACTAATGGTACCAATTACGATTTTTTGAAAGAATTTATTGATAAGAACCTAGTTGATAGGATATCCTTGGATATCAAAGCTCCATTAATCTGGGAAAAGTACAGGAAAGCAATAGGTGTAGATGATAAAGAACTATTTGAAAATGTGAAAAAAACTGTAAAATTACTTCAGAGAACCGACATATCACACGAATTTAGAACTACAGTTGTTCCCAAAATTCTAGAACTTAAAGACCTGGAAGAAATAGGAAAAGAAATTGAGGGTTCGAAAAACTACTATCTTCAACAATTCAGTCCTGAAAATACTTTAGAACCTGAATTTGAAGAAGTTGAACCCTACTCTGAAGAAGAACTCAAAGAAATTCAGAAAAAATTAAAAGAAGAATACGATCTTCAACCCTGCAAAATTAGAAATCTTTAGTCTATCATAGTCTCTTCTCTTATTATTCTCAAAAATATTGACGCCGGGGCTGGGATTTGAACCTTAAATTTGCTCATAATAATACTCTCCAAAATTTTACTGACGAATAAGAGGAATGAAAGATTTTTTAGTTAAAAAGTTTCTAAATAAAAAGCCTAAACAGGCCGTGTTGAAGATAAAGTCTATGCAATCTACGAAGTAGCTCTAAAAAATTCGTAACCAGAAATTATTTATCCTGTAAATTATATATTATTTAATAGAAACTGGAATTTTATATTATGCCTAAAAGAGACAAATGGCGAATATATCTGGATATTCTGAAAGTTATTTCTAGAAATGAAAATTGTTCGAAAACTAAAGCTATGCAACTTTCTAATCTCAGCTGGCGAAGTTTTAGCAAGCATTTTATGTATCTTTCAGATAATAATTTCTTAGAAAATGATTGTGACTCTGTTAAAAACTATTCTTTGACTAAAAAGGGTGAAGAATTACTTTCGAAGTTAGTTAGCGTGGCAAAAATATTAGAAGAAACCTAATAGCTTCTATCAAAATTCATTTTTCAAAAATTAGTTACTTCAATTTTAACTTGATGCTTTTTGCTCTACTTTTAAATTACAATATGTGTAACTGTTTAGCTTTTTCTCTTAGATCCTTCAACCGTTAGATTTATAAAGGAAAGTATAAACAAATATAAACGATGGTTATGTCTGGAGAATTGGAATTATCTGAGGAGAAATTGGTCCTTTCCGAGGATATTGAGGATATTATCCGTAAGGAAGTGGCTCCGATCGGGAATGGGGCACATGTGACTTGTCCGAAAGAACACCTTGGAAAGACTGTTTACCTTGTGGTGTGTGAGGAATGAATTCTCAGACTCTGGGGATGTCTGAGTGTTCCTCTTGTCCTCACGTAGAAGAATTAGAGGATAGAAACAAAGAGTTGGAAGACGAGAACGAGGAACTCAAAGAAAAGCTTGCTCTCAAGGATGAGAAAATCAAGAGGTTGTGGAAAAAGTTGCAAAAATATCGTAATCCCC
>Ga0207414_1000400_pt1 | contig 20010 bp, 19 predicted proteins | sample PonA231FremontCA_2_FD_187269 | JGI IMG/M metagenome (GOLD analysis project Ga0207414, IMG submission 187269) | Marine sediment microbial community from Fremont, CA, USA - Pond A23 Sediment 1 (SPAdes) | ecosystem: Environmental > Aquatic > Marine > Unclassified | place: USA: Fremont, California...
ATGTTTGATGTTTTATCAACTCTTTGATTTTATTTCTTGATCCAGTTGGTCAAGATTGCCCGAATTTCGATATTTGAATTTCGGATTTTAAATTTGTAAGGATCTTGGATCCGACCTTCCCAGGGAGTCCTGGTGATGTACCTGCTGGACACAAATACCCTTATCTATTTCTTCAAGGGTAAAGGGCGGGTTCCGGAGCGTTTCTTGGCAACTGCGCCCGGAGAAATCACCATTTCTACAATCACTGTATTTGAGATTGAGACAGGTATAGCCAAATCCAACCAACTTGTTCCCTACCAGGTGTGCCATGCCCAGGGTAAAATGACCAAAGCCACAGCCGAGGTCCAGAGCGGTTCTGCCAGGCCGCAGATAATTTGCCAGGATTTTTTCCGGCGGATGAATAATCCGCCGCAGTGGATTGTCGAAAGAGTACGCAAACCACCAGGGACAAACAAAAGACTTTTTCTGTTTTAGATCATGTTTCATATGCCTATATCTAAATCCAATCTTTAACCAAGAAAAATGTAATACTGGAGACAAATGAAGTAAAGAATGTTAGGCAGATGATTTTGTTCCGGATTTTTTTATTTCGATTTCCAGATTGGTGGTAATATACAATCCATATTATTTTTCCGCGCAACCTTTAAACCTTGTTCACCAAAAAGTGAAAAGGAGTGGACAAGAATAAAGCTACAAAGCATTGGACAGGCCTAATTGTCTCTACAACTTCTTTCCCCTTAAAATTCGGATTGACTATTTCTTTTCTGGAATGCGAAATAGAAGATAAATCCCGCCAGGATGGTCCCCAGGCCGAAGAGGGAAGCCATGGGCCGGCTGCTTATGGTGAATACGATGATCCAAGCACTTGCCAGGATAAAAACAAGAGGCGTGACCGGGTATCCGAATGTGCGATAGGCACTTTTCAACTCCGGCTTCTTCCTGCGCAGGTACATCAGACCTGCTACAGTCAACAGTGCAAAAAGTGAGAGTGTAAATCCTATGTACAAAAGGAGTGAATCAAAGGAGGTGGTTACGATCATGAAAATCGCTAGACCTGCCTGCAGGAATATGGAACTGGCGGGTGTTTTTCTGTTGGAATTCACCTGGCTAAACAGCCGGAAAAAGACTTTGTCCTTGGCCATGGCATAGTAAATCCTGGGCCCGCTCATTATCATCGCACTGATCACCGAGAGCAGGCCCAGGGATATGGCCAGGCTGAAGAGTTTTCCGGCAGTGGGACCGAAAAGGGATTGGGCTGCCTTGGTACCTACTTCTATCATTCCGCTCATTTCATCAGGTGAAAGTGCGTAGACAAATACCAGGTTCAGTAGCAGGTACAGGATGATTACCAGGCCGGTGCCTGCTGCCAGTGCCAGGGGTATATTGCGTTCCGGGTTTTTTATTTCGCTGCCCAGGTAGGCTGCCGCATTCCATCCGCTATAGGCGAAGGTCACGAATATCAAGGAAACTGCGAAGGGACCCTGGAAAATCGTCCCGAGTTGCAAGGAATAATCCAAGTGTTCAGTGGATCCCTGGCCCAGCAAGAGTCCGGCCACTATAAACAGAAGCAAGAGGCAGATCTTGAATGCTGTAAGTATGTTCTGCACCCTGGTACCCAGGTTAAGGCTGTGGTAGTGCACCAGGCTGATTACTAGCACTGTACAGGCTGCCAGGATAGTTACCGGGGATATTTTCAGGTAGGTAATCCCTTGTAAAGCAAGTTCAAATTCAAAAAGCCCTCCGCCGGGCATTGCCTTGAACAGGTAGGAACTGAAGGCGATGGCAGCTGCTGCTATCGGAGCGGAAAACCCGACTATCAGTGATATCCATCCACTGAGGAAGCCCATTACTTTGCCGAAACTCTCCCGCAGGAACACGTATTCTCCGCCGGCCCTGGGAAAGAGCGCGCCCAGTTCCCCGTAGCATAGCGCCCCGCACAGTGCGATGAATCCGCCTATAGCCCAGCAGATAAGCAGGCTGTACGGGTTACCCAACTCCTGCATTATAAACCCGGAAGTTGTAAAGATGCCTGTACCCACCATATTGGCCACTACCAGGACCATGGCGGAGAAAAGCCCGATTTCCCTCTTCAGTTCCTCGTTGTTTAGCCTGTTTTTCATGATCCGTCCTTTGACTATCCTGTATAGTTCTTGTGCCTATTTGCCTACCGGCTTGCCGATAATTAGCAGTCCCAGCCAGCTTTCCTCCTGCTCTGCTTCTTTTTGGGCTATGGTATCCAATGTTCCCCTGACAACCTTTTCCTTGTCCGGATAACCTGCGTAATAGACTATGGCTGCCGGAAGGCTATTCGGGTAGTGCTCTTTCATCTTTCTGGTCAATGTATCTATCTCCTCCAGTGCCATGTAGAAAACCATTGTGGAGTCGTACTTGGAGAGGTCCTTGAATATGCTGTAGTCCTTTTTTTCTTTGTCCCCGAAAAGCGACCTGGGGGAAGTAAGCATGACAAACCTGGCTCCCTCTGAGGTCATGGATTGTTCCAGGGCAGCGCTGGCAGCATTAAAAGCGCTCATTCCGGGAATGATCTCCATGTGTTCCCTGGGGAAATCCCTGAGGAGGAAGTAGAGGGAGGGGGCGTATACGCAGGGGTCTCCGGAATCCATTATTGCCACGGTCTTGCCCTGTTTTATCTTTTGCATGGCGAAGTCCTGCACCCTGTTTCTCATTTTTTCTACCCGCTTTTCCCATTTCTCGTGGTTGCTTTCTCTGACTTCTGATGCGTTGCCACCATGGATGCCTTCCCAAGGATTGAATGCAACCTGCTCTTTGTCCAGATACTCGTCAAAGGATTCTTGGATGTGCCGAGGGTGCCCCAATACTGCATCAGCACTTTGCAGTATCTCCAGGGCCTTGGGGGAGGTAAGTTCCGGTCCGCTGGGACCCATGCCCAGGACGTAGAGCATGCCTTTTTCCTTTTGTTCATGCTCGTGGTCCATGTGGGCAAGTGCTGATTGAGACGCACACAGGCCTGCCGCTACCAGCAGGATGTTCAGGATCAAAATCTTTTTCATCTTTTTCATGTTAGATCTCCTTTAAAGTTTTATTTGTGCTGGCAAAATTAGTCTTACAATCTTTCTTTTGCTCAACAAATAGGGGATGTTATGGGCTTTAGCCTCTTATTCCTACTTAAACACATAACCACGTAATCACATTTTTCATGTTAACTCCCATGCCCTGGCGGCCACAACGAAGCATGGGCAATCTCGACAACGAAAACTTTCGTTGCGAGAAAAGGTACTCAACTTGTTGAATAAACAGGCTATTGGTTCTTTTTCTTACTTAAAGCCTTAACACTCTAAAACTCTGGCAATCTCGACTACGAAGTAGCGAGAAAACTTTTTTCATGTTAAAATTCAAAACTTAAACCAGTACCTACAGTAACATCGGTTGCAGGATAGCCGCTGGTGTTCTTGTAGTCCTGGTTAAACATGTTGTTTACGTATAGTTTGAACATACCCTTGTCAATGCCGCGCCATTGGTTAAACAAGGTGTGTTCAACCGCGAGATCGACCACTTGATAAGAATCGATCTCTATCTCCTGGAATTCGTAAACATCTGGCTCGATTTCCTCTGATTTTTCAATCACTTGTTCGTCCTGATACTGGTAGTCCAGGATCAAGCGGGTGGGATCAGTTAACTGATAGGTTAATTTAGCGTTTAAGAAATGTTCTGCCCGGTTGTCCAGTTCTTCTTTGGCAGATGCTGGGTAGTTGTCCCCTTTGTATTCAAAGTCCTGCCAGGCATAGCCGAGCATGAAATAGAGATCCCTGCTCAAATTGCCGTTGAGCTCGATGTCCACGCCCTGCCGGGTCACCTCTTCCAGGTTTATATGGTAGTCCTTGTATTCCTTGCCTTTCGGGACCCTGTTTTCTTCTGTGTCCTTCATGCCCCTGGGAATTTTGTAATCATCTCCCTCCTTTGTCGGGTCAAAACCCTTTCTGGTACCGTATTCCGGGTATTCATTCCCGGCCATAAAGTCTTTGATTTGGTAATAGGCGTAGTTGACCTTCATGTTGATATCCCAGATTAGACGTCGTTTGAGAATAAGGTCGTAGCCCATCCCGTGTTCCGGGTCCAACCATGCGCCAGTGGGTTTCCCCTGGGGATTGTAGTCTCCGTGGTAATCCGGTGCATGCCAGATCTTGCTTACACCCGCGGACAGGGATGTGTCACGCAAGCTCGGGGCCAGGCCATCCAGTTCGTAGGTAAGGAAGGATTTGGGTATCCATTCCTCCCAGTTGCGCTCGATCCATTTTCCCCTGCCGGTTATATATTTCTCTCCGCTGCTGGAAGAATGATTGCTCACCCAGATGGTGTCGTCCTCAAAGCGCAGCCCACCGGTCAGGCTTAGGTGGGGGATAATACTCCACTTATGTTGGGCGAATCCTGAGATGGTTTCAATCCTCTTTTTGTCGTTGTGTGCAGCATCACTGTTGTCCCATCCCGGAATATCCCCGTATCCGTCATAGAGTTGTTCCATCTCAGTGCCCAGTGTTGTTTGGTGTCCCCCGGCCAAGCTGAATGTATCGGTTATCTTGCCACCCTGTTGCCGCCACTCTGTTTCCCAGGAGCCGTCTGTAGTGCCTGAAGAAGGATCACGGCGATCCTTATATTCCAGCATGGAATAATCCCGGTTCTCATTACCGTAATATGCATTGGCTTTCCAGGTTCCTATAGGAGTGGGGAGTTTGAGGTTCAACCTGCAATTAGTGGCCTCCTTGTCCCAAGTTGGGTCTTGCCATTGATTAAATCGGGACGAATCTTTTACTACTGGATAATCTGGATCGTAGTTGGTTGCATTGTTGCTGGGATTGTTATTGACTGGTATTTCCCGGTCCAAATCCGCGAAAGAAGCAGTTAAGGTGACATAGCCGTCGTTGGGGAGCAGGTAGCCCAAACGGCTGACAAATGTGTCAAAGTCTGCCTCGTTGTTGCGGAGATATCCGTTAGTGGCATATTTTTGGTAGCCGAGATCGTAGATAAAATTTCCCACGTTGCCTTGAAGGCTTACGTTGTGGTTTTGGGTATCGTAGGTACGATAGCTAACACTTACCGAGCCATCGGGTTTCAAGGAATCGCGTCGTTTTGGAGGCCGGGTTTTGAAATTTATCACCCCCCCGATGCCCTTGGCCGGGTAGAGTGCGGAATGGGGCCCGGGGAGGACTTCCACGGATTTAATCAAGAAAGGGGGCAGCAGGGCATAGTCCACTATATGACTGGACCTGCGTCCACCGCTTTTCCTTATTGTGGAACCGTCTATTGCAGTAACGAAGCGAGTGCTGTCAAAGCCCCGCAAGTACAAGGTGTCGTCGTCCGGGACCAGGTCCGTGGCCCCCCGGTAATCGATGCTGGGCATCTCCTTGACCACATCTGCTACGTTTTGCGGAAAGCCGATCTTTTTGTAGTTATCCAGTCGCATTGTGGATTTTTGGGGTTGGATAGTTACCTGTTGCCTTTCCGTTGCATTGACCCTGACCTCTTGCAACTTGTATGGACTGTCGGATTTGGCTTGATGAGCCAGGGAGGGATTTGAGAATAAAAAAAAGACAATCCCGGCTGTCAAGATGTATGGTAATAAAAGTAAATCAGCGTGTTGTCGGGTAGGCATTATTACCTCCTTTCTTTACTTTGAAATGCCCAGTTGCTGTAATATTCAGCGTTCAATCGCGCCATGCTTTGGATGCCTGAAAGGGGAGGAGTTGATTGTTATAACATTTTAATATGTTGAATCATCAGATTTGCCCTGCTAGCCGGACTTTACCCGAAAGAAGGCAAAGTCCGGCTATTTTTTAAGGGGTTATGGTAATTGTTGTCTTGTAGGTGTGTTTGTCGCAAATCGACTTGTCCTTGTACGGGGTAGTATATTTGGCCTGGAATAGCCAGGGATTGTCCTGATCGATCTTGAACCTGACAATACCCTCTTGGTTGCTAGTGCTTTCTTGAACCCAGGCCTTTTCTGAACCCTTGAAAGTGCCCAGGACTTTAACGTTCTCGATCCTTTCGCCGTTAAACAATACCCTAAAGGAGATCTTGTTTCCGACCTTAATTTCTGAGGGGTTGTCCAAGGGAAGTAGTCTCAGGTCTTTATTGCTGTTTTGGATGTTTTGGTTTGGTGAGCCCTGGGTTTGAATCACGGTTGCCGTATTCATGTGGTGCCGAAAGCAGGATTTGGCGTCTTTGTGATCCTTTTTGCTGCCCAATTTGTGACCATCGGGAGTTGCGCTGACAAAACCGGGTTTTAGTTCTGCCTGGAGCAGGTAAATTCCTTTTGTCTTGGGAGTGAATTTGTAGAATCCGGGAAATATCTTTTTTGGGGTGCTCTTTCCCCCTTTTGAATCCAGGGCATATATATTGTCTAATTGACCCTTGTGTACAACTTGGTTACTAGGGTAATCATGGCCGAAACCCAGTTTTAGATAAACGCTCTCTCCAGTCTCGGGGCTGGGATTGTCTGCGCTTATCCAGACCATGTGTGCCTGCACACATGGAGCGGTGATCAAGAAGATACCCATTGTTAGGCATAAAATGGTCAAGGTCTTTTTCATGGCTTTTTCTCCCTGTTTTTTTGATATTTGAAAAAGTTTGTGTATCTCCAAATACTGGCTACCCTTAAGTGGTAACATTTATATTGTTTTTGTGTTACTTTGTCAACAATAAATAATTTTAAGTGGCATGAACTTGCTGTGAATTGTATTGACAGAGATATTCAACTGGATCAGATCGTTTATGAAAGCAAGAATAATATTTCAAAAATGATAGATTCCGGATGTATCCTTGGCGAGAACGAGCGCAGCAAGAAGCTGAAAAAGGTTTGGCGACTGGTCGGAGACAAGGAGAGGTCTTTTGATTAGGTAACCAGTGAGATGCAGGATTTTATGGAGAAAAGTTGATGGATCTCGATTCACTGCCTTTTGTATCAGCACTCTGGTTCGGGATTTTGACTTCTATGGCCCCCTGCCCGTTGGCTACCAATGTGGCCGCCACCACCTTTATCGGCAAACAGATAGAATCCCGTTTTGGTCCGCTTTTAGCTAGCCTGGCCTACATCACTTCGTAGTGGAGATTGCCAAGGTTTTAAGTAAGAAAAAGGACTAATAGCCTGTTTATTCAACAAGTTGAGCACTTTTTCTCGCAACGAAAGTTTTCGTTGTCGAGATTGCCCATGCTTCGTTGTGCCCTCCCAGGACATGGGGGTTAACAAGTATTTGTTTTTTTAGCATCCAGGGCTTGGCAGCTAGATCCAGTTTATCACTCCGGGCAGGGTTATTCCTGAGATCAATGTGGTAAAGAAGATTATGCTTGCCAGAAGTTCCGGGGACTTGTTGAACCTGATCGCGTAGATCAGGGGTAGGATCGCCGAAGGAGTGGAAGTCTGCACAATTGCAATACTTTGTTCCATCCCGCTCATTCCCAGGAGTGTTGTTATGGGAAGGGCCAAAAGGGGTGAAGCCAGCAATCTGATAATTACTCCTGCCATTATTACCAGGATAAATCTTTTCGCCCATTTAAGGGATATATTGGACAGTTGCAGTCCGGCAACCACTATGAACAAGGGGATGGTACCCTCGCTGAAGAGTTCTATTCCCTTGTTCAAGGAAGCAGGCAGTTGTATTTGCCAAAAACAAAACAGCAGTGCGAGTAGCATGGCATACAATATGGGGATTTTGAAGATATCAGCAAGTGCTTCCCTGATGCTCGCCTTGTTGCTGCTTAGGTAAATAGCCAGGGTGGTAAGTGGGATGTTGAAGACTATGAAAAATATCACTGAATAGGCTATTGCCTCTTCCCCGTAAGCGAAATAAATGAGCGGCAATCCGAAGTTGCCAACATTCATCATGGAACAGGCCAGTATAAAGGAAGTTTTTTCCCCTCCCCGCAGTTTGAGCAGGACAGAAATCCCATAGCCCAGGACAAGCAGGGCAATAGTTAAGACTAGCATGAACAGGGCGGGCTGGGCAAAGTCGATAAGGGAAATCCGGTGTCCAATCAGGGAGTTGAAGACAAAGACCGGAGCAAAGGCATACAGGGCCAGATTGCTGATTTGGGCAGTGTCCGGCTTGAAAATCTTGTGGAAGATTACTGCAATGATTATGATAACAAAAATGGGAAAAACGGATTCCCGAAAGATGATAAAAAGTTCCATACGAATTACACTGCTCTGGTTGAGATTTATTACTGCTCGTGTAGAATGTAGTTGTCAATGGGTAAAACTAAATACCCGGATTTAGCAAGTAAAAAAGTAAGTAAAACTCCAAGAGGTATGGCTATGAGGCTATCAAAGAATGCAAAATTTATCCTTGCGGCATGGGTGGGGAAAGCAGTTATTGCACTGGCGACCGCGGGATATGCAGCTGTAAAGAACCGGAAGAGGAAAAAACAGTAACAATTGTTCCTGGAGGTGGATTTGCACGAGGAAAACATATACCGTCCCCTTTTGGAGAAATTTTTTGAAAAGGATATACCGGCTGCAGTCCATATCTTGGAAGGAATGTCCGAAGATGCCGCATCCGAAGTGTTGCAATTGCTTCCCCCGGAACTGGGAATGCGAGCAATCCGGAGGTTGCAGATCAGCTACGTGGCGGATTTATTCGAGCGGTTCCAAGATTCATATCTGCGGGAAATTTGCCCCTTGCTGGGGCCCCAATTTGCAGCCTCCCTGGTAATGCACCTTTCCGCAAATTCCAGGGAGCGCATTACCGAATACCTGTCCAAGGCAGTCAAGGACCAAATCAGTGAACTCTTTGAATACCCCGAGGGAAGTGTGGGCCGTATAATGGTCCCGGAATTTATTACCTTTTACAGGCAGATTACGGCAGAGGAAGCGATAGATTCAATACGTTCCCTGGCAAAGAAACGTTTCCCGGCAACCAATGCCTATGTAGTTGACGAAGAAGATCGCCTGATAGGCATTTTGAACATGCAGGAGCTAATGTTTGCTTCCCCGGAGCAGAGAGTGGAATCCATCTGTAGCAGGGAAGTGTTTGCCCTGCACTGTTTTACCGATAATACAGACGCTGCCCAGGAACTGGCCAAGAGGAACGTCTTTGCCGTTCCAGTGGTAAACAGTGAGAATCAGGTTATGGGTATAATCAAGGCTGAACAAATGCTGCACGGTGTTCAGGAGGAGGTGAGCGAGGATCTCCAAAGGATCTTTGGAGCAGGGGCCAACGAGCGGGTTTTTTCCGATATCTCTTTTTCCTTGAAAAAACGCCTGCCCTGGCTGCATGTGAATCTGGCATCCGCTTTTCTGGCAGCCGGGGTAGTCTCCCTGTTTGAGGACATCATAGCACAATTGACTATCCTGGCGGTCTTTTTACCAGTGGTTGCCGGACAGGGTGGCAATTCCGGAGCACAGTCCCTGGCAGTGGTCATGAGAGGGATTGTAATGCGCGAGATCCCCAAGGACAAACTCCTGGCCCTGATCTCCAAGGAAGGCAAGCTGGGAGCCATCAACGGCCTGGTTATCGGTGTGGTTACCGCGGGTGTGGCGTATTTGTGGAACGGCAATCCCTTCCTGGGCCTGGTGGTCGGTCTGGGAATGCTGGTCAACCTGATTTGTGCCGGACTTGCCGGGGCATCCATCCCGCTTCTTCTAAAGCGCTTCGGACTGGACCCTGCCCAGAGTTCCAGTATATTCTTGACCACGGTTACCGATGTTGTGGGTTTTTTCGCGTTTCTCGGATTCGCGGTTATTTTCCAGGGATTTTTGAGTTAAATTTTATTCAACTTAACCATTTAAAAATACAAGGAGTTTTGCAATGAAATACGAATGTCCCTGCGGTTACGTATACGATCCCGAGGAAGGGGATTTCCAAACTGGTATAGAGCCGGGCACTCCTTTCGAGGACCTGCCCGAAGACTGGGTTTGTCCCTGGTGTGGTGCGGAAAAGGAATATTTCGAGCCAGTGGAGTAAAAACTTCCTAAAGTTTTACCAATAGCCTCCGAATAGGTAATAAACAAACCAAAAGGAGGCTTAAATGAACTCCGAATCCATTTGGTCAATAGTATCCCGGCTTTCCAATCGCGGCTCTGTGGAAGTGGATGCAATAGTGTCCGAAGTCCTGGAGAAATTCGAGTCTGAGTCCGGCAGCAATGAAAACAGGGCTACAAGTAGTGAGTGTGTCAGTAGTTAAAGAGTGTATGTGTAAGTGACTGTGACTGTAAAAGGCAAGGTGTTTTTTTTAGATCTTCTCACTGGTATTTCTTTTATGCTTAGTTTTGCCCGGGCAGAGCGTGAGGGTTAACTAGCAAATGTTCAAAAATACAAGAATGATATAGTATGCTTATATTCCCTGGTAGCGAACCCCTGATCCGGATGAATGCTGAATCCTTGGAGCAGCAAAGCTCCCCTGGACAAAGGGGAGATTCCGGCAGTGGCAACTCTGCGTTGGCATCTGCGAAGCAAAAAGCCGGAATGAACCAGGTCAAGGTTTTTGACAGTACACAGGATTTCTATGACCTAAGTGATCCCAAGCGCTTGAGTGCCTGGAGCAACTTGGATTCCGAGGAAAAGGCAGGTTTTGTCCGGATGGTGGCGGAGCTGGCAAAAAGGGGTCTGGTGGGGTACGAAATACTGGATGTTCAGGACAAGCCCTACAAGAGCTTTGTCACACCCCAGATAGCTGACCAGGAAGCCTCAAGTGCCCATATATACGATCGGAACGGTTCTTTTAAAAGATTACCTTGATATCTGGATAGCTAAAAGTCTGAAGCTCAAGGCCGTTGGCCAAACTCTAATAACTGGTGGTTGAAGCTTCCCCAGGTTGTGAAGCTGTCTTATGGATGCAGATGTTGTTTTCCTGCAAGTATTTCATAGCAATCCGAATCCAGCCAGGGCATTTTCCAGGGAAGACAAATTGTTGCCCTTGGACAAGCCAAGCAAACTTTCTCCCTGCCTGTCGAAGGAATATATCTGCTCGTCTTCATATAGACTCCCTAAAATTTTAATGTTGGTGTCTTGAACATGATCCGGGATTTCTTCCCCGGGCTTTAAGCGGTTGAACAAAACCCCTTTTTCATGAGGGCCTAGAGTGTTGTCTGCCACTTGGGAGATGGATCCAACAATTTGCGAGCCTTTTATCGAAGTATCTGAAATCAGCAAAAGGTGTGTGACCTTTTCCAGCACCCGCCTGTTCACCTGTTCTATACCCGCTTCTCCGTCAATGACTATATAGTCGAAATTCAGGGAGACTTCTTTTATCAGGTCCTTCAGGAAATTGTTTATCTGGCAGTAGCAGCCTTCTGTTTCCGGTCTGCCGATTCCCAGAAAGGCAAAATTCTGTTTTTCAGCCATTGCATCCAGGATCTCGTAATCAATCCTGGATAACAGGGTTTGTTTATCCAGTTTGGATCCGTCCTTGATTTCGTTTATCAGTTGATTCCTGATATCGTTGACCGTCTTCTTGACTTGCATGTCCAGTGCTATGGACAAACCCAGGGCGGGATCTGCATCTATTGCCAGCACCCTGGAGCTGTTGTTTTCAGACAGGATCTTGGTGACCAGGGCACTGATACTGGTTTTTCCAACTCCTCCCTTCCCGCATAAGGCGATAATTTTGGGATAACTTGTGTACATATCGATATTTCCTTGTGTTTCTATTACTATTGCGAAAGTTTTATACTGACCTTCCTAGATAATCTGGATTTATTTGTTCGCTACTCCGTAGTCGAGATTTGCAGCCGCAGCCGGATGGTCCACTGTGCGACTTGAATATCCAGGCCTCTTGAGGGCTGGACAAAAGTGGACCACCCGGCAAGGCTTAAAGTTGCGCTGTAGTGCTATGGATTGTTTTAAAAGGATTGTTGTTTCATCCTTTTTCTGTGCATCTTCCGCAATTCGACTGTTTCATTGCATACTTCCCGCAGGTCGCAGCTTTCGCAGTCAAAATCCATTTGATCCGCTATCCTGTTCATGGCAATGATGCGGTCTGTGGCCTTTTTTCCTATATCACTCAATTCTTGTACTTCAGATATAGAAGATGTCAGAAACACTGTTTCCACCTTGTGAATGTAGTCTAGTCCCAGATACAAGTTTCTAAGGGACTGGGCCAGGGTTCGGAAATCAAATCCATTCTGCATAGCCCTCTTGCTGATTCTGCTCCATTCCCTCATGTACTGCGAGGCCGCCCGGATCATATATCCTTCCAGGTTGAGGTCGTATCTGGCCAATTCGATTTCCTGATGCCTCTGGTAACAATTGTCCTCGTTGAATCCGCTGCCTCCCAGGATTATCACCTTGCCGAAAGGGAGGCTGGTCTCTTGGGCATCTGGCATATCAGGACCGTTCAATGTGAAAGTGTCCTGATTGACCAGGGAAAGGTCGTTGGTCCAGAGGATAAAGGATACTGACTCCTGCTCCGGACTTCCCAGTTCCACTGCAGTATCGGATTGAAATACTATGTTTTTGTTTGGCTTCTGTGGCCAGGGAGTATGGCTCCCGGTCCCAAGTTCGTGATTTTTTGTTCCTGTGGGCCAATCAGCCATCAATTTGCGCAGTTTGGGGATAAGATCGTCAAATAGTTGAAATTGCATATTGTCTCAGTTGCAGGTTATAGGTTGTATGTTATAAGCTAAAAGCTGAAAGCTGAAAGCTAGAAAGTTTTTTAATTTATAACATGAAAATGTGGTTATGTGATTACGTGATTCTCGCCACTTCGTGGTCGAGATTTCCAAGTGGTTAAGTAAGAACAAGAGCCTAAGGCCTATTGTCCAACCTCCGACTTCTTCTTTCTGTCTCCTGTAATTTGTCCACTGTCCTCTGCCAAAATTGCCGCTCCAATGGCACCGTTTAGCTGGAAATAGGGAATGGATCTGAGCTCGGTCCCAAGTGAGTCCTGCAGGGCCTTGAACATGCCGCGGTTCTTCGCAACTCCCCCGCTCATGACCGCAACCGGTTTTATCTCCAGGCTCCTGGCAAGAGAGGCCGCTCGGTGGGATACAGAGTAGTGCATGGCCCGAACAATGTCCGGGATCTCCTCCCCTTCTCCCACCAAGGAGATTACTTCGGTCTCGGCAAACACTACGCATTGGTTGGAGAGGCTCAGATCTTTTCCGGACTTGTCGTGTATCTCTCCCAGTTCATCCAGCTCCAATTCCAGGGCTTCTGCGATGATTTCCAGGAAACGTCCAGTACCGGAAGCACACTTGTCGTTGTAGATGTATCTCAAGACATTGCCCTGTGCGTCTGTCTTGATTGCCTTGACATCCTGCCCGCCTATGTCGATTATGATCCCTGTATCCGGCTCTTGCCAGACTGCTCCCTGGCTGTGGCAAATGATCTCGGATTCGCAACGATTAACAAAAGGCAGGTTCTTGCCTCCGTAACCGGTTCCAATTATTGCCCCTACATCACCCTTGTCCAGGTTGACTTCCCGCAGGGCGCTCTCCAGGACCTCTTGTCCCGCCTGTTCCGGATGTGCCCGGACTTTCTGAATAGAGGAGCCCAGGATTTTTCCTTGTTCCATTACTACCGCCTTTGCGGTCAAGGAACCCACGTCGCATCCTGCTGTTATCATTTTCTGCCTCCGTTGGAATGGTTTCTGGCCAAAAGGGCGGCGCCCAGTGCGCCGATGATTTGGGGATCAAAACGCCTCAGTTTCTTGATCTTGACTCCCAGGAGATTCTCCAGTGCAGATACTACTCCCTGGTTTTTGGCTACCCCGCCGGTCATGCACAGTTCCCGTTCTATCCCCACGTTGTTGACCATGACCGAGATCCTGCTGGCCATGGCGTTGTTGACCCCTGCTGCAATGTCTTCAATCGGGACCCTGGAGTTCAAGTGCCCGATTACGTCCGCCTGTGCCCAAACCGTACAGGCAGATGCCAAAGTTACTGGGTTTTGGCTGGAGGTCTTCTTCTTGCCCAACTGCTCCAGGTCCAAGTCCAGTATTTTCCCCATTACTTCCAAAAACCTGCCGGTGCCGGAGGCGCATTTGTCGTTGGTGGAGAACTTTTCAATATCCCCGTTTTTGTCCAGTTTGATCACCTTGCAATCCTGCCCACCGATGTCGATTATTGTCCTTGCAGAGGGGACCAGCCACTTAAGTCCCCTGCCGTGACAGGAAACCTCGGTCACTACTTCCTGGACAAAAGGGATCTTTTCCCTGCCGTAACCGGTGCCGATGGAATAGTCTATTTGATCGGCTCCTATATTGGCACTTGCCAGAACCTGATCATAGACCTCCCTGGCCGACTCCCAGGGTCTGGCCTTGGATCTGATTACCTGCGTTGCAAGGATTTGATTGTCTTCTTGAATCACTGCCTTGCTGGTTAATGAACCCACGTCCAATCCCAATGTAATCATGTCAGCAACCTCCTGACATTTAAAAATTCCTCGAATCTTTCCCTGGTGTTTTCAAACGATTCCACCCGCTCGTCGAATGCATCCGAATACATGATATAGGTGGGTAATCCCGCTTTTTCCGTATCACGGGCCAATAGCTTGACCATGCCCCAGGTGTTTCTGCATCCCGGAGTCCCGCTGTATACTATCAGGTCGGCACTATACATCTTGGCCAGGGCAAGGGTCTCCTGGAGCCACATGTGGGGAGCGTCGTAGGGTCCGCGAATGGATTTTATCATGGGCATCCTGGAGTTTTGGTCCGCCAGGCTGTCTATCATGGTGTCCAGGTCCGACTTGTCGATGCGATAAACACCCTCACAGAGGTTGTAGTCCTTTATGTCCCGATGATGGGGAGTCCAGTACCTGCTCAGGATGTTGCCGCTATAGGTCATTCCCAAATCCTCCAGCATTTGCCAGAACTTCAGGTTCTGTGCATAGTGGTCTATGTAGCAGAAAAAAGGCCGCAATCTTTCCTTCCCGTTCTTGAGCCCGGATTTCCCCTGTTCTGCATTTTCCCGAGCAGTCTCCAGCATGGCTTCCAGCACCCGGGTGCATTCCTGTCTTCCTGCAAAAAGGAAGCGGCAGGCATAGTGCATTAGATTGAAAGCTACAGGTAACGGATTGGGGACAAGCATTGCCAGATCATCCAGTTCAGCGGTTATTCGGTCCTGTTTTTCCAGTTCATCCAACGTGCCCCTTAATCTGTCTATATCCAGCTTCTTGCCTGTCTGCTCTTCCAGAAAGGAAATCAGTGCCTTGAAATCCTCCCGGTGGTAATAGTTGTTCCTTTCCCCGGTTAATTCATAGGGCATATCCAGTTGGAAAAAGGGAATATCCATGTATGCAGAGGCAAAGGCAAACGCGTTGGCATTGGTGTCGCATACTCCGGGGGTATCGGTTACTATCATGTCTATGTCCGCCCCCATGCCCGAGAGATAGGCGCCCAGGGTGCCCCTTTGGGAAGAACAGGAGGTTTCGGTGAACCCCACTTCGTTGCAAAAATCCAGGAATTCCGAAGTGCCGCGCTTGTACATAAAAGTCATCATCACGGTGACAACTTCCAGGCAAATGGGGTTGATGTCCATGGCATAGAAGATGGCCGGAGAAAAGCAAAACGTGGTTATGGCGTTGTGGGTGCCGGTCTCCTTGGAATTGACCAGGTTTTCCAAGTATTTGGAACAAGTATCCAGGAAGCGTTCACCCGCTTTGCCGGTGTTAAGCATCTCTTCCACCACTTCCCGGAAAGCCGGCATGTACTTGATGGATTGTTTCCATTCCTTGGCACTGGATGACGGCATTTTTGACGCCAAGTTAAAGGTCTGCCAGAGCATCCAGTCGAAATTGTATTCCCTCAGGGCTTGTCTCATATTATCCCTCCCATGCAACGCGGCATGAAAAATCTGTTAATTTAGTGATTGGACGTAAACTCACCCATTTACTTCGTCGCTTTAAGCCTTTGAAATCCTCATGTATTAATATACACTGCGGTTTCAAAAGTTTTCGCTCCTTGTATCTGGGCAAGTTTACGTCCAATCACGGTTTTGGGTCAGGCACTAATTTAGCCCTAAAACTCTTATTCTTACGTAATCACGTAAGCACATAATCACGTAAACACTTTTTTATTGCTCCAGTCTTTCCATGAATGCATCCACGCGCATTTTTATCCTGCCGGTTTCCACTAGTGAGCCGTATTCACGTTCCAGTTTCAGGCAGGGTATACCGGCAGCTTCCAGATCCCTTTCCAGAAGCCCGTTTTCCGCTCCGTGGAGATCGCAAAAGCGGATGTTTTGCAGCACTATTCCGTCAATGCCTGCATTTTCGACGGTATCCAGGATAGCTTGCTTCCTGTTTTGGTATTGACCGTACATCCTGGGGCAGTAGAACTTGTGCAGGTATCTGCTGGCCAGTGCAAAGATGGGGTCTTGATCTTCCCGGATTTTGTCCAGTTCAGACCTTGCTCCGAAGCAGTTCTGGTCTGCAACCACTACGGCCCGGTCCCCTTCGAGGAGTTGGAGTAGTTCCATATCGTCGTTAGCGCTTCCGACAAGCATTAATCTTTTCCTGTCCCGGAACCTGTTGCTGTCCTGTTTTTGTTCAATAAATCCGGACAAGAGATCGATAAAATCCTGTCTGGGAACAGAGGATGCGGTTTTGTATATTCCCAGTGCCTCTGCTCCGGAGACAGGAGGATGCTCGGATTGTCTTTCTTGTTCCAGCTTTTGGATCATATCCCTGGACTTATTGTATAGGTTTATGGATTCCTCAAGGTCCTGATTGGAAATTTTTATTTCAAATTGACCCTGCAAGCCCTGGATAAGTCTGTGCAACTCCTCCTCGAACCATTTTATGGAGTAGGAGCTTGCCTTGTGCGGAACCCCTAAATGGAAAAAGAAATCCGGAAGTATATTCGTTATGTCCTGATCCGCTTTGCGCCAGCATTCGTGAAGTCTGCGCATGGAATCGCAGCCCGCGGTGATTATTGCCCCGTCCAGGAACTTGTAAACCCCCTCGCCTGCCGATTGTAATATACATTTGGGCAGGGTGCAGATAAAAGGTCCGAAATAGGTATCACCTATGTTGGTTTTCTCGCTCTGGCTGGCCCTGAGCCTGAAGGGAAGGATGCCGCCTGCGTGCAGGATTTCTTGCGGTACGTAGGAGCAAGTGTATCCCACTATCTTCCCCCCTTGCTCCCGCCAATGGTTTAGATAAAGGTTTTCCTGGGCCTTGGCTATTTGCAGGAAGTTATCGATCATGAGTCTACCTCCAGGTTTTGAATGGAATTTCTGAGATGGAGCACGGATTTGGCCAGTTCATCCCGGGAAGAGTCATTTGAGCTGGAAATCAAGTCCGCCAGGGTGTTGATCATGGAAGGTAAAACAGTCTCTACCAGGCCCTGGTTGTGTTTTAGGATTGTATCCTGCAACAATAGCCAGATATCCTTTATTTCGGTTTCATCCAGGGAACTCAGGAACTGTTCGCAGAACTCCGGAATCAGTTCCGGGTCCTGGGAGTGGGCTTCATTGATCAGGGAGAAAATGCGGTTCAAGTTTTCCGCGGGTTGAGCCGGGTCCATCTCGTCCAGATAGCTGCCCAGCATTTGGTTCAACTCCCTGTCTTGCTCCAGGTTTTCCAGCATATCCAGTTTTTCGCTCTTTTCCCTGGATTTTTGGGAGAGGGCTTGGAACTTGTTCCTGAAATATCGGTTTGCCAATTCGGGGTTTTTGTGCAGTTCATGTCTTATGGTCTGTTGTGTGGACTCTTTTATTTCCTGCAGTCTGTTGCCCGAGTTGATCAAGAGCTCGCTGTCCAGATCCAGGAGAAACTCCTGGACGAATAGTTCCAGGACCTGGTCGAGCATGGGGTTGTTTTGTTCCCCCAAAAGCTCGCTTCCGGTATGGAATTTTCTGATAATTTCCAAGAACTGGTTTGTGATTTGGGCGAGATCCCGGCCGGGTATATCCCTGGCCAGGGCGAGTACTACGTCCGCGAAGATGTCCGGGGGTAATTCTTCCAATGGTTCCAGGGTCTTGCCCAGGGATTTGCTAGCGGCGCTTAAAATCTGGGGCAGGATGGAAAGCAGACTGACCACCTTGGCAGGCTGTTCCCAGAGAGTTTGATTAATGATCCCTATGATCTTTAGGACGTCCTGCTCCGAATCCAGGAGAGTTTCCTTTATTTGTCCCATATCGCTGTTCTGTATGAAGTCCTCGATATGGGGACCGAGTTCCCGGCTCAAAATTTCCGGATCGTTCTGGTGGACATCCTGGATACTCTTGGCCAGGTTGGAAAGAACCGAGCCCAAAATTCCGGTGTTGGTCTCCGAGATTAAATTGGCAAATATCTGGGATTTTTTGTCCGGTTCCGCCTCTGCCAATTCCCTGGAAAGATCCTTGCACATCTCCAGGCCCAGGTTGATAACTACAGGCATTTTTTGGGACAGTTCCTGTGCAGTGGTATGTTGCTTAAGGGTATGTTCGATTTCCTGCAGCCGCTTTGATTGAGAACCGTGGTCTGGCCAGCCTCGGGCAATCGTCCGGAGAATCGGTTTTGTCAGTGTGTTCTTTACCCTGCTCTCCTTGCCCCAGGATTGGATAACTTCTGTTATTGCTGACTGGAAAAAGCCCTGCGAGATGTTGTTCTGGATCAGGTATTTGGCTATCTTGTCCACCAGTTCGTTTATTTCTTCCGATTCCCCGGAATTGCCAAGATTTTTGTCAATGTTTTGCCGATCATCCATATCTGCCCTCCTTCTGAAACATTAAATTCGAATTTCGAAATTCGAATTTTAATAACTCAGGCCGCACTGTACACATTGGACTGTTTCGAAGTTTTTTCCTGTTTAGCCAAATGCTTGGCCAATCTCTTGCCCAGGCCGATCAGGGTCATTGTGGGGGGCAAGCCAAAGGATTCAGGTATCACGGAACAATCGCAGACATAGAGGTTCTCGACTTCTGTTTGGAGGTCGGAGTCCAGGAGGTGGTTTGTTTTGATTGTTCCACCCGGATGTGCGGCAACATACCAACTGCTGAAGATGTTTTTGGCTCCTGCGTTTTTCAGTATCTTTTTCGCGCGTTCCTTGCCGTGTTTCAGGGCTTTAACATCTCCGGGAGCCAACTTTTTCCTCACTCCGCCCTTGTCTGTAAGATGCCCTCCCAGGCGGTCCCTTTCCTTGACCATAATGCTAAGGGTCTTTTTATGGGCAAACAGGCGGTCCAGTCTGCCTTTTTGAGCGCTAAATCCCCTGTACATGGTCTCCGGGATGGTCATGTCGGTCATGACATATCCGTCCTCCACCATATGAGCACCGCTGGACATGGGGATTTCGCTCCCGCCCCGGATATCTTTTGCTTCGCCGAATACAGCGATCAGGGGATCGAAGAAAAAGTCGCCACCCGCCTCTTTGATTCCGGAATTCTTCAGGATCACGGGTGATCCTATCCCACCTGCGGCAATAATCACCTTGGGGGCATGGGCGTGGTATTCCATGAAATTCTTGGTATAGGCCACTCCGGTTGCCTGATTGTTTTCCATTATCACCCGCTTCACCCTGGCCCGGTTCACGATTTGCATTCCCTTCTTGAATGCCTGGTCCACGAACATGCGGGCATTCCATTTTGCCCCGTGCGGACAGCCATAGTTGCATCTCCAGCACTGTGGCCTGCAACGATCCTGATAGATGAATTTGGGGAGTTTGTTCCAGTCAAAGCCAAGGTCCTGGGCACTGTCCATTATTCTATTGGTCATGGGGCCTACAAGGTCATCCTCCAGAGGTGAATTGGGAAGTTCCGACCTGGTCTCATCCACTTCGCCGCTTATGTCTATACCGTAATTTTTCAGCATATCCAGGGGAGGTTCGAAACAGGTGGCGTAGTAGTAAATAGAGCTACCTCCGGTGGTTAGCCCTCTAACCAACCCCACCATGTTGTGGGTGAACAACATGCTCTGCATGGGCATCCCAGTGTTTTTTACAGTCTGGGCTTTGGAGCCGGTAACCGGATTGTAGTCTCCCCATTCCAGCATCAACACTTTTTGGGAGTTTTGGGTCAACTCCTTGGCCACGGTAGCCCCTCCCGGACCCGAACCTACTACGATTGTGTCGTATTCATTATTTGCGTAATTATTCATAACTCTCCCCCCTGATTTTGGAACT
>Ga0207414_1000401_pt1 | contig 20002 bp, 15 predicted proteins | sample PonA231FremontCA_2_FD_187269 | JGI IMG/M metagenome (GOLD analysis project Ga0207414, IMG submission 187269) | Marine sediment microbial community from Fremont, CA, USA - Pond A23 Sediment 1 (SPAdes) | ecosystem: Environmental > Aquatic > Marine > Unclassified | place: USA: Fremont, California...
ATATCTTTTGATGCAGACGGAACGGTCGTAAATAGCAATTACGTCAATAAGTTTTGGTTTCAGGAACTGCCGAAAGCTTATGCGGAAAAGAAGGAGATCGAATTTGAGGAAGCTCGGGAAGAACTCGTCGAGCTGTACGACGAGATCGGCGACGAGGATATCAGGTGGTACAGGCCGGAGTACTGGTTTGACAGATTTGACCTGGAGCCGGAACCACAGGAAGTGATTGAAAGAATACGTGAACCGGAAAACGTGGAATTTTACCCGGACGCCCTGGAGGTTATAGATAAATTCAAAGACGATTATGTGTTGATAGTTACCTCAAACTCACCGAGGACCTTTCTCGATTACGCCCTGAAAGAACTCGGTGAAAGTTTCGATGCAGTATATTCCTGTGTCTCCGATTTTGGGGAAGTCAAGAAGGACGAATCCGTTTACCGCAGGGTGGCGGAATTACTGGACGTACGGGGAGAAGAAATGGTTCACGTCGGAGATCACTGGCGCTTCGATTACAAAGCCCCTAGAAAGATCGGGATTGAGACTTTTTACATAAACCGGGACGGTAAGGATGGAAAAGAGGACGAAGACGGAGTAATCGAAGATATGAGAGAAATGATCGAGCGAGTTGACGGTAAGTAGTCTTTCTCGTATCAGTTCTGTCGAACCCTCTCCGTCCCGGAATTGGTGACGTAAAGGAGCAGGCCGGAGAGAACTATCAACCCTCCTCCCAGCAAGGCGAAAGGAGTTAATTTCTCTTCTAAAAAGAGGATTGCCAGCACGACGGCGGAAAATGGTTCCACTATGATCATAATCACCGAGGATAGCCCCGCCCTGGTCTCTTTCAGCCCTCTGGCGAATAACGAGTACCCGAGTAAAGTTGAAATAAATACGAGCCCCAGCAGAGCCGAAAGCGAACTGCCGCTAAGGTTGAAATCAAAGCCGCCGATCAGTACGACCGGCACCAGGCTTAAGCCGCCAAAAGAAGCCGGCCAGAACAGGGTCTGCAGAGTTGTTTTTGATTTACCCAGTTCCTTCAGTACTATGAGAGCTGCGGTATAGGTTACCCCCGACACGAAAGCCATCAGGTAACCGAATAGCGACTCCAAACCTCCCGAAAACCCCACGTTGTAGATAAAGAACACCCCTACGCCGGTACCGGCGAGAGATACGAGCTCGGCTGTTTTGATATTTTCTCCCTGAAAAACCGTGGAATAAAGTATCGTGGAAAAGGGGAAGGCGACATAATGCAAGAACACGGCTTCGGAGACGGGAATCAAGACGAGTGACTTCAGGTAGAGCGAAAAAGTTAGCCCGAAACCCAGCACCCCGCCGATCAACGCCCCCACGAAGCTACGTTTGCTGCTTAACGATAATTCTTTTAGCTGGCCACCAGCGATCTGGTAGAAGAGTATAAGCCCACCGGTCGAGAGTAATCTAATCGCAACCAGCAGTACCGTCGATACGTCGTTCCCAATTATATTTACGAACAGGCCGATTGTACCGAAACATACTCCGGCCAGTAGGAGATATAACATGAGTGTATTATAACTGTTAGCCATGATCTTTTTAAATAGGCTGATTTCTTTAAAGGAGACACGGTAATGCTTTTCTGTAAGGATAGTTACTTGTCGAAAAAACAAACATTAATTAAAATTCTATTGAATTAATTTTTCCGGGGTTCTAAAAGATGAAATTTAAAAGTACGAGAACGTTGCGGGTTCCGATATTTACGATCATTGCCGGTCTCTTGCTTGCCGGCATAGCGACGGGAGCCTGGTTTATTCGACCGCAGCAGGTAATGGAGCGCGGATCCGCGGCCCTTTCCGGTAACGATCTGGTTAGCGTAGAAGAAAGAAAGGTAAACGGCGCAGGGGGCTTTCTGTTTACTCCGGAGGAGGATGAGAAGGGTGTCGGGTTCGTATTTTATCCCGGTGCCAGGGTTCCGGTCCGAGCTTATGCTCCGAACGCCCTTGCCATAGCGGAACGTGGTTACGAAGTTTTTCTGGTGAAGATGCCACTCAACCTTGCCGTACTGGCTTCCGGAAGGGCCGGCCGGGTCATTTCCGGGTTGAAAAGTGTCGATAACTGGGCCGTTGGCGGACATTCGATGGGGGGAGCCATGGCTGCTAAATTCGCTTCCGAAACGGACCTGGACGTATCGGGACTGGTTCTGTGGGCTTCTTATCCGCCTGAAGGTGCCGAATTCGACCCCGGGCTCGGAGCTTTGAGCATAACAGCCAGCGAGGACGAAATTATCGACCGGGACAAGCTGATCCGGTCGAGAGAACAACTTCCTGAAGGTACCGACTTCATGGAAATAGTCGGGGGTAACCATGGCCAGTTCGGCTGGTACGGGTTTCAGTCCGGTGACGGCGAGGCACAAATTACCCGGGAGAACCAGGTCAAAATCATCGTCCGTGAAACCACGGACTTTCTTTCAACTCTAAGCGAAAAAAGTTCCGGACGTTAACGTTTATACAACCAGCAATTTCCATCCAGCTGGCCGGAGCCCTATCTGAATTATTTTCCCTTTTGGAATATAATTTATTGAAGATACTTCCCACCCAGGTTCGGGGATGGGAAGCCAGTAAGGTTTTCCAAACCGGGTTTATGCCTCCTTTCCCGGCGAGGTTTTTCCCTGCTGACTTCACTAGAGGCTAACCCGACCTGGGTGAGGAAGATTAAGACACTTTATGATATCATAAACGATCCGATCAGGTCAACTCCGTAACTGATTAAAACTTCGAAACTTCTAGTTTTAGGTTTAAGCGTAATTTCATTAACCTATTAGCAGGTAACAATTTAGAAAAGATGAAAAGGAGGCAAGCAATGAGAAAAACCAGGGAATACGGTTCATGGAAATCACCTTTGACGGCCGAAGAAGTTGCTTCAAGCGGTGTTGGTCTCAGGGAAGTAAGTGTTTCCGAAGAGCTAGGGTTCTGGCTGGAGACACGCCCTCAGGAAGGGGGCAGGTCCGTACCCGTCCGTTTGAACCCTGACGGGAGCAAGGAGGACCTGATTCCGGAAGGGTTCAATGCTCGAAGCAGGGTACATGAGTACGGTGGCGGTTCATATCTGGTCGTTGGCAAAACGGTTTATTTTACCAATTTTGCAGACCAGAGACTTTACAAATCCGAACCGGGAAACCAGCCGACACCTCTCACACCGGAGAAAGAGTTCCGCTTTGCCGATTTTCGCCCGGATGATACACGTGCTGAAGGGCTAATTACTGTCTGCGAAGATCACACCCTTGGTGGAAGTCAGCCCAAGAACTATCTGGCTCGCTTGAATTTCGAGGGGGCAGGTAAACCCGAAGTTCTGGCGGAAGGTCACGATTTTTACTCTTCACCAAGGCTCAGTCCCGAAGGAAAGTACCTCAGCTGGGTTACTTGGGATCACCCGAACATGCCCTGGGACCGGACCAGTTTACACCTTGCCGAATACGACGGCTCAGGTAGACTGAAAAACTCCCGAGTCATTGCGGGAGGAGAAGGCGCATCGGTAGTTCAGCCAGTATGGAGTCCGAAAGGAACGCTCTACTACCTCTCGGATAAGGACGGCTGGTGGAACCTTTACCGGTGGACGGGGGAAGAAGAGAGAGTAGTGCGAAAGAAAGCCGAACTTGGGAAACCCCAGTGGCAGTTTGGAATTTCTACATACGATTTTGCCACCCCAGAGAGAGTTGTTTTCTCCTACACCACAGGAGGTCGCTGGTTCATTTCGGAGAAAAACCTCGAAAACGGAAAGACCGAAGACTACGACCTACCGTTTACCCAAATCGCTTCCCTTAAGGCCCAGGGTGACGAGCTCTGGTTTATTGGAGGCGGGCAAAAGAACCCGATGGGTGTAAGGCAGTACAATAGGAGTTCTGGGGCGATTGATACGGTTAGGAAGTCCACTTCGCTCGAGGTCGACGATGGTTTTATTTCTACCGCCAGCGAGATAAAGTACTTGTCGAACGACGGTGAAGCAGTCCACGGGTTTTATTATCAGCCGAAGAACAGGGATTTCAAGGGACCGGATTCCGAAAAACCCCCATTGTTAGTTATCAGTCATGGCGGCCCCACTTCCTTCTCCGGGGATGAATTATCGGAAGAAATTCAATACTGGACGACCAGGGGTATAGCCGTTCTGGACGTCAACTACCGTGGAAGCACGGGTTACGGACGCGAATATAGAGAAAAGTTAAAAGGTAACTGGGGACTTATAGACGTGGAGGATTGTGCTTCGGGTGCTGAGTACCTCGTGGATAGGGAAGCGGTCGACCCGGATCGACTTATAATCCGCGGCGGTAGTGCGGGGGGCTATACTACTCTTGCTTCCCTGACGTTTCGGGACATATTTGATGCGGGGGCCAGCTATTACGGAGTTAGCGACCCAACCGAATTGACGAAAAACACTCATAAGTTCGAGTCGCGGTACCTGGATAGCTTGATCGGGTCTTACCCGGAGGAAGAGGAAGTTTATACCGAGAGATCACCGATACAACACGGCGAAGACGTGTCGGCCCCGGTAGTATTCTTTCAGGGTGGCGAGGATAAGGTCGTACCACCGGAACAAGCGGAAACAATGCATTCATCTCTCCTGGATAGAGGTATACCGACCGCTTACCTAATGTTTGCAGACGAACAGCACGGGTTCAGGAAGGAAGAAAACGTGGCCCGGGCACTTGAGGCAGAGCTATACTTCTATTCCCGAATATTTGGGTTTGAGTCGGAAGTAGATGGTGAGGTACTGGATATTGCAAACCTGGAATAAATTGGTTTTATCGATACAAGCAGCAAGTTTGGTTCATCGAATTCAGGAAGGTGGGTGATTTGTTTGTTTGGTAAATCTAATATACCCACGTTTTTCAAAACGGTCGCCGGTATACTTGCCGTATCTATTGTAATATCAGGAATTACGATTTACTTCACCAGGCAACAGCAGAGGATATTTTTCAAGTTTGACCCCGAAAACGCTTACGTCTATACGTTTCAGGAGGAGTTTGTTAGTCTGAATTACCGGGAGAGCCCGGAAAAATCCGTCGGGCTACTTTCGGATGGTTTTAGTCCCCTCTGTCTATTTGGGTGTTTTCAGGGGGCGAGTCGGAACGAACTCCGCAGTTCCCTGTTGCTGACTTCGCCGGAGAGGAAAGACGATGATAAGCACCAAAAACCCCGTTTTGCTTATCTATCCCCTGAAAGAGGGATCGATATGGAGCTAGGTATGGGAAAAGGGGATTTCGTCAGGGAGAAATACCCTTACTCAAATAGGTTGATCGTTGAACTCAAAGACGACAAAAAAATTGACGAGCTGTCGGTGACGGCCTTTGGTTACGGTTATCCTGCCGGAAAATCTGTGCCGGGTGAGGCCGAATTAAGGAAGAAAGAGTTTACCGTTTCCGGGGAGTTTGGGAACTCGACAGTTCTCTCGCTTCCCGAACCGTTCTACCTCCGGAGGGTGAAGCTCGCGGTCGACGGGGAGACCAGTAAGAGGCTTGGTTTGCGCTCCATCGGCCTTTACCTCGAGAGAACCGGGTACCTGGATACGATAAGGCGGGTGCAGAATTCTTTGCCTCTAGAGGAAAGGGGCGAGCTAAACGATCTGAGAGCGGTTCTGGAAAAGGCCAGAACACTTGATCCTTATTCGCCGAGAACCGATTACCTGCTTGCTGCGGTAAACTCTCTGGCTGGTGAATTTGACGAGGCCATGGTGAGCGTGGATCAGGCGATTGAGGCCCTGGAGAAGTTCGAGGGCTTTGCATTTACTGGAATTGACCGGAACGACCTGTACGGAAGAAAGGCAAGAATAGCAAAAGAGCTTGGTAAATGGGAAATGGCAATTGAATACATGAAGGAAACGGTTCCGGAAGTGGACTATGATTTCCTGGCGAAAGTCTATCTTAATAAGTATCTGGAAACGGGAAACGAAGAAGATGTCAGGTCATCCTTCCTGAACGCCGGACTGGTATTTCAGGACACTCCCCGGCTCGTGCTGGGAGCACTCCAGAAGTACTCCGGGCAGGAGGGCCTGGTGGCCCAGGGGTTGGAATATTTCCGGAAAATTCTGGAAAAAGGTGAGCCGAATCGCTACCGGCTGGCGGAGAATATAAGTACCCCGGCTTTCCAGCTAAAACTGGCTTTATCGCTGCTCGAATTCTGGCGGGGAACCCGTGACGGATTTGACGCTTCGTTAAACGTACTTACAGAGACGGAGGAGCTTGCTGATAACCCGGAAAAACAGGCACTGGTTGATGCCGTGATGGCCAGGGTGTACGGGGAGATCGGCCGGAAGGAGGGAGCTGACGAGCTGCAGCGTGCGGCGATCGATTATTTCTCGGGTTATTCAAGCCTCTACGATGATTGGGTTGACTTTCTCCGCGCTGGTCGAGAAGCGTAGAAGAACTCGCTGTATCGGTTTCTTTACATAATTAACTACGGATTCGTCGGCCCAGTATCACTTCACAATCATTTTTCACGAAAACACGTCCCGATGAGGCGGTTGAATATTCAAGCGGAACTAGCTAGTTTTGCTTTTTGAGGTTTTAGTTTTCGGTTTTCAGTTTCTTTTTTTTCTACAGGAGGGGCTAAGTTGGTCGACGGAGAAGCAAGGGAAGAAGACGAGTACTCGGAATTTTCAAAATTATACCTGTTAAAGCGTTTTTACTTTGATTACCTTAAGCCGAACTTCAGGGAATACCTGCCCGTTCAGGTTTTACACGTAATCGGGGCCCTGGTTGGATTGGTGCCCCCGCTTCTGCTGAGGAACCTGATTGATGACGCAATACCGGCTCAAAATATTAACAGAGTGGTTGTTCTCTCGCTGCTGGGTTTTGGTTCTTTTGGGCTAGTTGCTCTAATAAGGTTTCTCAGAAACTACTTCGGTCACCGGATAGCTCAGAAAATTGTATTTGAGATGCGAAACGATATTTACGACCACTTCCAACAGCTACCGCTGAAGTTTCACGACAGAAAGAAGACCGGCGAACTGATGTCTCGAATAATAGACGACCTGAACGTCCTGCAGGAATTCGTTCATCACGGTCCGGAGGGTTTTTTACAGGCGAGTACGACCATAACCGGGGTTCTGGTCATACTCTTTCTCCTCGACGTTCCTCTGACTTTGATGGCCCTGTCTTTTACTCCTTTCCTGGTCGCTTTCGCTCTCACGTTGATCAAGAGGATGCATCGGGCTTTCCGGCGAAACCGTGAGGCAAAAGGTGAGCTAAATGACCGACTCGAAGACAACCTTGCCGGCATGAAAGTCATAAAGTCCTTTGCAAATGAGGACGAGGAGATGGAACGGTTCTTCGAAAAAAACGAAGAGCACTACGATGCCCGTGCCGCGGCGATCAAGTACTTCAGCACGCTTGGTCCGGTCTCGTACTTTCTCAATAGTTTCGGTCTGGTGCTGACGATAGGTTACGGTGGCTACCTGGTCTTCCAGGGGTCGCTCACGGCCGGCACTGTAGTTGCTTTTTATACTTACTTGATCAGGTTCAGGGCACCGATCCTGAGGCTGGTGCAAATAAGTCAACGGCTTAGCCGGTTTTTTGCAAGTTCCGAGAGGTTCTTTTCCCACCTGGATATTGAACCGGATATCGTTAGATCCTCCGGCGGTTTCTCCAAAGACAAAGGAGAGGTTGACGGAAGGGTCGATTACGAAGATGTATATTTTGAGTACGAAGAGGAAGAAAAGGTCCTTTCCAGGATAGATTTTTCCGTCGAGCCGAAGGAGACCGTGGCTCTGGTCGGCCCTAGTGGTGCGGGCAAAACTACTATAGTCCGCCTTCTCCCGCGGTTATACGAAGTAAACCGCGGTTCCGTAAAATTGGACGGTGTCGACGTTGCCGATTGGGACCTCAGGAGTTTGAGAAGGAATATTGCCATGGTCATGCAGGACGATTACCTCTTCTCCGGGACGATAAGGGACAACATATCTTACGGAAAACCCGACGTTACTGAGGAAGAAGTCAAGCGCTACGCCGGTGAGGCGAACGTAGACGAGTTCGTCAATGAATTCTCGCACGGATACGATACGGATATAGGCCAGCGGGGCGTTAAACTCTCCGGCGGGCAAAAGCAGAGGATATCCATCGCCCGAGCACTGATTCAGGACCCAAGGGTTTTGATACTGGACGAGGCGACGTCGTCCGTGGATACTTATACAGAAAAATTGATTCAGGAAGCCATCGATAAGGTTTCCAGGGGACGTACGACCTTTACCATCGCCCACAGGTTGTCTACCATCACGAACGCGGATAAAATCCTCTTTGTGGATGATGGTGAGATCGTCGAGTCGGGTGACTTTGAGTCTTTGATGGGTCAAAAAGGTCAGTTCTTCGAGTTTTATCAGCTCCAGTTCGAGGAAATGACCGATTGAGCCGGTAGCAAATTAAAAAACGATAAAGGTGGCTGGTTATTGATATGAACGAAGACGTTCCAAGCATCGAAGAGTTTTTTGGTCTAAAAAGAACTGCTTACGCGGAATACTATAGCGGCATCGAGTACCCCTGGGATATCCTGGAAAGGATTCCTGGAATAGTGGAGAAAGAGCTGGAATCAGGTGTGTCCGGTTCGATATCTGATTCGGCACAGATCGGTGAAGCGGTGGAGATAGGTGAGGGTACCATCGTGGAACCCGGAGCAACGATCCAGGGACCGGCGATCATCGGGCAAGGTTGTGAAGTAAGGAGCGGAGCCTATATCAGGAGTGACGTCGTCGTCGGTGATGGGGTTACCGTCGGGCATAGTACGGAACTAAAGAGGAGCCTGGTGCACGACGAAGCGGAAATTCCGCATTTTTCCTACGTCGGGGATTCCGTCATCGGCTGGAAGGGTCACCTGGGAGCGGGCGTAAAGGTGTCCAATCTCAAGGTAACCCGGGAACCAGTCGTAGTCCACCTCGGCGGGAAAGACGTACCCACAGGCTTGAGGAAATTCGGTTGTCTGCTCGGCGATAAGGCCGAAATAGGCTGTAATTCAGTTTTAAACCCTGGAACGCTGGTTGGAAGGAGGTCGCTGACTACGGCCAATACGTCACTTTCCGGGTACTATCCGCCGGGCAGTTTCGTCAAGTTGAAGCAGGAAATAGAGGTCAATGATCGAAAGGGCTAAAAAAGGAGGCCAATTTGGATTTATTTGGTACCGATGGTTTGCGGGGCGAAGTTAACGAAGAAGTAACACCTGAACTCGCACTAAAACTGGGGAAGTCGACAAGCCTCATCACCGAGAAAGGGGATTCAGTTCTCATCAGTACCGATACTCGCCAGTCCGGACGGGCTTTTGAGTACGCCCTTGCATCCGGTATAGCTTCGACCGGTAGGAATGCCCTTCTCCTTAATGTGTTACCTACTCCAGCCGTACCTCTCCTGCTGGACGAATTCGCTGCGAAAGCTGGTGCCGTGGTTTCGGCTTCTCATAACCTGGCCCAGGATAACGGAATAAAGTTTTTCGGCTCGGATGGTTTGAAGCTGCCGCCCAACGTAGAAGAAAAGCTTGAGCAGTTTATAGTCTCCGGGGACGGAGAAAGCAGGGCTAACTGGAGGGATATTGGCGATATCAATACGGTCGATGATTCGGAGGAACTTTATCTAAAACACTTGAAGGATAGGTTCTCCGAAGGCTTGCCCGATCTTTCGGGTTTAGAGATTACGATTGACTGTGCTCACGGTGCAACTTACCGGGTTGCTCCGAGAATATTTTCCGATCTCGGTGCAGAAGTTTCTTCTATTGGTGTAGAACCGGATGGTTTTAACATAAACGAAAACTGCGGCTCGACCTCTCTCGAACGGTTGAAGGAGACGGTCGCTTCCGATAGCAGCAATCTGGGTATTGGGTTTGACGGTGATGGCGACAGGGCTCTGTTCATAGACGAGGCAGGCAACGAGGTAAATGGCGATCGGGTCCTTTATTTTGCGTCCCGCTACCTGCATGAGAACGATCAACTCCGACCTCCGGTGGTAGTGTCGACCGTAATGAGTAACCTCGGGCTGGAGAACTCCCTGTCGGAGCTGGGAATAGAACTGGTCCGCACCAGGGTCGGGGACAAATACGTGGCCCAGGAAATGGTAAACCGCGGAGCAATTATCGGGGGAGAGCAGTCCGGGCACATCATTTTCCGGAATATCAACACTACCGGAGACGGGATAGTTACCGCATTGATGACCCTGAGTATAATAAAAGAGACTGGAGCAAGTCTGTCGGAACTTGGCGGCGATATGCTTCACTACCCTCAGTACCTGGAGAACGTCCCGACGGACAACAAGGAGGATTTTCAGGTAGACGGAGCAATAAAGGCGGAAATATCCCGGTGGGAGAAGAAGCTGGGCGAATCGGGAAGAACCCTGGTCAGACCATCCGGGACACAGGATTTAATCAGGGTAATGGTCGAGGGTAGGGATCAGGACATGGCAAGAAGAGCAGTTAGTCAACTCTCGGACTTCATCGACGACGAACTCAATGGCTGATCTGGCGCTCGGTATTTAGCTCTTCGTTTTTCCGGACGTGTTGATCTACCAGTAGTCTTACTAAAATTCCGACCTTGTTTTGCCCGATTCGACCGGGAAAGCTTTTTTACCTTATCGCTCTTTCTAAGTAATAGCGGACGAAAGATTACCCGATACCCCTCTTGCTAACCGACCGGACCGTACGTTGATTTAATACTCTCGATGGTTAAAGGGCCTTCCACCTGAGAAACGGATAAATCCGATTCGAGGTCCTCCAGTCCGGGCGACCAGGCAATTTGTCTATCCCGGGAGTAATCCGTATCCTCAAATCCTATTGAAGCATCAAAAATACTACCTTTTCGACCGGAGGCTACCTGGTAGGCGTCGTAGGAACTGTATCCGTGCCAGGCCAGCTGAAGCGCCGGCAGTACTCTCCAAATTGGGTTGAAGGGAAGATAATAGACGGAGGATACTCCTACCCCGACTACGAAGTGAGCCAGGGCCTTATTTGGCTGGTCGTTAACCAGTTGTCCGGAACCGGGGATGACGAAGGAAGCTATTGCCGGGACTATCGGCGATAGGTCTTCCCGGGCACGAGCAGTTGAACTGAAGCCAGCTGCAAGCAAGGCAATTACCAGAAGGTAACCGACGATTTTCGGTAAATACTTCATTCCTAACTTCATTCCTAACACCCCATAGTAAAAAATGTTTCGTGACCGTTTGCAGCAGCAAGAAAGAAATACGCTTTTTTACGTAAAAAAATTATAAAACCATGGAACGGAGTATTCCAACTTGGACCCTTTAACAAAAATAATCTTGCCTGTCTGGTTCGAAAGTTGAAAGCGGCTTGAGCGAAATGTAAATTTATAATGGGAAGGGTGATAGCGCTAAAAAAGTCCTGCTTTACTTGTAACCTTGGACAGTTTCGCTTGTCTCATCCAGGTGTTTGGGTGCACTGTTCTCTCTTGTTTAAAGTTGCCTTGAGCGGAAACAAGGGGATTGGATCCCGGTAGTTACTTCGGTTAATCAAGCAAAATTGGGCTTTCTCTATCCTTTTCCGGCGAACGGTGCAATGTTTGTGGTCAGGTGCAGATGGGATATTCAAGATATCTTACCTCGGCACGTGTAGTAGTGTCTCGTATACCGACTGGTTGATTTAATCTGGCCCGGAACTACATAATTTATGGAGCCTATTCGGAGATGTCTGACGAACAGGAAAAAGAGGCAAGTTATCGACCAAGAGTCAGGTTAAGTTCACCCCACGAAACCCCCGAAGGTGCAGCCGTTCAAGGAGGGAGTAAAGGGGAGCAATGAGCCTGGACGAAACCCCTGCTCTGACGGGAGCGAACTCAAAGCCGCTCTTTCCGGAATTTGACCGGTTACAGGGCAAGGTTCAAGAACACGGGAGAAAACTGGAAAGTTCAAGCTACGATGAAAGGTTCGTGCGATCAATACAACCTCTGGAGGAATTGCCATGAAGGAAGCCATGTTCTACGAAGAACTGGACGCCAACGAGGTCAGATGTCACCTGTGCCCCTGGAACTGTAAAATATCTGAGGGCGAACGTGGCGTCTGTCGGGTCAGGGAAAACAGGGAGGGAAAGTTATACTCTCTTAGCTACGATAACGTTTCCTCCGGTAATCCTGACCCGGTGGAGAAAAAACCGCTATTCAATTTTGCACCCGGTACGAAGACCTACTCGATAGCCACTCCCGGCTGTAACTGGAAATGCAAGTTCTGCCAGAACTGGCAGATAAGCCAGGGACCGCTCAACGGAAGAGCAATTAAGCCGGAAGAGATCGTTCGGGCGGCGGAAAAGTCCGGCTCCAAGGGGATAAGTTATACTTATTCCGAACCGACAATATTCTACGAGCTCGCTTATGATACGGCCAAACTGGCACACGAGGCGGGCCTCTACAATACCTTTGTCACGAATGGTTACATAAATAAGGAACCAATCCGGGAGATTGCCCCTTACTTAGATGCCGTGACTGTCGATTTCAAGGGGTCCGGGGACGACGATTTTCTCAAGGAATTTGCTGGCGTCCCTTCGGCCGAGCCGGTTCTCCAATCGCTCCGAGAGTACTACTCCAGCGGGCTCCACGTCGAAGTTACCGATTTAATCGTTCCCGGGATAGGTAATTCCGAGAGCCAGATTAAGGAGATGGCGGAATGGATCGTCTCCAACCTCGGGGAGGAGGTGCCGGTTCATTTTTTGAGGTTTTATCCCGCCCATGAAGTTCAGGACCTTCCTCCAACTGACGTGAGTCAGCTGGAAAAGGCGAAAGATATAGCGGAAGCTGCCGGGCTGGATTACGTTTACCTCGGTAACGTGAGACGAGAAAACGACATCCATTGTCCGGAATGTGGGGCTACTCTGGTGGAGAGGACGGTAAGGAGAACCAGACGTATCAATCTAAAAGGAAGCAAATGCCCCAATTGTGGAGCCGAAGTCAACGTTGCCGGGTTAAAGTGGGTCGATTGAACTGAACGGGCTCGAGTTCAGAGTTATTTTAATTCAATAGTCGACAGCGGGAGAAGAAACAAAAGCTTGAAGCGGGGTGGGCGAAGGGAAAAGGGTTTGTAATCGATAGTCGGGTTACCCGTTGGCCAGGGATCGGTTGGGCAGTAAATAAATTTTTTATCATTCGTAAAGCTTTGCAATCACGGTTTAGTGAAGTTATAGTCTATTAATTGTTACCGGTTTATCCGTACGGATTTGCTCGGACTCATTGAGGGTTATTCCTTGAAGTTTATAAGACAGGGGTTAGTTCATACTGCAGATTGAGAAAGTATTGGGTCTTAAGGGACAGAATAGTAAAACTTATGTTAAAATAGGTGATATATATGGAAAATCTAGAAGGCAGTCGTATAGCTTTTCTCGTAGAAAACGGCTACGAAGACATGGAGTGCTGGTATCCAAAAATCCGGCTGGAAGAGGAAGGGGCCGATACCCCCGTTGCTTCTCGATCGGCAGGAATTTACGAAAGCAAGCATGGTTACCCGATTGAGGCAAGCTACCCTGCTGGCGAGCTGGACCCTGATAACCTGGATGGAGTCGTAATTCCGGGTGGAACTGGATCACCGGATAAACTCAGACGATCCAGCGACGTTACTGGTTTTGTCCAGGAGATGGACAAAAAAGGAAAAATGGTTGCCATCATCTGTCATGCTGGCTGGGTGCCAATTTCGGCAGGAATTCTGGATGGTAGAATCGCCACCAGCTACGAAGCCATAAAGGACGACATGGTGAATGCGGGGGTGGACTACCGGGATGATTCAGTAGTAGTGGACGACAACCTGATTAGTTCAAGGCACCCTGGCGACCTGCCGGACTTCCTCAAACGGATAATTGATTACCTGGCCTAATTTTTTTGCATGGTTCAATTGACGGTTGATGAGTTCAGAGATTCTCCAGACGGTGATTTTTGTAAATGCTTGATATAGAAAAATTACGAGAGAACCCGAAAGAAATCGAGAGTAGGTTAAAAACGCGAGAAAAGAACCTGGATATCGGGGAAATTGTCGAACTGGATGACCGAAGGCGGGAATTAATAGGAGAGGTCGAGGAACTGAGGCACGAGAGAAACGAGGAATCCGAGAAGATAGGAGAGTTAAAACGTCAGGGGAAGAACGAAGAAGCGGAAGCGATTATCGAGGAAATGGGTCGGGTATCGGACAGGATAGACGAACTCGAAGACGAGTTAGAAGGGGTTAAAACGGAACTGCAGGATCGGATGGCCGAACTACCTAACCTGCCGCACGAATCAGTCCCCGTAAGTGATTCGGAAGAGGATAAAGAGGTACTTGAAGAATACGGGGAAAGGAGGGAATTCGATTTCGAGCCGAAGAACCACCTGGAGCTTGGCGAAGAAAACGATCTTTTCCGTTTCGATAAGGCCAGCAAAATTTCAGGTGCCAGGTTCCCCTTCTACTACGGTGACGGGGCTCTGGTGGAAATGGCCCTCATCAACTTCATGTATTTCTACCAGGTGCGGGAGAACGGTTACACTCCGGTCTTCCCGCCTTACATGGCAAAGGGTGCAAGCTACTATACTTCGGGCCAGTTACCGAAGTTCGAAGACGACCTATACAGGATAGATGGCAGAGGAGACCGGGAGGAGACCCTTTACCTTAACCCGACTTCCGAAAGCATAATGGTTAATTACCACCGGGACGAGATATTGCCCCAGGAGGATCTCCCGGAGAAATTTGTGGCTTTTACGACCTGTTTTCGCAGGGAGGCCGGCAGTTACGGGGAAGAAGAAAGAGGGTTAATTAGGACTCATCAGTTTAACAAGGTGGAACTCTTTCGCTTCACCCGGCCGGAAACCTCGTATGAACATTTGAGCGAAGTAATAGAAGACGCTGAATCCATCCTGCGCGAACTCGGTCTCCATTACAGAAAAGTGTTGCTCCCAACTGCCGACCTTGCGCAACAGTCGAGCAAAACGGTGGATCTGGAAGTATGGATACCAACTCAGGGGAAGTATTACGAGGTTTCCTCAATTAGCAACTGTGAGGACTTTCAGGCCCGCAGGGGGAATATCAGGTACAGGCCGAATGAGGGTCGGGAAGAAGGCAACCCGAAACCGGAGTACCTCCACACCCTTAACGGATCCGGTCTGGCCACTTCGCGATTGCTGGTGGCTTTGTTGGAAAATAACCAGAGAGAAGACGGAAGTATCGAACTACCCGAAACCCTGGCAGAACATGTCGGGAAGGAAGTAATAAGTTGAACTCCAAGAGCATAAAAGTAAGAACGGTAGATCTGACCAAAAAGTTCGAGATAAACCGGAAGGAAAAAATCACCGCCGTAAGGAAGATGAACCTGGAGGCGACTTCCGGCGAAGTCCTTGGTATTTTAGGTCCCAATGGAGCCGGAAAGACCACTGCGCTTCGAATGGTGTCCACTATACTAAAACCCACGTCCGGGACTGCGGTCGTCGAAGGGAATGACGTCGTGGAAAATCCACTCGAAGTGAGACAATCCATTGGGTACCTTGCGACAGAGATGGGGCTTTACGGGCGCCTGACACCGAGAGAGACCCTGACTTTTTTTGCGAGAATAAACGGACTGGAGGAGGACAGGATAGAGCCACGCATGGAGGAAGTTTTCGATATTCTCGACATGCAGGAGTTCCTCGGGCGTAAGGTAAACAACCTATCGACCGGAATGAAACAAAAGCTTTCCCTCGCCCGCAGCATAATCCACGATCCGCCGATTTTAATATTTGACGAGCCCACTCAGGGTCTAGACCTGATGACTTCCAAGACTGTCACCGATTACATAGAAGAATTTAAGAGCGAAGGGAAAACTATTATCCTGTCCACTCATATAATGCACGTGGCGGAAAAACTCTGTGATAAGGTAGCAATACTGTTTGAGGGTGAGGTCAAAGCTTTTGGCGGCGTAAGTCAGCTGCTGGAAAGACACGGCGAAGATGACCTGGAGTCCCTGTTCTTCAACGTTGCGGAGGCTAATAACCAATGAGAAATATCTGGCTATTATTCAAAAAGGAAATTCTGGCGGCTCTCCGTGACAGGAGAACGGCGATACTGGTGATAGTATTCCCGTTGGTATTTTATCCCGTGATGCTTGGGTTGATATTCCATTTTTCCAGCCAGAGCGTCCCCACTGAAGAAAGTACAACTTCGGAGGTCATCTACGTAAACCGTGAGGCTTCTCCCGTACTGGCGGAAATGTTAAGAAGTGAAGAAAACGTGGTAACCACTTTTTACGAAGACGAGGACGCCGCGCGGAATGCTTACGAGGGCGAGCGGGGTGACGTACTCGTACTAGTGTCGGAAAAGGGGTCTTCCGGTCTGAAAATTGACATTTCCTACCGCCAGTACGATCAGGATTCGGAGGTAGGTGTAAGCAGGACGAGGACAGTACTTGAGGGCTATCTGGAAAGAACGATGCGGCAAAAGCTCGAGAGCATGGGGATGAGTTACGAGCAAATATCTCCTCCGATGGAGGTGAACGTAAACGGGACAGGGGATGCCCAAACCGCTATTGGCGGGGAAATGCTGAAGATGATGCTGCCGTACTTCGTCATCCTCTCGATAATTACCGCTGCCATGGGGCTCGGTGCGGAGATCACTGCAGGAGAAAAGGAGAAAAAGACGATCTCTACCCTGCTCGTATCCAGGTTGTCACGGGAGGAAATCGTCCTTGGCAAGTTCTTAACCGTCTTTCTGGTTGCATCCGTTGCGGCGGTTTTTAGCGTTATCGGCCTGATTTACGGGCTGGGGTTTTTCGGGGTTGAACTACCCATGGAAAGCCTGACCTTCGGGATATTCGTCAGTATCCTGTTCACGGTATTGCCTCTGGTGGCACTATTATCCTCCCTGGTAATTGGTATTGGTTCCTTTTCCCGGACCCAGAAAGAAGCTAACGTCTATCAGACACCGGTATTGATGCTTGTAGTTCTGACGGGGATTCTGTCGATGACTGGAGGGATTGATTTCGGAAATATTGCGTTCTTTATACCTCTGCTCAATTCGCTCGAAACTTTTAAAGAGCTAATTGCTGGAACGATAAACCTGTTTCATATAGCTGCGACGTTCTTGACCATGGTGCCGCTTACCCTGCTGTTTATTTACCTGGCTATTACCTTGTTTAAAAAGGAGGATATATTGTTCAGGCAGTGATTTTTGCTGAAGCAGGCCAGAATCCTGCCAGCAAGATTTTTCCGGTTTGATCTGGTTTCAGGTTTTGTTGTCGCAGTTTTTCTCTTAATCAGGGAGGTTAGTTTAGCTGAGTTGACTGAAATTTCGGGGGAGGATATGGTTTAATAAATAATCCTCGGGAGCCGCAGGATAATCGAAGGTGGGGAAAATGAATACGAAAAGAACTATTGTTCCGATTCTTGCGCTATTGCTGATTGTCTCGGCGGGTTTTTTGCGGCCCGTGCCGGGTGCAAAGGGTCAATCAACTGAAGTTTCCGTCGACCTCGTTGGAGCCGTTGAAGCACTCGAACGAGGTAACTATAGTACTGCCCTTGATGTTCTTGCCGAATACGGTGAAAACCAGCCGCTTGGATCCTATGCGGATTTATTGCTTGCGGAAGCTAGAATCGGCCAGAAGGAATACCAGAAGGCGCTCGAAGCAATCAACCGAGTTCAGGCCGCGTCTCAGGAAGAATTAGTTCAGTTCCAAAAAAAGTACATTGAGGCAAAGGCTCAACTGGGCCTGGGCCGTCTGGATCGCGCCTCTGGTCTCCTGGAGGAAGTCTCCAGTTTTGTCGCAACTTCCGGGGAAAAGGAGAAGGTAACACAGCTGAAGCTCTCACTGGCTCGGGAGAACGGCAACTCGATCGAGGCCCTGCGTCAGGTTATAAACCTGATGGAAGTTACGAATTTGAGATTTATCGGGAAGAGACGGGACGAGCTATTTGATCTTGCCGAAACCCTGATTGCGGAAATAGATTTCTCCGGAAATGGGGGAGGCGAGTACCTGTTCCGCTTCGTGGAAGAACTAGTTGATTACCGGGAGTACCGCAGGGCCAGGAGCTTGCTGCTGCGTCATATGGGTGACTTTACTGGAGAAACAAAGGTAAAAGCTTATTTCAGGCTTGCCTGGCTGGATGGCTTGAAGCTGGATTACCCGGAAGAAGCCCTCTGGACTTTCCAGAGGCTGTTTCAGGCTAACTTGAGTCGCTCCATGGAGGCCAAGGGCCGTTACTACGAGGCTTTGACCAAGAACGGAATTGAGGACGATTACGATCTTACCTCTCAACTACTGGAGATATCCGAACGGTTCCGGGGAACGTATTTTGGCCGGTTGGCTGTCAGCCGGGTATTTACCAGGGTTACGGAAGGAGCTAGTCTCCAGGAGCTTGATTCAGCGCTGGAACAGTACAAGAGTCGACTCTCTCGGTCTGCCGTCAGGAATGCTACCTGGCGTTTATTCTTCAAAAGTTATCAGAGGGGAAATTACAAGCTGGCGCTCGACTATACGGGGTACCTAGAATCTTATTACGATAAAACCCCACCGGAGCTATTTTACTGGCGTCGCAAGGCGAGGCTGGCAGGTCAGGAGATGGAAGCCGCTAACTATATTCGGGTGGTTAGTTTTCAGGAAAACAATCCGACGGACTATTATTCCCTGCTTGCCGGTAAAAACGGCTGGTCTCGCGGGAGTTTTCGATTAAGCGAGACGTGGAGCAGGAGGAACCTTGAACTGGAAGAAGTGGAATCCCGTTTGCTGGAAAGTGACCTGTCGGCCGCCGTGCTTCGGACGTTGCGACGTGCTCTATCGCTCAAAAACCACGGATTGTTTTCTCCGGCGCTTGCCGGCCTCGAGAGGCTGGAATCGGATTTAATGACTTCGGATTACCTCTACCTCAAGTTTCAATGGGAAAAATTGGCCGGAAACTACAGGGAATCGCTAAAAGCTGCTACCCGGTTAACCGGCTGGTACTACGATCAGAACCAGAGACCGCCGGTCGAAGTGGTCAGAGCGGCTTACCCGACTTACTATTCTCAGGACGTTCGTAGAGTTGCCGGAAAATACGGTTTGCCTGAATCCCTGATATACGCCGTTATTCGACAGGAAAGTGCCTTTGACCGGGACGCTTATTCCACGGCAAAGGCAGTAGGTCTGACTCAGGTCATTCCTTCGACTGCGGACGGAATTGCCGAAGATCTTGGAGTGGACGGCTTTACCCCGGAAGACCTATTTAACCCAAAGAATTCCATAGAATTTGGTAGCTTTTATGTAAACAAACAACTGGGGCGCTTCAGTGACGTTAGACTTGGTTTAACTGCGTACCATGGCGGGCCGGGTAACCTGAGTAAATGGCAGGAAGAGTTTGGTACTTCCGATATAGATTTATTCGTGGAGCGGATTCCACTCGGGAGCACGAGAAATTACGTCAAATCTGTCTACCGGAATTATCTTGTATACAGGCAATTGTACTGATACTTCTACATGAGGGGTGGTCCTGTGGCGGATATTAATGGTCAAAAAAAGAAGCGCGATACCAGGTACACGACCAGCCCCAGACCCGTAATCCCCAGCGTTAGAAACAAGAACATTTTTATAGCAAGCTTCTTCACGAAGCTCCTGTCATCGTCGGAGAGGTCCGGGTCCTTCGGGTTATTGATCTGGATCTTATTGGCCTTTTTCCGCTGTTTCACGGATTTATCGATCTTACCCTGCTCCCTGTAAACGACTGCAAGGTTATGCTGGGCGTTAGCGTGTTCCTCGTTTTCTTCTACTGCTCTTTCGTAAGAGTATTCGGCTCGATCCAGGTCATCGGCGTCGTAAAACGTATTACCAAGCCGGTAGTAAACTTCGTCCTGTTTTATTCCGAGTTCAAGCGCTTCCATTAGTACGTCGATGCCTCGATCGTAATTTCCATCTTCCCGTAATTTCTCGCCTTTTTTCAGAAGCTTCTCAGCTCGTTCCTTTTTTTCGGCAAGCGAGAGGTCGGAACGGGAATCTAGTTCGACTGTAAAGCCTTCTTGATCTTCTTTATGTCCTGCCATGTCTGGTACTTTGGACTCCCCTTTTCTTTTGACGGATTACGCAGGAGATAACTGGGATGAAACATCGGGAACACC
>Ga0207414_1000402_pt1 | contig 19951 bp, 20 predicted proteins | sample PonA231FremontCA_2_FD_187269 | JGI IMG/M metagenome (GOLD analysis project Ga0207414, IMG submission 187269) | Marine sediment microbial community from Fremont, CA, USA - Pond A23 Sediment 1 (SPAdes) | ecosystem: Environmental > Aquatic > Marine > Unclassified | place: USA: Fremont, California...
AAGAAAAAGAACCAATAGCCCGTTTATTCTACAAGTTGAGAACCTTTTCTCGCAACGAAAAGATTCGTTGACGAGATTGCCCATGCTTCGTTGTGCACGCTAGGGCATGGGAGTTGATATGAAAAAGTTTTAGAGTTTTAAGGTGTTAAGGTTTTAAGTAAGAAAAAGAACCAATAGCCCGTTTATTCTACAAGTTGAGGACCTTTTCTCGCAACGAAAAGATTCGTTGACGAGATTGCCCATGCTTCGTTGTGCACGCTAGGGCATGGGAGTTGATATGAAAGAGTGTGGTTACGTTGTTACGTGATTACTCATGAATATGAGCCTAAAGCCTGTTATTCAACAGAGGCCCGGCAGGTATTAAAGTTGTGCTGAAGTGTTATTTCTTGAATTCTAATTAATTAAACCTTTGTTATCAAGTGTTAGTAGTTTTATGCAAAAAGAGAAAACAGTATATATAAGAAACGAGTACGGATTGCACGCAAGGCCGGCAGCTCAGCTGGCAAGAAAGGCAGCGGATTACAATTCCGAAATATCCCTTGTTATGGGAGATGTTAAAGCTGATGCGAGGAGTGTCCTGGAGATACTCAGTCTGGCTGCTGTTCAGGGGAAGAGCATAACTATTCGTGCAGAAGGACCTGATGTGGACAGTGCTATAGAAATGGTGGAGAACTTTTTCAGCAATTCAAACGGAGATTATTAGTATGGCTAAAAAGGTCTTGAACGGTATAGCCGTATCCGCCGGAGTTTCCATAGGAAGGGCCTACTTGTTGAACAGGGGACACTATTGTTTAGCCCCGGTTCAAAGTATTTCCGAGGAATTGGTCCCTGAGGAATTGGACAGGCTCAGATGGGCTTTTCAAAGGGCCCTGGAAGGTCTGAAACAGATAAGATCCGGAGTTCCCCAGGAACAAACCGAGCACGCAGCGATTATAGATTCCCATATGATGATCTTGCAGGATCCCAAATTTCGCGAAACCACGGAAAGTTATATCCGCGAAATGCGTTTGAACGCCGAATGGGCCCTGGAAAAAGGGGTGGCCGAGGTGGAAAACGCCTTTAACGCCATAGAAGACGAATATTTTCAGGCCAGGGTGGAAGAAGTGCGCTTATTGGCTCAAAGGGTAATGAATCAGTTGCTTGGAAATCACGATTCCATCAAGCCCATCACTACCAGGGTGATCCTGGTAGCTCACAGTCTGACTCCTGCGGATACTGTGGAGTTGGACGTCAGTAAGATAATGGCCTTCACGACCGCTCAAGGGGGAAAGACTTCGCACGTTGCAATATTGGCCAGGACCCTGGAGATACCAGCTGTGGTGGGAGTCGAGGATGTGGAGAATCATGTGGAAGACGGCGAATATGTGGTTGTGGATGCCTTTAAGGGTCAGGTAATTATTGAACCGGACCAGCAAGAATTGGATCAATATGAAGTCCTGAAGGAAAAGTTCGAGAGTTATCAAAAAGAGGTGATGCAGGAGCGGGATTTACCCAGTGAAACAGTGGAAGGCTTCAGGGTTCGTTTGTTCGCCAATATAGAATTCTTTGAGGAAGTAAGTGCGGTAATAGATTATGCAGGGGAGGGAGTGGGACTTTACAGAACTGAATACAGTTACTTGTATAATACCAGCCTCCCCACGGAACAAGAACTCATAGAAGAGTACCGGGACTTGGCCTCTATTCTGCATCCCAGAAGATTGATAATCAGGACCCTGGATGCTGGGGGAGACAAAGTTGCTTCCGAGTTCGAAAATCTGGAAGAAGACAATCCGGTACTGGGACTCCGGGGAGTGCGATTTTGCCTCAGATACAGGGAAGTATTCAAAACCCAACTCAGGGCTATATTACAGGCCAGCCAATTTGGGAATGTGTCCCTGATGTTTCCCATGATTTCTGGAGCCGGCGAGTTAAGGGGAGCGAAGCAGGTCCTGGAGGAAGTGAAAGAGGAACTCAGGACCGAAAACATTTCTTTTGATGAGAATATAGCCGTGGGAATAGTTGTGGAATTGCCTTCTGCGGTTATGATAGCGGATATATTGGCCCAGGAGGTGGATTTTTTCAGTATCGGAACCAATGATTTGATCCAATATTCCCTGGGAATAGACAGGACCAATATGTATGTTTCCAATTTATATCAACCCATGCACCCTGCACTGCTTAGAAGTATCAAATATGTGGTGGACGCAGGCCACAGGGCCGGGATAGAAGTGAGCATGTGCGGGGAAATGGCCTCTGATCCATATTGCTTGCCAGTGTTGCTGGGTATGCAGGTGGACAGCCTCAGTTTGAATCCCCAGGCCATACCAGGAATAAAACGTGTGTTGCGCAAGCTCACCATGGATGAATGCAGTGAATTGTTAAAAAGGGTCCTGGAAAGTGATTCTGTCAGGGCAAGTAACAAGTTGATCCGGGAAAAGATCTATAAGCGTTTTCCGGAAGAACTTATATTCTATTCTTCCATGTTGGGCCAGGAAGAGGAATAGGATACAGAGGACAGAGAACAGAGGACAGAGGACAGATGGCAGATGGCAGAGGACAGAAGAAAGAGGAAAGAGGTAGAAGACAAAAGAAAAAGCACAGTGACGGTTTGTCGGTAGCCAGTGTGCAGTAAGTCGATGGTCAATAAGAAAGAGGGATCTTATCGAATTACTCGGGAGAAAAAAATGAAAAAACAGTCCAAACAGACCAATACTAATTCCAGGATAGTAGCACAGAATAAAAGGGCTAAAAGGGACTTCGAGATATGGGAGTCCATTGAGGCGGGTATTGCCCTGAAAGGAACCGAAATCAAGGCGATTCGTGCCGGAAAAGTCAGTTTCAAGGACTGTTATGTTGATTTCAGGCAGGGGGAGGCGTATTTGAGCGGCCTTTATATAGGCCATTATGAAAATTCCGGTTATTCGACTCACGATCCGGAGCGGGAACGCAAGCTCCTGCTGCATAAACGCGAGATAGAAAAATTAAGGGGGAAGTCCGAACAAAAGGGAATGACCGTTATTCCGACCAGGATATACTTGAAGGATGCCAAGGCAAAAGCGGAGATTGCATTGGCAAGAGGTAAAAGAGTACACGACCGGAGGGAGGAATTGAAGCAAAGAACCATTCAAAGGGAAACCGAAAGGGAAATGGCCAAATATAAATGATCTCCGCTTCATTGCAAAGCCCGGTGTTTTACCGATCACTAATTAGTGTCTTGTCACACTTTAAATGTCGGTAAGAATAAGCACTTTAATTGCGACTCTGTCATCCCGGATCCCGTATCGGGGTACGGGGCAGGCTTTGATCCGGGATCCAGTTTTTTTCTATATTTCTGGATTCCGGCCTTCGCCGGAATGACTTTATTTTGAAAGCGACAAAATATGTGTGACAAGCCATTAGTGCCTGACCGAAAACCGTGATTGGACGTAAACTTGCTCAGATTCAAGGAGCAAGAAGTTTTGAAACCGCAGTGTATATTAATACATGAGGATTTCAAAGGCTTAAAGCTTTGATGTAGATGAGTGAAGTTTTCGTCCAGTCACTAATTAATTATATGCCCCGCAAGAAGAAGTTTAAACTTACCAGAGAACATAAAAGATTCTTGCGCGATTTGTTCCCTGACGACAGTTCACTGTTTGAGCCGGAAAAGACCTGGATATACGGCACGGATTCCAGCAGGATTTTTGTACCTCCCTTGGCGGTGGTACGTCCGGAGTCAGTGGAACAGGTAAAGGAATTTTTGGCCTGGGCGGATCGCGAAAAGATCCCTGTTTTCTCCCGGGCTCGGGGAACCAATGTGGTTGGGGCTTGTGTCCCTGAGACCCGGGGAATAGTTGTTTCCAGCCTCAAAATGAACCGGGTATTGGAAATAGACCAGGATGATTTTACAGCTGTTGTTGAACCCGGAGTAGTTACAGCTGATTTACAAGCCACTGTCAGATCCAGGGGACTGTATTATCCACCGGATCCGGCAAGTGTAAAGATTTCCACCATAGGTGGGAATGTGTCCACCAATGCCGGGGGGTTGCGCGCAGTTAAGTACGGTGTGACCAAGGATTATGTCTTGGGGCTGGAAGCGGTTCTGCCCGGGGGTGAACTTATTAGCACCGGGGGAAAGGTGTACAAGGACGTGGTTGGGCTGGATCTTACCTCCTTGTTAGTGGGTTCCGAGGGTACTCTGGCCTTTTATACCAAGATCGTGTTGAAGCTTTTGTCCCTGCCGGAGACAAGTGCCTCGGTCCTTGTAGGTTTCCGGGGACTGGAAAGTTTGATGCATGCAGCTAATTCCGTGTTTAAAAGCGGCCTCACCCCGGTGGCAATGGAGTTTTTGGACCAAAATACCATTTTTTGCCTGCAAAAGGCGGGTGCATTTCCTTTTGCCGAAAATATCAAGTCCATGCTTTTGTTGCAGTTTGAGGGATCTGAAGATAATGTCAATGCGGATCTGCACGGACTGAATAAAATGAGCAATGAATGGGATTATCAAACTTTCGATATAGCAGGAACAGAAGAACAAGAAAGCGAATTGTGGGAAATCAGGAGACAGATAAATCCTGCTTCCTTCCGGATGGGCCCGGACAAGATCTCGGTGGATGTAAGCGTGCCCAGGGGAAAACTGCAAAAAGCACTCCATAAAATCAGAGTGATAGGTGAGGAGTTCGGACTTTACGTATTGAACTTTGGACATTTGGGAGACGGGAATATTCATGTGAATGTGATGTACGATTCCGGGGATAAATCCCAGAACGAAGCCGCAGGGAAACTGATAGAACAGGTCCTGTTGGAAATCCTTGAACTGGGGGGATCTATCTCGGGAGAACACGGTGTGGGATTGGTAAAAAGGCCCTATTTGTCCAGGCAGTTGGGCAAAAGGGAAAGAGGCCTTATGCAGGGCATAAAGCAGGTGTTCGATCCCGGAAATATCATGAATCCTTACAAGGCCTTTTAGCCTTGGTTATTGATAAAATTTCGGTTATGAGCACAAAAGCTATAAAACAAAAATCAGGAAGGGATCGGGCTTCCCTGCAATTAGAGGCTGACAAGGAATGTATTTTGTGTGGCAAGTGCATGGAGGTTTGTCCGGTTCTTTCAGTTACTGCAAAGGAGGAACTTAGCCCCAGGGCAAAATATTTTTTGCTCCAGGAACTTACAGCAGGCAAGCAGGAGTTGTCAGAGGACAAGGTCAAGGACTTGGCCGGTATTTGCCTGAAATGCGGGCGTTGTGCCGATGTTTGTCCCCAGGGGTTGAATGTGCCCTGGGCCATAATCGGACTAAAGTCCCGGTCTCCGGGTTGGAAAGCCTGGATATGGGGAAGGTTGGTCAAGAATTTACAACTTGTCTATCCTCTTTTATACGGGTGGAAGAAAATTTCCCAAAAAATAGGTGGCTCAAGGTATAATTCCCTGATTGGTAGCGGTTATGAGGAAATAATTCCCAGGTTCAGGATAGGTTCTCTAGAACCGGTGGGAGAACAGAAAAGGGCGGTGCTTTTCCCTGGATGTTTATCCAGGTACGGTGCCTTGAGTTGGAAAAACAGGGCAGAAGAGATAATAAAAAGGGCGGGTTATTCGCTCTTGGATATGCCGGATTGGAATTGTTGCGGCTTTGCAGTCTCCAGGGCCGGATTGTTGGAGGATGCGGAAGAAATGCAGCAGGACAATCTGGATTTGTGGAGGAGTCTGGATAGACCCTATATTTTTGTGCTTTGTACTACCTGTTTAAAGGGTCTTCGCGAGATGGCCAAAAACGACCTGGATTGGCAGGGTGAACAAAGTATCTGGATAGGTTCCCTTGTCCCGGTTTCTTCGTTGCTCAAGTATTCCGAATTTGAGATGTTGAATACAGATAGAAGCTTGTATCTGCACAGGCCTTGCCATGCAGAGAACAGGGACTGGAGTGTCTGGAAAGAAATCGGGCTCTTTGAGCATACGGATACAAAAGAGGTGAACCAATGCTGTGGATTCGGGGGGTGCTTGCAGCTTGAGAAACCGGAAATCCCGGAATTGATTGCAAGGAATTATTGGAACAGCAGGACTTGTTCAGACAATGAAGGACAGTTGTTGACTGAATGCAGTGCTTGCATTATGCAATTGGACAGATTCAAGTCCGCAAATGTCCAGGTGTCACATTGGCTGGACGCGGTTGAATTTACTTGAGTACATACAACACGGAACTTATTACTTTTATTTCAATTCCGGACTTTAAATTAAATCGAGGAGATAATTGGTTATGTTTAATGTAGTAGCCAAAAAGATATTTGGTACCAAGAACGAACGCTACTTAAAATCATTGCAACCCACTGTGGAAAAGATCAATGAATTGGAACCCCAAATGCAGGAACTGCAGGACGAGGATTTTCCCGGGAAGATAACCGAGTACAAGGAACAGGTGGCCAAGGGTAGGGAATTGGACGACCTGCTACCCGAGGTTTTTGCCCTGGTAAGGGAGGCGTCAAAGCGTGCCCTGGGACTCAGGCCTTTTGATGTGCAGCTTTTGGGAGCCATCGTGCTGCACAAGGGAATAATTGCGGAAATGAAGACTGGAGAGGGTAAAACCCTTGTGGCCACAATGCCCCTTGTTCTGAATGCCCTTACCGGCAAGGGTGTGCATCTTATTACTGTGAACGATTATCTGGCAGGAAGGGACGCGGAATGGATGGGACAGATATATAATTTCCTGGGAATGAGCGTGGGCCATTTGGAACACGACATGGACGATGAAAAGAGAAAGGAGATGTATTCCTGCGATATCTTATACGGAACCAACAATGAATTTGGTTTCGATTACTTGCGGGACAATATGAAGTTTTATCCGGAACAACTTGTTCAAGGCGATCTTCACTATGCAATCGTGGACGAAGTGGATTCAGTGCTTATAGACGAGTCCAGGACCCCGCTGATAATCTCCGGACCGGCTGAAGATTCCACCACCATGTACAAGAAGATCGATACCATTATTCCCAGTATGAAGAGGGACACGGATTTTACCATCGATGAAAAGGCCAAAACCGTGATGTTAACCGATGATGGTGTTATAAAGTGCGAACAGTTGTTGAAACTGGATAATCTCTTTGATCCCCAGAATATAAATTACCAGCACCATATACTGCAGGCCCTGAAGGCCCATTATCTGTTTACCAGGGACGAGGATTATATTGTCAAGGATGGCCAAGTGATTATTGTGGATGAGTTTACAGGCCGGATCATGCCAGGCAGGAGATTCAGCGACGGGTTGCACCAGGCCCTGGAGGCCAAGGAAAATGTGAAAATCGAGGCGGAAAACCAGACCCTGGCAACCATAACATTCCAGAACTTTTTCCGAATGTACGATAAATTGGGTGGCATGACCGGTACTGCAGATACCGAAGCAGTGGAGTTCAAGGAGATATACAATCTGGATGTTCTCGTGATACCCACGCACGAGCCCATGATCAGGGAAGACTTTCCGGATGTGGTCTACATGACCCAGAAAGAGAAATACGATGCGATAATAGAGGAAATCCGGGACTTATACCGAAGAGGTCAACCCGTCCTGGTGGGAACTACCTCCATCGATAAGTCGGAGTTTATTTCCAACAGATTGAAAAAAATGAATATCCCCCATGAAGTCTTGAATGCTAAGCAGCACGAGAAGGAAGCGGAGATTATTGCCAATGCCGGAGAAAAAGGCAGGGTGACTATAGCCACCAATATGGCCGGCAGAGGTACAGACATTGTCCTGGGAGAAGGTGTCCGCGAATTGGGTGGATTGCACATACTGGGTACTGAGCGCCACGAGAGCCGGCGGATAGACAATCAGTTGCGGGGTAGATCCGGTAGACAGGGAGATCCTGGCAGTTCCAGGTTTTATTTGGCCCTGGACGATGATTTGCTCAGATTGTTCGGCTCTGACAGGATCTCAGGAATGATGGATAAAATGGGAGTAGAAGAGGGACAGGCCATAGAGAATAAAATGATATCCAGGGCAATAGAGAACGCCCAGGGTAGAGTCGAGGAGCACAACTTCGATATCAGGAAGCAGCTCCTGGAATTCGATGATGTGATGAACCAGCAAAGGGAAGTAATTTATACCAGGCGTAGGGAAGTAATGATGGCCGAAGACCTGGAGTCTTATGTTCAGGATTTTATAGATGATCTCCTGGATGAGATGTATTCCCCTTTTGAAGGTAAAGGCAAGGACAAGGATAAACCGGACCAGGAAACCAAAGACATACTGCACAGCAAATTGGAAGAGGTGTTCGCCCTGGACCGTGTTCTGGACATAAAGAATTATCTGCCTACAAAGGAAGAGTCCAGAGAGGGGATAGATTCCATTCTGAATTACCTAAAGGAGAGTGCGGGCGATCAATACCAGGAGGTGTTGAGGTATTTCCTTTTGGAAAGCCTGGACAGGTACTGGAAAGAACATCTCCTGAACATGGATTACTTGAAGGAAGGCATAGGTCTTAGGGGGTACGGTCAGAAGGACCCCAGGCAGGAATACAAGAAGGAGGGCTTCCAACTCTTTCAGGAACTGTTGTATTTGATCAAGGAAAGTACTATCAAGAATCTCTGCCACATCAGGATCAAGGATGTTTCAGAAGAACAGCTGCAGCACGAGGATCCGACTGAAGATCTGCAATTTTCCGGATCCGGGGGAGGAGAGGAAAAACCCCAGGAGCCATATAAAAGGGATAAGCCCAAAGTGGGGCGGAACGAACTTTGTCCCTGCGGAAGCGGCAAAAAATACAAGAAATGTTGCGGAGCGTCCTAAATGAGATTTGACAGTTATCCCATTCCCGAGGGTTTTGAGTTCAGTACTGCAAGAGCCGGATTCAAGTACAAGGACCGGGATGATCTGGGCTTTATTTACAGTGTAAAACCCGCTGCCGGAGCCGGGGTGTTTACCAGGAACAAGTTCCAGGCCGCACCTGTGCATATAGCCAGAAATTATCTAGAAAATCCAAATTTGCGGGGTGTTGTGGTTAACTCCGGCCAGGCGAATGCGTGTACCGGTGAAAAAGGCATGCAAGCAGGTTACAGAAGCCTCGAGATCGTAGCTGACAGGTTCAATCTGGGAAGGCAGGATATATTGCCTGCATCAACCGGAGTGATAGGTGATCAAATGGATCTTGGGTTGTGGGAATCGGCAGCGGAAGAACTGTTCGCAAATCATGGCAACAGATCTCCTCTGGATGTGGCCAAGGCAATAACCACTACTGACAAGTTTCCCAAACTGGTATGGAAGACCTGTTACTTGGGGGAAAGTGAGATCAAGATCCTGGGTATGGCCAAGGGATCCGGAATGATTTGCCCTAATATGGCCACAATGCTGGGTTTTGTTTGCTGCGATGCGGCAGTTGGACCGCAAGACCTGCAGGAGATCTTGCAATACTCCGTGAAACAGACCCTCAACAAGATCAGTGTAGACGGGGATACAAGTACCAATGATTGCGTTTTGGCCCTGGCAAACGGTGCAGGAGAGGGATCAGTAGAAACAGAGGAACACAAGCGAATTTTGCAGGATAAATTTGTTGAACTCTTTCAGGACCTGGGCTATCTTATTGTCCAGGATGCGGAAGGTGGAACCAAGGTTATCAGAATACAAGTGCGAAACGCCTCCACTAGTAGTCAGGCGGAGTCTGCAGCCAGAACCATAGGACATTCTCCCCTGGTCAAAACCGCTATTCACGGGTTGGATCCGAATTGGGGAAGGATTGTGGCTGCCCTGGGAAGGAGCGAAGCAGACTTTGACCCGGAAAAAATTTCGGTTTATGTTGCCGGAATTGTTTTGTTTCAAAACGGCCAACCTGTTCAGGTGGATATGGATAACCTGTTGGCTCCCTATTTGAGGAGGGATGATATAAGTATAGAACTGGACCTGGCCGAGGGAACAGAGGAATATGAATTCTTGACTTCGGATTTGAGCCGGGAATATGTAAGTATAAATGCGGAATATAGGAGCTGAAAGCTGAAGAGAGCCGAAAGCTAAAAGCTGAAAGCTGAAAGCAAGAAAGGAAGAGAGCTAACCCCAAGAATTTGATGAACATCGAACCTAAAACAGGACATGAAATTTATGGACTATAATCAGGATCAAGTAAATTCTGAACAGAGCAATATAAACTGGAAAAGGGTGGCGGAATTTTTCTTTGAAGTCGGGATGTTGCGCAAAACACCCAGAACAGGATACCAATTCCTGGGAAGCGGCAGTGAAACCGTGGCGGAACATTCCTTCAGGACCACTGTTATAGGGTATTCATTGGCCTGTTTGAGTGGCGCGGATTGGACCAAGGTGGTTTTGATGTGCCTTTTCCACGATTTGAAGGAAGCTCGTATTGGGGATTTCAATTATGTAAACCGTATGTACAACTCTGCCCTGGAAGATCAGGCACTAAAGGACGCACTTGCCGATACCGGTCTGGAACAGGCTATCCATTCCGCGCACCAGGAGATGGAACAGGCGGATAGTTTGGAGGCTTCTTTGGCCCAGGATGCGGACCAATTGGACTTTATCCTCAATTTGAAGGAGCAAAAGGATTTGGGAAATCCTTATGGTTCCAAATGGTTGCATTACGCTTTGAAGAGATTGCGCACCGAATTCGCAGAACAAATGGCTTCCAGGATACTGGAAACCGATCACACGGATTGGTGGTTCAAGTCTGCGGATGACGACTGGTGGGCCGTAAGGAATGGCTCGGATGAACGGAAAAGGGAATGAAACCTACTTGGAATAGAGTGTTGATATATTCTTTCTTGGCTTCAATTCTGATCCATGCCTTGGTTTTGGCCGGGGGTTCAGTTGTGTCTGTCCACGAACAACCAGAGGATGACAATACTATAGTAACCGAGATAGTCACTACAGATAGTAAGGAAAAATCTGATCTATCCGATAAGAATGAAAAAAACAAGGATCCTGAAAAGGAAAAAGAAAAAAGCCGGGTAGATGATAGGGATAAAAATAAGGATTTAGCAAAGGATACTCCAAAAGAAGATAAAAAATCAGAAGACAGCCCAAAAAAGAAACCAGGACCCCGCGATAGGAGAGCCCCGGAGGAGAAGACCACTTCTTCAAAACAGGTCTTGAAAGTGAAAGAGCGGGATGAAATGGTCAGAAAGGTTATGAGGTCTGTTAAAAATAAGATTGATCCTGTCTGGCAAAATGCGAATCCACCTTCAAAAGGCAGGGTCATGTTGGAAATTGCTATAGACAGCGAGGGAAGAGTGGCCGTACTGAACGGTCCCAAGCTGCAAAACAGCGATTTGGGAAAATATGTTTACAGCTTGGTACGCAATGCCGCTCCGTTCGAAACAGCTATGCAGCACAGGAGTAAACCTATTAGAATAGAATGTGTCTTTAATGTACGGGACCAATAATAAATTCAAATCTTAAACAAAAAATCGATTATGAGGTGCTTATGTCTAAAGAAGAATCCATAGAAGTCAAGGGAGAGGTGAAAGAGGCCTTGCCCAACGCCATGTTCAAGGTGGAACTGGAAAACGGGCATGAAGTTTTGGGCCATATATCCGGCAAGATGCGCAAACATTATATACGCATCTTGCCGGGAGATCAGGTCAAAGTGGAGCTTTCACCCTATGACCTTACCAGGGGTAGAATAGTTTTTCGTTACAAGTAGATTTTATTATGTGTGTTTTGGTTATTTCAAAGTTTCAAAAAACAAGGTTTTTTAGATTCTTTTTTTTGGCCCGCCTTATTATTTCCTGGGTTATAGATACTTTGTCAAGGGACAGGGGGAGCTCCTTTAACAAGCATCTCCGCGATAGTCATGTCTACTTTGGGTAGACTTTTCCCTTTTTTTCCGGTAAATTGCCGTTCTAGCTCCACGAGCCGGATATAAAGGGGAGTCCTGTCCAGGGCTGGAAATTTGTCCATTTTAGCTGTCATCCTTTGGCAGGGATCACATCCCGGAAAGTTTTTGATTGAACCGTTGGGCATCTTGATCTGGTTGGGTACTCCATGCAACCGGCAGATCATCAGCCTGTACTCGTACATCTCGCACCAGCCCCCGGTATTTAACGGACACATAAGATTCGGGGTTTTCCCTTGCCTTAAACTCTGTTCGCTTTCCCGAACATAATCCTTTGCCCTCTGCAGGAACAACTCTCTTTTCTCCTGGGAGCAGGTCTGGATTCCATCCCAAAGATAGGCCCATTCTATGTAAGTGTGATGCTTGAAATAACTGCTGCAGCAGTTGTCGTTGCAAACTGCGCAGGACAAGTTCAATTGATTCGCAACATTGTTGTATTGATCCTCCATTTGCCTATATAGTTTATTCAGATCCTCCATCAAGGATCCTCTTGATTTCTGGGAATTCTTTTTTTTCATTGAGTCCCTCCATGATAATATAAACGCATTCTTCCGGATTTGTATTTTCAGTCGAGATTTCCAAATCTGCATATTCCCGGTAAGATGGAACTCTTTCACTGTATACTTCCCAGAGTGTTTGTCCCCTGGGAGTTACAAGACCTCTCTGGGGATTGTTGGAAACCCTTTTTTCTATAATCTGATAATCCGCGTGCAGGTAGGTTATCTTTCCGATATCTTGCAGTTTCCGCATTGCGGATTCACTATAGATCACACTTCCACCCGTGGCTATAACGCTGCGGTGGATTATCAGTTCCTGCACGATTTTTTTTTCTGCCTGCAAAAATCCCTCAATGCCAAGATTGTTCAGTAACTGTTCCAATCCCAGCCCGAACCAGGACATTAAAAGATTGTCTGTGTCGATAAATGCCCAGTCAATAGTATGGGCCAGTTTTTTGCCCAAAGTGGTCTTGCCAGAGCCGGGCATGCCTATCAGGATTATATTGCCGGGAAGGTCCTGGCAGTCTTCGTTGAATGCTTGTTTTGAATTGCTGTTGTTTGAGGAGTTCAACTTGAGTTCCTTTCAGGATTGTATTTCATTCAATTATAGGATAAACTTAACACTAATGAATCTAAGTCGCCTCTGAGGTTAACATGAAAAAAGTTTTATGTTTTAGAGTTTTAAGGTGTAGAATAAGACTTTTCATCATTCGTTGTGGCCGCCAGGGCATGGGAGTTGATATAAAAATTTCGCTGCAACGTTAATTGGATGAAAAATAAAAAGACCTTAATATATCTGTATCTGTGGAGGTGGCCGCAAGAACCTCGTAAACATTGCCGGGATTCACGTTTCCAGGAGCACCGTGTACGGTTATGAGATATCTTTGTTTGAAAAAAAACAATAAATGTTTTAGGAAAGATTTTCACTAGCTAGTTCCTATCCGGAAATTACTAATTTCAGGGTGCAGAAATAGTAAGTTTTCAATTCGGAAACTAGATTTTTTTCGTTTGACAAGGAAATCAATAAATTATGAGGAGGCGTATCTTAATACTTCGACGAATAATTTTAAGATTGACGTAGTCAAACTTCAATCTGGCAGTTTCCGGATGAAAACTAGCTAATCGGTTACGTTTACTTCACTACCTGGATATAAATACAGTTCCAATTTTCATATATATAAGCGGGTGCTAACTACTAAGTCATAATTAACATAGAAAGTAAAAAAGGCCAATAGAGAAAAATCGACATGACAGAAGATCCTGTAGCATTGATTGAAGATTATGCCTTGACAGGGGCTAATTTGAGGAATGAGTTCTTTTCCGCTAATAGTCAGAATCTGGTGGATATTGCCAAAGCGATATCCATAAGCATAATCCAGGGCGGCAAGTTGCTCTTGTTCGGAAACGGGGGCAGCGCTGCGGATTGTCAGCATCTGGCAGCAGAGTTTGTTTCCCGGTTCCAGATGGAGAGGCCCTCCTTGCCTGCTATTGCATTGACTACTGACAGTTCCATCCTTACTGCAGTTAGTAATGATTATGATTTTGACCAAGTCTTTGCAAGACAGATAAACGGGCTAGCGGAAGAAGAGGATGTGGTTTTGGGCATTTCCACTTCAGGGAATAGTCCCAATGTAAACAAGGGTCTGCAAGCCGCTTTGCAAAAGGATGTTTTAACAATTGGCATGACAGGCCGTAATGGCGGTGAAATATCTGATCTCTGCAAGTACTTGCTGCACGTCCCGGGTGATCATACAGCCCTGATCCAGGAAATACATATTGCTGCAGGTCATATGATCTGTAGATTGGTGGACCATTTCCTTTTCGAGGCAGTGGACAAGCTAAAGCCCCATGTTTGAGGTTTACGGATGCACGGTTCATTGTGCAGTTTAAGCAATTACTGAAATCAGAACAATGGATTAATTTAAAGGAGGGGTTTATGCCCATATTTGAATATAAATGTACAGAATGCGATAATGTTTTTGAGGAACTGGTCCTGAGTAGTGATCAGGATATAGAATGTGGCAAGTGTGGTTCCAAACAGACCACCAAGGTGTTGTCAAAATGCAGGACCAGGGTAGGCGGAGATGACTCCCTTGGAGATGTTCCCTCTGCTGGCGGAGGTGGGTGTGCCAGTTGTGGCGGCGGAAGTTGTGCTTCTTGTTGATTTTTTTGAGAGATGGGAGCTTAAATGAATACTGTACCGAAGAAAGTGGTTGTAGCTACCAGGGGAAGCAAGCTCGCCCTATGGCAGGCCGAGCATGTAAAATCCCAGCTGGAATACAATTATCCAGGGTTGGAAGTTGAACTGAACAAGATCAAGACCTCCGGGGACAAGATAACCGATGTCCCCTTGGCAAAAGTCGGGGGAAAGGGACTGTTTGTAAAAGAGATAGAAGAGGCACTTCTGGATGGTAGCGCCGATTTGGCGGTACACAGCCTGAAAGATGTCCCCGGGGAGGTACCTGCGGGACTTCGATTTGGAGCTTTCCCGGAAAGGGGGGATTTTGCGGATTGTTTTTTGAGCGAAATGTATCGGGATCCTTCTGAATTGCCTTACAACGCCGTGGTGGGAACGAGCAGCGTGCGCAGGCAATCCCAGTTAAAGGCGCTTAGACCGGATATAGAAATACATAATTTGCGCGGGAACCTGGATACCAGAATTCGCAAGCTCGGGGAGGGAATGTTCGACGCTATTATAGTTGCAGCTGCAGGTTTAAAGAGACTGGGATTGGGAGCAACATACGAATACAGGTTGGTTCCCCCGGAGTTTCTCCCCGGAGTGGGACAGGGATCATTGGGAATAGAGGTGAGGGAGGACAATAAAGAGATCCTGGAATTACTCTCCAGGTTGGATCACTCCCAGACCAGGTATGCAATCAATACTGAAAGGAGCTTTTTGCAAAGGCTGGAAGGAAGCTGTCAAGTACCTATAGGTGGAAAGGCTTTGATCCGGGATGATAATGAATTGGAATTCCACGGCCTGGTATCTGACCTGCAAGGAGAGAATATAATCATTTCACGGGGTGAGGATGTCCTGGAAAATTCGGCAGAACTAGGGATTAGGGTAGCGGATGATATATTGGGCAGAGGAGGCAGGGAGATCCTGGAAGAGATATATAAACTTGAACAAAAGTAGCTAGTGGATTTGTCCGAAGGAACCGGAAAAACAGGTACCTACCGCGCCGTGTGCAACACCGCTTATATAGTTAACAATTTGATTTGTATTTTCTATTAGGACAAGTTTGCCCTGGGGGAGTTTATGGTCTGCATGGGAGGAGGTACCCGGATTACCTGGCTAGTAGTTGGAGTTTAGCCATTCCAGATCCTCAGGGGTGTTGATGTTGACAAAGGATTCCAGATTGGGGTCTGCGGTTTCAAGTTTTTCCGCTGTTATTTCCTTCAAATTTACAAAATTATAGAGTTGGGTTATTTTGAGATTGTTCTTTGATATCAGGTGCTCTATATACCGGATACAGCCCTTGGAATAAATTGCGCAAAGGGGTTCGTAATACTTCCCTTTTCTGGGTACAACCACATCTGTGCATGAACCAAGTTCCCGCAGCAAAAGTGATATCAGTGCCTGTTTCAAAAGCGGGGTGTCACAGGCCACCATGAAGGCATGACTGTGCGAGGCGTGGGTCAATCCTGCATGTATTCCGGATAGAGAACATTGTATGGAATAAGTGTCAGGAACTACCTTTATATCGAATCCTTTGTATAAATGCGTTTCCCTGGTGACTAGTAGTATTTCCGAAAACAAGGGGCGAAGGTTTTGTATCAAGGTTTCCAGAAAAGTTGTACCTCCAAATTGGAGGAAACTCTTGTTGATACCATGCATTCTGGAATTGCTGCCCCCGCTCAGAATGACTGCTGATGAATCCAAACTCATGTTTTTTTCCAGTTTGATTTAAGGGAAACGATTTACATAATCCTTATTAGTAAATGCCACTGCAAAAAGTAGCTTTAGTTATTAAATTTTGCAATGCGCTAGTTATAACTCTTTGATTTTTCTTAAAACTTTGGAAATCTCGACTACGAAGTAGCGAGAAAACTATAAAACTGCCTGCAAAAGACTTTTTGCAGGCGCGTCTAAGTAGATCACAGTCAAACAATTCCGATATAACTATCTGAATTTACGAGATTTGGAATGTCCTTGAGTGTGTTTGATCCACTTCTAACATCTAGTCTTGACTTAACAAACTCGAACTTCGAACTCTTTGGTTAGTAGATCAAACAGGCATAGCTAATTTATGTTGTTATTGTCAAATTTTTGAAGTGATTTTTATGAACGATTTAAGTTCCAGGATACAAATTGAATGGAAAAACGGTATTTCCGATGTCAGCAAGGCTGACTGGGATTCCCTGGCCCTGTCATTGGATACTCCTTTCCTGGAATGGGAATGGATATACCTGATTGAGAGTTCCAACAGTGCGTCCCCGGAATACGGTTGGGTTCCCAAGCATTTGCTCCTTTGGCTGGATAAAAGGCTTGTAGGTGCAGCACTTCTGTATCTAAAGTATAATAGTTCCGGGGAATTCGTATTTGATCACATCTGGTGGGAACTGTCCGAAAAAATGGGTGTGTCTTATTATCCCAAGCTGATCGGCATGACCCCCTTTACTCCGGTTTCCGGGTATAGATTCCTGATTGCTCCGGATATGGAGGAGTCGATCTTGACCGGGATCATGACGGAATCAATAGATGATTTTTGTCAAAAAAGCGGGATTGCCAGTTGTAATTTCAATTTCGTAGACAAGGAATGGAAAAGCGTGATGGAGAAACAGGGCCTTAGTGCATGGCACCACCAGAATTTCATCTGGGAAAATCCGGGCTATGCTTCATTTGATGAATATCTGGCGGAATTCAAAACTAATCAAAGAAAGAATATAAAAAAGGAAAGGAATCAACTAAAAAAACAGGAGATAACTGTACAGTGTTTCACTGGCAAGGAGATTTCCATTGAGTATGTCAGGCTTATGTACGAGTTCTATCATCGTACCAACGAGATTTACGGTCCCTGGGCTTGCAAATATTTAACCAGGGAGTTCTTTGATCAGTTGTACGATTCTTACAGACACAGGAGCTTATTTATAGCTGCCTTTGAACCGGCCGATGATAACCCGGTAGGCATGTCCATGCTTGTATATAAAGGAGATTGGCTTTTCGGCCGCTATTGGGGCAGCAGAAAATATATCCCTTATCTGCATTTTGAATTGTGTTATTATAAACCTATTGAGTGGAGTATAGCCACTGGAATAAAATACTACGACCCTGGAATGGGTGGTTATCATAAATTGCGGAGGGGATTCAGGGTGGTAAGCAATTACAGCCTGCATAGATTTTATGATTCCCGCCTGTCCTGGATATTCAATATGTATATAGACGAGATCAACCGCATGGAGCAAGAGCAGAACGAATATCTCAATTGCGAGGTCCCGATCAAAATGAACAAGTAACATCAGGGCTTATAGCCCACGGATGCATGCATATGAGCAATAGTATTCAAGAATGTCAAAGGTGTGGGACCTGTTGCAGAAAGGGTCCACCGGCATTGCATATACAGGACAAGGAACTCTATTTATCCGGTGTTCTGGATAAAATGCATTTAATCACCCTGAGAAAGGGCGAGTATGTGTTCGATAATATTCAAAATCGCATTGAGCAATTGCCGGAGGAAATGATCAGGTTAAAAACCCGGGAAGGCGCGTCCCCCTGCTTGTTTTTGGACGAATCCACAAATAATTGTAACATCTATTCTGACAGGCCGGCGGAATGCAGGGCCATGAAGTGCTGGGACACCGAGGGGATAATAAATACCTATGCAGGCTACAGGCTGAAAAGAAAGGACCTTATATCAGCTGATTCGGCGCTCTGGGAGATAATTCTGGAACATGAAAACAGTTGTTCTGTGCAGGATTTGCAGGAGTGGGTTCAGGAGTTCAAAAACGAGGAAAGGGAGGAAGCCTTAACCCAGCTCTCCGGGATTATCGATACTGATCTGCGGATCAGGAACTTTCTGCAGGAAAGGACCGGAGCAGATACTGCAAGTATGGAGTTTGTCCTGGGTAGACCACTGGACAAACTGTTGCCGGGTTTGGGCCTGAGAGTGGAGTTTACAGAAGGCAAATACCGTTTCCAGAAGATCGGGGTGTAACTACTTGATTTGCAGTGGGAATAACCTTTCCAAATTGCTACCCTGCAAAACAGTCACAGCCAGATTTGTTTTGGCCATACCTGTTTAATCGATTCGGCTGATTTGAAGCCAGATAAGTTCCTGCAGCGTTTTCGAGATACCTTTGTAGAGGTCCTCCTCCTGTTGAGCGTTACCGGTTAGTTGTTTTTTGATGTTCTGCAGTTCAATAGTAGGCTCCACGCTGGAAGTCCTTATATCACTGGCAAGTTGAACCCTTTTTTGGATTAGATAGTTTTGATACAGTAGCTGGAATCTTTTGAGCATGCTTAAAAATTCATCCCCGTAATCCTTCCAGTATTTATGAGCCTCTTGTCCCGGAGATATCTCCGTGACCAGGGTGAGCATGGCGAGCAGGGAATTGAGGGCGAATCCGGGTATGCCCCGTCTCCATCCCAAAAGCCAGGGTTTTCTCCAGCAAAACAAGAAATTTTCTTCACCGATTCGGATAAGCTCCTGCAGGATGTTGATTGCCTCTTGCAATTTGGGATCGTGCCAGCTTTGCGGGATGTTTCTCAGATCCCACTCCGGAATCAGGCACTGAGCCGGTTTTCCCTCTTCCTGGACGATTGCGGGATCCGAACCGCTTGCGCCCATTTCACTCAGCAGATTGAACAACCATAGATTAGCTGCAGGAGAGTTCGGCGTCTCCAAGTGTAAATAGCTGAGCAGAAAATTCCCTTGACCGTAATATCCGGAAATCATGCCGGGTTCGTTCAAAAGTAGATCCGGATTCAGGTTTATGTTGTAGAGGTTTTCCCAGCTAGTTAACAGTTCCTTGTCAGTGCTGGACAAGGGGAGGTCGGCCACCCAGAAATCCGAGTCCGGCTCTTGGTATGTTGCCAGGACTTCTATATCGCTGCTTTTTGTGTGCTCAAACTGGGAAGGCCACCAGATGGGAACAGAAACCAGTGTATTTAATGTTTGGGAAAACTTTGAAGCACATGAAGCGGGACGCACTTTGATGTGTCCACTGCAATTGGGGAGTCGTTCAGTTGCGGGTTTCCTCTTCCAATGGCATAGCCCGAGACCTGGCCAGTAATTGTTGGTAAGTGCCAGGCCCGCTCCCCCGCAAAAGCCCATATATGTTCCTTTGTTCTCCACGAACCGGGATATTTCCCTGCAGCCGCTTTCTCCCAGGGAATTTGCCTTGGCGGAGGCAAATCCGCCGGGTACGATTAAAATTTCGGGATGATCAGTCCCGAGTCTTCCCTGCTTAATCTCACTGCTCCTGCAAGTGGCAAAAGGGATGTCAAGATACCTCAATGCCCTCCAGAGCATTACTCCCCAAAAGTAGGACTCGTCCCACAACAAATATACTGGAGCTGAATCCAGAGAGTGGTGCCTGGTTTTCGTGATATTTTGCATGATCTTTTGTTAATTTTCATCCGGAAATTGCCCTTTTTCCGTTTGACTTCGTCAATCTTCAAAATTATTCGTCGACGTATTAAGATACGCCTCCTCATAATTTCTTGATTTC
>Ga0207414_1000410_pt1 | contig 19714 bp, 19 predicted proteins | sample PonA231FremontCA_2_FD_187269 | JGI IMG/M metagenome (GOLD analysis project Ga0207414, IMG submission 187269) | Marine sediment microbial community from Fremont, CA, USA - Pond A23 Sediment 1 (SPAdes) | ecosystem: Environmental > Aquatic > Marine > Unclassified | place: USA: Fremont, California...
GATCTCAAAATCTACTCCATCTACTGCCTTTACTACACCTTCTTCTGTAAAAAAGTGGGTCTTTAGATTACTTACATCTATTAACTTTTCTTTACTCAAAATCTTCACCTTCCCATTTTAAAATTATTTTTTCATTCTTGGATCAAGAGCATCCCGTAATCCATCTCCAAGTAAATTAAATCCAAGAACTGTATAGGCGATTGCTAAACCTGGAAATAAAGAATACCAGGGTTTTGTTCTTAAGTATTGTAAACCATTATTAATAATAGAGCCCCAACTTGGTGTAGGTTCCTGAGCTCCCAAACCAAGAAAACTAAGTGAAGCTTCAGCCATAATCGAAGATGCTATCCCCATTGTAAAAGAAATAATAAGAGGAGCCATACAATTAGGTAAAATATGTTTATACATTATAATAAAATCATTATTTCCTAAAGCTCGAGCAGCATCAACATATTCTTTTTCTCTATTTCGCATAAATTCACTTCTAATAATTCTGGCCGTTCTGGTCCACCAAACAACTCCTAAAGCCAAAAACACATTATATAAACTCGGACCTAAGGCAACCATAATTGCTATTGTTAATAACAAACTTGGAAAACTCATAACTATATCAACAATCCGCATAATAAACATATCTACTTTACCACCATAATAACCGGCAAGAGAACCCATAAGAGTACCAATAGTAAGGGCTATTGTCTGTACTATAATTCCAACACTCAAAGATATACGCGAACCATAAATTATTCTACTGGTAAGATCTCTACCATAATAATCTGTCCCTAGCCAATGATCTGCAGAAGGTGCTTTTAGTACAGAAGTTAAATCTATTTCATTTGGATCATAGGGAGCTAAAAATGGAGCAAAAATAGCAATAAGTATAAACAAAATAACCATTACAAGACCTATCATTGCCGCTTTATTTCTTTTTAATCTTTTCCAGGTATCCTGCCATAAACTTTTAGGCTTTTTATCTCTAGCAGTTTTATTATCTTTTTTATTTGCTTGCATGTTAGATTTTTCCCTCCTTATCAATCATACTTGATCCTTGGATCAAGTCCTACATATATTACATCTACTATTAGATTAAAAAATACAAAAATCAAAGAACCAACCAAAACACAGCCTGCTATAACCTGGAAGTCTCTCTTTTTTATGGCAGTAACTACATATCTACCAAAACCAGGCCAGGCAAAAATCGTTTCTGTTAAAACTGAGCCATTTAAAAGAGAAGCAAAGTTCATACCTACTACTGTAACTACAGGTATCATCACATTTCTCAAAGCATGACTTAAGATAACTTTTCTCTCCTTTAAACCTTTTGATCGGGCTGTTCTAATATAATCCTGAGTAATAACTTCTAACATAACTGAGCGAGTGTAACGAGCTAAAAAAGCTGCAAATCTACTACCTAGAGTAATTGCCGGTAGAATTAAATGCTGTAAACTCAAACCTCCATCTCCCATTCCTGAAATAGGAGTCCAGCCTAAAGTCATTGAAAAGAAATAAATTAATATCATTCCAAACCAGAATACTGGTGTCGATATAAATAAAAGTGCAAATGTCATAGCTGCATGATCAATCCAGGTATTTTGATAAACAGCTGAAATAACGCCTATAAAAACTCCCATAAGAGTGGAGACTATAACTGCAGTAACAGCCAATTTAAGAGTGTTAGGAAGTTTTTGTTTAAGAGCATCAGTAACTGAAACTCCTGAAATATAGGATCTCCCCAAATCACCTCTTAAAGTTCTTTTTAGATAATTAATAAATTGAACATGCCAGGGATCATCTAATTTTAATTCTGCTCTTATTCTATTAATAATATCATCTTCAGCATGTTGTCCCAGCATTGTTATAACGGGATCACCAGGAACCATATACATTAAAACAAAGGTTAAAAATAAAACTCCTAGCAATACTGGAATTATTAAGAGTAATCTTCTTAGTATGTATTGAATCACAATTTTTTCCTCCTTTTCCCTTCTTAAAATAGATGCGCCCTTATAAAAAAGGACGCATCTTTTTTATTTACTATATTTATTGCTATAATTAATTTGTTTCTTCAGCTTTCACATCTTGATCAATCCACCAGGTTACTAATTTATCAGCATTATACATTTGATGATAAATTTCACCTTTAATCCATGGTTGCTTTATTGATGATGAACTTGTGTGATATAAATATACATATGGGTCACCAATTTGATCTGCCATTTTAATAATTTCCTGTGATAATCTAATTCTTTCCTGCTGATTAGTTGTAGATGCCATTTTATCAAGCATTGAATTAATAGTTTCATTATTGAATACTATTCTGTCACTTGTATAAAGTGCATTTAAGAAGTTATATGGATCAGCATAATCTGCCCACCATGATAGGTAATAAGATGGAGCATTACCATTTTTAACTGTAGAATAGAATACACTCCAGTCATTTTTGATAAGATCTACTTCTATGCCAACTCTACCAAGAAGTGCCTGTAAAACTCCTCCAACTCTAACAGAAGTACTACCATCACTTACCCAGAGTTCCATTTCAAAACCATCTGGATAACCGGCTTCTGCCAATAATTCTTTAGCTTTTTCAACATCAGCTTTAAATTCTACATCTGCGCCACCAGGCATTCCTTCAGGAATTGCATCATTAGCAGCTACATAATGTGGGAAAAGTGATTCAGTTACCATTTGACTATCTATTGCATAATCAATAGCTTTTTTAACTTTTGGATCATCTAATGGTTCAAAATCACCATTTAAAGCCAAATAATATGTTGAAAGTTCTGCCATAGTATTAATATATGGCTGCCATTCCTCATTACCTAACCATCTTTCTCTTTCTTCAGTAGGAACAGTAGTTAAATCAAGGTTACCGGCTTCAAATTCAGCAATATCAGTAAGTGGCTGAGGAATAACCCTATACACTACTTCATCTACATATGGTCTTCCATCCCAATAATCTTCATTAGCTTCCATAACTAAACGATCATCATGTTCCCAGCTAACAAACTTAAAAGGACCTGTACCAACAGGATGTTGTCTAAAATCATCACCATATTCGTTTACAATATCTTCATTAACAATTAAACCATAAGGTAAGGTAAGGTGTGTTAAAAATAATCCAAAAGGTTTATCTAGTTCAAATTGAACTGTATATTTATCTATAACTTTTACCCCTTCCAGACCATCAGTTTCACCATTTAAAGAAGCGTCTGTTCCCTTAATCATTGGATATACCCAGGTTCCAGGTGAAGCAACTTCTGGATCATAAAGTCTGTCAAAAGAATACTTCACATCATGAGCAGTAAATTCTGTACCATCATGAAATTCTACACCTTCACGGAGATGGAAAGTAAAAACTGTGTTATCTTGCTCTACATCCCATGATTTAGCTAAAGCAGGTACTACATCATTCGAATGATAATCAAATCTAACTAAGCCATCATAAAACTTTACTGCCATAGCTCCTGCATCAAAACCAGAACAATATGCTGGATCAAGTGTATCCCAATCAGTATTGTTACTTAAATGAAGGGTCCCTCCATATTGTGGTTCTTCTGCTACTACATTCTCCACCATCATAAATGACGAAACCACTAAAAGTGCTAGCAAAATAGCTGTTGATAAAATTTTAACTCTTCTCATTTAATCTTCTCCTCTCATTTGTTAAAATTATAATATTTAAACTTTTCTCTTTGCCCCCCCTTAATTATCACCTCCTAAAATAATAATTATTAACTATTCTTTATATATATAATATCATATTTTATAATTTTTTGCTATTTTTTACTACTAATTTCCCAGGCAAACTTCCGGTATGTTGACCATCCTCAATTACTATTTTCCCATTTACTATCACTTTAGCTATCCCTGCTGGATATTGAAGAGGATTAACAAAAGTGGCTTTATCTTCTATTATTTCTGGATCAAAAATTGTAATATCAGCATCCATACCTTCTTTTAATAATCCTTTGTTTTGCAGACCAAGTCTCCAGGCTGTAAGACCTGTCATCTTATAGATGGCTTTTTCAAGCGAAATTACATTTTCATCTCTACTATATTTTCCTAAAACTCTGGGAAAAGTACCAAATGCACGGGGATGAGGTTTCCCTTCAGCTAAACTTCCATGATCTGCCCTGCTTCCTGCATCAGAACAAATCATCGCTAGAGGATCAGAAATAACTTTTTTTATATCAGTTTCACTCATTGCAAAACGAATCATACCCACTTTAGCTTTTTCTTCTAATACCAGTTTTATAACAGTCTCTTCAGCAGTTATTCCCAATTCATCACCTATATCTCTTATATTTTTCCCTTCAAACCTTTTATTTTCATTACTATGAATAGATGTAACCATTATATTTTCAAAACCTCTAGGCCTTTCATTTTTCTCTAAAAATTTAATTATTTCACTTTTAGTTATTTTATTTTCTAATCTTTCTAAAAGATCTTCCAAACCACCTTCATGAGCCCAATCAGGTAAAATAGAATCAAGCCCGGTTGATGTTGCTGGATAAGGATATACATCACAACTAACATCTACCCCTCTTTTTCTTGCTTCTCTCATCATCTCTAAAGTACCACTAACAAGCCCCCAGCTATTTTTTACAGTTACTTTATGATGAGAAATTTGGACTGAAATTCCACTTTCTTCTCCGATTTTTATTGCTTCTTTTACACCTTCAACAAGTTTTTCACCTTCAAAACGCATATGTGTGGTATAAATCCCACCAAATTTAGCAGCAGTTTTTGCAAGTTCAATTAATTCTTCTGTTTCCGCATAAGAAGATGGTGGATAAATCAATCCACTTGAAAAACCTATTGCTCCTGCTTCCATTGCTTTTTTTAATAAATTTTTCATTTTATTTAATTCCTCTGATGTTGGTTTTCTATTTTCATAGCCTAAAACAGATCTTCTTAATGCTCCATGACCAACTAAAGGAACTATATTAACACTCTTATCTTTTTTATTCATTACTTCCAGGAATTTTTTATAACTTTTCCAGTTATAACTAAGTCCATAATCTTTTAATTCCTCTTTTAGATGTTTATATCCTTCCCCATAAGCAGGAGCAGGTGAAGAACCACAGTTACCAATAACCTCTGTAGTTACTCCCTGTCTTATTTTGCTTTCTGATTTACCATTAACAAGTACTGTTAAATCTGAGTGAGTATGGATATCTATAAATCCAGGACTTACTACTAAACCTTCTGCATCAATAATTTTTTCAGTATTATCTTTATCTAATTTAGCTATTTTTTTTATTTTTCCATCTGAGATAGCTATATCACTTTTAAACCAGGGAGTTCCGCTTCCGTCTATTATTTTTCCATCTTTTATTATATAATCATACATTTACTTTGCACCTCATTATTTAAATTTTCAAAATTTATAATCAATTTTTAATTAACTTACTTCTTATTTTATTTAAATATGCATTTTTTATACCAAATCTATTTTCAGACTAAAATAGCTAAATAACGACGTATTATGCGTACTTTTTGTTTTTGTAATACAATAAAAATCAAAAAACGTTCGGTTTTACGGAGTTTTCTTCCGGATAACCGAACGTTTTAAAGGTCATATTTCTTTAATCTCTCATAAAAACTTGTTTTACCAATTCCTAATATTTCTATTGCTTTTTTTCGAGAACCATCAGTATATTCTAAAACCTTTTGAATCAATTCTTTTTCAGCCTCTTCTACTGTTTCTTCTAAAGATCCAATCCCCTGAACTTTTACTCTTTGATCCTGGGAAAATTGTTTTATTACTTTAGCTGGTAGATCATTAACTCTAATTTTTTCATTATCACAAATATTAATTGCCCTCTCCAAAACATTTTCTAATTCCCGAATATTTCCTTTCCATTCATAAGACATTAAATATTTCATAGCTTCAGAGCTAATATTTTTGATATTTGTTGATAATTTTTTATTAATTCTACCTAATAACTTATTTACCAATAAAGGTATATCTTCTCTTCTCTCTCTTAATGGAGGTAAATAAATGGGAAGAACATTTATTCTGAAATATAAATCTTCTCTAAACTCACCGTTCCTGACCTGTTTTTCTAAATCCTTATTAGTAGCAAAAACAAATCTCACATCCACCTCTTTTTCTTCTAAACCTCCGACTCGAGTATATTTTCTACTCTGTAAAAAATGGAGAAATTTCGCCTGAAGAGAAAGGGGCAATTCAGCAATTTCATCTAAAAAAAGTGTTCCTTTATCTGCTTTTTCCAATTTACCTTCTTTACCTGAATCCAAAGCTCCTGTAAAAGAACCTTTTTCATACCCAAAAAGCTCACTCTCAAATAAATTTTCAGGAATGGAGGCACAATTTATATAAACAAAATTCTCTTTTTTACGCTGACTGGCATTATGGATAGCTTTTGCAAAAAGATTTTTTCCTGTACCACTTTCTCCCAAAAGTAATACATTAGATATACTTTCACTTGCTTTATATGCCATTTTTTTTGCTTTTTCAAATTTCTCACTGGCCCCCAAAATTTCTTTGAAAGCTTCATCTCTTTGTTCTCTTTTATTTAACTGTTTTTCAAGATAGTTCTTAGAATTAAGTGCTTTATCTCTTTCAGCAATAATTGTTTTTAACTCTCTTATATCCTCAACTTTTAACATAGCACCAATTACTTTATCATTTTCTTTTATTGAAGACATGGTACACCTTGTAGGAACACCATTAATTATCGCTTCCTGATTTTTTATTCCTTTTTCATCACCTTTAGCAATTTTTAATAATCTTTTGATAATATGTGAATCAGGATGATAACTGGATATATGCTTATCATAAATTTTGGGAACCTCTCCCTGAGGCCCTTTTCTTATATATTTCTTCCCTTTTAAAATGCTTTTTATATCCTCTTTTCGAGCTGTATACCCTCGAGTTTGATAAAACTTTACTTTAGCAGTTTCTCTATCCAGTATTACAAGATTTCCTGCCGCCAGAGAAAAATAAAAAGGATATTTTTTATTATCCACTTTTATCTGCAGAAGTTTTTTTTCAAAATTAATCTCTACTTTTATTTTTCTTTTTAAAATTTCTTTTGTCATACTTAAGTTGCCATTTTCATATTCAGTTTTCTTATAAACTGCTTCTCCATTTTTAGCATCTTTTTTTCCAATTAATATAAAAGCATCATCTCTTTTAAAATCAGTACATTCTGCTCCCAACTCAGTTAAATCTTTAGGTTGAAGATTACCATCATCTCTTCCCAGGGCATTATCAGCAATTAAGACAATATCGCCTTTTTTAATTTTTCCTGCTTCATGGCCTGGACCAATTCTGGGATCTATTCCAAAAATCGCTGCTGCTTCTCTATTATATATTTTTATTTTTCCCTTATTGTCAATTACTATTAAACCTTCATCAATTAAATCTACACTTTTTTTATAAAAATCAGAGATAAAAATCACCTCGATTTTCTTTACCATCTTTAAATATTTTTTTGACTTCTAAATTTTTATTGAGTAAAACTAAATCAGCTTTGAGTCCTTCTTTTAAGTGGCCAATTTTGTGATCAAGTCCTATTAATTTCGCAGGATTTAAAGTTACCATATTAATAATCTCATTTAAATCTAACTTAGTAGCATTTAGCATATTTTTGACTGCTTTATCCAGGGTTAGTACACTTCCGGCTATTGTGCCATCTTCAAGTCTGGCTTCACCATTCTTAACAAAAACTTTTTGTCCACCAAGACTATATTCACCATCTTCAAGACCACCAGCTTCCATTGAATCTGTTACTAATATAATTTTTTCAAGGTCTTTAGTTTTTGTTACTAATTCTAAAACTGCAGGATTTATATGAACATAATCAGCAATTAATTCTACTGTCATTTCTCCATTTAAAGCTGCACCAACTATTCCTGGTTTTCTATGGTGTAAACCTGTCATTGCATTAAACAAATGAGCAACATGACTTAATCCCCAGCTTCCCGCCTCTTTTATTTGCTCATAATTTGCCGCAGAATGAGCAACAGAAATAGTTATCCCTTTTTTATCTGCTTTTTCCATGAATTCTTTAGCTCCCTCTATTTCAGGAGCCATAGTAATTATTTTTATAATATCAAAGTATTCTTCAATTAAATCAAAATAAGGAACACTAATATTTTTATCATTCTGTGCTCCTTTATATTCTTTATTTATAAAAGGTCCTTCCATATGAACTCCTAAAGGTTGAGCTCCTTTTAAACCTTCTTCTTTCATTTTTTTTACATTAGATAAAGCCTTTTTTATATCTGATTCATTCATAGTCATAGTTGTAGGCAAAAAAGATGTTACACCATTTTTAATGATAGTTCTACTGATATTTTCCAGGGCTTCTCTATTAGCTTCCATTGTATCACTACCACCTGAACCATGGATATGAATGTCAATAAAACCAGGACTTAAATACCCACCTTTACCATCTATAATATCAACATTTTTGAGTTCAATTGGAGGTACAGAATATATCTTTTCTATTTTATTTGAAAAAAGCAATGCCCCATCTTCTATAATTTTATGAGGTAATATAAGCGAAACATTTTTTATTAACTTCATATCTAAACCCCCTGTTGTAAAATTTTAAGCAAGAAGCTTTTTTATTTTTTTAGGAGAAACCAAAATATCATCATAATCAATTATTAATTCATCTTCATTAATTATCGCATCTTTTATACCAGGTGTATTATTAAGTTTTTCTTCTACCTCATCTATACTATAATCTCCTATTTTTTCAATATTTACTCTGTATTTTACAATATATTTATTTTCATTATTCTTTTTTTCTTCATTATGCTGGGCAGGACAATTTTCACAATCATGAGCCATCTCTAATTTCACCATCCTTTAATTTCTTTTTCTCTTTATACATTTTTTTATCTGCTTTATTAATTAAATCATTAGCAGATAAATTACATTTATAACCACAATCTACTATACCATGACTAACACTTATTTCAAACTCATATTCTTCACTCTGATTTATTTTGTTAAGTTCAGATTTTATTCTTTGCCATATTTTTTCTGCTGTTTTTTCATTAATACCAGGTAAAATCAGCAGAAATTCATCTCCACCAAAACGGGCCACAGCATCATTTTCTCTTATATTATCTTTCATAATTTCTGCTACTTTTTTTAAAAGCGCATCTCCTGCTGAGTGGCCTAAATTGTCATTTATTTCTTTTAAATTATTTACATCAAGAAAACAAACACTTAAATTGCTTTCATTATTTTGAGCATATTCAATTTCTTTATTTAAATATATAAGCCCCATTCTTCTATTGAATATTTGAGTTAATTTATCTTTACTAGCCTGTTTTTTTAACTCTTCTTCCTTCTCTTTTTGTTGCCTTATATCTCGGAGTACTATTACACTCCCAAAAACATTACCTTTATCATCTTTTAAAGGAGAAGATTTGAAAGCAACTGGAATGTTTTTGTTTTCATTTCTTTTTAAAATCACTTCACCTTCTTCAGTAAATTCGCCAGCTTTAATTTCATCTTTTAGATTTTTTTCTAAAGAATTAGAAGTAATAGGATCTAATAAATTCACTATTTCAAAAAAATTCTCGTTAATAACATTTTTTTCTTTTTGAGCAAGAATTTTTTCAGCTACAGGATTTAAATAATCAATCTCTCCCCTTTTATTAAGAGTTATAACTCCATCAGCAATACTTTCTAAGGTTACTCTAAATTTATGTCTTTCATTTTCCAATTTTTTATTTTTCTTCATTAATTTTCTTTGCAAATTGGAAAGCTCATTATTAAGTTTTGTTAATTCTTGATATGTTTCTTCATTTTCTTTATTCTTTTTACTTAAAGGAAAATCGTTGAATTTATTTTTTAATAATTTTCTAAATCTATTAATATGTTCATTATTCATTTCAGTAATTTTTTCATAATGATCTAAAATACTGGAAAAGCTATTACCGGCCATAATTAAAAGTTCACCATTATCATTGATTCCAGAGAAATTAAGTGGTTTAATTTCATTTTCAATTTCAAAATTTATTTCCCAGGAAAATAAAGCACCTTTTTCTTTTAATTTTTTAATAAACTCAATAGCCTTATTAAAATTATTTTTTTCCACAACTGAAGGTAATAATTTTCCTTCTTTTAAATACTCTAAATCAAGACTATTATATATAACTTTTTTTATTTCTCCTTCTAAATTACAAATAATTACAAAACCATCAATTTTTCTTCTATCTATATCATAATTCAATTAATTGTCCCTCCTTATCAAACAAGTTTATTGGCTACTTTAACTGCTTTATTAAGATCTGGAGCATAACCATCAGCACCGATTTCCTTCCAGAGATCTTCATTAATATTAAAAGGATAGCCACCTACCATAATCTTTATATCTTTAGTCTTTTGATTTTTACGTACTTCTTCAATTAATTCAGTTGCTTTACTCAAGTTAGAAGTTATTGTCACCGAAATAGCAAGCAGATCACCTTTTTCTTCAATTATTTCATCAACTATACTTTGAGCTGGCATATTAGCACCTAGATGAACAGTATCCCAGCCATCCATCTCCAGGAGATCAGCTATCATCCTGATCCCTAATTCATGTAGCTCATCCCCCACACAGGTCGTAATAGCTTTAAAACTATTTTTTTCAGGTGATAATATATAACTATAAAGTTGAGACATTATAAGTTGAGTTACAGAAGTACTGTAATGCTCTTTAGCTACACTAACTTTATTTAATTGCCACAATCTACCTATTTCTCTTTGAACAGGTTGAAATACATTTAAGTAGATATCTTTTATTTTAACCTCATTTTCAACTGCATTTAAGATTAAATTACTGGCTTTTTTTCTATCAGAATCAAGTAGATATTTAAAATATTCTTTGGCCAGAGAATATTGGGGATTTCCTATTTTTAAATGAGTTTTAGGCTCTGTGGGTTTTCTAGCGCTTATTTTTAATCCTCTATCTATATATTTTTTTAATAAATTAAATTCTTCTTTATCTAATTTTTTCTCCAAAACTTCTTTAGTATATTTTAAATTAGATTTTAAACCTTCTACAGATATTCCTGAATTTTTAAAGTATATTTTTGTCCAATTTATATAATCTGCAAATAATGTAATACTGTTTAAAGAAATTGCTTCAGCCAGATAATTTAAATGATAACGAATATCCTCTAAAAATTTCTGGTCCTGCTTAAGGGTATACTTTTCTCTAAGTCCATTTTCCTTTTGATAATGATATTTCTTTATTTCTTTAGACCATTCTTCTTTATTATTTTTTATCTTATTAGATACCTCTTTATTCAAAGATAACATCAACACATCCCCTTATAATAACATATATTTATTTTCTTTATTTAATGATAACAAATTTTTATTAATAAATCCATTTTTAACTTTAAAGGGATAAATAGTTATTTTTCTATAAGATATTTTTGATACTTTTGGGGCATGTAGTTTTGTTGCAATTCCAAATTAATACGATTTTTTATTGTTATATTATCAAAAAAATTTTTCCAGAGTTTTTGATAATATATTTCATCTTCACTATAGTTAATCTTGGGTAATTCACTTCCATCTATTATCATCCATTCATTCTCTTCATAAATTACTGCCATATCTCTTTTTTTATCATGAATTACCCATCTTTTATTTTTCATTCTGGAAGCAAAATGGTTGCTAATAATAGGTAAAAGAAAATTATCTGGTTCAAAAGGAGCATATAATATATTTTCTTCTAATTCTCGAAATCGAAGCAAACCTAAATATTTATGTCTTTCTCTTCCCACTTTTTTACTTATTTTTTTTATTCTTCGAACACGATTATCAGACCAATCTTTATCAATTTCTTTTCCTTTTTTAAAAGCTATTTTCAAATAATAATATATATCTAATTCAATATTTTTTCTTTCAGAAAGATAAACATAATATATATTTTTATAAATCTTTTTTGAAATTTTGTTTTTAATAGCTTTTACAACTTTATCTGCTTTATTTTCATCAGTTTTAATTTTTGTAGTTTCTGCAAAAAGACTTTTTTTATATTTAGATTTTCCTACAATATAATCAGGTTTTTGCTCATTATAAAAAGCTTCATAAATAGAAGTTAATAGACCACTAAAGCTCCCATCATATAAGTAATAAAGCATTATTTCACCTCTTCATTGCTAAATAAAGCCAGTTGATTCCAATTTTTACTTTTATCAGCCAATCTCTGTTTTAAAATTTCTTTTTTCATTGGAATCCCGGCAAAATATTTACCCTTACAGGTTATAAAATACCTGGCTCTTTTTAAAACAATTCCCATCTTTATAAGATCATAATAACTCAATTTGTTTCTTTTTCTTGACTTATAAATTCTTCCTGCTGATTTAGGTCCTATTCCTGGGACTCTTAACAGTTTATTATAAGAAGCTTCATTTATTTCAACAGGAAATTTTTCCAGATGATGAATTGCCCAATCAGCCTTAGGATCAAGTTCAACATTGAAATTAGAATGATTTTCATCTAATAGTTCATCTGCTTCAAAATTATAAAAACGAAGAAGCCAATCTGCTTGATAAAGACGATGTTCTCTTACTAAAGGAGGTTGATTAACTGTTGGTAGTTTTTTATCATCACCAATTGGTATAAATGCAGAATAATAAACTCTTTTTAAATTAAATTTATTATATAACCCTTCCGATAATTTCAAAATTTGATAATCTGTTTCGGGACTTGCTCCTACTATTAATTGAGTACTTTGTCCTCCAGGTACAAAATTAGGAGCATTATTATATTTCTTTTTAGCAAGCTTATTTTCTTTTACTCCTTCACCTATTTTTTTCATAGGTCTTAAAATATCTTCCGGCTTTTTTTGAGGAGCAAGATCATTTAAACTTGATCTTGATGGCAATTCAATATTTACACTCATCCTATCTGCATACTCACCTGCTTTTTTTATAAGTTCATAATCAGCACCTGGAATAGCTTTTAGATGTATGTAACCATTATAGTTATATTTTTCTCTTAATAATTGAACTGTTTTTAAAATCTGTTCCATTGTATAGTCAGGATTTTTATGTATTGCTGAACTCAAAAACAGTCCTTCAATATAATTTCTTTTATAAAAATTAATAGTAAGTTTAGCCACTTCCTGGGGAGTAAAGGTAGATCTTGGTAGATCATTACTACTTCTGTTTATACAATAAGCACAATCATAAATACAATAATTAGTAAATAAAATTTTTAATAAAGATATACATCTTCCATCATCAGACCAGCTGTGGCAAATTCCACCCCTCGCTGAATTACCAATTCCACCTCCTGTGTTTTTTCGGTTACTACCACTTGAGGAACAGGAAGCATCATATTTAGCTGCCTCTGTTAATATTTCCAGTTTATTTCCCAGTTCCATGATTAACCTCCTTAAGAAACTTGATTTTAACTAAATTTTATCATACATTTGTTCGTCTGGCAAATAAAAAAATAGCCGGTTTTGCTCCCGGCCATCTATTCTCAACTTGCTCCTCCACCGCCAGCGCCTCCACCACCGGCACCTGTTGCTCCAGTAGTACCAGCAGTAGAGTTGACAATAAAAATAGTGCTTAGAAGTACATAATCAATTATTTCTACTACCTCAAGAGCATCTAGTGTTTCATCAAGATCTGACATATCAAATTCTATCCATTGTGGTTTTTCAAATTTATCAGCCCTTTTCAATTTCTTTTTATACTTTTTAAATTTACCCTGCCTGAATTTTTTATGCAGAATAATGTAACTTATCTCATCAAAAAATAATTCAATAGCTTTATTAGGATTTTTATCCAATAATTTTTCAAACTCCTCTTTTTTCTTATCTAAAATATTTTCAATACTTTGCTGTGAATCTAAACCTTCAGATGAAAGCATTGGAACCAAAGCTGATTTGATGAATCTTCCAATTCCCAATAATAAAAGGAAAAGTCCTATTCCACTTATTGATGGGTATCCGGAAAATGGAGCAAGAATAATACCGGCGATCCCCAGAATAGAAGTCAAAACCCCTAAGTAAATATCAGTAATTCTTGTTTGGCCAGCTTTATTATTAAATAATCCTAGATCTTTTAAATTCTGACGTGTCATATCCATTGCTTTTTTACTTGCCTTAGGTTTTTGTAAAAATTCCTTTAAATTATCTTCTTCTTTTAGAGAATTAATTATTTCCTGTTCAAGTTCATTAAGACCTTCTTCAGATAAAATATCTACCTTTATTTCTGCTTTTTTACTTCCAAAAAATCCACTATCTAATTTACTTATAAGTTTAATTTTCCCTCTTTGAGCAAGAGAAAAAATCTCACTGATAATTCCTTTTCTTTTTTCACCTGATTTTGGATAACAAAGATTTGCCATTTCTAAATAATTTAATTTAGATAATTCAATATCTGATCTTTTAGAAACAGGTTTGTTTTGATATTCTTTAACTATAGTAAAAATAATTACTGCTATACCTAATATTGTTCCAATAATCAGAGGCCAAAAATATGGCGATTTTTCTTCAGGATAATTAGTATCAATAATTTTATCAAATTTAATAGAAATATTATAACTTTCATTTGCTGAAAGACTATCAATATGTAATTTTACTGCTGATCCATCTTGAGTTTCTATGTCTTTTTTGGGTGCTACTAAAATTCCAGAAACTCTTTGAGGGAAATCTATATTTATATCAATATTTTTGAGAGGTACCTCCCACCCTCCTTCAATAACTTTAAAATCTATAATATTTTTATTTTCTTTAGAAGAGAGGACCTTGTTTGAACGATATTTTAAAATAAATTCTGCATTCTTATCAGTTTCAGGATAAGACCAATTTACTTTTAAACTATTACCATTTTCCTCAACCCTCTTATTTTTAATACTTGTAAAAACTCCATCTAAAGAAATAAATTCTAAATTTTTCAAACCACTATTACTTATTTCTCGATAGGCATTAGAAAATTTTCCTTCTAAAAAATTGTAAGTTATTTTTTCAGTTATTAAATAATCTCCATTTTTGGTGACTTCTATATTTATATCATAATTGGAAATTTCATATTCTTTTGCATAAACATTTTGACTAATAAATAATGGTAAAATTAATATTGCTAATAAAATAAAAATATATATAAACTTCTTATTATCCATTTTTATACCTCCCTATCTATCCTAATATTAAATTCTATATCTTTTGAAATTTCCCTCCTATAAAAATAAAGTTATTTAATAAAAATAAAACCTGACCACTTATTCAGCAGCCAGGTCTTTCTAAATTAAATTTATTGTTATTTTAAATTATTTTTATATTAAGGAATTTAATCTTCGTAGTTTTCACTTGGCTTCCATTCTTTCCAGACCTTACCTACCAACTCTGGTCCAGGTTTAAGTGTTTTCTTGCCTGGAGTCCAACCAGAAGGTGTTGCTTCTCCGGTCTTACGAACATGCTGGAAAGCCTTGACCTGTCTGATAAGTTCAGATACATTACGGCCTACTGGAGGTGTTAGAACTTCCATAGCCTGTAGAACTCCATCAGGGTCAATAATAAATCGGCCTCTTACATCAACACCTGCTTTTTCATTATATACTCCATATTTTTTACCTATTCTTCCACTAGTATCAGATAGCATAGGATAAGGAACTCCACCATCAACCATCTTTGATAATTCTGCTTCCTGCCACATCTTATGAACCTGGTGACTATTAGTACTAATGGCTAAAACTTCTACTCCAAGATCCTGTAATTCATCATACTTAGCAGCAACTGCTGCTAGTTCAGTTGGTCAGACAAAAGTAAAATCGCCTGGATAGAAACAAACTACTCTCCATTGATCATCATAATCATTTAAACTAACTTTCTTAAATTCTCCATCGTGATAAGCTTGTGCTGAAAATTCAGGTGCTTTTTCGCCGACTTTTAACATTTAAATTCCTCCCTTTTAAAATTTAATTAATATTAATAACTCTTAATCAAATGATAACAGTTATTAATAAAAAAGTCAACTGCTTTATAACTTTAACCAAATAAATTGATTTATTTAATTAAGAGCATCAATTATTTCATTCCAGAGAGAGGCTATAGTTTTTGCGATGTCAGAATCTTTCTTTTCTTCTACCAGAATTTTTCCTTCTCTTAATAAATCAACAAAAACAGGAGAAAAAGGAATTCTGGCCATAACTTCAAGATCATGTTTATTACAAAACTCTTCTATTTTATCAGCCATTTTTTCATTTAAATCATATTTATTTATTATTACTTTTGATTGCAAATCAAAATGTTCTATCATTTCTACAACTCTTTTTAAATCAGAAAGTCCGGATTTAGAAGGTTCAGTAACAATCAGGGCCATATCCACTCCATTTAAAGAGGCAATTACCGGACAACCAATCCCTGGAGAACCATCTACAATCACAAGATCCTTGCCTTCTTTTTCTGCTCTTTCTTCAGCTTTATCTCTAACTTCACTTACTAATTTACCAGAATTTTCTGCACCAGCTTTTAGACGGGCATGAATCATAGGAGCATACTTAGTTTGAGACTCATAAAGTTGCCCGGTAAGTGCAGCCTCCATATGTATAGCATCTACTGGACAAACTTCTGCACAAACACTACATCCCTCACACTTTACTGGATTAATAGAAAAATCCTCATTAACTGCATTAAATCTGCATTTTTCATAACAAAGACCGCAATCTGTACATTTTTCTGCATCCCTAACTGCTATTTTACCTCCACTAAAATTTCTTTCTTTTTCTACATGAGGTTCTAAAAGAAGATGCATATTTGGAGCATCTACATCACAATCAGCAATAACATGATTTTTAGCTAAAGCTGAAAAATTAGCACTGAGGGTTGTCTTTCCTGTACCTCCTTTACCACTAATTACTGTTATTTTCTTCATTTATCTCACCTTCTATTGCTAAAAATAATTCTTTGAATTTTTCTTCCCATTCTTTTAATTCTCTGACAAATGGAATCCCATCAGAATATAACTCGGCGATTTTTCTCTCAAATGGTATTTTCATCATTATATTAATATCTTCTTTTTCACAAAATTCTTCTATTAAATCATCTTCCCCTTCTTCAGATCGATTAATTATAACTCCAAAAGGAATCCCTACTTCTCTCATAACTTCTACAGACATTTCTAAATCATTTAGTCCAAAAGGAGTAGGTTCTGTAACAAGTAATGCAAAATCACTATCTACTGTTGCCTCTATTGTAGGACAGGTTGTTCCTGGAGGAGCATCAATGATTGTTGTTTTTTTATCATTTATGTGTTCTTTTAAGGCTTCAATTACAGGAGTAGAACTTTCTTCTCCTATGTTCATTTCACCCTGCCAGAATTCAATATTTCTATCTCCTACATTCTTATCATATTTTAATTTCCCTAATTCTCTATCTTTTTCAGTTATTGCATTTACAGGACATACTATTTCACAACCACCACAACTATGACATATCTCAGGAAAAACCATAACTTCATCTAACATCATAGCTAAAGCATTATATTCACAAAAATCAACACATTTTCTACAACCTGTACAGGTCTCCTGATCTACTACAGGTATTTTTCTATTTACAGGAATATAATCATTTTTAAAATCTGGTTCAATGAAAATATATGAATCAGGTTCTTCCACATCAGCATCCATTAACTGAACATTTTCCAAAGAAAGAGCAAGGTTTGTAGAAACAGTAGTTTTACCTGTTCCTCCCTTGCCACTGAGTACTGTTATATTCATATTATCACCCTTTTAATGATCATGTTGTGCTTCATTGGTTGGTTCACTTACCTCTTCAAGCTCATCATTTTTAAAAGCTTCTATTGCTTCTTTAATAGTTCCATTTGCTAAATAAATCTTCATATTCAATCTTTCTAATCCAGAAAAAGCTCTAGGTCCTACATTGGGAGTAAACATTAAATCTGCTTTTTGATCAGCAACAATTTGAGCTGCTTCTACTCCAGCTCCACTTGGAGCATTTTGAGCTGTATTATTTATAAATTCTAATTCTTCTTCCTCAATATTAACTACTGCAAAAAACGGTGTTCGACCAAATCTAGGATTTAATTCAGCTTCCCAACCATTATCATTTTTAACCGGCATAATTACTTTCATTAATAATCAACTCCTTATTTTTTGAGTAATACACTAATTATGATTATAGCACCATTGTAAACATATGTCAATAAACAAACAAAAACAGCAGTTAAAAAATAACTGCTGCTGCTAATATAACTTTATTTAATTAAATTTAAAGTTCAGGAAATAAAGTTTTTACTATACTTCTTGCATCTTCATCCACAACATAATAATTCCTTTCCAGACCATTTTTTTCTACTCCCAAAATATCTAAATCTTTTAGCTTGGACAGATGTTGAGAAAGGGTTGACTGTGGAATATTGAGACAACTCTGCATCTCAGTTACATTATATCCCTCTTTTTCCATAAGGCCTTTAACAATACATAATCTAATCGGATGAGACAAAACTTTTAAAATTTTTGCCTTTTCCTCTATTTGGGGCATATCTTTCATAATATTTTCCATATAAATACATCTCCTACTTTTTATTTAAAATCTTTATATTCATATATTAAGATATTCTGCCCTTTTTGTCAAAATTCCTGTTGACTTTTATATTTTTATATCATAATATATAAATATAGTAATATATTTTTTTGAAGGGAGGTACTTACATGGGATATTTTTGGATTCATTAATGAAAAATATCTCAATCTTTAAGTATTTTTTTATTTCCATTTAAATAATAATTAATTTTTAAATATTCAATTTAAAGAGGAGGGTTTTTGTTGCATAAAATAAGAAGATTTGTTTTTACAACCTCAATTATTTTTCTTTTTTGGCTGGCTTATACTACATCTCTCCAAAAAAGTGAATTAATTACTGGTTTAATAGTTTCAATTGTAATTGCTTTATTTACTTATGAGAGTTTCACCAGAGTCAGTCCTGAAAATAATATTATCAAAAGATTTTTTTCTTTTCTGAAATATCTACCAATTTTTATTTTTGAGATGATTAAAGCTAACGTTGATGTAGCCAAAAGGGTTATTAATCCATCTTTACCAATAAATCCAGGAATAGTTGCCATTAAAACTGATCTAAAATCTGATCAGGCTAAAATGTTTTTGGCAAATTCTATAACTTTAACTCCTGGTACCCTAACAATTGATGTTATAGATGATACCCTTTATGTCCACTGGATAGATGTGGAAAGCAAAGAACCCCAGATTCAAAAAAATAAAATTGCAACTAAATTTGAAAACTTGCTCAAGGGGGTTTTTTAATTGTTTAACTTTATATTTTTAATCATATTATTGGCTGTTATATTGGGTGTGATTAGAATGGTTAAAGGGCCCAGTTCTGCAGATAGAATTGTCGCTCTTGATACAGTTACAACTGTAATAAGTTCTATGTTAGTTTTGCTTGCATTATTTTTCAAAAGATATATTTTTCTTGATATTTCTTTTGTATTTGCAGCACTTTCTTTTACAAGTGTTATAGTAATAGCCCGTTTTCTTGAAGGGAGAGGTTAAATTATGGTTATTTTAAGTACAATTGGATATATTTTAATTGTTATTGGCACAATATTTTTATTTTTAGGTTCTTTAGGACTTATCAGAATGCCTGATGTTTACAATAGATTACAGGCAGGTACTAAAGCAACCACCCTGGGAGCTTTATCAACAATTATTGGAGTTGGTCTGGTTGAA
>Ga0207414_1000412_pt1 | contig 19677 bp, 21 predicted proteins | sample PonA231FremontCA_2_FD_187269 | JGI IMG/M metagenome (GOLD analysis project Ga0207414, IMG submission 187269) | Marine sediment microbial community from Fremont, CA, USA - Pond A23 Sediment 1 (SPAdes) | ecosystem: Environmental > Aquatic > Marine > Unclassified | place: USA: Fremont, California...
CCTACTTGAGTATACCCATTAGTATAAGCAACAAGTACAGTATATATTAAGAAACTGCCACCTATAAATTGAATTATTAAATATTTCCAGGCTGCAGATTTATTATCCCATAATAGCATTAAAGCTGTAATTACCGAAACTAATTCCCATCCGGCTATAAATAAAAACCAGTTTTCAGTAGTAATAGTTACAGAAAAACTTATTATGTAGAAAAAAAACAAAAAATAAAACCATTTTTTGTTTTCATGAATTTTACGCCAGGCAGAAATTGCTGTAATTATACTTAAAAATATACCGAGACTCATAAATAATAGATTATAATTACTAAAAGTAAAATTGTTAATTATAAATTCTTTAATCACCTACACCTCCTGAATTACCATTATTTAAAATTGATTTACTCTCTATCAAGAATTATATCATAAATTAGTGCTACTACAAAACAAAATAAAAAATTTATGATTGTCATCTTTTTTTGTAATATTATTTGACAATGTTAAAAAATAATGTTATAGTTAGTTTCGTTGGGTAATAAAAAAATATGAAAGTTTACCCATAAACAAATTAGGAGGAATTAATTTAATGATTTATAATGGTACAGTGAAATGGTTTAATGATCAAAAAGGATTCGGTTTTATTGAAAGAGAATCTGGTGACGATGTTTTTGTACACTTTTCTGCAATAGAGCAGGATGGATTCAAAAGCTTAGAAGAAGGCCAGGATGTTGAATTTGAAGTAGTAGAAGGCGACCGTGGCCCTCAGGCAGAAAAAGTTGTTACATTATAAGTAAATAATACTTTTAATATATAGCAACTAACCTCTGACTTTTTGTCAGAGGTTTATTTTTTTATAATGAAAATTTAAATAAAATTAATAGGAGTGAAATTTAATTTGCAAAAAATAAAATTTGAAGAACTAAATATATCAGACAAAATTTTAAAGGCAATAGATGATATGGGGTTTGAAGAAACTACCCCTATCCAAACAAATGCAATCCCATCAATAATAAAAGGACAGGATATTGTAGGACAGGCCCAGACTGGCACAGGAAAAACAGCAGCTTTTGGAATACCTCTTTTAGAACAAATTAGAAGAGGGGAAAAAAATCCACAGGCAATAATATTATGTCCAACCAGAGAATTAGCTATACAGGTTTCTGAAGAATTAAAAAGACTGGCTAAATACAAAAGAAATCTATATACTTTACCTATATATGGTGGTCAATCTATCCAAAGACAGATTAAAGCTTTAAAAAAGGGAGTCCAAATTGTAATTGGAACTCCAGGTAGAGTTATGGATCATATTAGAAGAGGAACTCTAAAATTAACTAATATTGATTATTTTGTACTTGATGAAGCAGATGTCATGCTTGATATGGGTTTTATTGATGATATTGAAACAATACTCAGAGATATTCCTGAAAATAGACAAACACTATTTTTCTCAGCAACAATTCCTGATTCTATTCGTAAACTTAGTAGAAAATATCAGAAAAAATCAGAATTTGTTAAAATAGGGCATGAAAAGTTAACTGTTCCAGGAATTGATCAATATTATTTTGAAGTAAGAAAAGGTAATAAACTGAAAGTTTTAACTCGTTTAATGGATCTTCACACACCTGAAAAAGCCATTGTCTTCTGTAATACTAGAAAAATGGTCGATGAACTAAATATTAAATTACAGGCTCGAGGATATTTATCAGATGGAATTCATGGTGGACTCAATCAAAATCAAAGAGATAGAGTAATGAATAAATTTAGAAATGATAAAATAGAAATTTTAGTAGCAACTGATGTAGCTGCCCGTGGTATTGATGTTGATGACATAGAAATTGTTTTTAATTATGATTTTCCTCAGGATACTGATTACTATGTACATAGAATTGGTAGAACTGGAAGAGCTGGAAAAAGCGGAAAAGCTTTTACCTTTATAGTAGGTAAAGATATTTATAAATTAAGAGATGTTCAAAAATATACAAAAAGTAAAATAAAACGCAAAAAAATACCAACTTTAACTGATGTGGAAACAGCTCGATCTGAACAAATTATAGATGAACTTAGAAATTATATGAAAAGTGCACATCTTGATAAATATATTAAAATGATTGAAGATATGCTCGAAGATGATTTTACATCAATTGAGATAGCAGCTGCTCTATTAAAACAAAGTTTAAATACTGAAGAAGAAACTCCGCAAAAAATTGATTTTGGAGATACTGGCGCAGAACCAGGTATGGTAAGATTATTTGTTAATATAGGCCGAAAAGATAAAATATCTCCCAGACATATTGTTGGGGCAATTGCTGGAGAAACTGGTATTTCTGGAAACTTAATTGGAGCTATTGATGTTTACGATACTTTTACTTTTGTTGAAGTTCCAAGAGAAGACGGACATCAGGTTTTAGAAATAATGAAAAATAATACTATTAACGGCACCAAAATAAATATTGAACCAGCTAACAAAAAATAAATATAAATGATAATTTTAAGGACAGGCTAAGCCTGTCCTTTTTTTATTTGAATATACTTTTTATTTTATTCCATAGATTTCTATTATTTGATGATTTATTATTAAGAAATTTTTTTACTTCTTTTATTTCTTTTTTGGTAGCTTCTCTTTCTATTTTTTGAAAGCGTTCTGGAATAAAACTGATTATTTCCCATTTTTCTAAATTAAGTTTATCTATTTTTTGATCACTTCTCTTAATTATCTTTCTCCCGTCAACAAGAAGATAAATATATTCACTTTCCTCATTATTTTTAAATTCATATATTTGATTAATATTCATTTTATACTCCTCTTATTTAATCCAAATCAAGAGTAACTGTAATAGGACAGTGATCTGAACCCATAACATCTGTTAAAATATCAGCATCTTCAAGCTTAGTCTCCAAACCCTCAGAAATAAAATGATAATCTATTCTCCAGCCTGCATCTCTTTCTCTGGCCCTGGTTCTATAACTCCACCAGGAATAGGTTTCTTTATCTGGATGGAAATAACGATAAGTATCAATATAACCATGATTTTCTAGCTTATCCAGCCATTCTCTTTCCACAGGCAAAAATCCGGAAACATCCTTATTAGCTTCAGGGTTTTTAAGGTCTATAGGATGATGAGCAGTGTTATAATCACCAAAAATTAATATTTCTTTACCATTTTCTCTTAAATCCTCACAATAATCCAATACTTCATCATAAAAATCTAATTTATAATTTAACCTTTTCTTATTTCTCTTACCATTTGGAAAATATATATTTAATAAATAAAAGTCCTCATATTCAGCCACAAGTACTCTGCCTTCTTCATCAAATCTGTCTACTCCCAGTCCAAACCAAACATCAACAGGTTCTTTTTTAGTATATAAAGCAACACCACTATAGCCTTTCTTTTCCCCATAATTAAAATAGGAATAATAGTTATTTATATTTCTTAATTTATCTTTTAATTGATGATCCTGAATTCTAATTTCCTGTAAACCCAAAACATCAGGATCTTCCTCTTCTATCCAGTCTAAAAAACCTTTACGGGTTACAGCTCTTATTCCATTTACATTCCATGAATAAAATCTCATTAATTATACCCTCCTGTGAATTTATGTCTAAGTTCTGTTACATTATGAAGTGAACCTGTAATTAAAATAAGATCATCTTCCTTAGAAATATCTAATGCATAATTTAATCCTAATTCCAAATTATTTCTAATAACAGCTTTTTTATCATCTATAATATACTTCTTTAATGTTTCAGCTTTTACAGCCCTTTTACTTCTATTTTGGGTTAAAATAAAATGATCTCCTTTTTTTTCTAACTCTTCTATCATATTTTTTATATTTTTATCTGAAAAAATACTAATTAAAATTATAAGTTTACTGTATTTGAATCTGTTGAGTTCTTTATTTAGATTTTTTATCCCTTCTAGATTATGACTTCCATCTAAAATTATAAGAGGTTTTTCTTTTACTACTTCCAGTCTTCCTGGCCAGGTAATATGTATAAGTGCTTTTCTTATATCTTTTTCACTCACATAAAACATCTTGTTTAACTCTTCAATAACTGCTAAAGCAGTAACTGTGTTAAGAATTTGATATCTACCTAATAATGAAATCTTTAGATTATTTAAAGTACAATCAGGTCCTTTTAGGTTAAAACTTTGATTTTTATGATTGAAATCCGTTTTTTCCCAGAAATATTTTTGATTAATGTTAATTAATTCTGCCTTCTCTTTGGCTGCTTTTTCTTCTAAAGTCTCTAAAACTACAGCTTTTTGGGCAGCTGTTATCACTTTTTGCTTTGGTTTAATTATACCTGCTTTTTCTTTGGCAATTTCTTCTATAGTATCTCCCAGATATTCGGTATGATCCAGCCCAACATTTGTAATCACCGAAATCATACTATCAACTACATTAGTAGCATCCAGTCTTCCACCCATCCCGGTTTCTAAAACTACTAAATCTAAATTTTTATTTGAAAAATAACAGAAGGCAATAGCAGTAATGATCTCAAAAAAAGTTGGATGTTCTAATTCCCTGGCAACTCTATTAATATGTGGTTTTATATTTTTAACTAATTCAGCAAGTTCTTGACTGGATATCATCCTGTCATTAATTCTAATTCTTTCTTTTAAATCCATAACTCCAGGTGAAGTAAAAGTTCCTATATTATATCCAGCTTCTTTATAAATTACAGTTAAAATCTCAGCAATTGATCCTTTACCATTAGTTCCGGCGATATGAATAAAATCTAAATTATCTTGAGGATTGTCCAAATAATCTAATAATAAATTAATCCTCTTTAGAGTTGCTTTAACAGAAGTTTTATCAAAGTTTTTTAAATAATCTATTTCTTTCATTATTAAACCTCATTTCTCCAAAACATTAACTAATCTGATATATCTTTTACCACATCAGAAATAATTTCATATCTGAATCCCTTATTTTTCAAATAAACTTTTAATTTTACTAACTCTTTATCTTTATTATGACTTTTGCTTTTCCACTTTTTAGCAAGTTTTACTGCTGTTTTATATTCAAGACCATAAGGATACTCACTATTTAAAGCTTCATTTATTATTTTTTCATCTACTCCTTTATCCTTTAGTTCTTTTATTAATAGGTATTTACCCTTAGGAGAATGCTTCACCTTATGTCTTATCCACTTTTTTGCAAATCTTTTATCATTAAGATAATCCAGTTCTTTGATTCTGGGTATAATTTCCTCAATTACTTTAATATCATGCCCTTTTTGCAAAAGTCTTTTTTTGAGTTCAAAGACACTCCTATCTCTATAAGAAATCAAGCGGTAGGCATCTTCTCTAGCTTTTTGTTTTTCTCCTTCATCTACCATAAACCAGGCCAACTCCTTAAATTATTTTTTTACTATTATATTTTGACTATCGAGATCTCCTATATATTTATCTTCTTCCCAGGAAATACTGTCATACATTATTTTATATTCATCACCATTTTCAAGAAGAAATTCTCCAGACCATAAATCATCATTGACCATTTCCAAAGAATAAGATTTATCTGCAGGATCCCAGTTATTCATTGTCCCCACAAGATGCACCTCATTTAGATCATTTAAATTATAATTTGAAGGCTTAAATTCAACTTTAAGTCTATTATTTATTCTAATTTTATCACTTACTTTCTTAAAAATACTATTCCCAATTCCTTTTACTTTTTTAAGCTGTTCCTTTGATTTTAAAAATCCATTTTTCTTTCTATACTCCACAATATTCTCAGCTTTACTTTTACCAATACCTTTAATTTTCATCAAATCCTCTATCGTTGCTTTGTTTATATTAATCATTATTACCACCCCTTAAATTTATTGACTTTCTTGATAGTTTAATTTGTAGTTATTAATTCACCTTTTTCATTAAAAAGTTTTGCAGAATCTCCTTCATTGTTCCAAATATAAGCTTTGGTCCATATGATAGTACCTTCTTTTTCTTCTGCATTTCTTCCTGAAACTATTTTGATTACCTCTCCTGAATTAAGTATAGTTCCCTGGGGAATATAAAATTTTTGATCACCTTTTACACTTAACAATATCCACCCAGAAATATCTATTTTTTTATTACTATTATTTCTTATTTTTACTATTTCGGCTTCTTTATCTAAATTAACAATTTCTACATTATTATCAGTTGAATTATTGTCAGTTGAATCATTACTATCTTTTTTTGTTTCTACTTTTAAAGATTTTTTATTATAATCAACTGTGGTTTCCCCATCACTTGAAATAACAATAGTTCCCTGTTTATCCGTTCTAAATATATTACTATCTATTTCATCTAATTTATTAATTACTTCCAGAGAAGGATGGCCATAATTATTATCAGCCCCAACACTAAAAATTGAAGCCTGAGGATCGACTTTTTCTAAAAAACTAAGACTGTTTGAAGTATCACTTCCATGATGAGCAACTTTATATACCTGACTTTTTAGATCTATTCCAGAACTTATTAATTGATTTTCTACTTTTTCTTCAGCATCACCGGTAAAAAGAAATGATATTTTTTTATAATCAAGTTTAACTACTACAGACCAATTATTCAAATCCTGATAATCATTAGATATAGGAGAAAGTATTTCAGCCTTAAGTTCATCATCTTCGACAATTATTAAACCCTTTTTAGCAGCTTTTATCTTTTTGCCTTTAGCATCAATTGCCAAAAGTACATCTTCATAAGTTTTGGTTGTATGATTGACCTGAGGCATATAAATTTTGCCTATTTTAAAAGAATTAATTACATTATCAAGTCCTCCTATATGGTCAGCATGAGGATGTGTACCAATTAAATAATCAATCTCTTCAATATTGTGTTTTTTTATGTATTCTACTACCTTTTCCCCCTGATCATTATCTCCAGCATCTATTAACATGTTTTCTGTATTTGGTAATTCAATTAAGATAGCATCACCCTGACCTACATCAATAAAATGAGTTGTAATTTCATTTTGGGCAGATACAGGATATACTATAAAAACAGAAATTATTAAAATAATTATTAATAACTGAAAAACTTTATACAATTTTTTCATTATAATCCTCCTAAAAATCATTAAGCTTTTTTAAATTATAGCATACAAATAACAATTTACAAAATAAAAAAAGACAGCATATGCTGTCTTTAAGGAAAGAACTAATTCCTAAGCTTTTGCTGCCCCCTTAGGATGTCTTCTATTTGTAGCAATCAAACTATAACCCAATCCAAGAACCAAACTACCAGCTAAACCAGCAAGTACATTGAAACCACTTACCATTAATAACCAATCTCCAAGTAGTACATCACCAACCCAGGCCCCAATGGCAGATACAGCAAGTAGTATCAAATAGTTGTTTTTTATATCCTCAAACCTTGATCTAAACACCATTTGAAGGGCAACGGCCATTACCAATGAAATAATAGCTAAAACTAACCAATACATTTTTCTCCCCCTTTTTTACTCGACCGACCAGTCAGTTTATTACAATATTATTATACCTCTTTTTCTCATGATTGTCAAAATTATTTTTATATTTCAGATATTGTGTATTGCAAAGCAAACATTTGTATGGTATTATGTATTTAAACATTAGTTTGGGAGGCGGCTAATATGTCAGATGAAAATATAGACTATAGTGAATTTCCTGATAATAATATTTTGTGTGTTGATATGAAATCTTTTTATGCAAGTATAGAAGCGGTTGATCGCAACCTTGATCCCTGGGAAGTACCAATTGCAGTCATTGGGAATAAACAAAAAAAAGGGGGCGTAGTATTAGCAGCTACTCCTGCTATGAAAGATAAATTTAATATTGGGACAGCAAATAGAGTTTATCAAATCCCCGACAACACTGAAATAATAATGGTGGAGGCCCGAATGGGTCTTTATTTACAGGTATCTATGGAAATCACCCGTCTTTTTAATGATTTTGTGCCCTTAGATTCAATCCATGTTTATTCTATTGATGAATCATGGCTTAAACTTTCTGAAGATAAAAACGAAAGCTGTAAAACTGCTCAAACCATCAAAAATGCATTAATGAATGAATTTGGACTTCCTTCAAGTATGGCCCTGGGCCCAAATATGTTTTTAGCTAAAGTTGCCATGGATGTTGAAGGCAAAAAAAGAGGACTGGTACGATGGACTTATGATGATGTAAAAGATAAATTATGGCCTTTACCCCTAAAAAAAACCTGGGGAATCGGTGATCGCCTGGCAAAAAGATTTAGAAAAATCGGAGTAAAAACTATAGGGAATTTAGCTCATCTTCCTTTAGAATATCTGGAAAATAAATTTGGTATTATGGGAAACCAGCTTTATTATCATGCCTGGGGAATTGATTTATCTAAAGTTGAAGGACATTATAAGGATAAAAAAGTAAGTATAGGTAGAGGTATAACTTTGTATAAAGATTACTCAGAAATTGAAGAAATTAAAACAGTAATATTTGAATTAAGTGAAGAAGTAGCTAAAAGAGCCAGAAATAATAATTTAGTAGGTAAAACAATTTCCTTAATTGTTGGTTATAGCAAAAAGGAATTAAAAAATGGTTTCCAGAGACAATTGACAATTAATGAATATACAAATTTCACTTTTGATATTTATAATAGCTGTTTAAAACTTTTAAGAGAAAATTATGAGGGCGAAAAAGTAAGAAAAGTAAGTATAAATATTTCTAATCTGGTTTCTGATAGAAAAATACAGTTAAATTTATTTAATGATAAAAATAAAGAATTAGAGTTGGCTAAAATCAAAGATGAATTAAATGAAAAATTTAATCATAAAGCTTTATTTTATGGTCGCAGTTTAAAAAAATCCAGTATTAGAAATAGAATTAATACAACTATTGGAGGGCATAATGCCTGGTAAAGACAATATGGAAAGGAGTTATAAAATGAGTATAAAAGATCGAGGTAACATTAAGTGGACATCATTAATGCTGGTAGAACACAGAAAAAAACTTGAAAAATTAAAAAACAATGAAAATAACAAAGAAAAACCCGAACTTAGTGAAGATGAATTAGAAAGATTAAATTATATTCTAAAAAGAGCTATAAATGAAAATTTAAATATAGAAGTAATATATTATCACAAAAAAAATTTCCATCACTGTAAGGGAAAGATAATGAAAATTAAATCTTTCCCTCAAAAAATTATTCTTAACAGTAATGAAAAATATAATAAAATTAAAATTTTAATAAATGATATAATCGATATAAAATTAATAGATTATTAATTTCTACTTAATTATTTATTTTTTCTAGAAACAAAAACTGCTACTCCAATTACAAAAAATACTGCTACTAAAACTGGCCAGGACATTTTTTATCACCTCACATTAAGTTATTTAAATCATCTATTTTCTAAAGGAGTTGAAGCTTTAAAATCCTTAAGAAAGATCAAATACTGAAAATAATCTGTAGTTACTCCTTTTTTAGGAGCTGTTTCACTAAGCATCCAAATTAAATTATCATTAAATGGAGATTGCTTTCCATTAAGTTTAAAAAGATTTATTTCCTCTTTAGAAAGCAACTCTATTTGTCTGGAAATATTATTAGACATAGAAGTTTCACTATATTCCCCATTATTATTTATCCTTGTGCAATTTTGATATAAATAAACAATAGAGAGTATCTGATTTTTTAATGGTGAATCTTCATCATTATCAAGTTTTGCAGCAAACCAATTGACCTCATCCTGTTTTTCTTGAAAAGCATGATTTAATCCCCACTGTCCATAGTATTTCCCTTCGGAATATCTAGAATATATTCTTAAAAAATTATCATACATCATCTTATCTCTGGTATTATTCCAGGCTTTGTTTCTTTTTTCATAAGCTATATATCTATTAACTATATTATCATTTACAATTTTAAGACCAAAAAAATCTTCACCGAAAAAGTTATGATATATTTCCTGATTTGTTTCAATATCATCCTGCAACTCATAAGCAAAATTTTTGATTTTTCGTTTATTATATTCTTTATTATTGTAAATAGATTTTATTTTAGTTATATGTTCTTTGATTTTTTGAGGAATCTCTTTTTCAGGTATTATTGTATTTAAATACCAAAAAGCATTTTCTATCTGATGTTCTATATCGAATCCAAGAACAATGATTCTCTCTTCCACCGGTAATGATTGATTAAATTTGTATAAATTCTGCCAGAGATTATATTTTTCTTTAGTCCAGGCAAAAGTACCTTCTAAAGGATTAAAAACCTGATTTAGTATATCTTCATCACCTGTTTCCAAATATTTATTTAATAACATAGAAGTACTAAATGCAGTTTCCTGGAGATAATATTTTATATTAGCCTTATCTTTAAAATATTTTAAAAACTCAAACTCAAGTTTTTGATTTACCGAAACTCCATGTGATTCTGCTGTTATAAATAATCTTTTTCCAGATAACGAATCAGAGAGTAAATTCAAACCTTTAAGTTGATCATTAGTAAAATTTAGACTTTGAGAATTATCTTTTAGATATTTCCCTTCTTCTGTAGTCAAAGGATTTTTAGTTTCTTTTTTCACAAATTTTAACATTTGTTTTGCTTTTTTAGCATTTTCAAAGCCTACAAATTCTACTACCAAATTTTTATTATGATAAAGATAATCTTCGGTTTTATTTACTAACATAGTTTTATAGATGTTTCTTGCTTCTTCTTCACTGCTTGCTGTTACCGGATTAACCCATAGATCATCTCCTTCACAATCTATTAGATAATTATATAAAGATATAATCTCTCCATTAAGCTTTTTGCTATATTTGTCCAGATAATTATCAGGGACAATTATTGTCTTTTTTATTTCCCAATTATCTGGAAGGCTATTTTTTTCAAGTATGTATTCTGTATCCTTAGCTGATACAAAAGAATCTTCTAATAAACCATTTGCCATAAAGATAAATCCTATTAAAAATATGGAAAATATAATGTGAATTTTAGTTTTAATTATAGTTTTTGTCATGCGTAATTTTCCCCCTTGAATTCGTATTTGATATTATTACGCCTTAATATAATTCGCTATAAATAATATAATTCCTTTAATATTTATTAAATATAGTTGACAAATATTAACTATTAAAGTAGAATACAGTTTATCATCTCATTAAAAAATAATTTTTATAATTAAGATAATTTAAGGAGGAAATGAAAGTGAATAATATTAATGAATTAAGAAATCAACTTTCTGTAAGAAGCAAAAACGGTTTACCCTTTTTGCTCGCTGCTACTTTTATCTGGTTAATTATACTTATTATATTTTCTACTCCACTAGATATAATAAGAAAAAATTTATTTACTTTTTATACTACAGGTCTTATGTTTCCATTATCAATATTCATTTCAAAAATAATTAAAGCTGACTGGAATACAAATGATAATCCTTTAGGAAAACTTGGACTATATTTAAATTTAGCTCAATTAATGTATTTTCCTATACTATTTTGGGCTTTTTCGAAAAATCCGGAATATATGATAATATTTTTTTCAGTAATAACTGGAGCACATTTTTTTCCATATGGCTGGTTTTACAATACAAAAGCTTATTTTATAATAGCCCCTATTACTTCAATAACAGTTATGTTACTTGGCTGGAATATAATCAGGATAAATCTCTGGCAAATTCCATTAGTAATGATATTTTTATTAATAATTCTTAGTAGTTGGCTTTATCTTGATTACAAAAAAAAGACCACTATTTAAAGTGGTCTTTTAATAAACATAAAATTATTTTCATCTGAGCGTTCCTCATCAAATTTATAGCCATCAAGATTGATTTTTTTGATTTCATCCAGACTATTAATTTGCTTTTTTATCAATTCATTTAAGAGTTTACCTCTGTTTTGCTTGACATAATAACCAATTGTTTTAAGACTGCCATCTTCCTTTTCCTCTTTAAAATAAAAATCAATTATTTTACCCTGATAATTTTTTTCAACTACTTTACTATACTCATTTGAGGCCAGATTAATAATCAAATCTGTCTCAGAAAAATAATTTTTCATTACATCCTGCCAGTATTCATAGAGATTAATCCCATTTGGCTTAAGTTTCATTTCAAGTCTATAAGGCCAGATTTCTGTATTTGATCTTAGCGGCCCATACATAGGAGAGAGAATAACAAGTTTATTTTGCATATATGACTGCTGATCTTTTGAATAACTATCTAGTTCAATTTGTTTAAAAACTGCTCCATTATAACATTCAATAGCAGGAATAGTCTGGTCTTCATAACTATGATTCTGATAAAGCTCATAGGTTCTATCTAAAAGATTTCCCTGTATATCAAGTTCTTTTTTTAATTCTTTTTTTGATAGAGATTTTAAGTAATCAAATAATTCTTTAGTCATATCTTCTTTTAAAATATCTTTGCCTTGTTCCTTCCTTTTTCTTTGATGATTCTGAGTTTTACTGGGTGATAATATTATTTTCATAGTTTATCTTCCTTCCTTTTAATCGTATTATTTTAATTTCAATTATTAATATATCATAGGTTAATATTATCTTCTGTTAATTTATTTACCTATTATGATTAAATTTATTTCCAGCTACAAAATTTGTTTTCTAAAATATCAATTAGTTTAAATAAGAAAAAACCCAGGATACTTACAGCTATAATTCCACTATACATTTTTGAATAATTAACCATTGACCAACTGTTCATGATATAATAACCAATTCCATATTCAACAGCAAAATTTTCTGCAAAAAATAATACAGCAATACTGGTCCCAATAGTAATTCTTAAAGATGTAAGTATTCCAGGTAAAACAGCAGGAAATACTAAATGCCGATAAATATCATACTTATTCATACCTAAAGAACGAGCTGAAGCAAAGTATTTATCATCAATTCCTTTTACTCCATCTCTTGTTGTTACAATAATTTGAAAAATAACAATAACAATTAATAAAATAATTTTAGAAAGATCTCCCAATCCAAATAAAAGCATAAAAATTGGCAAAAAAGCAATCTTTGGAATAGGATATAAAAGATATATTAATGGAGCAAAATATTTATCTATTTTGGGGTGCATCCCTGTAATTATTCCAATAATAACACCTAAAAAGAGAGAAAATGCTACTGCAATGCTTATTCTATATAAACTCATAAAAAGATGAGGTATAATTTCAGAACTAAAATTATCAATAAAGGTTTTTAGAACTGCTAAAGGCGAAGCAATAATTGCTGAATCAATAGTAAAATATAATATGTACCAACAAAGGATTATGATTATTAAAGCATAACTATTACTTTTTATGTTTTTTTCCATCTTATTATTACTCCTTTATTTATACTATCATTAACTTTCTTAATTTCTTTTGTAGTTCAAAGAACTCTTCTTTTTCTCTCAAGTTCTTTTCGCCAAAGTGAGGATTTTTTAAAACTTCAATAATCTTTCCTTCTTTCATTACTGCAATTTTATGGCCTAAAAAAGCAGCTTCAGCAATATCATGACTTACAATTATAAAAGAAAAATTATCTCTTTTATAAATATCTATAATTAAATTTTGCATCTTTTCTCTAGTTAGGGCATCCAGAGCAGATAAAGGCTCATCCATTAATAATAAATCCGGTTTAATGACCAGAGAACGCCCTACTGCAACTCTTTGTTTTTCGCCTCCACTTAATTCGGCCGGATAATTATTTTTAAGATCAAATATATCAAGTCTTTTCAAAGCAGCATTAACTGTTTTTTTTATCTTCTTTTTATTAAATTTTCTAATTTTTAATCCTAAAGCTAAATTTTGATAAACTGTTTTCCAGGGGAAAAGACCGTAATCCTGCAAAATAACAGCTGTATTATTCCTTACACCATTAATTTCTTTTGAATTTATTTTTATTTCTCCATCTTTTGCTTTTTTTAGTCCTGCTAATAAATAAAGGAGTGTAGTCTTACCACAGCCAGATGGGCCGATTACAGCAAGACTTTCTCCTTTTTTAAGTTCTAAATTAATATTTTTTAAAACTTTTTCCTTTTGATAGGCAAAATTTAAATTATTCACCTTAATCATTGACTACTATACTTCCCTTCCACTACCTGATTATAATCAATTTCAATTTGACTTTTATCAGTCTTTTCTACCCATTCAATTACTTTATTTAAATAATCTTCACTTGGAATTCTTGTTAAATGGTATTCCGGCATTGTTATTAAATTCTTTATTTTTATTGGTAAATCTAAGCTTTTAATTAAAACCTCTCTTGCTTCTTGATCATCCTCATTTATTTCTTTTACTGCCTTATTATATACCTTATGAAAAATACTGATTTCTTTATCTTTTTTACTAAGAGCAGTTTCAGTAAAAATCATAGCTTCTGGCATATAATCATAGTCATTTTTATATATTCTCTTTTCTAATCCCTGTAGCTCAGCAGTTGAAGCAAGTGGTTCTGGAATAACTGCCATTTCTAATTGACCTGATTTAAGCATTTCCAAACGAGCAGGTATTGCTGGGATATAGATTTTATTTAATTTATATTTATCTTTTAAAAATTGTTCTGCTAAAAAATTTGTTACACTTACTTCCATCATCCCAATTTTTACTTCTTCTTTTTCTTTAAAATCTTTACTTACTAATATCGGAAAACTTCCATCAGTTGTTGTAGTTATTTTTACAGGAAAATCATTATTCACATTATTAACAAATGCTATCAAATCAGTCATTGCCCCATCTAATTTATTAGTTTGTAAAGCAGTCTGTCTATTAACTGCGTTTGTGTATACATCAACCTTTATATCAAGCCCTTCTTCCGCAAAATATCCTTTTTCTTGAGCTAATAAAATTGGAGCTGAGTCAACTGCTGGCATTATTCCAATTTCTAGAGACATTTCATTTGCATTAATATTACCTGTTATAATCGTAAGTGAAAAAATTAACATTATAAGTTCTAAAAAAAGAATTTTCTTTTTCATAATTATTATTCCTCCTAGTATTTTTTTTGCTAAATCTATATTCTATTATATAGTGATTCACTCAAGTTTTAAAGGATTTTTTGAAATTATATATTTTTTTATTTCATCTGCTATAATCTCTGATTTTTCATGATGCATATAATGTCCACAATCCAGCAATTTTTTCTTTCCAGAATTTATTTTTGAAATATATTCAGATAAATTCTTTTCCCAACTTGGTACTATATTTATATTATTATCCTCAGCTATAAAAAAATACATAGGAATATTAATAGGTACTTTCTTTGATTTTACCTTAATTGCATTTTTTTTAATATAATCAACCTCATTTAACATGTTTTTTGTATAAGAACTTTTGTAAAAAAGTGATATAAATTTTTCTTTATCCTCTTTAGATAATTCATCAGATTTTAACAAAGGAAAATTTTTATCTAAATTTTTTCTACTCATAAATCTAGATAATCCTATTCTTGATATTAAATACATTATATTCAACTCACTACTACTGGGCAACTCAAAAGAGGAATCTAAATAAACATCTGGAACTGCCATATCAAGTCCGATAATCCCCTGTATTTCATTAGGATATTTCTGCCCCCAATAAATTGCTTCTAATCCTGAAAGTGAATGGGCTACAAGTACATAAGGCCCTTCTTCACCTGATTGTCTTAAAGCTTTTCTTGTCTCTTCAAGCATTATATCTACATCTCTTGAATTTGAGGAAGTTTCACTCCACCCATAACCTGCTTTTTCTACTACTGCTATTCTATATTTATCAGTTAATTTCATCCATAAAGGTTTAAAATCTATAGTGGGATTACTTGTACCACCACCAGCCATAAATACTAGAGTAATTTCACCGTTACCTTCAGTAAATACATGCATCTTATGGCCATTTACTTCAACTAACTTTCCTGGTGGAGGATATTTTTCAGCTTCAATTCTTAATTGATAGTTATGATATAAAAAAGAAAATAACAAAAATCCTACTATTATTATCCCACCAAATAAGATGATTTTTATTAATAGCTTCATTTTCTTCACCTCAATCAAATTTTATTAAAAAAAGTATATAAGTTAATATTAGTTGTAAGTATAAAAAGTCCTGCATTAAAACTTATAAACTTGATTGAATTTATCATCTTTAATAGATTAAATTTACTAAATAAATAATATTATAGTAACAATAGAAGGATAATAACTATTAATGGACAATTATATATAAATACACAAATAAATTTGATAGGGGGAAATAAATTGTTGAAAATAAAAAATAACAAATTGCTTATTTTTCTAGGAATACTATTTATTACTTTAGGAATTTTAATATTTTGGCCAGCCAAGACCAAAAATATAGTAAACTCTGAAGGAGAACTTGTTGAAAATAGTGTAGCAGAAATGGAAAAAATAAAACTCGGAGGAGTAGACCAGTGGCTAGTTATTAGAGGACAAAATATTAACAACCCAGTTTTGTTAATGCTTTCAGGTGGCCCTGGATCAAGTGAATTAGGTAGGTTTTTAGAATTTAATAAAGGTTTAGAAGATGATTTTATCGTTGTAAATTGGGAACAGCGTGGTTGTGGTAAATCATATCCTGCTATAAAAGATAGAGATAATATGAAAGTAGAACAGTATGTTGAAGATATAAATGAACTAACAAATTATCTAAAAGCTAGATTTAACAAAGAAAAAATATATCTTTTAGGCCATTCCTGGGGTACTATTATTGGTACCAAAGCTGTAGTAAAATATCCCGATCAATTTCATGCTTATATTGGGGCAGCTCAGATGGTAAATGTAAAAGAAACCGATAAATATATGTATAACTATGTACTTGAAGCAGCTAATAGAGCTGGAGATCAAAAAAAGGTGGATAAACTTAAAGAAATAGGTGAACCTCCCTATTTTGGTGATGGAATGTTAAATAAATACAGACAATTTTTAACCAGTTATGCAGATTATTATCATTCTGAAAATCCATTTAATGAAAATAGAGAATGGTACAGTATGTCAAGTATGATATTATTTGACGAATATTCTTTTATTGATAAAATTAGATTTTTTCGAGGAATGTTAAATACTTTCCCCTTAGTATATCAGCAATTACAGGAATTAGACTTTGTTGTAGAAGCTAATGAGATTGACATTCCTGTATATTATATGATGGGAAGACATGATTATACAGCTCAATTTATTGAAGAATATTTTGAAAATCTTAAGGCACCTAAAAAAGAGTTAATCTGGTTTGAAAATTCAGCTCATGGACAAATCTGGTCAGAAGCTGATAAATTCGAATCTATTATGAAGAATAGAGTATTAGCTGAAAACAATTAATAAAAAAAGTTTTTAGCACTATATCCAAGTTTACCATTATAAAGCTTGAATAAAATTATTGTTAATAAAGCATGAAACTGCATCAAAAATGTTCTAAAAGAAGAAAAAAATAACCCCCATTCATACAATATGAATGGGGGTTTATAAGAATATAATATTATGTTCTTAGGTTTTTAATTTAATTTGTATTTTTAGGGTTAAAATATTTCAAATACTCCATATCCTCAGAAAGTATAACAGTAGATTTTTCTTCAAGAGAATTCTTATAAGATTCTAAACTACGCCAAAATTGATAAAATTCAACATCCTGGCTATAAGCATCACTATAAATCTGTAAAGCCTGTGCATCTCCTTCTCCTCTTAAACCTTGAGCCTTCTTTTCAGCTTGGGCAACAATAATTTTAGCTTCTTTTTCGGCTTCAGCTTTAATAATTTCTGATTCTTTTTTACCTTCAGCTCTTATCTCTTTTGCTTTTTCTTCTCTTCCAGAAGACATTCTATCATAAACTGCTTCTTCATTTTCTTCAGGCAAATCAGCTCTTTTAATTTTTACATCTATTAATTGAACTCCATATTCAGTTAATTTATTACTACTTTCTTTGGTAATTTCATCTAAATAACCAACTCTTTTTTCTGAAACAATATCATTAAAAGTTTCTGATGCCAATTTATTTCGTAAATTTGAATAAACAATATCATCTATTCTTGTTTGGGCAAGAGATCTTTGACCACTCATAGACTGAACAAATTTTAAGGGATCACCAATTTTCCAAAGAGCATAATTATTTACTAATAAATGTTTTTTATCAGAAGTTATTAATTTTCGCGGTTGAATATCATAAGATAAAATCCTATCTTCCAAATAAACAACTGATTGTACAAAAGGAATTTTTGTATGCAATCCTGGCTCTTTAGCTACTTTTACAACTTCACCAAATTGTTTAACTACAGCTGTTTTGGTTTCATCAACTGGAAAGAAAAAGAAATTATAGGCTAATCCAATTAACAATACTATGATTAAAAAGGTAATTATTTTTTTCATCTATTGTCCCCCCTCATTATTTTTCATTTCATTTAAATCTAAAAGTTTTAATACAGAACTATTTGAATCTCCTTCTGGTAGTATAATTTTTTCTGTATTCGGTAATATATCTTCAAGGGTTTCAATATATAATCTTTTTCTGGTGACTTTTTTACTTCCCATATTATATTCTTTTAAAACATTTTTAAATTTAGACACATCACCTTGAGCTGAAGCCACTTTTTCTTCTTTATATGCTTCTGCTTTATTGATTACATGTGCCGCTTCTCCCTCAGCCTCAGGGATAACTTCATTAGCATATGCCTGAGCTTTATTTATATATGTTTCTCTATCTTCTTTAGCACTATTTACATCATCAAAGGCAGCAGTTACAGGTTCAGGAGGATTAGCATCCTGCAGTTTTACATTTTCAACCATCATTCCTGTATTATAAATATTAACTAATTTTTGAAGATCATCATGTACTGCCTGGGCTATTTCTCCTCGGGAAACAGTAATAACATCAGAAAATTCTCTTTTAGCAACTTCCTCCCTCATTACTGCTTCAGTCATTTGTTTTAAAATCTTTTTACCATCAATCACATTAAAAATATAATTTTCAGCATCCTTTATTTTATATTGAACAGCAAATTCAATATGTACAATATTATTATCTCCTGTTAACATTAAAGCCTCATCTTTTTTAGATCTATATTGTGGATTTGGAGGCGGTGAAACAGTTTCATAACCGATTTCAATTTTTCTAACTGATTTTACATCAACTGGTACTACTGTCTCAACCGGAGCAGGTACATGATAATGCAAACCTGGGCCAACTGTTCTTACGTGTTTACCAAATCTTTTTACCAGCCCAACTTCCGGTTCATCAATAGTATAAATTCCCTGACCGGCCCATAAACCGATGATTAATATAATTATTATCCAGGCTCCAATTCCACCTAAATATTTTTGGAAAAATGCTTTAAAATTATTTATTTTCTCTTTGATATCTAAGTCTTCTGTTTTATCAAAATTTTTGTTCATATTCTAATTTCCTCCCTACTTTTTAAATTCTATATCTTTTCCATCTTAATAAGGATACAATTTTTAAAGGAATAATGTCAAATTTTAATATTTCTCTACCATTATCACTCATAACCACAGTTTTTTATAAAACACCATATATATTATAAGAAACACAAAATTAAAACGTCAGGTATAACCTGACGTCTTAAAATATTATTATTCACTTATCCACCTTCAGACAGAGTTAAAAAACTAATTCTATCCCCAGAATTTATAACTGTTTCTTTACTGGCTGGTTGTCTATTAACCAAAATCATTATATATTTAATCTCTTTTTCAGGTATTCCTAAAATTTTCAAAAGATCAATGATCTTACTTTCT
>Ga0207414_1000413_pt1 | contig 19654 bp, 20 predicted proteins | sample PonA231FremontCA_2_FD_187269 | JGI IMG/M metagenome (GOLD analysis project Ga0207414, IMG submission 187269) | Marine sediment microbial community from Fremont, CA, USA - Pond A23 Sediment 1 (SPAdes) | ecosystem: Environmental > Aquatic > Marine > Unclassified | place: USA: Fremont, California...
TCTATTGGGTGTGTGCATGTGTGTGTGCGGGCGTGTGTGCGGGCGTGGATGTCGCCTGCCCGTTAGTTGCCACCCATCCACACACCACCCAATACCAGTTACAATTTCCCAATTACTTTCCTACCCTTTTCCGTCCAGGGACAAGGATTAAGTATTCCCTGTTTGGCAGCCTGGACTCCATCACCGATCCTCTTGGGATCCACATATCCTAATAGACACCTGCCAACCTGGTGGGAGTAGTTGGGACAAGGATTGCCCCTTTCCAGGCAGGATTTCCGAACCTGTTCCTGCTTCTCACACAAATATTCTTTTTCTTCATTTGTAACCATAATTATCTCTCCTTTTAGTTTTTGAAGTTATTTGTTTTAAATGATATTAACCTACCAGCATTGGACTCGGTGCCAGGGTCTCCCAGCACCGAGCCTCAGCTGGTCGTTATTCAATTTCATTGATCAAGTTTTCCAGTTCCATTGTTGTTTCCAAGTCCAGCTTGTTCATTTGATACAGCGCGGCCAGTACTTTCTTTGTGGCACTAGCTTCAAGATTGTAATTACTGTTAGTTATTTGAGCAACCAGTTCCTTGTTATTCATGTTTGGGTGCTCGATTGTTTCCATCACTACCCGACCTGCTATAGAGCTAGTGAGGTCCTGGTTCAATACTTTGGACAGAGCCCTAGCTCGGTTGGTGCGCCTATCTTTTTCCTTCTTTTCTTTAGGAGCTTTCTTTTCCTTTGCCCGTTCCTGAGCCTTAGCTTCTGCAATCCTGGAAGAAGCCATATCGACTAAAGCTTCCTTGGGCCATCCTGACTTTGCGTTAACTCCAAAGTGATTCAATACTTCTACTAGCTCCTCTTTGTTCATGCTTTCCAGGTCTTCATAACTCAAATTGATAAAATTGGTTGTTGCTGTAGACATAATTGCCTCCTGTTTTTTAGTTGTTGATTTGAAAACGATATGCTTAAACTATACTAAAATTGAAATAGTTTGTCAATAATAAATTTATTTCTGTATCACCCCCTAGCTTTATTTTAAATTATGTTCGGTTCACCCATAGTAACAGCCCCCACTAAAATCGTGACCAGTATTCCAGAAGTTATTCCAGAAGTTATTCCCTGATGTATATTTTAGGAGCCACTCACAAAACCACTAAAATCGTGACTAGTATAATAAAAGTTATTCCCAATATGTATTCCAGAAGTTATTCCCTAAAAAGTGAAGTATTATTCTCTCATTGTTAATTTGACAGAATGTTTTATTGCATTATATTGTATTGATATGACAAACTATAAGGAGAGGAATATTATGGATGCACTGACAAGACTACATGAGTGGCAATCAAAGTATAGGGAAAGATGTGTTGATCTAAGTAAACAACCTGGATACGGTACACACGATTGGGAACTTAGACTGACGAATGTGAATCAGAAGCCTGATGATAATTGGATAGAGACTGAAGGAATAGCAAAAGGAGTTCATCATGCAACTGTTGTCGGAATGGATAATGATTGGAATTTTCCTGATAGATATGAAAAGGCTCCCAATTTTGTTAATAGTATAGTTGAAGGAGACTTGCATACTTTGATTCACAAGACTATTGATAGAGCAAACGCACTAGGATTATAAGGAGAATTTTTATGACAAATCGTATTCCACAGACTGTGTTTAATGAGTTGGGAAAGGGAAAGTTGGAAAAGAGTAGGTGGAGTAGAGAATCTCCAGGTGAAAATGTGGAGAATACATTGTATTTAGTTGCGTGGGATTTTGCCGAGAAATGCAATGGAAGTGACTGTGCTCTGTATGATATTTGTGTGTATAAGGATAATTGGAAGTTGAAAGCAAAGAATCAACACAAGAGTGGTGCTACTGATAAGTGTATGATGCAGCAGCGATATATTCGTAATGTGATAAGTGCGTTTATGAGTGTTGCCAACAAAAGTCAGAAAGAAATTGATATTGGTGAGGATAATGTGATTAAACTGGGATACGAATTGATTCCACTCTATGCACAGTTATTTAAATTCAAATGTTTTGAGTATACGAATAAGGATGTTGTGTATATGACAGAGAAGGGAACTCCTAAAGTACATCCTGTATATAAGGAAATCAGGGAAACGATCAAGACAATAGCTGGGGTATGGAAAGATGTAGTCCCACGGAAGGATGCGAAGAAAGCTGATCCAAAAGGAGTTGGAGATACTGCGTTTATTGATGCAGTATATGGTGGTGGTGAGGAAGCAGAATCAAAGAACGGAAGTGGAATTGATTTTGAAGAAGTGGAAGAAGAAACTGATGAAACCGGAAGCGGTATTGATTTTGACAAGCATAGTGATGTTCCAGATAAAGTTCAGAAAAGACAGAAATCGAGAAAGAGTCGAAGAAAAAAGAAAACTTCTGGGAAAAAAACAAGAGCAAGTAAAAATGTAGTCAAATACGATAGTCGTGCAAAAAGGAGTGCTGATGATGGAGAAAATGGATCCGAAGAAAATTCCTGAGTACCAACAAGGAGCTGAGGGATTCATAAAATTTGTCGAGGATAATGTGAAGTTTTATGTTCCCATGAGAAATTCTCCAGTTCCAAAATGGTTGTATGTAGATCAGCTTCCAACTGAACCTGATCCAGTTACAGGAAAATCATTCAGACAATTTTGGGAGAAGCAAAAATCAGTGCTCAGAGAAGCATTGAAAATGAAAAAGAATGGTCAATTCAAATACAGATCAATTATATTCTGCTGGCCAAGAGGAGAGGGAAAATCATTAGTTGTGTGTCTGATTCAGCTATGGAAGTTCTTTTGTTTTCCAAGACAGTTAATCGTGTTTGGAGCACTAAGTAAAGATCAGACAAGATTTGTTCACTACGATATGATTCAGACTGTTATTCTGAATAGTCCAAAACTTCTGAATGTGATTGGAAGATCGAATGTACAAGCTAAGAGTACGTTTCTGAAGAATTCTAAGGGTGATATAGTGAGTTCTTTTCAGCCTATTTCAAGTTACAGTGGAATTGTCTCCAACATTACTGGATATACTTTTTCTGAAATGTTTGATCTGAAAGATCCTAAATTTTTTACTCAGCTTGATGGAAGCACTCGTACTGTTGTAAATGCACTTGGAACTATCGACAGTACAGTCTCTACTAAAGATCACGTTCTGTATAGACTGTATAAAACATATATGAGTGGTGCAGATCCTTTGACATTCTTTCATTACAGATCGGCCCCGAATGGAACTTCTGACGAATTCTGGCATCCATTGATGGACGATGCACAACTTAATTCATATATGCACAAATTTCCTCCCGCTGATTTTGATAGATACTTCAGAAATGTTTGGGAACTTGATTCTGGAAAATTGTTTCCAGAGCCTGTAGTTAAGTCGATCTTCTATATTGGCTTCAAGGATCAGACTGACTCAATGCGTATTGACGATGGCACAGTGCTTGAACATTGTAATGAGATACAAGAGTTGCAAGTTAAGTCTGATGAAAAAGACGGAAGAAAGAACAAGAGAGCAAGGAAAAGAAAAAAGACAGAAGCGAAAGAAGAAAAACAAAGTACGAGAGAAAAGATTACTGCACTTGAAAACAAACTTGTTCCAACTGACAATATCTATACATTGACTAATCATACTCTTCCAAAGCCAGCAGATAATGATGATCTGAAAAGATTGAGTGATATTTACGATACTAATTGGAGCATTCATGCGGGAATTGACAGATCAGATCCGATGGCAAAAAACCCTCTTGCACGTACAATAGTGACTGTTGTAGCTAAGGGTTTGACAGGAAGTAGATCAAACAATAATATAATATTTAGGGATAGTGACATTCCAGAGTATATTTATTTCTTACTTCATTTGGCTTGGATTGAGGACGCTACTCTTGAAGGAATCAAAAAAGAATTGAAGGAAGCTTATTCAGAATTTGATGGAATTGATACTCTCTGTTCGGAGCGTTGGGGAGCTTGGGACTTAGCCCCTTGGTGTGAAGAATTGGAGATTGATTTTGAAGCAGTACATCCAAGTTATGATATGCAAAAGAAAGCTTTTACTGAATTATACTTAGCAATACGTCACAGCAGGCTCAAATCTCCTGTTATAGCTATTCCTGGAAACACTGGAGAAAATATTCTGTATGAAGAACTAAACTTTTTTGACTATCATCCTCAATCAAAATGGTACGGTTCGCCACAAAAGAATGAACAAGGAGGAATCCAGGACGACTCAGTATTTTCTCTTGGTTGGGCTGTTTATGGAGGAAGAGAGTATGGAGTCAATGAATTTAGACAGAGAGAAAGCAGTGCTGTTTTTGGATTTTATGTTCCTGGAAAAGACAATTATGCAACTTACAATTTGTAGGGAGTTAATCTATGACAGAAGAAAATAATGAGGAATTTCAATCTCTATCTATTGCAGATGAGAATGTAGCACAAGAATTGAGAACTTTATCTGATGAAGCACTGACACAGCTTTCTATTCCAGTTTTCAATTCTTCTACTTCGACAAAACCACAGTATGATGCAGATGGATTTCCGACACTAGAAGAAGGAAATCTGTTGAATCTGCATCAAGCACAGAAAGTATGCAGACAGAAAGCTGAGGAAAATCCTCAGATAAATTCTCATGTTCGTGATGTCATGGGACGCATGGCAGGTTGGGGATTTGAGTTCACTTCAGCACTTCCTGACTTGCAGAGAGCTATTGATGATATAATGGAAGATCCTAGAAACGATCTTTATCAGAATTTTCCAAAGTTTATTGCGAGAACCGAAACAGAAGGTGAACTGTTTTTAATGTTTACTATGCATGAGGATGGTTTTATAGAAGTTGATTTCATTTCTCCAAGTTCAGTTGGTGGTGCTGGAGATGATAATTCTGGAATACTTTTTCATCCAACTAAACAGAATTTCCCGTTGTTTTATAATGTTCAATTTACAAGCAAGAAAAATGACGAACTCAAAGAGACTGAAGAAGCACTTATTCCGTCTGTGAATATAGCATATTTTCCAAATCTTGAAGAAGAAGCCAAGAAGCATTCTGATTACGATTCAAAAAAGACAAAATTTGCGAAAGCCAGCAATCGAAACAAAAACAAAACCCCTTATGGAAAGTTCAATGGATACTATAGATTCATTGTTCATTGGAATAAAGGGTTTATGACTCGCAGAAATGTGAGTCACATAAAGACTACAATTGAATGGGTCAATTACTATGAAAGTCTGAAGAAGTATGAAATTGATCACAAAAAGTCCAGTGGAGCTTACTTATGGGTCATAACTATGGAAGATCCGCAAGCGTTTAGACGTTGGTTGCAAATGGATGAGGCTCAAAGAAAGGCAACAGGTATTATGCAGCCAAAAGATCCTGGCGGAACATTAGTTCTACCTCCAGGAATGAGCTTGCAAGTACAGAATCCAAAACTTTCTGCGATTTCTGATCAGGACAATGACATCATGCAGATGGTAAGTTCAGGATTACAGAAACCGCAGGATACAATGCTTGGAGATTACAGAAGTTCTTATGCTTCTGTAAAAGCGTCTCAAGGACCGCAAGGAGACAGAATCAATGACGAACTTCACTATTTCAAGATGTTCTTGCTTTATAGTTTTTGGAGACCAATTCTGTATTTGAGATCAGCAGCGAAGTCCGACTTTAGTTATAAGCGTGAGATTGAAGAAGTTACTAGATTTGAAGAGGGAGAACCTGTAAAAGAGAAAGTAATGAGACCTGCTTACAAGTTTATTGATGTGTGTTTGCCTGTATCGAGACTTGAGGACATTGAAGCTACAGCTAGAGCAATGCTTGGAACAAAACATGGTTCTGTTGGAGATGTTTTGGGTATTCCCAATTCTGAGATTGCAAAAAGACTTGGATTCAATAACTATCCAACACTCAGGAAACAACGAGCAATGGAAGATGAAATTTATCCTGAGACTTTATCTGGAGTTGATCAGGAAAGTGAACAAGAACAACGAGAAGCTGAACCGCCAGGTAAAAAAACTAGTGAACAAAAATAGTCTTGTTTGCATAGTGATTGGAAAGTTGTTAGACTTTAACAAATAGGGAGAATTATGACTATCAATTGTATTTGGAGTAAATCAGATGTATCAAAACACAAAAAAGGACTTACTGATCAACAAAAAGAGAAATGGGTAAAAATAGCAAATTCAGTTTTGAAACAGTGCCTCGATAATGGAGGCAAACAAAGAGATTGTGAAGGAAAAGCAATAAGAGTTGCCAATTCAAAAGTTGGTAATTCTAATCAAAGTGAAGGAGGTCAAAGCATGTCGAAAACAAAAATGAAGATTCCTAAGAAAGGAATTCGTCTTTCAGAAGATGATCAGTTCATTGAACTCGCTTCTGATGATGATGGGAATTCTTATTTTACCATGCTTGCTTACTCCGGTGGTGTCATGAAGCATCCTTTATTTGGAAATATGGCGATTGATGTTTCTGGTGTGAAGTTCAAGCAAAGAAGAATTCCAATTCTTGAAGAACATGATCGTTCTAAGAAGATTGGAGTTGCTAGCGGCAAACCATCTGTAGATAACAACCAAATTAATTTTGGAAAAGTGACTGTGCTTGAAAATGACGCAGCACGAGAGTTCAAGTCTAATTTGGATTTAGGATTTCCTTATCAGTCCTCAGTTTCTATTCGCCCTTTGACTACTGAAGAATTGGCTGAAGGACAGAAGACAGAAGTGAACGGAACTACTGTAAAAGGACCAGGAGTTGTTATTCGTGCTGCTGAGTTTAGGGAAGCTTCTGTCTGTGTCTTTGGAGTCGATGAAAAAACAAGTGTAGCTTCTTTTTCTGAAGATGAACTTGAAGAAGTTGAAGTTGATTGTGTAAACAATGAGGAAGAAAATGAAAACGATCATGAAGATTTTTCAGACAATTATGAAGAACAAAAAAATGATGGAGGTAATAAAAGTATGACATTTGAAGAACTTAAAGACAATTACCCGGATCTTTATGCAGAGATTCAGAATCAATTTGCTGAAAAAGACAAGCAGATTCAGGATTTGACTACCGAAAAGAGTAAACTTGAACAAAGTGTTCAACAGAGTGAAGATAGGATCGCAAAACTTGAAAAAGCTGAACAGCTTCGCAAAGAACAAGATGTGAAGAATTCTGCTGACAATATTGTTAGTGAGCATCTACAAGTAAGTGAAATTCCTGAAAGACTGCATGACAAAGTTCGCAAGCAAATCAATTTCAACGATTTTGTTGAGCAGAATGACGATGGTCCTGCTTTGCAGATAGAAAACTTTACTGAGCAAGTCAAAGCTGAAATCAAGGATTGGACTGACACTCTTGGTGAATTCTCTCAGAGCAATAGTGTTCTTGGATTCAGCAATACAGATGATGACAGCTATGAAGATGAAGATAAGAAACATGAAGATTTGTCTAATCATCTTGTAAAACTGGCTGTTGGTGAAGAAAAAACACAATAAACAAATTTATTTTTTAGGAGGTTATAAATATGATACCTGGTTACAAAGACGATAAGACATTATATCCTGGAATTGATAGGACCAGTGCTGGCTTAGGAGGAGTAATTCCTCAGCAGACTATTACTGGCTATCATACTGCAATCTATAAAAGATTGTATAAAAGTCCACGTGAAGTAGCTTTGCTGTTGGACAAGACATTCAGGTCCGGTTATGGATGCTTGCCCATTGGAACTGTTCTGGCTGAAGATTTCAATACTGGAGATTTGGTTCCATATACTCCGGACACTATTTCCGAACAGGATCCGAGCAGAGTATTTCTGTTGAATGATTGTGATGCTGCGAGTAGCTTTGATGTAGAATTGCTTGAATCCTACAAGATTGCAAGCGGCGAAACTATCATTCTGACTGATACTGATACAGGCGGTGAAGCAGCTACTATTGATAGCATTGATCGCACAAGCTCTAACTACAAAGCAACTGTTACATTGACTGGTGCAACAACAGGATCTTTTACAGTTGCAAATTCTGCAAACTGCTATCTCAAAGCTGAGGATGCTGCTTCTGGTAAGCGTTCCGTTGCCAAGTATATCTTGGATATGGAAGTAGATACCGGAGCAGGTCAATATGCAAAAGGCGGTCTTGGCGCTGTACTACTTTCTAACGCAATTATCTATAAAGGTTCTATTGTTGGAATGGATGCTACTGCCATGACAAATTTTGGAAATGTAAGCGAAGACGGCGCTTATTACGTGATAAAGTAGAGATAAAATATAAATAACAGGAGGTTTACGATATGAAAGGTATTCCCGCAGAATTGCATCATGAAACGCTAAATAAAACAATACAGAAGATGCCAGCACCTTCTAATCTTGTTTTTACAAATATGTTCAATACTGTTCAGTATGAGTCTGATCAGATTCGTTGGATATTGGAATATGGAACTGCTGGTATGACTCCTTTCGTTGCTCCTGGTGCACCTGCACCTACTATGGGCGATGAAGGAATGTATAGTGAGGGCAGCGCCGCTGCTGCTTACTGGAAAGAGAAAGTTTTCTTGGATGAAACTAGATTGAATAATCTGAGAGAACCTCTTTCTAAAGCACAGAGGGAAACTGCTCAACGACAGTTGGGTCGTCAGCAGAAAAGATTGAGGAATCGTTGCGCTCGTAGGCGTGAGTGGATGATCGCAAAAGCTTTGTTTGATCATAAGCTCACTTATCAGCGTGAAGGAGGATCTAAGTTTACTGTTGATTATGGTGTTCCGTCTCATCACAAAGTCACTTTGACTGGTGATAATGTTTGGGACGATGGAACTGGAAAACCTGGTTCTAGTGCAACTCCGATCAAAGACATCTACGAAGCAAAAGAGGATTTTGTTGATGATGTAGGAGTTAATCCGACTGACTTTTTCATCAACAGTCATATTCTCAAGATTCTGATGTTCAGCACAGACATTCAGGATTTGCTCAAGAAGTCAAGTTTTGGTGACGGTGACTTGTTTGCAAGACCGCAACAAGTAATTGGCAATCTGCTTGGAATGGGCAATCTGACTGTATATGATGATGTCTTTGAAGTTTCTACTTGGATCACTCAGGATGTTTCTTCCGGTGCTAGTACTATCAATGTAGATGACGCTACTGATCTTGAAGCAGGAGAAGAAGCTCGAATCTATGATCTGAGAACTCCTTATGACTATGAAAAGGTAACTATTGATTCTGTTAGTATTTCTAACAACACAGTTACTTTGAGCGGTTCGACAAACAATGCGTATGCCGCTAATCACGCTCGTTTGGTTATGAGAAAGAAATTCATCAGTAATCTGACAGTTGGAATGTTCGCTCGTACAATTGATGATGAAAAGATTGCAGAGTTTATGGAAGCTCCTTTTGGGAATGATCGTCACTTCGGTATGTATGCTGATTCGAATCCTGAGTGGGATCCTGAAGGAATTTGGATGAGGGTTCAAAACAAGGGTCTTCCCGTTATCTATCACCCTGATGCTCTGTACACTATCACAGTCGGTTAATAAATCTTTGAAAGGAAGCTAGGTTGATGAATTCTTAATCAACTGTTTGCTTCCTTTCAAAACAAATAAAAACAATTATAAAGGAACAGTTTATGAAAATAAAATTATTAGTCAATCTCAAAACTGATGATAAGATTTTGAATGCTGGAATATATGATGATTCTCAAAGAACACTTCCTGATGCATTGTATAGGGAAGTGGAAATAGCTAGGAATAGAGGTAGAAGAACTAGAACAGTTGAAATTCTACAAGAAGACTCTCCAGCTTTAAAACAAAAACAGGCTTCTTTAAGCAATCAAGAAGAAGTGAATACTTTGAGTGATGATTCTGATAGCATTAATCTTGAACAATCTTCAGACGAAGAAGAAACGAAAGGAGAATCTACTTCCTCAAAATATGGAAAATACAGTAAAAAGTCCCGAAGATCAAAAACAAGTAAGTAGAGAGGCGTCTCTATGTCTATTAGTAATTCTGGTGAATTTATTGATGTGATTAAAAAGTCATTGGGTTCTTCGTCAAGTTTATTAGAGCCTGAGGAATTTGAGTTTGCAGCTACCCAAGCTCTTAATGAACTTGATTGGGGTTATCCAATTTCTGATCGCAAGAAAGAGTTTTGGTGTACTCAGAGAGGAAAACGACATGCACTTGATCTATTGCGTGTTGTTTCTGCTCATAGATTCAAATACAAACAAATGAGTTTAGGACAGCGATTTGAACATTATGAAACAATGATAGAGAAATTAGATCAAGATTTTGAGAAAGCACTCAATTCTGATCCTGTATTGCTTGATATTTCTTTAGAAAATACTTTTGGCCTGAGTATTGGGAATGGGATAATTTGGGACCAGTTCGGAAATGACGTTTCCAGAATATTACATGATCTTGGGATTGATAATGATGGTTATCGTGAACGGTATATACCTTATTGATATGTTAGTAAAAGGGATAGGGTAGCTCCCGAAAAGGCAAGACTTCTCCCCTTGCTTTCTCTTTTACTTTTTAATGGGAGTAATCATTAGGAGAATGATTTTATGGCATCAAGATTATTAGGTAGGACAATTGAAGAAAAGCTGAGACTTAATAGTGTTGAAGATTCAAATGGATGTTGGATATGGCAAAGAGGAAAGACATCAAATTTTGGTTATGGATGTATTGCAGTAAATAAAAAACCACATCCTGCACACCGCGTTGCTTATAAAATTTGGAAAGGTCAAATACCATCAAATATGTTTGTTTGTCATACATGTGATAACAAAGCTTGTATAAATCCGAATCATTTGTTTGTTGGAACACAAGATGATAACATGAAAGATATGGCAAATAAGAATAGATCCAATGGAGGAGATAAGAAAGGTGAAAGCCATTCTCAAGCACAATTAACTGATCAACAAGTTCGTAGAATAAAGTGGTTCATATTGAATGATTATACAATGCGTGAAATTACAAATAAGTTCAATGTTGGAATGGGTGTAATAGGAGCAATTAGTGAAAATAAAAGTTGGAAACATATTCCTTGGCCTAGAATTAGAAAACGCAAAAAGATCAGTAAACATGCTGGAGAGCGGAATGGTAGGGCTTTATTGACTAGAGATCAAGTTGTTGAGATTAAGAAACAGCTTTTGGACAATAAGAAACAAAAAGACATAGCTGCTTCATTTGGTGTTGGAAAACATGTTATTCATCAAATTAATAAAGGAAAAGCATGGAAACATGTTGAGATCAGCTATTAATAGGATTATTTAAATGGCTATTTCAGAAGATATAGAACAGGTTATAAATGAACTCGGACCTCTAGTTGTTGTGTATGATCATAATACTCAAACTTCTAATGAGGAACATATTGATTATAACAGAGATGTGCGTGCGACAACCCCTTTTGATAGTTCCTTTTTTATAGAATGTGATCTTCCATATAGTTCTACAGCGAAGCCGGGAGATAAGATCACTTTTCAAGCAACTAATGAAAACTATTTATTAGCTACGCTTGATACTGAAATTTTTGAGGCATCAGTTGTAGTGAAGGAAGGTGTTCTTTATAAATGTAACACAACAATTGAAGTTCAAGAAAAAAGTGGAGAACGCAATTCTGATTATGTAATGGAAACTGTTTGGAATCCTGTGTTTTCTGGAGAGCATGCTTTATTTACTGGAACTTTGTCTGAACAAAATATCAATGATGAAAGATATGCACGTATTTATTCAAAGACGAGAAGTTTGTTTGCCTCTATTGATCTTCCAATTGAGCAAGAACACCGATGTCTTGTAAATGGAGAAGCTTATAGAGTAGATTTAGTTGAACCAGACAGACTTCCAGGACTAAAAATCTGTAGTCTTAGCTTGGATAATAGGGAGTAATCATGGCTGTTAAAAGTGCTTCAATGCTTGATCTCGGTTGGCAAGAATTTGGAAAAATTGCCAGAGATGCTAAAGCCATGGAAGAAAGCATTGAAAGTTTAGAAAAAATCTGGACTAGATGGCTTGGAGGTAAAGGAGAACAAACAGGTGGAAAATTGACCAAGAAAATGGCAGCGGATTTTGCTAATTATCTACGTCAAGATATTTATAGTGGTAGAGCATTCAGAGGAATGATTGATCTTTCAGATAGATATAAACTTAAAAAAGCAAGATTAGGATATGATCCAAATAAGATTGGAATTGCTTCTAGAACACTTGTTGAAAGCATTTCTATCATGGATCAAGGATACAGTAAGTTCAGAGTTGGAATTCCTCGTGGGGTAGTAAATAGAGATGGGCTTGGAAATATTCAAGAAGTTTGGAAGTATGCTACCTTGTTGGAACATGGATATAAGCGTGGTCCAAGAAGTCATCAGCCTCCAAGACCATTTATGATGACTACATTTAATCGTTGGACCAATGATAAAGCACCAGATCATGTTGCTGAAACAGTAGATGCGGAAATAAAAGCAGCACTCAGTACAAATATTGCTAGAATGGCTGCTTATATTCCTCAGTTTGATGCTGAAGACTATTTAAGTGATGAAAGTCCTGAGTTTTTTGGAGGAGAACAAGGATTTCAATTAACACGAGCTTCAGGTAGTGCTCCTGAAGAAATTGAATCATATTCTCCGCTTTCTGAAGTGGGAAGAAAAACTCCGAAAACTGCTGATTTAGATAAACCAGTTAGAGAAACAACTATTCCTGGTGTAACAGCAGATATGAGAAAGGGTGTTGCGAATCAGTTTGATAAAAATTTAAATGCATATGTTAATATGTACAATGAAGTTTGGAATGAACATGAGGAAAGATGGCAGGATTTTATGGAATATATGAACAGAATGTATGGAACGGGGTACTAAATGAAGGTATTGAATGTAGAACATAGAGATGTACACATAGAGATGGATTTTTCACTCAAAGAAATTGTTTATTTGCGTGACTTACTTGCTCATATAGATATTGCATATAATTCCGAACAGGAACCAGAACTAGCTGAAAGAGTTGATTTCTTAAATAACAATCTTTATCCAATGATTCAGGAATTGATACAATATTTTTATCAAAATGAGAGTGGAGAGTAATTTATGGATGAAAGTTTAAAAGAAGCTAATGTCTGGCGATCTATTCGTAAATATTTTATTGATAATCTCAATTCAACTATCCCTGTTCATTTTGATAGAATAATAACATCGCCAACTGATTCTGCACCTGATCAATGGGTAAATATAATGGTTGAAGCTCCGACACCGGCACATGTTAGTGATGCAGTAATGACTTTATTTCTTTTTAGTAAACAAGATAGAGAAGGAATTGAACTTGCAGAGTTAAGAGACACAGTACTTGAGCTTCTGTATCCAGGAAGTATTGATCTTTATGATGCAGAATGGAATAAAATTGGTGCACTGTCTGTCTTTGTAGATAGTCAAAGCAGTACTAATTACAATTCAGATCAATCAAAAATGATATATATTCAATGTGCTTTAAGATGGGGATCCGTTTGGAGTTGATGATATATGAGTACAAATAGTGAAGAACCACAGGGAAGTTGGTATAAATGTGCATATTGTGGAAAGAAGCTTTTACGCAGAAAACCTAACGGACTTTTTGTGTTTAAGTTTGGACGTAATGAAAGCGGGACTAATGTAGTAGAAATGGAGATATTTGGAAGCATTAGAGTCCGTTGTTTTAGGGAAAAATGTCGTGCTTGGAATCAGTTTGACTTTTTTCCACCAAATTAGTGATAATAAAATTTCCTTCACAATACAGTCCGTCTAGGAAAGTTTTGGTAACTGAATTTGATACATAATATAAAAAGAAATATTAATAGGAGGTTTTAACATGGCTACACGTACAGGACCTGTAACGAAAGATACTTCGACTATTGCTCTTGGTTTAGCCAAGATTTTGGTTGGATCTAGTTCAAGCAACATAAGTGAAAAAACTCAGATACTTGATGAATCTGATGATTCTCTTGGTGCTTTGAATAGTACAAATTTTACTTCTAATGTTGAGTATTGGAAACTGACTTCTGGTTTTCCTCAATTGGAAGACTTGACTCTTCCTCTTAGTGAAACTGCTCAGTTGGATTGTGAATTTAAGGAAATGCATCCTAGAAATCTTGCGTATGCACGTGGTCTTGATGCAAGTACAGGATATGATGATGCACATAGTGGTGAAATTGCATTGGGTACTATTAAAGCACCTGATTATGTACGCATGGAAGCTATCTATACGTATCCGAACAAAAGTAATCATATGTACATTATTTTTCCGAGATCACAGGTTACTTCAAGCATGGAATTGAGTTTCAATGCTGAAGATAATGCTAATGTTCCGATTACTATCGAGGCGAAACGTGCAGATAGTGGTGTAAGTGGTGGTGATGCTATTTGGGATGGTTCTCCCTTGGGCAGGATCTACTTCGACTAAGGAATATTATGGAGAAGAGTTGACAGTATGTAATTGAAAAAATTACAATGTAAACACACTTCGTCATAGTGTTCCTCCTCTTGTAGGATGTGCAGCTTGATTGAATTTAGTCAAGCTGCACATCTTTCACAATCTTCATTGGAAGAAACAAACAATCTCATTCGAGAAAAATAAAATACAATCTTAAAAGGAGAATGTTATGAGCAACAATGACGGCAGAACTTTGAATCCTGATATTAAAAATATCAATGTTGGAATTAAAGAACTTCGTGAAGTCAAAATTTATCCTCTCTCAATGACAGATCAATTTCAACTCACCGAAGACCTCGCTCAAGTAATTAGTGAAATGGGAAGTGGAGTGGATTTTAATTCAATCACTAATGAGGATGCACTTCAATTTATGAAAAAACTTCTATCTGAAAATCTCATAAAGATATTAGCTTATGTGACTACTGAGGAAGAACGTCCAACACTTGATGAGCTTACAAATAATCAATTTTATGAAATTGCAAACATACTTTTTGAAGTGAATTATGAGGGCTTACTAAAAAACTTCAAGGACCTGATCATGAGAGCACAGGGACTGACGAAGTAGAGTCAGTAGAAAACAAAGAAAAAATCTCTCATGATCAGGTCATTCTAACTATAATGCAAAATTTTCCTCAATATAAGCTGAATGATTTCTACGGAAAGCGATATTATGAGGGAGGAGTGCATCTTTATCAAGCTTATTTAATGTATGAACACGTTCTTGAAAATAAGAATCAGGAGTACAAGTTTTATGCTGCGTTACAAGGATTTGATTTAGATAAGTTGAGTCAAAATAATTCTTCTGATTCAACTTCAGATAAATTGGAGGAACAGCAAAAACAACAGGATCTCCCGATATTTAGAGATCCTGATGAATATGACAATTGTAGTGAAGAAGAAAAGGAAAGAATGACTAAAGAAATGATGGGAAAGCATAAACAATGGGTTTCAGAAGGAAACATTGTTGGAAATTAAGGAGTCTCTATGCCAAGTAGAGGAGGACTTTGGGTACAAATAGCAGGAGATGTCTCTGATAGATTACTCAGAGATTTGAGCAGGCTTCGTAACAAGATGTATCAGCTACAGATTGCTGCCGCACGTCTGCGAAAAAGTCAAGGTGCCGGTGAGATTCAGCTTGGAAAGGACATTAAAAGGCTTTCTGAAGATGTAGATGTATCTTCGAAACGAATGATTGCTTCTATGGGAGAAGTAACTGAAGCTTCTGAAGACATGTACAAAAGAATGGGACTGAGTAGTAAGCAAGCTGCCAAGGATGTTGTTGAAGCACGAAAGAGAATGGCTGAAACAGGAATTGATGGATCGAGTGATAAAGAAAGAAAAAGTCTTGAACTGAGAAATAGACTGTATGAAAAATACAAAGGTCAACTTGGAGAGACTGTCGAAGCTGAGGCAAAAGCGAAAAAGTCTGCTAGGGAGATGACAGATCAAGTTGTCAGTTTGTATAAATCCCTTGCTGAAACAAGATCAATTCGTGAAGGACAAGAAACACTTGAAAAATTTGCGGATAGAATTGATATCAGTAAGATTGGTGTTCTTGAACTTCATAAGCAATTGAAGACTACTAAGCACGGATTTAGAGAATTAAGTGAGGAAGCAAAACAAGCTCTGGACATTGATGATGCTCAAATTGATGCAATGACTAAAAAGTTCACTGAAACTGAAAATCGAGTTGCTTCCTTTAAAGAATCGTTGAGAGAGTTTGAAGCTGTTGATTTTACAACATTTAAGGATACCAAAGACATAACGCAGTATCAGAACAGGTTGAAAGAGCTTCAAAGTGAACTCAAGCGATTGCGTAAGATGGAACATTTGTCTTCTGAAGACATTGAGAGCTTTGATGCGTATGAAAAACGAATACTGAGTCTGCAAGAAAGCTTAAAGAATTTTGACAAAGTTGGAAAGACATTTGAAAAAGGTGAGTTAGATGCTCATGAATATCAAATGTCTCTTGCAAATCTTGTCAATGAGATGTCCCGCCTTCAAAAAAAGTCCAAACAAATTGGGAAAATGACTCCTGGTGAATTTGAGAAGTACAAAGATGATGTAGCAAGTCTGCGTAGAGAGATGAAGAGACTTGAAGGTGGTTTTGCTACTTATGGCGTTGAAACTGAAGAATTAAGAAGTAATCTTCTTGAATTGGAAAAAGCCCATCAAACAGTAACAGCTAGAGCCAAAGAACAAGCCAAGCAACAAACTGATTCTCAAAAGAGAACTAAAAAGAGAACTGAAGCGGTTCAAGAATTAAATGATGTTATTAATGATCTTAATGAAAGAAAAGTAAAAATCGGTGATCAAGAACAGCTTCGTTTGTTCAATAAAAGTCTTACTTCAGCGGAAACAAAGTTAAAGAATTTGCGTGGTAGTATTCCTGATGAAGCTTTTGATGCATTTGCTTTTCGTCTTTCTAAGATAAGATCAGAAACTCAAGAAACTGACAATGCCTATGATGATTTCATGGCAAAGTTGGAAGCATTTGAAGAAAGAGATTTTACTCTTATTCCTGAAGTACAAGTTGGAAAAGTGAAACAAGATATAAATTCTTTAAGTCGTCCTTTGGAAGATTTAAGGAAAAAAGGACTGGTAACTGAAGAAACATATGGAGATTTGGGTAGTAGAATTAGTAATGTATCTAGGAAATTTGCTGAACAAACCAAGAAAACTGATTCTGCTACTGATGCGTTTGAATCCTTTTTTGACATAATTAAATCAGGTTTACGAGGTTATAGTAGATTTTCTGCTGGTCTTTTAAAACAAGTACAATTACTTATAATGGTTCCTGGTGTTATCGCTCTTGTGACCGCTGCATATGCGGGTCTTGCTACCTGGGCTACAAAGCTTGCTGCTGATTTAAAAGAAAATGCTGAAAAACTCAATATGAGTGTACAATCATTACAAGAGCTTCAAGCGACAGCAACGACTACAGGAATTGCAGTAAGAGACATGCAAGAGGCGATGGAAGAACTTAACACTTCTGTATTTGATGCTATAAAAGGTAAGAAAAAAGCAAAAGAAGCTTTTGATGAACTCGGTATTGAATTTGAAACTCTCGTGAAGAGAGGTAATGATACTGAGGAAATGTTTGAACTTGTGATGCAGCGATTAGATGAAGTTGACAATAGTGCAAAACAACTTTCTCTTGCGGAAGATATATTTGGAGAAGGTCCTGCTTCTAATTTGATAAATCTTGTTGGAAATGTTGAGAAAGCAAGAAACGCAATGAAAGAATTCGAAATCACTATGTCTGAAGATATGGTGAATAGTGCTGACAACTTATGGAATAAGATTCAAGGACTTTGGCTTGTATTAAAACGTCAATTCATTGTTGCTGCAACTGAAGCGAGTCATATAGTTAGTGATTTTGCTGATCAATTATTGGGATTAGCTAAACAAGGCAATGTATTTAAAGGAACAATTGTTCCTGCTATGGAAATGACAATTAGTTTATTCCATACTCTGTATGGAGCAGGACAATTGCTGTATCAAGCTATTTATGCTTTGTATCAAGCTTGGGATTACTTGCTTGTTCCAATTAAAGCTATAATCGGGTTGGGTGTAGCTAAAGTTTTTAGTCACATAGGAGCAGCAGTATTACAATATGCAAACAACGTGAAGTTAGCTACAACATGGACGGCTCGTCTTAAAGCTGCAACTGTAGGTCTATTCAGAATGACAGGATATTATCTTATTGTGGAAGCTGTTATTAAATTTGTTCAGTGGTTGCAGGAAGCACGAAGAGTTGCAAGACAAACGGAGATGACTGTAAAGAAAGCTTTTTTAGCTATAGCAGAAGAAGGAATTGAAAGTGCTGTAAATTCAATAATAAATTTTATACCATCTATCGAAGATGTTTTTCTAAGGGCTGGAGAAAAAGCTGCCGAAAGTTTTTGGGATGGTCTCAGAAATAAAATAGCGTCACTTGCAAAACCAGGCGGAGCTTGGAATATATTTCCTAATATATGGGATGTTGTTGATTTCAGTGAGAGTTGGGAAAAAGGAAAGCTTGAATTAGACATTGCTAGTGATGAAGCTACGAAAAAATTAGAGGAGTTTAAAAATAAAACAAAAGCAGCTTCTGAAGAAGCAGGAAAGCTATGGGAAAGAGCTTCCAAAAAAACTGCGAAAGAAACCATGGACATGCTTAAATCAGCAGAGGTTGTTGAGGAAGCTTCACAGGATATAACTGATTCTATTGAGAAAATGGCTAAAGAGGGTCGTGTAGAAGATGTGGAAAAATTCCTTCCTTTTGCCAAAGATGAACTCGAACAGAAGATTGAAGATACTAAGGAACAACTCAGAGTTTTTAGAGAGGAAATTCAAAAAATTCAACGCAGACCTGGTTCATTAGGTGCAGTAGATGAGGAAGTTCTCCGGAAGTATCAACAGTTACAAGTTGCTTTGAAGGATCTCAAAGATCAATATCAAAAAACTCAAACTGATATACCTCTCAAAGCTCAGATGAACAAATTTGAGGAAAATCTTTCCAATTCGATGGAAAGAGCTAAACTCAAATTCAAAGAGGGTTCAATGGATTTGCTCACATATCAAGAGCAAATTCAAAAAACTCATGTTAAACTGTATCAAAATATTTTAGAAACTGCTAAACAAGAGAATGCTAGTGATCAATTAATTCGACAGTTAAAGAATAAACTTCTTGAAGCCCAGAATGAAGTTGCTGAACTTGAATCCGATCAGATTGAGCGCAGATATGAAATCCTTGAAAAGGGTGCAGAGCGAAATATTGAAGTTGTAAAGAATGAGTTAAAGCAGCGTGAAGCATTGATTAAAGAACAAGTTGTAAAAGGTGAGATGAATGAGGAAGTAGCTGCTGTTGAACGTACAAAAGCACAAGAGCGGGCTTCCAAAGAAATTCTGGAAATCAGGAAGAACGAGCTTCAAAAAGTAAAAGATTTGTTAGGAGAAAATCTTCAGGAAGTCAAGAAACAATATGGCGAAAATTCTGATGAGGTTGAGTGGTTCAGAGAAACTATTCAAGCCAAAGAGAAAGCTGATCAGGAACATACTCAAAGTAGAATTGATCGTTTGAATCAAGTAAAAGAAAAAATTGAACAGGTTTTCGAACGTGAAAAGAGATTTGCGGATCAACGCAAAGCTACTGCTATCGCTGGTCAGATGGAAGAGCAAATGCGTTATACTGGAAGTGGAGCAGAAGAAATTGGTCAAAAAGAAGAACAAAATCTTCAGGAACAGTATAATGCTGCCAAAAAACATCATGAAAGAG
>Ga0207414_1000415_pt1 | contig 19537 bp, 17 predicted proteins | sample PonA231FremontCA_2_FD_187269 | JGI IMG/M metagenome (GOLD analysis project Ga0207414, IMG submission 187269) | Marine sediment microbial community from Fremont, CA, USA - Pond A23 Sediment 1 (SPAdes) | ecosystem: Environmental > Aquatic > Marine > Unclassified | place: USA: Fremont, California...
ATCGTTTCTCTTTTTTAAAAGGGAGTTTTATAACTTTAACTAATTTAAATGAAAAAGATTGGCAAAAAATAATTAATAAAAGATTAAGTCCTTTATATATATCAGTACACACAACAAATTCCCATTTAAGAAAAAAGATGATGAAAAATCCTGAAGCAGCTAATATTTTAGAAAATTTACAGAGATTAAAGAATAACAATATAAATTTTCATGCCCAATTAGTTTTATGTCCTGATTTAAATGATGGTGATGAGCTTAAAAATACTTTAAATGATCTTGAAAAATTTTTTCCTAATTTATTATCTTTAGGAGTTGTTCCAGTAGGATTAACTAAATATAGAGAAAATCTAGAAGATTTGAACTCATATAATCAAAAAAAAGCTTTAAATGTTATAAAGATAATAAATAATTACCAGAAAAAATTTAATAATAAATATAATGAAAATTTCTTATATGCTTCTGATGAATTTTATTTACTTGCTGGAGAAAAAATACCAGAATATGATAAATATAATGGTTTTCCTCAAATTGAAAATGGTATTGGTTTAACTAGATTATTGTTAAATGAGCTAAAAAATATTGATGATGAATTACCAGATGAATTACAGGAAAATAAAAAATTTACTATAATAACTGCAGAACTATCTAAAAAAATAATGAAAAAAGTAATAAATAGATTTAATAAAATAAAAGGACTAAATATTGATTTATTAGTAATAGAAAATAAATTTTTCGGGAAAAATGTAACAGTTACCGGATTACTTACTGGTCAGGATATTTATAATTCTATAATAAAAAATGATACATCAAAAAACATAATAATTCCTGGTATAACACTAAATGATGAAAATTTATTTTTGGATAATATGAGTTTTATAAAATTAAAAGATAAATTAAAAGACAAAAAATTATATGTTTGTAACAATTTGAAGGAAATTATGGAGGTGCTTTAATATGTCAGATTCAGTTGTAGCAATTGTTGGAAGACCTAATGTAGGAAAATCTACATTATTTAATCGTTTTACTGGACAAAGAAAAGCAATTGTTGAGGGAGAACCAAACGTTACAAGGGATAGAATATATGGAGAAGTTGAATGGCTAGATAACAACTTTATTTTAGTTGACACAGGTGGAATTGAAATAAATGAAAAAGATATTTTAAAACAGAAAACAAAAAAACAGGCTGAAATAGCAATGGAAGATTCTGATGTTATATTATTTGTTGTAGATGGAAGAAGTGGTATTACTTCTTTAGATGAAGAAATAGCAAATATTTTACGTAGAACCAATAAAGAAGTTATATTAGTAATAAATAAGGTTGAAAATTATAAAAAAGCAGAAGAAATCAAATGGGAATTTTACTCTTTAGGAATGGGAGATCCTATTACAATCTCTGCTGAACATGGTAAAAATACTGGTGATCTTTTAGATCTTATTGTAAATAAACTTCCTGATACTGAAGAAGAACCTGATAGTGATACTATGGATATAGCAGTTGTAGGTAAACCTAATGTAGGAAAATCTTCATTAGTAAATTATATACTTGGACAGGAAAGGGTTATTGTAAGTGATATTCCCGGTACTACCAGGGATGCTATTGATACAGTAGTTGAATATAATGAGTTGAAATATAAATTAATAGATACAGCTGGACTTAGAAGAAAATCTCGAGTTAAAGAATCAGTTGAATATTATAGTAATATTCGTTCTATTAAGGCCATAGAAAGATCTGATGCTGTATTAATGATGATAGATGCTCTAGAAGGAGTAACAGAACAGGATAAAAAAATTGCTGGATATGCTCATGATCATGGGAAACCAATAGTTATTGCAGTTAATAAATGGGATTTAGTTGAAAAAGATAATAAAACTATGGATGAATTTATTGACAATATATATTATGAAATGAAATTTTTAAATTATGCTCCTATTACTTTTATATCTGCTATAACAGGAGTTAGAGTTAAAGAAGCTCTAGAATTATTAGAATATGTAATTGAACAGAGTTCTCAGAGGGTTAAAACCGGTGTCTTAAATGAAGTTATTCAGGAAGCAGTTCAATTAAGACAACCCCCAAGTAAAAAAGGTAAAAGTGTAAAAATATATTATGCAAGTCAAACAGGTGTAAAACCGCCAGTTTTTGTATTTTTTGTTAATGAGCCAGAACTTATGCATTTTGCTTATGAAAGGTATTTGAAAAACACTATAAGAGAAGCATTTGGATTTTTAGGAAGCCCTATTATTTTTAAAATCAAGCAAAGAACTTAAGGAGGAACTAAAAAATATGAAAATATTTTTTCTGGCAATCTTGAGTTATTTAATAGGTTCATTGCCTACTGCTTATTTAATAACTAAAAAAATAAAAGGCGAAGATATAAGAAAATTTGGTAGTGGTAATATAGGAGCTACAAATGCAGCTAGAGTTTTAGGAATCAAAATGGGCTTAATTGTCGCTTTAGTTGATATTTTAAAAGGTTATTTTGCAGTTATTTTAATACAATTAATATTACCACAACAAACTCCTTTATATATAATATTTTTACTTGCTTTAATAGTTATTATTGGTCATAATTTTTCTGTTTTTCTAAATTTTTCTGGAGGAAAAGGGGTAGCTACAACTATTGGGATAGTGATGAATATTTTCCCTATGGGCTTTTTGATTTTAACAGTAATTTGGTTTTTGATAACTATTATAACAAGATATGTATCTTTAGCATCAATGATGGCAGCCGTTTCTCTCGTTTTTTCCAGTTATTTTTTGAAAGAGTCTTCAGCTTATTTTTATTTTATGGTTATTTTGGCAATTGGTGTAATTTTTACTCACCGAGAAAATATTGCCCGTCTTTTACATGGAACTGAAAATAGAATGAAATGGCCCCCTAATAAAAATCGAGGTGATCTTAATGAAAAATAAAATTGCAGTTATTGGTGGAGGTAGTTGGGGAACTGCTCTTGCAACTATACTTGCTAAAAACAATTATGATATTGAAATTTATGTTAGAGATAATAAATTAAAAAAAGACATTAATCATAAACATATAAATACAACTTATTTTCCAGATATTAAATTATCTAATAATATTAAAGCTACAAATAATTTAAAAGAAATGGTAGTGAATGCTGAGAATATAGTTGTTTCTGTTCCTACAGATGCAACTAGAGTTATTATGAATAAAATTAAACCTTATTTAGATAATGATAAGATTATTGTCTCAACAGCTAAAGGTATAGAAGAAAAAACTTATTTAAGAAATTCTCAAATTATAAAGGAAATTACTGATAATCCTGTGGCAGTTCTTTCTGGACCAACTCATGCAGAAGAAGTAGTGAAAGATTTACCATCAGCGGCAGTAGCTGCCAGTAAAAATAGAAAAATAGCAGAAAAAATTCAAGACATGTTTATGACAAGAACTTTTCGAGTATATACTAATCCTGATATTGTAGGAGTTGAAATGGGAGGTGCCATAAAAAATATCATTGCCATAGCTGCTGGGATTACTGATGGACTAGGTTATGGTGATAATTCAATGGCAGCTTTAATTACTCGAGGTTTAATGGAAATAAGTAGATTAGGTTCTTATTTTGACAGTAATTTACTTACTTATGCTGGACTCTCTGGAATGGGAGATTTAGTTGTAACCTGTACCAGTACTCACAGTCGTAATAGAAGATTTGGCTATAATATAGGTCAAGGTATGAGTTTTGAAGATTCTTTAAGTAAAGTTGGCCAGGCAGTAGAAGGTATAAAAACTACAAAAGCTGTAAAACAATGGATCGAAGAAGAAAATTTTGATTTTGAATTACCGATTACTAATGAAATATATAAAGTTTTATTTGAAGGAAAAGAACCTTTAAATGCCGTGGATGATCTAATGTTAAGAGGACCTAAACATGAAATGGAAGAGGTTGTAGATGACAATCAGGCCTGGAATTAGCTAAAAAGACTTATTTACAGTATTTTTTTTAATTTTTATTAAATTTGGGCAGGAAAAAGCTAACAATTAGCGAATTATAAGTAATAGAATGAATTAATTTATAAGGAGGTGAAAAATATGACAAAAACTGAACTTATTGATGTTGTTGCAGAAAAAACTGGTTTAACTAAAAAAGATTGTGGTGAAGTTATTAATACCACTCTTGAAACCGTAGAAGGTTATTTAAGTGATGAAGCTAAAAAAGATGAAGATAAGAGAGACAATGTGCAAATTATTGGTTTTGGTACTTTCGAAGCTAAAGATCGTAGCTCACGCAAAGGGCGTAATCCACAAACAGGTGAAGAAATTACTATTCCTGCTAGAACAGTACCTGTTTTTAGAGCTGGTAAATCATTCAAAGACGCAGTAAATAATAATTAATAAATTTAAAAATTGAATACATAAAACCAGCATAATAGAAAGGATTGTTTTCAATCCTTTCTATTTTTTTATTTAAATATAATTTACATAAATATATCTTTATAACATTTTTTTGCAGGGTTTAGTCTAAAAATATAGAATAAATACAATAAGATAATAAATTATTTAGAAAATCTTGAGGTGATTTTTTTTGCGTAGTTTAATAATAAAAACAAAATTCATAGCTCCCTCAACTCCGGAATTAAAGTGGATTAATAAAAAATTATGGAAAAAATATAATGATTCTGTTAAATTTCCATTAACTGTAGTAAAAGCTGGACCGGGATATGGAAAAAGCACCACAATTTCATCATATTTTAATGAAAATTATAAAGATGATTATTATTGGTATAGTATTGATGAGCTTGATAAAGATCCAGCATTATTTTTTCTAAATTTTATTCATGCTTTTAAGTTCAAAAATGAAAATATTGGAGATGAAGCAATTAGATTTTTAAATCAATCAGGTAATAAAGGAATTCCCTTAAAGCAAGTTTTGGATATATTTATAAATGAATTTTTAAATGAAATAAATGAGGAAAAATTTATTATCTTAGATGATTTTCATTTAGTAAATGATAAAGATAAAATAACTGAACTTTTATCATATTTTATTAAAAGAATGCCTCCTAATTTACATCTGGTTATATCTTCAAGAGAAGATCTTAATTTTCCTCAATTTGCGAATTGGAAGCTAAAAAGAAAATTATTACTTATAGGAGATAAGGAGCTTTCTTTAAACAAAAAGGAAATAGATAAATTTTTTAAAAATGAATATAATTTGAATTTAACTGATGAAGAATTAAGAAATATTTATGAAGAAACAGAAGGATGGATTATGGCCATAGATTTAATTGGTGAAGGTTTGAGTAATGGTGCAAAAGTTGAGGATATTATTAATAATGAAACTGAATCTTTACATTTATTATTTGAATATTTAGCATTTGAAGTACTGGAAAATCAATCAGAGGAAATAAAAGAATTTTTATTAAAAACAGCTGTCTTAAAATATTTACGGATAGATATATGTAATCAACTTTTAGATATTAATAACAGTAAAGAAATAATTGAAAAAATAGTTGATAAAAAACTGTTCATATATTATTTGGGCAATAATCAATATCGATATCATAATTTATTTCATGAATTTTTACGAGAACAGGGTAAGAAAAAATATGATTATAAAAAACTTCATAAAAAAGCTGCAGAAATTTGTGAAAATACAGGTGAAAAAGGTTTCGCTATTTATCACAGTTTGGGGGCAGAAGATTATAATAAATCTGCAAAATTAATATTATCATCAGCTGAAAAACTTTTAGAATTAGGAAGATTGGATACTCTCCAGGATGCTTTAAATGAACTACCTAATTCAATTTTTTCTAAATATCCTCTTTTATATGTATATCAGGGAGATATATATAGACTGAGAAGTCATTTTGATCAGGCTCTAAAAGTCTATAAAAATGCCAGGGAATATTTTGATGATAATTTATATTTAAGTATAGTTTTACAAAAAATAGCAATGATTTATCTTGATACTGTTCAACCTGCAAAAGCAGATAAATATTTAAAAAAGGCTTTAAAATTAAGAGAAAAGGAAAATTTATGGGATGAATCGATATTATTAAAATTAATGGCTGAAAATAAGGCTAATGAGGGCCAATTGAAAAAAGCAGAAAAATTATATAAACAGGCTGAAAATATAACTGAAGATGAGGTAGCAAATAATAATTTTAGTGCAAGAGTTAAGTTAAGAACCGGTCGTTTGAAAGAAGCTCAAAAAATCCTTGAGAAAAAAGTAGAAAATGAAAAAAAGGGTTCAAGAATACCTCGTTCACACCGGGAAACAATTTTAATTTTATCCTTAATTCATAGTTTTATTGGTAATTCTTTTTCAGCAATGAATTATGCTCAGGGAGGTATATATTTAGGGGAAGAACTTAATTCTCCTTTTATTAGGGCTGTTGCTTACATGAGATTGGGACATGCTTATCAAATCAAAGGCAGAGAAAAACTTGAAAATGCTCGTAATGCTTACAATAAGTCATTAGATATAATTGATGAATTTAATATACCAAGAGGAAAAGCAGAGCCATTAATGGGCCTGTCTTTACTGGAGGCTTTTCATGGTGATTGTGATTTAGGTCTTAGGTATGGTAAACGAGGATTGAAAATTGCACAACAGGCTGGTGATGAATGGCTTTCAGGTATTCTTATTTTTAGTATGGCAATCAATCATTATTTTAAGGGCAATTTAAAAAAATCTGAAGAAAAATTCTTAGATAATATTATAAGGTTTAAAAAATTAAATGATGAATTTTTAAAAACAATAAATAGAATTTGGTTATCACTTGTTTACTATGAAGAAAATAAATTGGATAAATTTGATATAACTACTAAAAATCTTTTTAAAATAATGGAAAAAAGAAGTTTTAATTTTATATTTCTAAAATCAACTTTATTTGGAGGAGATTCCCCAGAAAGATTTATTCCAGTTTTATTAACAGCAAGGGACAGATCTATAAAAGAAAATTATGTTAAAGGAATTTTGGCTGAATTAGGCTTAACACACTTAAAAAACCACCCTGGCTTTAAATTGAAAATAAAAGCTTTGGGAAATTTGCAGGTTTGGCGCGGTAAAGAAAAAATAAATCAAAAAGATTGGGAACGAGAAAAAGCCAAAGAACTATTTTTATTATTTTTGGTTCATATAGGTGAATTAATACCAAAAGAAAAAATATACTATTATCTCTGGCCTGAGAAAGAAAAGAAAAAGGCTTCACGTAATTTTAAAGTTACATTAAATGCATTAAAAAATGCTCTTGAACCTTCAAGAAAACCAAGACAAAAACCATTTTTTCTGGTACGTCATGGCTCTTCATATGGTTTTAATGAAAATTCTGGTTATATTTATGATGTTAAAGAATTTCAAAAATTAGTTGAAAATGGGGAAAATGCTAATTCTGAAGATGAAAAAATAAAATATTTCAAATCTGCAATAAATAAATATGATAACGACTTTGTAGTAGATAAACTTTATCTTGATTGGGTAAGAAATGAAAGAGAGAGATTAAAAAGTTTATTTTTAAACACAGGAGATAAATTAATTGAAATTTATTTTAAAAGAGAAGAATATCAAAAATGTATTGATTTGAGTAATAAAATGTTGGAAATTGATAATTGCTGGGAAAAAGCATATTTATATAAAATGAAGAGTTATAATAAACTTGATCGAAGGTCAATGGCTATTAAAATATATAAAAGGTGTAAAAGAGTACTTGATCGAGAATTAAATGTTTTTCCCATTACAGAGATTGAAAGTTATTATCAAAAATTAACATAAAATATTATCTAACTAAAGAGGCAGTTTTACTGCCTCTTTAGCATATATAAGGGAAATTAAAGTGAAAATTAATTAATAAAATTTAAAATATTTTCTAATAGTTGATCAAGATCATCTATTAGAGGAGAATGACCACATTTTTTGAGATATTGTAAATTAGCATTTTCTCCAATATCATTATTAATATCTTTAGCCATTTGCTCAGTTACTACTTTATCATTTTCTCCATACAAAATAAGAGTAGGTGCTTCAATTTTTTCTGCCTTTCCAATACCTTCTTCTAAACCATTATGCTCATTACTAATATTAAAATGAGCAAGAGCATAATCCACATCTACTAAATTTCTTTGAGTAAACATATCTTCAAGATATTCATTATATTTTTCTGGATCAGGTTGATTATCAGTGTAAATAGTGTTATTCCAGATCATTTTCATTGTATCTTTATCCTTATTTTTATAAGCATTTAATACAGGTAATACTTGAACTGGATCATTAGCAATTTCTTCTTTTGTAGAGAGTAATTCACCAGGAATGGGTTTTCCATTTTCATCTTTTTTAAATATTGGATAACCCTTTGTGCCTACAGATTCCATTAGTATTAATTTCTTTACATATTCAGGATTATCAGCAGCAAAATCCATAGCCACTCCTCCACCGGTAGACCATCCCATTAAATTGAAATTATTTAAATTTAATTTGTCACAGAACATTTTTAAATCTTCTGAAAAATCATGTAAAGAACTAATTTCTTGATTGTAAGAAGAAATACCGAAACCTCTTAAATCTGGGGCATATATAGTAAATTCGTCAGGCATAGATTCTATTAAAATATCCCAATGTTTAGAAGAAGTCATATTACCATGAAGTAAAACTAACAATTTTTCACCACCATCTTTTTTACGGTATCCTAATTTTTCACCATTTGCTAATTTAACACTTTTTAGATTAATTTCCATTAAAAATTCCTCCTTTTGTTTAATTATAACATAATTTACGTAACAAAAAAGTTACAATATTAAATTTAATTAGTAAGTTACTTGTTTGTAACTTAATTGAAACTCAAAATATTTATAATATTATTGCAATAAATGATTTGAAATTATCTAAATAAATATTAAATTTTGAGCATATTAGGGGGAAGTCAATATGGATAAAAACAAAGATCATTTAGGTATAGTTGGTACTGGAATTTATCTTCCAGATGAAAGAATGACAGCTTCTGAAATTTCTGATGCTACAGATGGTTATTGGGCAGAAGAGGCAGTCAAAGAAAAATTAGGAATTATTGAAAAGGTTATTCCAGGAGAAAATGATGGAACACAGGACATGGGAGTTAGAGCAGCAAAAGATGCTCTTGAGAGAACTAATGTTGATCCAAAAGAAATAGATCTTATTTTAGGAATCGGTGAAGAGTGGAAAGAATATCCTTTAACTACCTCTTCAATATATATCCAGGGTCAGATTGGGGCAACAAATGCCTGGGCAATTGACCTCCAACAGAGATGTTGTACTACAGTTGCAGCAATGAAAATTGCAGAAAGTATGATGATTGCTAATGAAGATATTGAAACTGCTATGATTGTTGGTGGATATAGAAATATAGATTTTGTAGATTATAAAGACAAACCAATGTCTATGATGTATAATTTAGGGGCAGGTGGTGGAGCATTAATAGTAAAAAAGAATTATGGCAAAAATGTTTTAATGGGTACACATATTATGTCAGATGGTTCTTTAGCTAGGGATGCTGGAGTTAAATATGGTGGATGTGAAAATCCTATTAATTGTGATAACATTGATGAAGCTTATAAATCACTTACTATTTTTAATCCAGAACATATGAAAGAAAGACTTGAAGAAGTTTCAATGGATAACTGGATGCATTGTATTGATAAATCTTTTGAAAAAGCTGACCTGGATAAAGATGATTTAGGCTACTTAGCAGTTTTACATTTTAAAAGATCAATGCACAATTATATGTTAGATTTATTAAATATTGATTCCAGTCAAACTACTTATCTAAGTCATTATGGACATCTTGGACAAATTGATCAAATTTTATCTTTAAGATTAGGTTTAGAAGATGGAAAGGTTGAAGATGGTACAATTATTTCCATGATTGCAGCTGGTATTGGTTATGCCTGGGCTGCTAATGTTGTTAAATGGGGAGATATAAATTAATAATAAATATGAAAGGGGACTAAAATATGAATGTAAGTAAAAAATATCAAGAAAAACTTATAACTATCCCGGAAGCTGTTTCAAAAGTGAAATCCAATCAAAAAGTTGTAACTGCAATGGCAGCTTCTGAACCTCAGGGTTTATTACATGAATTAGAAAATAGAAGTGATGAATTAGAAAACGTGAACATTGTTTCTTGTTTAATGATGGGAGATTATAATTTTTTGGAGCCTAAAATGAAGGGAACATTTTTAAATGAAACCTGGTTTTATGGTCCTGCAGATCGTAAAAACCATAAACACGGAAATGTCACTTATATCCCTAATAATCTCCATGAAGCTGGTATGAAAAAACTTGAAAACGATGATTTGAATATATTCTGGGGAACAGCTACTCCTATGGATGAAAATGGATTTTTCTCACTTTCTTTGGGTTTAACTTATGAAAAAATGATGATCGAAGATGAAAATACAATAGTTGTCCTTGAAATTAATGAAAATTTACCATGGACTTTAGGAGATACTCAGGTGCATATTTCCCAGGTCGATCATCTAGTGGAAAATACAACTCCTTTAATTGAAGTTCCACCGATTGAACCAGGTGAAGAAGAAAAGCAAATAGGAGAACATGTTGCAAAAATGATTGAAGATGGTTCTACACTTCAGTTAGGTATTGGCGGTATTCCAAATGCTATTGCTCATTCTTTAAAAAACAAAAAAGATTTAGGTGTACACACTGAAATGTTTACTGATGGTATGGTTGATTTATTTAAAGAAGGGGTAATAACAAATCAAAAGAAAACATTATGGAAGGGAAAAATGGTAGGAACATTTGCTATGGGTACCAAAAAATTATATGATTTTATAGATACTAATTTAGCAGTTGAATTTCAACAGGGTAGTGTAACCAATGACCCCTGTATTATTGGTCAAAATCATAAAATGGTAAGTGTTAATACAGCTTTACAGGTTGATTTGACTGGCCAGGTTTGTTCAGAAGCTATTGGAAATAAACATTATAGTGGGACTGGAGGTCAGGTAGATACTCATCGTGGTGCCCAAAGATCAGAAGGAGGCAAAGGTATTATTGCCTTAAGATCTACAGCTAAAGATGGAGAAATTTCAACAATATTAGCTGAGTTACCAGCAGGTTCAAAGGTAACTTTAGGAAGAAATGATATTGATTATATAGTAACTGAATACGGTGTAGCACATCTAAAAGGAAAGAGTATTAGAGATAGAGTGGATGCTATGATTAATATTGCTCATCCAGATTTTAGAGATGAATTACGTAAAAAAGCCAATGAAATAAAATTATGGTAAATTGAAGTATAAAAAGGTATTTTATGATTAATACTGAAATATATATTATGTAACTGGCTTGTAACTAATTTAAGTTATATTATAATTGCAAAAATATATATTATTCAAAAAATTTCAGTTATAAATACTTATATATTTTTTGAAAGGAGAGTGATATAAATTTAAATATTCTTTATTTAGTTGTATAGAATTTTCTAAATTATCAAAACAAACAATATAAGGGGGAAATAAAGTTGAAAAAATTATTAGTTATATCACTAGCTTTAATTTTCGTATTTACATTTGCTTTAAATACAGTTAATGCTCAGGATGATCCAATTAAAATTGGTGCTGTTAATCCATTAGGAGATATAACAGGTAGGCAATCTACTAATGCGATGAAATTAGCTGTTGATCAGATTAATGAAAATGGTGGACTCTTAGGTAGAAAAGTTGAATTAGTTGTTGTAGATAGTGAATTTAGACCTGAAAAAGGTTCTGCAGCTATTGATAAACTAGCAACAGTAGATAAAGTTGACTTTTTTGTAGGAGGTATGTCCAGTGGTGTACATTTAGCCCAAATTCCAACACTTAAAAAATATGAAAAAATAACAATATGGGCTGGTGCTGCTTCTGGTAAAGCTGAAGAAACTATGGGTGAAGGAAATGAATGGTATTTTCACTTACATCCCTGGGATTATCAGCAGGGTGCCAGTTATGGAAGAGGTTGGACTCAAATTGTAGAAAAGAATCCTGACCTTGATGTTGGTAAAGTGTTTTTAGCCTATGAAGAGGGTTCTTTTGGAACAGAATCATATAAAGCATATCAAGCAATGTTTAATGCAGCAAAAGATGGAGAAGGTCCATTTAGTGAAATAATGGATGACTTTAAAGGTGCTTCTTTCAAAAGTGCTGCAGCTGGTGGTGGACAGTATAGAGCGATGCTTAGAGATGCAAAAGAATATGATCCAGATCTCTTTATCTGGGCAGGATGGGAAGCAGATGCAATTCCCATGCTAGGACAGGCAAAAGAAGTTGGTTTTGAGCCACCACTATATGTAGGAGCTCCTCCAGGATGGCCTCAAGGATTTGGAAATAATCCACTTTCTGATGGTGTAGTATTATATGGTATGTGGGCACCAGCACTTAATGAAGTAAGTGAACCTGCTAAAGAATTCTGGGATGCCTATGTTGAAAAATATAATTCAGAACCAGCAACTTATTTTGCTCCTTTAGGTTATACAAATATTATGTATTTAGCTAAAGCAATAGAAAATGCAGGTACTATTGAAAAAGATGAACTTATTCCTGTATTGCAAAATACTAAATATGAATCTCCACTTGGTTCTACATTAGAAATTACACCAAGTAATGTTATTGAAAATCAAGGATTTACTGATCAGAAAATTTTACAATATCAAGATGGAAAACAGCAGGTTATCTGGCCATTTGAATTTTCAACTGCTGAATTAGAATATCCTTTTTCCTGGTAATAAATTCTAACAATTAAGCCAGGTCTGAAAAATGACCTGGCTTTTCACTTAAAAAACGGATGGAGGTAGAATATGTCATTATCATTAAAAACTAATAAAATTCTTCTATTATTTATAGCTTTTTTAATAATTGTTGGTATCTGGCAGCCTAATGTTTTGATGGATGGAGTTCAAAGAGGAAGCATGTATGCTTTAATTGCACTACCTTTAGCTTTAGTTCTTGGAATATTAGGTGTACTTAATTTAGCACATGGTGATTTTTTAACAGTTGCTTTATATTTATCTTATGTATTATATTCTAATATAAATATGGATCCACTTTTAACAATGATTCCAGTTACTATAATTATGATTTTGTTAGGTGGCGGAATATATTTACTTACTGTTAAATATGTAGTGGATGAAGGACATTTAAATCAATTATTAATTACTTTTGGTGTTTCAATGATTTTAATTGAAGGAGTTAAGATTATCTGGACAACACAACCTCGAAATGTCTTTACAGGTTATGCATATTCATCATTTTCTATAGGTAATTATAGTTTTGGGTCTTATGGATTAATATATTTATTAATGGCAGTTGTAGTATTAGTAGGTTTACAATTGTTTCTTAAAAAAACAAGACTGGGTCAGGCTACTTTTGCTGTAGGTCAAAATCCAAAAGGTGCACGAATAGTTGGAATAAATGTTAATTTTGTTTATTTATTTGTTTTTAGTATTGCAGTTGGTATTCTAGGAATTGTAGGTGCAGGTATGTTACCTCAACATGCTATATTTCCATCGGTAGGTTCACCTTTTTCTTTAAAATCTTTTGCTCTTGCAGCTATGGCAGGTCTTGGTAATCTAAATGGAATATTATTTGCTGGAATTACTTTAGGAGTTGGTGAAGCTATTGTAAATGCTATCCCAGGTTATAGTAGTTGGGCTGATATTGTATTTTTTGGAGTATTGATTATAGTTATTTTAACTCGTTCATTTCGGGAGGCTAGATAATGAATAAAAATTACTTAATACTCATTTTATTAGCGATTGCTCTAATATTCCCGCTGTTTTTTGGTTCTTATTTTATTCATGTAATCACAACTGTCTTTGTTTTTCTTGCCTTAAGTTTAAGCTGGGATATGATGTTAAGAACCGGACAGCTTTCATTTGGTACAGCTGGTTTTTTTGGTTTAGGTGCTTATATGTCAGTAATGGTAGTATTAAAATTAGGTTGGAATCCCATTTTCAGTCTTTTAATTGGAGGACTTTTTGCAGGAATTATAGCATTTTTCCTTGGATTTGTAGTTTTAAGACTTAGAGAAATTTATTTTGCAATTACAACTCTTGCTTTAACACACGTATTTTTAGTAATCGCAGAAAATTTATCTGTTACCGGAGGTGCTAGTGGATTAACTTTAAATAGAGCAATCTTCAATGGTAATTCAGTTAAAATCTATTATTTAATATTATTTTTAACTCTTGTTGTTATAGGTATTTCTGAATATTTTAAAAGAAGTAAAATACATTTTGCCATTAATTCAATTAGAAATGATGAAATAACTGCAAAATCAAGTGGTATAAATGTTTTTAAATATTTATTACTTGTATTCGTAATAACTTCTGCTATTCAAGGTGTGATTGGGGCAGCTTATGCCCAACAATATGCTTTTGTAGAACCAAGTAGTACTTTTTCTCTAAACTTTTTACTATTACCAATAGCTATGGCTTTAGTAGGTGGTATCTATTCTACTAATGGTCCAATTGTTGGAGCCTTTATCTTAGGTATTATATCAGAGTATTTAAAATTAATTATGCCTTATGGACATTTAATTGTATATGGTTTAATTATCGTAGTAGTAGTATTATTTATGCCTCAGGGAATTTATAAACCACTTAAAAATAAACTGAGCAATAAAAATATTAGAGGTGATGCTAATGCCCAGTCTTCAAACTAATAATTTAGTTAAGAAATTTGGTGGGCTTACTGCTGTAAATAATTTAAATTTTAGTGTAGATAAAGGAGAAATTTTAGGTATTATTGGTCCCAATGGTGCAGGCAAAACTACAGTAATTAACTTAGTAGCCGGGACTTTACCAGTAACCAGTGGAGAAATATTATTTAATAATGAAGATATAACTAAATTACCTTCACATGTTAGGAATCAAAAAGGAGTTGCTAGAACTTTTCAAACAGTTAGACCTCTGGAAGATTTTACAGCTATAGAAAATATTATGGTTGGATCTTTATTTGGCCAGAAAAAAGATTTAAATAAAGGAAGAGAATATGCAAAAGAAATTTGTGATTTCTTAAATTTTGAAAATATAAATAAACCTGTTGATGAATTAACAGTATTGGAAATGAAAAAAGTGGAAATTGGTAGAGCATTAGCATCAGACCCTGAATTATTATTTTTTGATGAAGTTATGGCTGGTCTAAATAGTGAAGAAACCTGGGAAATAATAGAATTAATAAAAAAACTTCGCGAAAAAAATATGGCTATTTGTGTAGTTGAGCATATAATGAAAGTAGTAAAAGAATTAACAAGTAGAGTCATTGTTTTAGATCAAGGAGAAATAATTGCCCAGGGACCATATGAAAAAGTTTCTCAAGAAGAACAGGTTATTGCTGCTTATTTAGGGGAGGATGACTAATATGCTTAAAGTAAACAATTTGGATGTATCATATGATAAAATACAGGTTATTTGGGATTTATCAATGAAAATAGAAAATAATGAAGCTGTAGGTATTTTTGGTCCTAATGGAGCAGGGAAAAGTACTCTTATAAAGGCAATAATGGGCCTTGTTAAAATAAAAAATGGAAATATTATTTTTAATGATGAAGATATTACTGACTTAGAAACTCATAAAACTTCTCAAAAAGGTATTGCTCTTGTTCCTCAAGATAGAGAATTATTTCCTCTAATGACCGTTAAAGAGAATTTAAAACTGGGAGCTTCATATATACCAGGTGCTCGTGATAAAATTAAGGAGAATTTAGAATTTATTTATGAATTATTCCCTATTTTAAAAGAAAGAGAAAAACAGCTTGCTGGAACAATGAGTGGTGGTCAACAGAGAATGTTAACAGTAGGAAGAGCATTAATGTCAGATCCAAAATTATTAATTTTAGATGAACCTTCTATTGGATTACAACCTTCTCTTGTTACTGATTTATTTCAAAAGTTAAATGAAATAAAAAAGAATAATGTTTCAGTATTTTTAGCAGAACAAAATGTTAGACAGGGTTTAAAAGTTATAGATAGAGGTTATGTTTTAGAAAATGGTAGTATAGAAATGGAAGCTGATGTTGATACTCTTGCTGAAGATGAACATATTAAAAAAGCATATCTTGGAATATAATAATTCTAATAATATAGTAGATAAACACCTTCCTTAAATTTTGGAAGGTGTTTTTTTGTTTAAGAATAGTTAAAATAGAGAAGTCTAGTTAAATTATTACTTGCAACTTATCTGAAAAAAATGTAAAATATAAGTAGTAAGATAGAGATTTTTAAAATTAAAGGAGGCAATAATATGATTAGTGAAAAATTAGAAAATGCGATTAATGATCAGATCAATGCTGAACTATATTCTGCTTATCTTTATCAGGCAATGGCAGCTTATTTTGAAGCAAAGAGTTTAGAAGGATTTGCAAATTGGATGGACGTTCAGGCTCAGGAAGAAATGACACATGCCAGAAAATTCTATGATTATTTAAATGAAAGAGGAGGAAGAGTACTTTTAGATTCTATAGAAGCTCCAAAAGCTGAATGGGAAACTCCAATTGAAGCATTTAAAGATGCATATGAACATGAACAAAAAGTTACTAAAATGATAAATGATTTAGTAGATTTAGCTATAGAAGAAAACGATCACGCAACAAACTCATTTTTACAGTGGTTTGTAGATGAACAGGTAGAAGAAGAAGCTTCTGCTGAAGAAATTATAGATAAATTAGAAATGATCGGAGACTCAGGTCATGGATTGTATATGTATGATAGTAAATTAGCAGAAAGAGTTTTTGTTGATGAAACTGCAGAAGATGAAGAATAAACATTAATAACATAAGCACTGTGGATTAAAAATTATTTACCACAGTGCTTAAATTTCTTTATTATGATATTGAGAAATTAATATAAACGAAGATTTGTTTCAGGAGGACTTTTATGTTTAATATACCAAATTTTTTGACATTAATAAGGCTTTTTTTAATTCCATTTTATATATATTTATTTTTGATTGGCAATTATATTTTTAGTGGTATACTTTTTATTATAGCAACATCTACTGATTTATTAGATGGCTATATTGCTAGAAAATATTCAATGGAAACTGAAATTGGGAAACTTTTAGACCCAATAGCTGATAAACTTACTGTGATTAGTATTTTATCTATGCTAATTTATCTTGATATTATTCCTAGATTTATAGCGATTATTTTGTTAATAAGAGAATCTACTATATTTTTAAGTACCTCAATTGCATATATACTTGGTAAGAATTTTGTTAATCCTTCAATATTGGGAAAAATGTCGATTGCTTTTCTCTATGCAGGATTAGCTGCTAGGTTATTTGAATTTAATATTTTATCTAACTATATTTTATATTTAGCATTACCTTTAAATATAATTTCAGGTATAGCTTATTTTGTTAATGCAATAAAAAATAATTAATAATTATTTTAACTTGAAAAGGAAATTATAAAAATTTATAGAAGTATATATATAGAGCTAAAGATTAATAGATTGTTATTTATTTTTGATCTAGGAGGGTTTTTATGAGTATTTTAATAGAAAATATTGATGAAATTTATACAGCTGATAATGATAATAAAGTCATAAAAAATGGTTATATAATAATAAATAATGGAATAATTGAAAAAATAAATAAAATGAAAGAAATACAACAGGAAAACAAAAAACAATTTGATAAAATAATAGATGCAGAAGACAAAGTAGCTATTCCTGGATTAATAAATACTCATACACATTCTTCCATGACTTTACTTAGAGGATATGCTGATGATTTACCATTGAAAGAATGGTTAGAAACAAAAATATGGCCTTTTGAAAGTAGATTAAGAAAAGATGATTTTTATTGGGGTACAAAATTAGCAATATTGGAAATGATAAAAACAGGAACAACAACTTTTTCTGATATGTATTTTTCTATGGATGAAATCGCAAAAGCAGTAAAAGAAACTGGTATAAGAGCTGTATTGAGCGAAGGCCTAATAGAAGAGAATGATGGAGAAAAAGGACTTCAAAATTCAATTAGATTTGCTAAAGAATGGAATAATAAAGCTAATGGTAGAATAAAAACTATGTTGGCCCCTCATTCTCCTTACACATGTTCTCGAGAATATTTAAAAAGGATTGTAAATAAAGCAGATGAAATTGGAGTGCCTATTCATACTCATCTTGCTGAAACTGAAAATGAAGTTAAAATAACTAAAGAAAAATATGGTAAAAGTCCAACAAAGTTTTTAGAAGATGTTAATTTCTTTTCTGTTCCTATTTTAGCTGCACATTGTATTTATCTTGATGAATCTGATATGGAAATTCTTGCTGAAAATAATGTAGGAGTGGCTCATAATCCTCTGAGTAATATGAAGTTAGGTAGTGGAATAGCTAATATTACTAAATTGATTGATAAAGGAATTAATATAGGTCTTGGTACTGATGGGGTTGCAAGTAATAATAACCTTGATCTTTTTGAAGAAGCTAAAATTGCTGCTTATCTTCAAAAAGTTGATAAAAAAGACCCTTCTTTAATAAATACTAATGATTTATTAAAAATGTTAACAATTAATGGTGCAAAAGTGCTGGGTATTGATAATTTAGGCAAATTAAAAGAAAAGTATATTGCTGATTTAGTTCTTTTAGATATCAATAAGAGTTCATATTTTTATCCTCATCATAATAATTTATCCAATATATTTTATTCTTCTAATTCAAATAGTGTAAATACAGTAATTATTGATGGTAAGGTTGTTTTGGAAGATGGTAATTTATTGACTATGGAAGAAAACAAAGTTTTTCAGGAAGTAGAGAGAAGAGCAAGTGAATTAGTTTAATATAGTTTTGTAAGTCCCCTGTTTTATTAAGTTTTATATATTTATATGATTAGATTTTAATTTAGAAATTCAAATCTAATAAAAGAAAGGAGAGGGGATTATGCAAAAGATATACTGTCAAAAATGCGGTTCAGAAATATTGAGGAAAAATATATTAGGTATTGGCCATTTCAATAAAAATATTGGTGAATATAAAGGTAGATCTTTTGTTGCTTTTAAATGCCCTGTCTGTGAAAAGATTCGATACCAATTTTTAGATAATAAATTACCAGATCCAAAAGATACATTAATAGAAGGTAAGTTAGAAAACAATGAAAAAAAGAAACAATTATTGACTACAAAAAAAATAGATATTGATCAGGTTATATCATTTTATGAGGAGTTAAAAAAAATAAATAAAGTTGATGAATTACTAAAATTAATAGATTAAAAAATCAAATATTAAGTATTTTTCGAGCCTGCTTTAAGCAGGCTCGATTTACCGGATTATTTATTGATTTTAAAAATCAAAGTTGTTTATTAATGCTTAAATATAATATTTTAGTTAATATGTAAAAGAGAGGTGTTTGGAATGAAAAAAAGTTTTAGTGTTTTAATAGCAACTATTTCAGCTATTTTGATTGCTTTTTTAATTTTAGTTTTCGCTGGATCAAAAATTTATACTGATCTTTTATGGTTTAAAAATCTAGGTTATCTTCAAAGTTATTTAGTTATGTTACTTTCTAATTATGGATTAAGAATTTTAATCGGAATAATTTTTACG
>Ga0207414_1000417_pt1 | contig 19484 bp, 19 predicted proteins | sample PonA231FremontCA_2_FD_187269 | JGI IMG/M metagenome (GOLD analysis project Ga0207414, IMG submission 187269) | Marine sediment microbial community from Fremont, CA, USA - Pond A23 Sediment 1 (SPAdes) | ecosystem: Environmental > Aquatic > Marine > Unclassified | place: USA: Fremont, California...
CCGACCGCCGACGCATCTATGCACTGGCCAACGACGGCACGCTGGAAGCCCTGGAGCTTCGCCCATGACGCCGGTGATCGCCCTGGTCGGCCGGCCGAACGTCGGCAAGTCGACGCTCTTCAATAGGCTGACCCGTTCGCGGGATGCCCTGGTGGCCGACTTTCCCGGACTGACCCGCGACCGCAAGTACGGCAATGGCATGCTCGGCGACAAGGCCTACACCGTGATCGATACCGGCGGTATCAGCGGGGACGAGGAGGGCATCGATGCGGCCATGGCCGAGCAGTCGCTGGTGGCCATCGACGAGGCCGACATCGTGCTGTTCCTGGTCGACGCCCGTGACGGCCTCAATGTTGCCGACGAAGCCATCGCCAACCACCTGCGGGTCAATCAGAAGAAGACCTGGCTGGTCGTCAACAAGGTCGACGGCCTCGAAGAACACAGTGCCATGGCGGACTTCTGGCAACTGGGGCTCGGTGACCCGCAGCCCATCGCCGCCGCGCATGGTCGCAACGTCACCACGCTGATCGAGGAGATACTCGAGCCATTTCCGGCGCGTGACGAGAGCATCCCCGCGGACACGGGCACCAAGGGAATCCGCATCGGAGTGATCGGCCGCCCCAACGTGGGCAAGTCGACCCTGGTCAACCGGCTGCTCGGCGAGGAGCGTGTGATCGTCTTCGATGAGGCCGGCACCACCCGCGATGCCATCGAGATTCCCTTCGAACGACGCGGCAAGCCCTATGTGCTGGTGGACACCGCCGGTGTCAGGCGACGCAAGAACGTCCACGAGGTAGCCGAGAAATTCTCGATCATCAAGACCCTGGAGGCCATCAAGGCGTGCCATGTGGCCATCGTGGTGCTGGATGCCCGAAGCGGGCTGGTGGAGCAGGATCTTCACCTGCTGGACTACGTGCTGACCAGCGGACGCGCCCTGGTGCTGGCCGTCAACAAGTGGGACGGCCTGGAACAGGAGGCCAAGGAATCGATGCGTGCCGAGATCAAGCGCCGGCTGGGCTTCGCCGACTATGCCGACCTGCACTTCATTTCGGCACTCCACGGCACTGGCGTGGGGGATCTCTATCCGTCGCTGGAGCGCGCGTTCGCCTCGGCCAACGCCCACTGGTCCACCAATCGCCTGACCACCATCCTCCAGGATGCCGTGGCGGCACATCAGCCCCCGCTGGTACATGGTCGGCGCATCAAGCTGCGCATGGCCCACCAGGGTGGCAGCAATCCGCCGATCATCGTGGTCCACGGCAACCAGACCGGTTCGCTGCCGGAGGCCTACAAACGCTACCTGACCAACACCTTCCGCAAGGTGCTCAAGGTCCGGGGCACGCCCATGCGCTTCGAGTTCCGCTCGGGGGAGAACCCCTACGACCAGATGGCCGGCGCCAGCGACCGGGAGAAAGCCAAGAAACGTGAACTGGGGCGCACCCGGGAGGCACGCAAGAGCCGCCGCTAGTCGACTTGCTCAACACCCCGGGGCCACTCCGTCGAGACGCTCGTTACCTACTTTCCCTGAAGGCGGCGCCTGCCCACCCATTGGATGGCGAACTGCCAGGCGCAGCGACCGCTGCGTCCGCCACGCAGCGTCGCGAAGCGTATCGCCTCTGCCCGCGCCTCGGCATTCCAGTCCTCGCGATGGCCCAGCTGGGTGACCCAATGGCAGCAGGCTTCCAGGTAGACATCCTGGTTGAAGGGGTGGAACCCCAGCCACAGACCGAAACGGTCGGAAAGCGAGATCTTCTCCTCCACGGCATCGCCATGATGCAGCTCATCGCCCACCAGCCGCGACCCGTCGTTGTCACTCATCGACTCCGGTAGCAGATGGCGGCGGTTTGAGGTCGCATAGAGCAGCACATTGGGTGGCGGCCCGGTCAGGGCCCCGTCAAGCACACTCTTCAGCGCCTTGTAGGCATCGTCGTGCCCCTCGAAGGAGAGGTCGTCGCAGTAGACGACGAAGCGCTGCCGATGATGGCGTAGCTGCTCGACCAGCATCGGCAGTGCCGAGAGGTCGTGACGGTCGACCTGCACCAGGCGCAGTCCCTCGACGGAGAGGCTATTGAGCAGCGCACGAATCAATGATGACTTGCCACTGCCTCGCGAGCCCCACAGCAGAGTATGGTTGGCCGGATGGCCCTGAAGGAAGGCGCGCGTATTATCGACCAGCGCCAGCTTCTGACGCTCGATGCCGATCAGGTCGTCGAGCCCCAGGGCATCCCGGGGCGGAACCGGCAGCAAGCGCCCGCCGAGGGCGTGGCGCTGCCAGAGGGCGGCAACATCCCGCTCCCAGTCCACCTCCACCGGCGGTGGCGGCAACCAGTGGTCGACGTGATCCAGCAGCTTGAGCAGACGACGCGACAACTCGGCGTCCATGAGGCTTCCTCCCTATCTACATCGTTGGCGGTTGACCTGACTGGCGTTCGGGGTATCTTGTGGCGAACCTCGCCCCCCGTCCAGAGTCCCAACGAACGGGAATCAACCGGAGCTCTCCATGCGCTGGATCCATTGCCTTGCCGTTGGCGCACTGAGCGTCAGCCTCGCCGCCTGTACCACCTCGCCCACCGGGCGCTCACAGCTCACCCTGATGTCAGATGAGCAGCTCGACCAGATGGGGGCCCAGGCCTTCGCCCAGTACCAGCAGGAACTGCCGACGGTTGGTGGCGCACCGCTGCGCTACGTGGAGTGCGTCACCCGGGCCGTGGTCGGCGCCCTGCCCGAACGGGAGCGCAACCAGAACTGGCAGGTGAGGGTCTTCGAGTCCGAGCAGGCCAACGCCTTTGCCCTGCCGGGCGGCTACGTGGGCATCAATACCGGCCTGCTCGATGTTGCCCGGAACCAGGACCAGCTCGCCGCGGTGATCGGTCACGAGATTGCCCACGTGCTGGCCCGCCATGCCAACGAGCGCGCCTCCACCCAGACTGCTACCCAGCTGGGCCTGTCGGTCATCTCCTCCGCATCGGGCATGCAGGGCGCCAGCGGCGAGACCATGATGGCGGCACTGGGAATGGGGGCCCAGTACGGTATCCTGCTGCCCTTCTCGCGGCGTCATGAAAGCGAAGCTGACACCCTGGGCCTCAATCTCATGGCCGAGGCGGGCTTCGATCCGCGGGCCAGCATTGCGCTGTGGGAAAACATGAGAAACGCGTCAGGCGGGGGGCAGCCGCCTGTCTGGGCATCCACCCACCCCAGTCACGGCCAGCGCATCGGCGGCCTGGAAGCGGCCATGAACGACGCCATGGCGCGCTATCAAAGGGCCCGCAACACCGGCCGCACACCCAACTGCCCGCGTCCTTGAAGGAGCGCTCCACCGCATGCTGAAGATCGGATTGCTGCTGCTGATACTGCCCATCCTGATGCTGATGAGCGCCTACTTCGTGGAACTGGGTGACGTACGCGAGTGCCTGCTCGTTCAGGGGGGACATTGGGATTACCGGTCGGGTGTCTGTCGCGAGACCGCTCAACCCTTCGTGCCCTGGATCGACCGCCACCCCTGGCTGGTCAACGGCGGCATGCTGACGTCGGTGGCGGGCCTGGCGCTGTGCATGGTGGGTCTATACGTCAAGAGACGCTGACCGCGTCTCGGCTGTCGCCCACCAGTCAATCGCGCTTTCCTAGAGCGCCTGCCTGAGCATCGCCAATACCGGAGCGGTGTCGGGACGCCTGCCTCGCCACTGGAAGAAGGATTCCGCCGCCTGCTCCACCAGCATTCCCAGGCCATCGACGGTTCTGGCCCCTTGCTCAGCGGCCCAGCGCAGGAAGACCGTGGGATCGGTCCCATACATCATGTCGTAAGCGGTCGCCCCTGGCGTGAAGAGGTCATCGGGAAGCGGCGGCAGGTCACCCGCCAGGCTCGCGCTGGTGCCGTTGATCACGAGATCGAAAGGCCCGTCGACCGTCTCGAAGCCGCCCCCGGCAATCTCGCCCAGATCCCGGAAGTCGGCCGCCAGCGCCTCTGCCTTGCCCGCGGTTCGATTGGCCACTCGCAGGCTCGCGGGTCGCTCGGACAGCAGCGGCTCCAGCACGCCACGCACCGCCCCCCCGGCACCCAATACCAGGACGCTTGCGCCGGCCAGCGCAACGCCATGCCGCCTCAGGTCGCGCACCAGCCCCACCCCGTCGGTGGTATCGCCATACGTCAGCCCGTTGCCGCCCACGATCAGGGTGTTGACCGCGCCGGCCCGGCGCGCGCGCTGGCTGAGCGTATCGCACAGCGCGACGGCCTGTTCCTTGAAGGGCACGGTAACGTTGGCGCCGCGCCCCCCCTCGGAGACGAAACATCGCCAGGCGCCACCGACGTCGTCACGCGGTGCCTCGATCGCGACGTACTCGATGTCATCACCGGTCTGGTCGGCAAAGGCGGTGTGGATGGCCGGCGACTTAGAGTGGCCGACCGGGTGGCCAAGTACACAGTAGCGATCGGTCATGGCGTCTCCTCCGGGTCGGGAGTCTCGCCCAGCCAGTCGCGGGGGCGCAGGTAGTCGGCATAGAGCCTGGCCTCGGGACTGTCCGGCGCCGGGTGCCAGTCATATTCCCAGCGAGCCAGCGGTGGCATCGACATCAGGATCGACTCACTGCGACCGCCGCTCTGTAGCCCGAACAGGGTACCCCGATCCCACACCAGATTGAATTCGACATAGCGGCCTCGGCGGTAGAGCTGGAAGTCGCGCTCCCGTTCGCTCCAGGGCGTACCACGACGACGGCGGACGATGGGCAGGTAAGCCGCCAGAAAGGCATCGCCCACGGCGCGCTGGAAGGCAAAGCACTGCGCGAACTCCCCTTCGTTGAGGTCATCGAAGAAGAGACCACCCACGCCACGCGTCTCGTCGCGATGCTTCAGATAGAAGTAGTCATCGCACCAGGCCTTGTAGCGGGGATACACGTCCTGACCGAACGGGGCACAGGCCTCTCGCGCCACCCGGTGCCAGTGCACCACGTCCTCATGCACCGGGTAGAAGGGCGTCAGATCGAAACCGCCGCCGAACCACCAGACAGGATCCTCTCCCGCCTTTTCAGCGAAGAAGAAGCGCACGTTGCCGTGACTGGTAGGCACATGAGGATTTTGCGGATGCAGCACCCAGGAGACGCCCACCGCGTGGAAGCTGCGCCCGACGAGCTCTGGCCTGGCCGCGGTGGCCGAGGGTGGCAGACGCTCGCCGAACACATGAGAGAAGTTCACTCCCCCCTTCTCGAAGAGCCGGCCATGTTCGAGTACCCGTGAGCGGCCGCCTCCCCCCTCTGGCCGATCCCAGGCATCCTCGCGGAAGCATCCGCCGTCCTCGGCCGCCAGGGCCGTGCAGAGACGCTCCTGGAGGTCGAGCAGGTAGGTCTTGACGTCATCGAGATGGGCGTTAGCCAACGGAATCTCCTGGGCTGGGAAGGGATGCTTCAGGGACGCAGTACCCGGCCGGTGATCAGGTCGCGGATGGTACTGGGGCGTTGCAGGCCACCTAAGGGGGCGTCCACGATCGCATCGAGCGCGTTGCCGAAGGCGTCTCGTACCGCCTCGGCGCTCATGGCGGGCGGCTCACCTGCCCGGTTGGCCGAGGTTGAGATCACCGGACCGCCGAAGGCTTCGCATAGTGCCCCCACCAGGGGATGGTCACTGACTCGCAGCGCCACCCGGTCATGATCGCCGCGCACCAGGGGGTGGGAACGGCCATTGTCGGGCACCAGCCAGGTGGCAGGCCCCGGCCAGCTCGCCGCCAGAGGAGCATGCAGCTCGAAGGGCAAGCCCTCGAGCCAGGGCGCGAACTGACCGATACTCGCTGCCACCAGGATCATGCCCTTGGCCGGATCGCGCGCCTTGAGCCGCAGCAGACGGGCCAGGGCCTGCTCATCGTCGGGATTGCACCCCAGCCCCCAGACAGCCTCGGTGGGATAGGCAATCACCCCTCCTGCTCGCAGCGCCGCGACGGCCTCCTGGAGCGAACTGGTCTCGATCATGAATCTCCTCGCCTGTCCTCGACTTGCCGTATCACCGACGTCAGGAGAAATATGCTATCACGCTCAGGCGCGGGTCGGCAGGCGTACCCAACCGCCGGCAGTCTGCGTCACGACACCCTCCAGCTCAAGCTCGAGCAGACCACGCTGACACTCTGCGACACCACGGCCGGTCAAGGCGACCAGCGCGTCCACCGGGGTGGGCGTGTCACTTAGCCAGCGCAGCAGCGAATCCTCCCGAGGATCGCTCGACGGGGCGACTGGGCGTGAGAGTGGCGCGGCGACCACGGCCCATTGGCTGAGCTCGGCGAGGATATCGTCGACATCGCGAACCAGCACGGCCCCATCGCGAATGAGCTGCAGGCAGCCCCGCGCCATGGGATTGTGAATCGAACCGGGCAGGGCGAAGACCTCGCGATTCTGCTCGAGAGCCAGCCGGGCACTGACCAGCGAGCCGCTGCGCTCGGCAGCCTCCACCACCAGCACGCCCAGCGAAAGGCCGGTGACGATGCGATTGCGCCGCGGGAAGTAGCCGGCTCGTGCCCGGGTACCGGGGGGATGCTCGGAGAGCAGAAGTCCCCCGGGCTCCTGGAGACGCCGATGCAGGCGATGGTGGCGGGGCGGATAGACGACGTCCACGCCGCAGCCAAGCACCGCCACGCTCGTTCCGCCCGCCTCGAGAGCCGCGTGCTGGGCGGCGCCATCGATGCCCAGAGCCATGCCGCTGACCACGCACCAGCCCCGTCCGGCCAGCTCACGGGCGAAGCCTGCGGCATTGCTTAGCCCCTCACGGGTCGATCGCCGCGAGCCGACCATCGCCAGTCGCGGCGGGCCGAAGGCCTCGAGGTCGCCCAACGCCCAGAGCACAGGGGGAGGATCGGCAATATGGCCCAGCAGCGTCGGCCAGGCGGGGTGGTCGCGATGTATCAGATGCCGGCTAGGCGCCTCATCGAGCCAGGCCTCGTCGGCAGAGAGGTCGGCGGAAAGGGGGCTGCGGGCAGGGTGATCCAGCCATAGGCGCAGGGCCATGGCGGCTTCGCGTGGCAGCACCGCCAGCCAGCCTTCCGGCCAGTCAGGGCGTGTCGCCGCCAGTTCGCTGAGGCGAGACGCCCCCATACCGGGCAATCGGGTGAGCGCCAGCCATTCCCGTGCCTGCACTGTCGTGCCCCGCCCTAGCGCAGCGAAGCATCCATCAGACGCTGGGGGCTGTAGATGCGGTCCCCCACGGACAGGGTGCGGCTCGCCTGCATCACCAGGCCGTAGCTCATCTTGTCATAAGGGCGAAAGACCATCACCAGACCGGCATCCTCGCCAGGCAGGCGCAGTGCCTCACCGGTACGCGGATCATCCACCAGTTCGCCGCGCTGTTCGACCTTCAGCACATGACCTGCTTCCAGGCCTTCGCGCCGGCCGCGGTCGAGCGCCACCACCTGCAGACGGCCGATGAAGCGCACGCCCCCGGGCACCGCCATGATGCGCCCTTCGACCTCCTGGTCGGGGGCTCGTGGCAGAAACTCGGTGACCAGTTGGCGATCCTCGAGCGGGAGCACGATGTCGTCGTTGCGCACCTCCTGGCGTGAGGATGTCACCTCCATCACTGCGATGTCCTCTTCCTGGCGCAGGCGCCGTGCGCGGCCGACGCTCTCCAGCTCGAGGCCCAGTGCCTCGCCGCTGACGCTATCGACGTAGCGCTCGCCCACACGGTAGATGCCGAAGCGGCCAGCCCCCTCGACCTTGCCACGGGCATAGAGGCGGTCGCCGCCGCCGCTGACCAGTCGGCCGTCGTCCCCGGCAACTACATAGGCCAGCGCGTCCAGCGCCTCGGGGTCGTCGATGACGCGGTGGTCACGAAGGAAGTGGCGCACCGCGTCCAGAGGAATCGGCTCAATGGCCTCACGGTGTGGCGTGGTGCGTACCTCCGGTGACAGCCTGACCATGCCCTGGCCACGCTCCAGCCCCAGGCACGGGCGACCATTGCAGTCGTAGAGATAGACGACGTCGCCGGGATAGATCAGATGCGGGTTCTCGATCTGTGGATTGACCTGCCACACCTCGGGCCATTGCCAGGGATGCTGAAGAAAGCGACCGGAGATATCCCATAGCGTGTCTCCCTTGACCACCGTGTAGCGGTCAGGCGCCTCATCTTTCAGTCCATTCTCCCAGGAGAGCCCCTGGGCATGGGCCAGGGTGGTCGCGAGGCCCAGCACGCCACTCATCAGTAGAGTCCCGAGCCCGCCTGTCAGCCACTGGCGCCACGCCACTACACGACCTGTCCGTCTCATCCCTGCTCCCCCCGCGTTGCCACCCGCAGACCCGACGCCATGGAACGACAGCGACGTGGTATAGTCGGATACAATTGATATGATGCACGTTCGGCAGTTTCGCCATCGAGTGCACACTTCTAGAATAGTGTCATTCTGTAAATGACAGCATAACGGTGATTCCAACGCCATGGCCAAATTACCTATCCTCGAATTTCCCGACGAGCGACTGCGCACCATCGCGTCACCGGTAGAGACGGTCGACGATGACATCCGCCGACTGGTCGATGACATGCTCGAGACCATGTACGACGCCAAGGGCATCGGGTTGGCCGCCACTCAGGTGGACGTTCACCGCCGCGTCGTCGTCATGGACGTCAGCGATGACCAACCGCGACCGCTGGTGATGATCAATCCCGAGTTCACGCCGATCGGAGATGAGCGCGAGCCCATGCAGGAAGGCTGCCTGTCGATTCCGGAATACTATGCGGATGTTCCCCGTGCCCTCAGGGTTCATCTCAAAGCCCTGGATCGCGACGGCCAACCCTATGAACTGGAAGCCGAGGGCCTGCTCGCCCACTGCATCCAGCACGAATACGATCATCTGGAAGGGGTACTGTTCGTCGATTATCTCTCTGCGCTCAAGCGCGACCGAGTGATGAAAAAGATGCAGAAGCGTCACCGGCAGATGCAGCCCGCCTGAGACTGCCTCCTGTTGCCCGTTCCGAGTAGGCCGACGCCAAGGCGTCGGCCTTCGTCGTTTCCAGCCACCTCCGTTATCATGTGGCACATTGCTTACTGGAATAGTCCTGAACATGCCCCGACCCCTCCGCGTGATCTTTGCCGGCACCCCCGACTTCGCCGCCGAAAGCCTGGCGGCCCTGTTGGCGAGCCGCCACGATGTCGTTGCCGTCTATACCCAGCCCGACCGTCCGTCCGGTCGCGGCCGCAAGCTGACGCCGAGCCCGGTCAAGCACCTCGCCCAGGCGAGTGATCTACCGGTATTCCAGCCGGAGACCCTGAAGGCGCCCGAGGTGCTGGACGAACTGGCAGGGCATGACGCCGATGTCATGGTAGTGGTGGCCTACGGCCTGATCCTGCCGCGTGCCGTGCTCGCTATCCCCCCGCTGGGCTGTCTCAACGTGCACGCCTCGCTGCTGCCACGCTGGCGCGGTGCGGCGCCCGTCCAGCGCGCCATCGAGGCCGGTGATGAGGAGAGCGGCGTGACCATCATGCAGATGGATGCGGGACTCGATACCGGGGACATGCTGGTGGTGAGGCGCACCCCGATACTTGCCACGACCACTGGCGGCGAGCTCCACGACCGCCTGGCAAGGCTCGGCGGCGAGGCTGTCGTCGAGGCCCTGGAGGCGCTGTCTGATGACGGGCTCGATGCCACCCCCCAGCCGGAGGCGGGCGTCACCTACGCCGCCAAGCTTTCCAAGGCAGAGGCGGAAATCGACTTCCGCCGCCCGGCCATCGAGCTCGCGGCGCGAATACGCGCCTTCAATCCGTGGCCGGTCGCCTGGTGTGCCCTGGGTGACGATCGCTTGCGCCTGTTGATGGCGCGGGCCGCCCGGCCCGCCTCGGACGACGCGCCAAAGCCACCCGGCACCTTGCTCGCCCCCGCCCCCGATGCCCTGCGCGTCGCATGCGGCGAGCGCGGCGACCAGGTGCTCGAGGTGAGTCAAGCCCAGCTGCCCGGCGGCAAGCCCCTGGCGGTGAGTGAGTTACTCAAGGCCCGCGCCGGGCGCCTGTCGCCGGGCATCCGTCTGGGACCCAACGATGAGGAGGCCACACCATGAGCCAGAAGACGACCGCGTCACACTCCCGCGAGGGCAGCCGTGAAAACGGCCTCGCCGTACGTGCCGCTGCCGCCCGCGCCCTGACGCCGGTCATCACCGGCAAGGGCTCACTTGCCGGCCTGGACGACCATCAGGTGGTGGCCCGCGACCGTGGGCTGTTCAAGGCACTCTGCTTTGGGGCCTGCCGCACGCTGCCTCGCCTCGACGCCCTGGCCGGCAAGCTGCTGGTGAAACCCTTCAAGGACCGCGACGCCGACGTCCAGGCTCTGTTGCTGCTCGGCATCTACCAGCTCCTCTACCTGCGGATACCGGCGCACGCGGCAGTGGGAGAAACCGCCGGCGCGGCCCGTCTGCTGGGCAAGGAGTGGGCAACCCGCGTACTCAACGGCTGCCTGCGCCGCCTGCAGCGCGAGAGCACCGAGCTCCAGGCCGAGGTGGACCAGGACCCGGCCGTCGCTCTGCTGCATCCACAATGGTGGCTCGAGACCCTGCGCCAGGCCTGGCCAGACGACTGGCAAGCCATCTGCGATGCCAACAATACACCGGGGCCGATGACCCTGCGCATCAACCACCGCCATGGCGACCGCGAGATGTACCTGGAACGCCTTGCCGCCGCAGGCATCGAGGCGCGCCTCTGCGCGCATGCGCCGGACGGCCTGACCCTCGAGACGCCGCGCGATGTCGAAGCACTTCCCGGCTTCAGCGAGGGCCATGTGAGCGTTCAGGACGAATCGGCCCAGCTGGCTGCCGTGCTGCTTGGCCCGTCACTGGCGCCGCGGCCGGGTTCTCGGGTGCTGGACGCCTGCTGCGCCCCTGGCGGAAAGGCCGCTCACCTGCTGGAGCAGTTCGATATCGACCTGCAGGCCGTCGACAGCGATGCTGAACGTCTTGCCCATGTCGAAGACACTCTGACGCGCCTGAGACTCTCCGCGACCCTGGCCGAGGGCGACGCCACTGTCCGCGACTGGTGGGACGGCGCGCCCTTCGATGCCATTCTGCTCGATGCCCCGTGCTCCGGCAGCGGCGTGATCCGCCGTCACCCTGACATCAAGCGGCTGCGTCGCCCTTCGGATATCTCCCGGCTGGCCGAGCTCCAGGCGCGGCTGCTCGACAACCTCTGGCCGCTGCTGCGCCCCGGCGGCACCCTGCTCTACGCCACCTGCTCGGTGCTGCCCGAGGAGAATGCCGAGCAGATCGATCGCTTCCTCGCCCGCACGCCGGAGGCGATCGTGACCACCCCCGACGACATGACCTGGGGCCGTGCCTCGGGCGCGGGGCGGCAATTGTTGCCTCAGCCCGACAGCCAGGATGGCTTCTTCTATGCCAGACTGGAGAAGCGCACCGCCTGAGGGCGGGCATTTCATCCACGACACTGGAGGCCACATGAGCCAACACACCTACAAGCATATCGAGCTGACCGGCTCTTCGGAAAAGAACATCGAGGACGCTGTCCAGACGGCTCTGAGCAAGGCCAGCGAGAGCCTGCATGGCATGCGCTGGTTCGAGGTCACCGAGACACGCGGCCACATCGAGCACGGCCAGGTAGCCCATTGGCAGGTCACCATCAAGGTCGGCTTCACGCTGGACTGAACCACCACGCGACCTATTCTTCTCACGCCGGCTGGTTTAGGCTTGCCTCATGATGCTGCGGCGCACTCAATGCGCCGCTCGATGTCACGCGTGGCCTGACCGGAGCGGACAGCAACGACCATGAAGATCATCATCCTTGGCGCCGGCCAGGTCGGTGGCACCTTGGCCGAGCACCTGGCCCGGGAGGAGAACGACATCACGGTGGTGGACACCGACGGCGAGCGCCTGCGCGAGCTGCATACCCGTCTGGATATCCGTACGGTGGTAGGGGCCGGCTCCTACCCCATGGTGCTTCGCCAGGCGGGCTGCGAAGACGCCGACATGCTGATCGCGGTGACCAACTCCGACGAAGTCAACATGATCGCCTGCCAGGTCGCCCACACGCTGTTCCGCACGCCGACCAAGATCGCCCGGGTCCGCGCCACCGCCTATCTGACCCGCAAGGGGCTGTTCGCCCACGAGGCGGTGCCCATTGACGTGCTGATCAGTCCCGAGCAGGTGGTCACCGATCATATCCGCCGACTGATCGAGCATCCAGGGGCCCTGCAGGTGCTGGAGTTCGCCGGCGGCCTGGTGCAGCTGGTGGCGGTGAAGGCCTTCTATGGTGGCCCGCTTGTCGGTCAGGAACTGGGATTCCTGCGCCGCCACATGCCCAGCGTGGACACCCGCGTCGCGGCCATCTACCGCCGCAACCGGCCCATCATTCCCCGCGGCGACACCGTGATCGAGGCCGACGACGAGGTCTTCTTCATCGCCGCCCGTCGCGATATCCGTGCGGTCATGAGCGAGCTTCGTCGCCTCGATCGCGACTTCCGCCGGGTGATGATCGCTGGCGGCGGCAACATCGGCGAACGCCTCGCCGAGCACCTGGAACACAGCCATCAGGTCAAGATCATCGAGCACAGCCTCGAGCGCTGCACTCAGCTCTCGGAGCGCCTCGACCGCACCGTGGTGCTGCATGGCAGCGCCACTGCCAAGCGGCTGCTGGAAGAAGAGAACATCGAGGACTGCGACATCTTCTGTGCGCTGACCAATGACGACGAGGTCAACATCATGTCGTCGATGCTGGCCAAGCGCATGGGCGCCAAGAAGGTGCTGACGCTGATCAACAATGCCGCCTATGTGGACCTGGTTCAGGGCGGCGAAATCGACATCGCCATCTCGCCCCAGCAGGCCACCATCGGCAGCCTGCTGACCCACGTGCGGCGCGGTGACATCGTCAACGTCCACTCACTGCGTCGTGGCGCCGCCGAGGCCATCGAGGCCATTGCCCACGGTGACACCCAGTCGTCCAAGGTGGTGGGGCGAGCGATCGGTGAGATCGATCTCCCCCAGGGCACCACCATCGGCGCCATCGTGCGTGGCAAGGAAGTGCTGATCGCCCATGACAATGTGGTGGTGGAATCCGGCGACCACGTCATCCTCTTCGTGATCGACAAGCGACGGCTCCGCGACGTGGAGCGGCTCTTCCAGGTGGGGTTGACGTTCTTCTGATGAAGAGAGCCGAACGATGAGCCTGCGCATGATCCTGCGCATCCTGGGTCTGCTGCTGATGATGTTCAGCCTGACCATGGTGCCGCCGATCCTGATCTCGTTGCTGTTCGCCGATGGCATGTGGGACGCCTTTGTCGTGGCCATCGTCATCACCGTGACTACCGGCGCCGTGCTGTATCTGCCCAACCGTCATGCCCGCAAGGAACTGCGCACCCGAGACGGTTTCCTGATCGCGGCACTCTTCTGGAGCGTGCTGGGTCTGTTCGGTGCGCTGCCCTTGATGCTCACCGGCGACACGGCCCTCGCGCCGACCGACGCCGTCTTCGAATCCTTCTCGGGTCTGACCACTACCGGCGCCACGGTCATCACCGGTATCGACTTTTTGCCCAAGGCCATTCTGTACTATCGCCAGCAGCTGCAGTGGCTCGGCGGCATGGGGATCGTGGTACTGGCCGTCGCCATACTGCCGACGCTGGGAGTCGGCGGCATGGCCCTCTATCGTACCGAGATTCCGGGCCCGCTGAAGGACTCCAAGCTCACCCCACGCATCACCGAGACCGCCAAGGCGCTGTGGTACATCTATGCGTCACTGACCATCGCTTGCATGCTGGCCTACATGGCCGCCGGCATGGACTGGTTCGATGCCCTGGGCCACAGCTTCTCGACAGTCGCCATCGGCGGTTTTTCCACCTACGATGCCAGTATCGGTCATTTCGACAGCGCACTGATCGAGATGATCTGCGTGTTCTTCCTCATCGTCTCCGCGGTAAGCTTCAGCCTGCACTTCCTGGCCTGGCGACAGCGCAGCGTGATGCACTATTTTCAGGACCCCGAGGCGCGCTTCCTGATGCTCTTCCTGCTCGGCCTGACGGTGATCACGGTGATCTCGCTGTGGTTGACGGATACCTATGGCACCGAGCGAGGGCTGCGTCATGGACTGTTCGAGGTCGTGTCCGTGGCCACCACCGCCGGCTTCGCCGTGGCGGACTTCTCTACCTGGCCCGGTGCCCTGCCCTTCCTGCTCTTCGTCGCGGCCTTCGTCGGCGGCTGTTCGGGCTCCACCGGTGGTGGCATGAAGGTGATCCGCATCATTCTGATCCTCAAGCAGGGCATGCGTGAGGTAATGCGCTTGATCCACCCCAATGCGGTGATCACGGTGAAGATCGGCAAGATCAGCGTGCCGGACGGTATCGCCCAGGCGGTGTGGGGCTTCTTCTCCGCCTACGTGATGCTGTTCTTCCTGATGCTGGTGGGGGTGATGGCCACCGGCGTCGACCAGGTCACGGCCTGGTCGACGGTGGGCTCGGCGCTCAACAACCTGGGGCCGGCACTGGGCGAGGCGTCGGCCCACTACGGCGACCTGCCCAACATGGCCAAGTGGATCCTGGTGCTGGCCATGCTGCTCGGCCGCCTGGAAATCTTCACCGTGCTGGTGCTGTTTACGCCAGCCTTCTGGCGCAAGTAGCACATCCGAGCCCAGCATCATGGCGGGTTTGGTCCGCCGGCGGGCTTCGTGGATAATCACCCTTCACTCCTACAGCCCGAGCGTTCATGACCGACTCCCAGGACTCCATGACCCCCGCCCGCCAGGACGACACCACCAGCGGCCCGCGCCGGGTACTGCAGGTGGGCGAGACCCGCTACACCCTGCTGGGTACGGCCCATGTCTCCGCCGAGAGCGCCGCGGATGTGCGCGCGCTGATCCATTCCGGCGATTTCGACGCCGTGGCCATCGAGCTGTGCGACTCGCGCCATCACAGCCTCACCAATCCCGATGCTCTCGGCGAACAGGACCTTTTCCAGATCTTCCGGCAGGGCAAGGCCGGCATGGTGGCGGCCAGCCTGGCGCTGGGGGCCTTCCAGCAGCGCGTGGCGGAGCAGTCGGGCATCGAACCCGGTGCGGAGATGCGCGCCGCCCTGGAAGAGAGCCGCGACGCCGGCCTGCCCCTGCTGCTGATCGACCGCGATGTGGGCATCACATTGAAGCGCATCTACCACAACGTCCCCTGGTGGCAGCGGTTCTCGCTGTTCTCGGGGCTGCTTGGCAGCGTACTGTCACGCCAGCAGGTCTCCGCCGAGGAGATCGAACGGCTCAAGGAAGGTGATGTCCTGGAATCCACCTTCAGCGAATTCGCCGCCGAGTCGAAGTCTCTCTTCACGCCGCTAATCACTGAACGCGATCGCTACATGACGCTGCGCCTCGCCGAGGACGCCGGACCGGGACGCTATCGTCATGTGCTGGTGGTGATCGGCGCCGGCCACATGAAGGGCATTGCCGAGCAACTGGAGCAACCGCTGCCTGCCAAACCTGTTGCGGAGCGCGAGGACCTGGAAACCACCCCCCCGCCATCGCGGATCTGGCGCGCACTGCCCTGGATCATCACGTTACTGGTGCTGACCGGCTTCGCCATCGGGTTCTCGCGTAACACCGAACTGGGCTGGCAACTGGTCGGCGAGTGGTTCCTGATCAATGGCGTGCTCTCCGGCGCGGCCACGCTTGCGGCTCTTGCCCACCCGGTCACGGTGGCAGCGACCTTCTTTGCCGCACCGCTCACGTCGCTCAATCCCACCATCGGCGCCGGTTTCGTCGCCGCCGGCGTGGAACTCTACATGCGCAAGCCCAAGGTGCGGGACTTCTCGACGCTGCGCCATGACGTCACCGAGCTAAAGGGCTGGTGGCGCAACCGGGTCTCGCGCACCCTGCTGGTCTTCCTGGCGGCCACCCTCGGCTCCGCTGCCGGGACCTGGATCGCCGGCTTTCGCATCGCAGGTGCGCTGTTCGGCTGATCAGGTCCTCTTCAGGCTCTCCCGACGCCTCAGCAGGCGTCGCATCGCCGCCGTCGTCGTCTCGAGCTTCTCGTGGCGCCGACTGGCAGCATAGCTGTCATTGAAGGCATCGAAATAGTCATCGAGCACCTCGGCCGCCTGTGCGTCTCCCGCCTGGCGCAGCAGCTCGGTGGCCACCTCGACGGTACAGAGATGAGCGGCAGACGCCGGCTTGCGCAGTCGATAGCGGGTGAGCCGCGCGGTCGCCAGCGGCAGCACTGGAAACCGGTCGAGATAGGGGCTCTTGCGAAAGATCCGCCGTGCCTGCCGCCAGGTGCCGTCGAGGATGATGAAGACCGGTATCCGACCCGCACGCTGACGCTCTGTCACGGTCTCCATGCCGACGACCCGATCGGCATAGTCCGGCTGATCATCGGGGAAGATCACGAAGGGCGCATAGCGCTCGTCCTCGAGCAGCGCGAGCAGCCGCTCGTCTGGCACCGTGCGGTACCAGGTGAAGACCTCGGTCTCGGGCAGGACGTCACCGATGAGCCGCCCGGTGTTGGTCGGCTTGTAATGCTCGAGGGGATGGGTGATCAACCACACCTTTGCTTCGCTCGCGGCAGTGACCCGGTAGGGACAGAGGCAGTTGAGCACCGGCAGGTTGCAGCCCTCGCACCGGGTAACGAAGCTGCCCCGCGCCTTGAACTCGCGGCGTGGCGGCCGCGGGTGACCGGTGGCGGGATCGTGCTCGATGACAGCGTCGTGGAAGGTGTCGTCCTGCATGTAGGGCATGGTCCCGAAGCCGAAGGGGGCAACATTCTAGCATGGGCCTTGCGCGTCTTGCGTCTTGCCCCTTTCCTATTCGAGCAGCGATTCCGGCAGCCAGAGCCGACCTCCACGCGTCCAGTGGCGTACCAGTGCCGGCACGCCCTTGCCTGCCGGCTGACCGAGGCGGGCAACGCCCGGCGGCGCCAGCACATGGGCCTCGGGGTCGACCAGCACGCAGGGAGCCTCCATGGGGGCATGGTCGAGCAGCGAGGCGGCCGGCATCACCGCCAGGGAGGTGCCGACCACCAGCAGCAGGTCGGCCTGGGCGGCGATCTCACAGGCGTCCGAAAAGTGCGGCACACTCTCGCCGAACCACACCACGTCCGGGCGCAGCTGGCTCCCCTTGTCGCAGGTGTCACCCAGGCGGATACCCCCGCGAGGCAGGGAATAGTGCATGCGTGGATCGACCGAGGAGCGCGCCTTGAGGATCTCGCCGTGCAGGTGCAGCACGTGGCGTGAACCGGCGCGCTCGTGCAGGTCATCGATGTTCTGGGTGATGATGCTGACCCGAAAGCCTTGCTGCTCGAGCGTCGCCAGGGCCTTGTGGGCGGCGTTGGGACGTGCCCGGCGCACCTGCTCGCGGCGCATGTCGTAGAAACGCAGCACCCGTTCGGGATCGCGCCGCCAGGCATCGGGCGTGGCGACATCCTCGACGGCATGATCGGCCCACAGGCCGTCGCTGGCCCGGAAGGTCTGGATACCGCTCTCCGCGCTCATACCCGCGCCCGTGAACACCACCAGATGCAGCCCGCACCGCTCCGCCATTCCCCACCTCTCTCGACTCAGACGCCAGCCCACCGTGACCCTTCAACGACGCCATCTCAAGCCCCGTGATAGCCGTCCTCCTCGGGATCCTCGTGGTCACCTTCGGGCAGCTCACCGACCCAGGCCATGGCGTCGGCATAATCGCGCCTGGCAAAGGTGCCGATCTCCAGAACCTTGAACAACCGCTCTTCCAGGTGGGCGATCTGCTTGACCCACGCCTGGTCGGTCACCACGGCGGCCCGGTAGTAATGATCGAGATCGCCGAGCTGGGTCAGGCCGTAGCCGACATCCTTCATCAGGGCAGGGAGCGTCATCAGGCGCAGATCGTCGATTTCGGCCAACAGGCTGACCCTGGGATGGGCGCGCTTGGCGGTCTCGATGGCATCGATGGCGCGCTGCAGCTCTTCAGCCGTCACCACACCACTCGCCTTGATTGCCACGACATGATCCGCCGGGTGGGCGATGAGGTCCAACATGAGCGTTCTCCTTGAGAGTGGGAGAGAAGCCAAGCGCCCGGTTGCCAACGCCTAGTGAACCAGGCCGTTGCCGTCATCACCGGCAAAACGACGCTTGTTGCGATAGGGATAGACGTCGATGACGCGACCTTCGATGATCGCCTGCTGCAGCCCCTTCCAGTAGTCGGCGTCGAACAGTTCCGGATGGAGCTGATAGAAGAGCTTGCGCAACCTGACATCGGCGAACAGGAAAGGCCCGAACTCCTCGGGGAAAATATCATTGGGCCCCACCGAGTACCAAGGCTCGTCGGCGAGCTCCTGCTCCGGGTACATCGGCTCGGGAATGTGGCGAAAGTGGCATTCGGTCAGATAGCTGATCTCGTCGTAGTCATAGAACACGACCCGCCCATGACGGGTCACGCCGAAATTCTTGAGCAGCATGTCGCCGGGGAAGATGTTGGCGGCAGCCATCTGCTTGATGGCGTTACCGTAATCCTTGAGTACCGCCCGGGTCTCGGCCTCATCGCACTGCTCGAGATAGAGGTTGAGCGGCGTCATCATGCGCTCAGTGTAGCAGTGCTTGATGATCACCTTGTCGCCGCGCAGGTAGACAGTCGACGGGGCCACCTCCAGAAGGTGTGCCAGGCACTCGGGATCGAAGTGATCCTGGCGGGCAATGAAGTTGGAGAACTCCTGAGTGTCGGCCATGCGGCCCACACGATCGTGGCGCTTGACCAGTCGGTACTTCTCGCGGACATTCTCGCGAGACATGTCCTTGCTCGGGTCGAAGCGGTCCTTGATGATCTTGAACACGGTGCGAAACGACGGCAGCACGAAGACGGCCATCACCATGCCGCGCACCCCCGGGGCGATGATGAACTGGTCCTCGCGCTTCGCCACCTGGCGGTTGAGGGCGCGAAAGAACTCGGTCTTGCCGTGCTTGAAGAAGCCGATGGCAGCATAGAGTTCGCCCTGGGGCTTGTCGGGCATCAGTACCTGAAGGTAATGCACGAACTCGCTGGGCACCACGACCTTCACCTGGAAGTAGGCACGGGTGAAGGAGAAGATGATCGACACCTCATCGGGCTCGATCAGCACCGTATCCAGATGCAGGCCCTCGCCCTCCTCGTGCAGTATCGGCAATACCAGCGGCACCTGTTGACCGCCGCCCAGCACGCGACCGACCAGATAGGCGCCCTTGTTGCGGTAGAAGACACTCTTGATCAGTTCGATCTCGGCCTCGGGATCCTCGAGGATGGCCTCGGGAAGCAGCCGCTGGAGCATGTCGCTGCCCAATGTCGCATCCCGGTCAAGATCGACGAACGGCGTCTCGAAGCGCGCCTCGCCGAGCGCCCAGCACAAGCCTGCCGCCCAATCCCCGTCTACCCGCCGATGGCGACACAGCTCGAGACCAGAGTGGTGGGCGGCCTCATCCCGGGAGCTGTAAACGAACATCCAGTCGTTGCGGATGTGGCGATGGTGGAAGAGCGAGCAGAACATCGAATTGAAGAAGGTCTCGGCCAGCTCGTAGTCCAGCCGCTGGTCGATCAGCTCGGCATAGTATTGTC
>Ga0207414_1000418_pt1 | contig 19467 bp, 18 predicted proteins | sample PonA231FremontCA_2_FD_187269 | JGI IMG/M metagenome (GOLD analysis project Ga0207414, IMG submission 187269) | Marine sediment microbial community from Fremont, CA, USA - Pond A23 Sediment 1 (SPAdes) | ecosystem: Environmental > Aquatic > Marine > Unclassified | place: USA: Fremont, California...
AAGTTCTAAGTCTTCTTTGTCTAAACCAAGTTGGTCGGCAATCTCAATGATTGGTTTCATTTCTGCTTCTTGTGCTATTTGAATATCACTTTTCAAAATATCTTCCCCCTATTAATTTATTAAATATTCTTATCACTTTATTTATTCTTGATAATAACGTAAAATCCTTTATCTATACTTAAAAATATTAAATAAAATTAAAAAAAGTGCCAGCTAAATAGCTGACACTTAAATTTAAACGTTGATATATTAACATTTGATTACTTGGTTCTTATTGCAACATTAAATAATATTTAATGTTATTTATTGTCATCGGACTTACTTTTGTCCGCTTCTTCGTCATCATCTTGTTCTTTTTTCTTTTCTTTTTTTTCTACAATATATTCGACTTCTTTTTGACTAGCACTCTCTTTTTCAGAATCAGTTACATCATTTTTATCTTCTTCATCTTCAGTCTTATCTTTTTGACTAGACTCTTCTTTTATTTCTTCATCACCTTTGTTTTGCTCTTTATTATTACCTGTATTTCCATATTCATCTTCTTCTTTAAGCTCTTTATTATCAATTAATTTATTTATCTGTTTAGCATTTAAAGTTTCTTTCTCTTTTAGAGCTTCAACGATTCTTTCAACAGCATCGCGATTTTCTTTTAATAGATTCTGTGCCTTTTCATAGCAATATTCAATAATAGACCTTACTTCACGATCTATTTCAGCTGCAACTTTTTCACTATAGTTTCTACTACTTGAAATATCACGACCTAAAAATACCTGTTCATCATGCTTTTGTCCTAAGGTTAGATGACCTACTTTGTCACTCATACCGTATTCTGTTACCATTGCACGAGCTATTTTAGTAGCTCTTTCAAGGTCATTTTGAGCACCGGTACTAATATCTTCTAAAAAGATATCTTCAGAAGCTCTCCCCCCAAGTAAAGCAGTTATTTTATCAAATAGTTCACGTTTAGTCATAAAGTTTTTATCATCTTCTGGAAGGGGAATCGTAAATCCTCCAGCACTGCCTCTGGGAATAATAGAAACTTTATGTGTACGGTCAGCGTTTTCTAGTAATTCACCTAAAAGTGCGTGACCAGTTTCGTGATAAGCAACTAAATTCTTTTCTTTGTCATTTATTACCCTACTTTTCTTTTGGGGACCAGCAATGACACGATCAATAGCATCATCAAATTCTACCATTGTAATTATATCTTTATCTCTTCTTGCTGCTAAGATAGCTGCTTCATTAGCTAAGTTTTCCATATCTGCTCCTGTAAAACCAGGGGTTCTTCTAGCTAATACTTCCATATCGACACTATCATCAACAGGTTTATCTTTGACATGTATTTTTAAGATAGCTTCTCTTGCTCTACGGTCTGGACGATCTACAACAACTTGTCTATCAAATCTACCAGGTCTGAGTAAAGCGGGGTCTAATATATCTGGCCTATTTGTTGCCGCCATTAATATTATTCCTTCATTAGGTTCAAAACCATCCATTTCAACTAATAGCTGATTCAATGTTTGTTCTCTTTCATCATGGCCGCCGCCTAAACCAGCACCACGTTGTCTACCAACAGCATCTAATTCATCAACAAAAATAATACAAGGAGCATTATCTTTGCCTTTTTCAAATAAATCTCTAACTCTAGAAGCACCTACACCAACGAACATTTCAACAAAATCAGAACCACTAATAAAATAAAAAGGTACTCCGGCTTCTCCTGCAATTGCACGAGCCATTAAAGTTTTACCTGTTCCTGGAGGTCCTACTAAAAGAACACCTTTAGGTACTTCTGCACCTAAACGAGCAAATTTCTTTGGGTTCTTTAAAAATTCAACTACCTCCATTAATTCTTCCTTAACTTCTTCATAATTAGCAACATCATCAAAAGTTACTTCCTTTTTATTTTCATTTAATTTAGCCTTGCTTTTACCAAACGACATCATTTTACTTCCGCCGCCCTGCATTCTCTGCATAATAAAAAACCAGGCAACAATTAATATTACTATTGGAAGAATATATCCTAAAATGCTCATCCACCAAGGAGCACTAGGTTGTGGTTCGGTTTGAATATTTACGTTCGCCGATCTCAGTTCTTGCATTATCACCGGTATAGATTCTGGGGGCACTGGTACAGAAAAGTTTTGCCCATCTAGAGTACCGGTAACTTCCTCATTACCTATTATTTTTACTTGATCTATATTTCCACTTTCGATTGCTTGCAACATATCTGAATAACTAAAATTTTCTAGAGTTTGAGGAGACTGCTGCATAAAAAATTGAGCAACAAGTATTGAAATCGCAATTAATAGTAGATAAAATCCTATATTCTTTACAAACTTTTTCAAATTACAGTTCCTCCCTTCCTACAAATATACCCATACAGTAAAATATTATAACATAAGTACATAGCTTTGTAAATAACTAAGATTAAGTGTACAGTTCTTTCTTTAATACTCCAATATAAGGTAAATTACGATATTTTTCTTTATAGTCTAATCCATAACCTACTACAAATTTATCAGGAACTTCAAAACCATTAAAATCAGCCGATACTTCTTTTTCCACTCTTCTATCAGGCTTATCTAATAATGTTGCTACTTTTAGAGAAGCTGGCTCACGGGTTTTCAATAAATCAATTACATGCTTTAAAGTTAACCCTGTATCCATTATATCCTCTATAATTAAAACATTTCTACCTTCTATGTTTTCTTCAAGATCTTTGATTATTCTGATCATTCCTGATGAAGAGGTTCCCTCATAACTTGAAACATCCATAAAATCAAAAACCACCGGTAAATTTATTTCTCTTGCAAGGTCTGACATAAATAATATAGCTCCTCTTAAAACACATAACATTATTATATCATCATCTTTACTGTAAGCTTTAGTTATTTCTTTTCCCATTTCTTTAATTCTATCCTGAATTTGTTTTTCAGTTAAAACTACTTCTCCAATATCTTTATTATAAACATGATCTTTTACCATTAGACTTTAATCCTCCTTATAATATTTAATTAAAATAGTTTTTTTACTATCTTTTTCTAATTTAAATCTTTCATCCAGTCTATACCCACATACCCATATTAAATTATCTTTTTCGTCAAAAACAATTGGAATTTTATCTCTCATATAATCGGGAACTTTTTTATCAATAAAAAAATCTTTAATCTTTTTATGTCCGTCCATTCCTAACGGAATAAATATATCACCATCTCTACGATTTCTAACCTTTAAAGGAAAATCAACTTTATTATAATCTATTAAACATAAATTCTTATCTTTATAATTGCGCCAATTTAGTTTATCAGGTATAATTTCTACTTCTAACTTTTGATTATAAGGTAATAAATATTCCCCCTCACCTTCTATTACTTTTGAATACTTTTTCATTTTAGAAAAAGAGCCTCTTATAATAATTAATTTATCATAAGAAATTTTCATATTAATATCATCAGGTAAATCTAATATATCGCCTGTATTATTTGATTCTATAAAACTAATTATATCATTATAGTGCTTATAATAAAAATTATCCATATTTCCTTTTAAATTTTTTAAAATTATATTGATTATTCTCTTAATTAAAGTAGGATGTAAATCCTTCATTTTTTGTAAATCAAGTATGTATTTTTTTTCGGTTTTTTCGATCAATATATCTTTAAATTTATTATTACTAAATTCTTTTATGAAATTATAATCTTCTTTAATTGTCTCAGTCATTCTTGTTATAACTTGTTTAACATTAGGATTAATTTGATCTTCAATTAAGGGTAAAATATTATTCCGAATCCTGTTTCTACTATATAAATCACTATTATTACTAGGGTCATAAACTGGTTCAAGATCATTACTATCACAATAGTCAATTATTTCACCCCTAAAAAAAATCAATAATGGGTGTATTATATTAATTCCATCAATAGTAATATTATCTTCTATACCTTTTAATCCCCTCATACCGCAACCTCGGAAAACATTTAATAAAACTGTCTCTACTAAATCATCTTTATTATGAGCTAAACAAACTTTATCAATATCTTCTTTTCGAAAAATTTCATTTAAATACTTAAATCTTATCTTTCTTGCCCCTTCTTCTGGAGACAAATTATTATCTTCAACATATTTTGGAACATCATGAGTCTTTATAATCGCCTTCACATCTCTTTTTACACAAATCTTTCTTACATATTCTGCTTCTTTATCTGCTTCTTTTCTAAATAAATGATTTAAATGAAATACTATTAATTTAAGATTGAACTCATCCCTAATATTAATAAACAAATCTAACATAGTAAGGGAATCTGGTCCCCCAGATACCCCTAATAGTAATCTATTATTGTCAAATATTAAATTCTTATCTAGTAAATTTTTCTTAAAACGCTCTATCATATCACCCATAAAAATTCAAGATCCTTCCTTTTTCACTTCTATTTAAATATTCAATATTAAATTGATATATCCTTCTCATCTTAAAAAAGGAATTAAAAATTGCTTACTTTTGGATCGATTTCATCTCTTAACCAATCTGATATTAAGTTAAGACTAAATACAATTGCCATTAAAGTCAAGCCTGGAAATACTATCAACCACCATTTCCCTGCATATAGATAATTTCTTCCCTGGGAGATAAGCATCCCTAAAGAGGGTTGGGTGACTGGAACACCTACTCCTAAGAAACTTAACGTTGCTTCTAGCATTACCGCTATACCAAAATCAACTGCACCCACAACTAATAGAGGTGAAACAGCATTCGGTAATACATGTTTGAAAATTGTCCTTAAATGGGTCCCACCGATTGCTTTACTTGCTAAAACATATTCTTCTTCCTTTACTGAAAGTACCTCTCCTCTTATCGTCCTGGCATATTGAACCCAGTCTGATATAACAATAGCTAAAATCACCAACAACATACTGCTCTGTTTGAATATTCCTAGTAACAACATCGCAATTAAGGTCTTAGAAAAGGATAAAACAGTATCAGCAGACCGCATTACTATAGAATCAAATATACCACCGAAGTAACCCGCAAATAATCCAATAATTCCACCAAAAATTCCTGAAATAGTAACTACACTTAATCCTACGATAAATGAAGTTCTACTACCATACAAGATTGTACTAAATATATCTCTCCCCTGAACATCAGTACCTAAAATAAAGGGTGCTTTGCCTCCTTCCATCCAAATGGGAGGTAATAAAGAATCCCCCAGACTTAATTTATCCATAGCATAGGGATCCTGTGGAGCTATAATTGGAGCTAATACCGCTCCAAGAAAAAGTAATGTTATAACTATCAAGGCAACAACAGCTAGGGGCTGACTTACAAAGTGCTTATAAATTTTTGATTCTCGCAACTCATTTATTTTGCTAAACATATTATCATCACCTACTTATATCTTATTTTAGGGTTTAAGAAAGCATATGAAATATCAACAATGACATTTAAAAATACAACTATTAACGCTACCATAATTACATATGTTGCAACTACAGGAAAATCACTTTCATACAATGAATTTAAAAGTAAATTTCCTGCTCCAGGCCATTGAAAAATGCTTTCTGTTACTATTGCAAACCCTATTAACTGTCCAAATTGAAGTCCTATCATTGTTACCACAGGGATAAGTGCATTACGTAAAGCATGTTTAAATAAAACCATTTTTCCTTTCAGTCCCTTTGCCCATGCCGTTCTAATATATTCTGCACTTAATACTTCTAACATAGCACCTCTGGTTATTCTAAATAGTAACGCCATTTGAAACATGCCTAAGGTAAAAGCAGGTAAGATAACATGCCTCCAACCATCTAATGTAAGTAAACCACTTCTCCAGAAGTTTAATATTGTTATTGTTTCACCACGACCTGAGGAAGGCATAATACCTAACTTAATAGAAAAAATATATATTAATAATATACCAACTAAAAATGTCGGTAAAGATACTCCAAATAAAGAACCAGTCATCAAAAATTTACTCATTATACTTTTAGGATTAGCAGATACAAATACTCCTAAAGAAACTCCCATGATCACTGCAAAAGATTCAGCCACAAAAGCTAATTCAATACTTGCAGGAAGTCTTTCAGCGATCAAATCTAAAACAGGGACCCTTGTCACATATGACATACCAAAATTTCCTTGTAAAGCATTCTTGAGAAAATTAAAATACTGAACATAGAAAGGTTTATCTAACCCAAGTGATTGTCTAACTTCTTCTCTCTGAGCTTGTGTTGCATACCTCCCGGCTAATGTCATAACCGGGTCACCTAAATACTGAAATATAATGAATGCTATAAATGATACTAAAAACAATACTACAATACCTTGTAATATTCTGCGCCCAATGTATGAACTCATTTTTATACTCCCTTCTAATATACTCAATTAACTTTTTTATATAAGAAAGCATGGAGCTTAATAAAAAGCTCCATGCATTAACATTTTTACCTTATATTTATTTTATTCAAGAGACATTTCCTTGAAAACAATCCAAGTATCAGATCTCGGTGTAAATTCTACACTACTATCTTTACGTACAGCATAAGTGTCTTCTTGATAATGTAAGGGTATTACAGCTACCCTTTCCATGGCTAATCTATTTAAGTCTCTTAAAATACTAGCTCTTAAATCAGGATCAACCACTTTTTTACTAGCTTCATAAAGTTGATCCGCCACTGAGTCTGAATACCTGGCACCATTAAATGTACCATAACCAGTTTCTGGATCTACTGAGTGCAATAATTTAGAATAAGATCTACCGAAGTCATATGAACCATCAAACCAACCAATTAAATAAAAATCAAGTTCATTGTTCATGACTTCTTCAAAATACACTGATTTAGGTTTTGCATCAACTTCTACATCTATTCCAACTTTAGATAAATAACTAGCTATAGTTGAAGCTATCTGCTCATCCTGAACATATCTATCATTAGGAGCTGATAATGTAATAGTAAATCCATCTTCATAACCAGCTTCCGCTAAGAGTTCTTTTGCTCTCTCTGGATTATATTCAAGTCTTTCAATTTTATCACTGTACCCAGTAGTTGGTGGATCAGGTATTTGGGCTGCTGGAGTTGCATGACCAAACATAACTTTTTCAATAAGTTCTTTTTCATTTATTGCCATATACATTGCTTTTCTAACTTTAAGGCTAGAAGTAGGTAATTCATCTCTATTACCTAAACCTAAGTATATAGCACGTCTTGAAGGTCTAGTAATCACTTCAATACTATTATTATTTTCTACAGCTTCATACATTGTTACTGGAATTCCCTGCAAGACATCCACCTCACCACTGCTAATTGTAGCTAAACGAGTGGAAGCTTCTGTAATGGCTCGAATTTCAGCATTTTTCACCTCTGGAACTCCATCCCAATAATTTTGATTTGCACTCATTCTTAAATAGGAACCTTTAACCCATTCATCAAAGACATATGGTCCAGTCCCAACCGGTTTAGTACCAATATCACCTTGTGACCTTTCCATAGTTGATTCTTTATCAACAATAAACACCTGATGTAAATTTTGTACAAAATATGGGATAGGCTCAGTAGTAACTATATCAATTACCCAATCATTCCCATCAACTCTACTAACTGATTCTATTGCAGAACCAAAAGAAATAAATTCAGATACTTCTGGATTTTCTAATCTTTCTTCAAAAGTATATTTAACATCTTCCCAGGTAAATTCATTACCATTATGGAATTCGACTCCTTTTCTTAATTCAAATCTCCAAGTTAGTCTATCTACTCTTTCCCAACTTGTAGCTAATCCTGGTAATAACTCACCTTTCGTATTTCTTTGCAACAATCCTTCAAAAAAGTTGCTCATTACAGAAAGATTTGAATCGGCATCTGAACCATGTGGATCCATCGTTCTTGGCGGGGCATCGACCCCCACTGTTACTTTTTCATCCTGTGCTAAAACACCCATACTACCTACTAATAAAAGACTAAAAACAACAAACAAAATAAGAATTCTACTAACACTTCTACTACTCATTACTCTCCTCCTTTGATTAGAATAATTATTGCTATTCATTATATAGTAAATGGTACTAAGTTTCAAACTAAAGAATAACTTTTTAAAAATTAAGAAATATCAAAATTATTTTTTATATTATTAACAAAATCCGTATTAGTTAACACATTTTTTAATTTTATAATCTCGGGATACAAGATTCTATCTTTTTTTAAATAATCGACATGCTCTCTTATAAGATTATATACATATAAAGTTCCTTCTCCTAAATCGTCAGATGGATTGTCTGTTCTAAGGTCAATAGCCTGAGCAGCCGATATTAATTCAATAGCAATAATTTGTGCAACATTATCACAAATTTTATATAAATTTCTAGCACTTATTGAACCCATACTTACATGGTCTTCTTGGTTTGCTGAAGTTGGTATTGAATCAATACTAGAAGGATTAGCTAAAATCTTATTTTCTGAAACTATTGAAGCCGATGTATATTGGGTAATCATATAACCTGAATTTAAACCTCCATGCTCGGTTAAAAACATTTCCAGCCCATTATTCAGGCTATCATCAACTAATTTAGCAGTTCTTCGTTCGGAAACATTACCTAATTCACTTACTGACATTCCTAGATAATCACTACTTAACGCGAGTGGTTGTCCATGAAAATTACCCCCTGATATTACTTTGTTTTGTTTAGAAAATATAAGGGGATTATCTGTAACTGAATTCATCTCTCTTTCGACAATTTTTATAGCATGGGATAAACTGTCTCTTGTAGCACCATGAATTTGAGGGCCACAACGTAGAGTGTATGAATCTTGTACTCTTTTCTCATTTCTATCTTCAAGAAGTTTACTCCCTTTAGTTAACTTTCTAATATTTTCAGCTGAATTAATCTGCCCGGGATGAGGTCTTAATTTATGAACATCTTCATCAAAAGGTTCTTTAATCCCCTTTAAGCCTTCTAAAGTTAAAGCTAAAGCGATGTCGGCAGCAATAATTAATTTTTGAGCCCTAATAATACTTATAGATTCTATAGCTGACATCATTTGGGTACCATTAATTAGTGCTAACCCTTCTTTACTTTCTAATTTAATAGGCTCAATATTTTCTTCTTTAAGAGCTTCTTTGCTTTTTACTATTTCGTCTTTATATTTTACTTCTCCCTTTCCTAATAACGGTAATACCATATGTGATAATGGTATAAGATCACCACTAGCACCAACAGATCCTTGTTCAGGGATTAAAGGTATTATATCATTATTAAAAAGTTCTATTAACTTTTCTAATGTATTCAATTTTATGCCTGAATAACCTTTTGCTAGTGCATTTACTCTGAGTAAAATCATAGTTTTAACTATTTTATCATCCAAATAATCCCCGGTCCCAGCCGCATGACTCATAATTAGATTTTCTTGAAGCTGAATGATTTTATCTGGAGAAATTTTTTTAGTACTAAATTTACCAAAGCCTGTATTAAGTCCATAAATAACTTCTCCATTTTTTATTAACCGTTCTACCGTTTCTCTTGATTCAATTATATTTATTTCTGCTACTTTTGATATTTTTATTTTTTTATTCGAAAAAATTATATCTTCAACCTTTTCAATATCAAGATTTTCACCATTTATATAATACAAAATATAATCTCCTCTTTCTATAAATATTGTAGAAAAAAGAAGAGCCAAAATTAGAAGCCCTTCTTTTTATACTAATTTTAGATTTTTCCCATACATATTTTTTCTACTTCATCTGCCAACTTTTCGCTATCAGTCACAAGGTCTTGGGCTTTTTTTTCTAATTCTATAGCCTTTTGTCCATCTTTAAGTGAAGCGGTGTTTATATAAACATTATAAGCTGCACTTTTAACACTAGCTAATGCCATTAAAGCTGCAACTCCCGCATCTGATACCGCATTCTTATTTCCTTTTTTAGCAACTTCTACAGTTATTTCTAAAATACTTTTAGCCAATTTAATAGTTTCCATAGGTGTTAAAGAAGCATCATATAATGCAGTTTGGATTGCTTTCTTTCGTTTGTTCTTATCTTCAGCAGTTTCTTTTTTCATTTTAAATGCATCCATAACCCTATTAAAACTAAGGGCATCTTTGTCAATTAATTCTAAAGCAAATTCAATATTTTCTTTTAATTTTTCACTATAACTATCTAAATCTGTTTCCTTTGAAAGATTGATAACCATGGAAGCTAAAGAAGCAGCTAAAGCTGCACTTAATCCAGCCACACTTCCTCCTCCAGGTGTCGGTGAATCACTCGCAAGTTTACTATTAAATTCTTTTAGACTCATATTGGCAAAAGTCATATTATTCCTCCCTTAAGAATTTATTTTATATTTTATTATCAATGACATTTTTAACAAGTTCATTATCTGCTACATTAGGGATAGTCATCTGACCCCTGCCTTGATTTTTTTTATTCCATTCATTTGCTGTTTCTAACGCGTTTTCATTTCGAGCCCAGGCACGTCTAGCTATCCCACCATTAACATCCCAATCAAGAGCACTTTTTATTATATTATCTACTCTTTTACTACCATCTAGTACAAGACCAAAACCACCATTAAAAGCTTTCCCGATTCCTACTCCCCCACCATTACTTTCTACTACCATGCTCATTCCGCGGGCAGCATTACCGGCAAAACAATGAATAGACATCTCAGCCATTATATTACTACCATCTTTTATATTTGATGTTTCTCTAAAAGGGGAGTCTGTACCTGCTACATCATGATGATCTCGACCTAACATAATTGGTCCAATTTCACCTTTTCTTACTAATTCATTAAATCTTAATGCTATGTCCACCCTGCCTTGTGCATCAGCATAAAGGATTCTTGCTTTAGAACCAACTACTAAATCATTATCTTCAGCATTTTTTATCCAATCGTAATTATCTCTATCCTGTGCTCTTCGTTCAGGATCAATTTTTTGCATAGCTGCTTGGTCGGTCTTTCTTAAATCTTCCTCTTTACCACTTAAACAGACCCAACGAAAAGGACCATAGCCATAATCAAAACAGATTGGTCCCATAATATTTTCTACATAAGAAGGAAATATAAATCCTTCTGAAGTATCTTCTTTGTTTTTAGCAATTTCATTTACTCCCGCATCAAAAACAGCTTTCATAAAGCTGTTTCCATAATCCCAAAAATTAGCTCCTTTATCAACTAACTTTTTCAGCACTTCAAAATGCTTTTTCAAGCTTTTATCAATTTCTTGTTTGAATTTTTCAGGTTCTTCTTTTAATAGTTCTCTACCTTCTTCAAATGTATAATTAATCGGGGTATAACCACCTGAATAAGCAGCATGACAAGAAGTTTGATCCGATATTAATTCTACTTCTATATCATTTTCTGCAACATACTCTAATAATTCTACAATGTTTCCATGATAGGCAATTGAAACTGATTTTCTTTTTTTCCTGTATTCTTTAACCAATTTAAATATTTCATCCAAATCAGATGATACTTCAGAAAGCCACCCCTGTTCATAGCGGGTATTTATCCTTGATTTATCAACTTCGGCAATTACGCCAACTCCACCTGCAATTTCTACTGCTTTGGCTTGAGCACCACTCATCCCACCTAAACCAGAACTAATATATAAGTAACCTTCTAGATTTTCGTCTTCGGGAATATCTAGAAATAAGCGGCCAGCATTAAGTAAAGTAATATAAGTCCCATGAACAATACCTTGGGGACCAATGTACATCCAACCACCGGCAGTCATCTGACCATAATTTGCAACTCCCATTGCTGCTGCTTTATTAAACCATTCCTCATTATCAAACTCTCCTACCATCAGCCCATTTGTTGCTATAACTCTCGGACTTTCAGGACGGGAAGGAAACAATCCTAACGGATGACCAGATTGTACAACCAAAGTTTGTTCCTCTGTCATGATCTGTAAATATTTTTTTATAAGTCTGTATTGCATCCAGTTTTGACAGACCTGTCCTGATTCCCCATAAGTTACCAATTCATAGGGATATAATGCTACATCAAAGTCTAAATTATTATCTATCATTAATTGAATTGCTTTTCCTTCAACAGTATTACCTTTATATTCTTTTAAAGATTTAGCAGTAATCTCGCCTTGGGGTCTATATCTATAACCATAAATTCTACCTCTAGTCATCAATTCATCAAGAAATTCTGGAGCTATCTTTTCATGTAAATGTTTTGGTATGTATCTTAAGGCATTTTTTAAAGCTACTTCGATTTGATGATCACTTAATTTTAGTTCTCTTTTTGGCGCTCTCCTGATATCTTCCCGGAAATTCTCTTTTTCAGGTAAAGTGTCAGGTAATTTAATCTTTTTAGTTGGGTCCTGATACTTATACATAGATTATCCCCCTTATATTTTCCTTTTATTTAAATTATTATCTAAAACTAAGTTCCCGTTTTTAAATACCTTTTCAACTAAATTAACACCAAAATTATAAAAAAGGTGGTTGTAATCAGGCGCATCTATAATTAACAAATCTGCTCTCTTACCTTTTTCAATACTTCCAATAACATCTCCTTGATCTAATGCACATGCTGCATTAATAGTTAATGCTGTGATAGCCTCCTCAGGAGACAACTCCATATACATTACGGCCAAAGAAAGTAACAAGGGTATAGATTGAGAATAACTGCTGCCAGGATTTAAATCAGTTGCGAGTGCTACAGGGATTCCCATTTCAATCATCTTACGTGCATCTGCATACTTTTCTTGTAATGAAAATGCTGTTAAAGGTAGCAATACCGCAATTACATTGTTTTCTTTGAGACTCTTTAAACCTTCATCTGAAGCCTTAAGTAAATGTTCAGCAGAAACTGCGTTTAGTTCCCCTGCTAATTGTGAAGCTTCTGTATTTTTAATTTCATCTGCATGAATTTTCAACTTAAATCCTAATTCAGCTGCAGCTATTAATAACTTTTTAGATTCCTGATATGTAAAAGCCCCATCATCACAAAACACATCACAAAATTCAGCTAAATTTTTATCGATTACCTCAGGCATTACTTCCTCTATTAAGTAATAAATATATCCACCAGAGTTATTTTTATATTTTTTTGGCACCGCGTGTGCTCCCATGAAAGTAGAAACAATATCAATGTCTTCTTTTTCATCTATTTCTTTCATAACTTTCAATTGTTTCAACTCTGTTTTTTTATCTAAACCATAACCACTTTTTCCTTCTACCGTAGTAACCCCATAACTTAAAAATTTTTCTGCTCTTTTTTGGGATAATAAATATAAATCTTGTTCAGGACTTTCCCTGGTAGCATTTACAGTGCTTAATATTCCTCCACCATTTTTTAAAATATCTATGTAAGGTGTGCCTTGTAATCTCATTTTAAATTCCTTTGACCGGTCGCCTGCGAAAACAAAATGTGTATGAGGGTCAACAAACCCGGGCATCATTACTTTTCCTTCTACATCTATAATTTTTTCAAAATTACTCTCTTCAAATTCTTTATTTTCAATACCAAAATCAATGATTTTCTCATTTTCCACTATTAAATAGGCATCATTTATAATATTTAGTTCCTTCATTTCTAAACCCATTTTGGGAGTTTTACCTCCTACAGTCACTAACTGACCAATATTTTTAAATAATACCATTTAAATTTCCTCCAATAATCTGTTCTCCATGATTTGGTCTTCCTGAAAGTCTTCTAAACCCAAATAATATTCAGCAACGTCAAATAAGGCTTTGGCGGGAAGAAGTCCTATTAATTCACTTCCAATTACATTAACTCCATATCTTTTGGCTTCGAATTTTATCATTTCAAAAGCTTGATAAAGTGAAGTTTTTGTATAATCAGTCATATTCATAGAAACCTGTACAATATTTCTTTCACTTAAATCAATTCCAATTGCTTTAACAAATCTCAAACCACCACTGGAATTTCTTACCTTTCTAGCTATATTATTAGCTATCTCTAAATTATCAGTATCTAAATTTACATTAAAAGCAACTAGAGGCATCCGTGCTCCAACTACAGTAGCTCCAGCTGTAGGATGAATTTCCTGTGGACCATAATCAGGTTTCCATTCTTCTTTTTTTATTTTCTCCGCAAAACCTTCATATTCACCTCTTCTGATGTCAGCTAAATTATTCCTTTCTTTCGTTTTAGCTGCCTCTTCATAAAGATAAATAGGTAAATCTAAGTTGTTTGCAGCTTCTTCTGCCACTTCATTAGCAAGTTTAACAGCTTCTACCATCTCCACATTTTTAACTGGTGTAAAAGGGACTACATCAACGGCCCCCATCCTTGGATGCTCACCCTGATGATGATTCATGTCAATAAGATCAACTGCTATCTCCATTGCCTTTAGAACAGATTCTTTTAAATCTGCTGTTCCACCTAATAAGGTAACAACTAATCTGTTATGATCTTTATCTGCCGAATAATCTAATAATTTTACTCCCTCATTATTTCTAAAAGGTTCAATGATTTTTTCGATTTTTTCCTGGTCTCTACCTTCACTAAAATTAGGAATGCATTCAAATAATTTTGTCATCTTAAAAACTCCCTTCAATAAAAGTTGCTTTTATTAAATATATTATAGAAATTATATAATTATTGAGTAGATTCGCTCACTCCTTTTTCAACATCTACAGTGTATAGCACAATCATACCTAAAATGAAGAAAGAAGCAACTGCTAAAATACCAAATCTAGAAGAACCAGTTAGCTGTCCTACTAATGCAAAGACAAAAGGACCGGTTATTGCAGCAAATTTACTTGATATACCATAAAATCCATAAAACTCTGCACTCTTTTCATTAGGTACTAACGTACCATATAAAGATCTACTTAATGCCTGAGCACCACCTTGAACAGTACCAACAAGTCCAGCCAAAATCCAAAATTCTATAGCTGAATCTAAATTATATCCTAATACTGTTATAACAAGATAGATAGAAAGCGCTAAATATATTCCTTTTTTTGCTCCAATTTTCCCAGCTAATTTTCCAAATATTAAGGTGAATGGGATACCGACTATTTGTGTTAAAAGCAAAGCTCCTATTAAATCATTTTGTCCAATACCAACTTCTCTTCCATAAATAGTAGCCATTCTAATAATTGTACCAATCCCATCATTATAAACCCAAAAAGCTATTAAAAATTTCCATAGTTCTTTATATTTTCTCACATTTCTAAAAGTATTTGCTACTCTACTAAACCCCTGTTTAACATAAGGAATGAGAGTAAACTTGCCTAAACCAATTCTGGATTCTGGTAAATTTATAAATGCAGGTATAGAAAAAATAAACCACCAAATCGCTACTGTCACAAATGCTAAGCGGGTAGCCATTAAAGTATTAGAAATACCAAGTAATTCTGGTCTCATTATCATAATAAGGTTTAATAATAGTAATAGTCCACCTCCAAAATAGCCAGCAGAATAACCAAGGGAGGAAATGTAATCTATCTTTTCTTTGCTTGTTATCAAAGGTAAAAAAGAATCATAAAATATATTGCCACCCGAAAAACCAATGTTTGCTACAATAAAAAAAACTGAAGCCAAAAGATATCGCCCTTCTATTATAAAAAATAATAAACCAGTTCCTGTCACACCTAAAATTACAAATAACTTCATAAATATTTTTTTAGATTTAGAATAGTCAGCAACTGCCCCTAGAATAGGCGTTATTAAAGCAATTATTAACATGGCAATAGATTGGGTATATCCCCAATAAGAAGTAGCTATGTTATCCGCTAAATTTGCAGCTGCTATATCATTATAATATATAGGTAGTACTGCTGCTAATATAGTGGTAGCAAAAGCCGAATTAGCCCAATCATATAAGACCCACGAATATATAACCTTTTTGTTTTCTTCCAATCCTATACACACCTGCCTTTATTAATATATTATTCTTGAAGAATATATATTTACCTCTTTTATTTTGTTTTAAAATATTATAAAATACATTTATAGAAATAAAGAAAATATCGAGGAGGAAAAGATAATGAAAATAGGTCTGGTTACGGATAGTACCTGTGATTTGAATGATAAAACCATTTCTGAACACAATATTAAAGTCATACCTTTGATGATTCATTTTGGAACAAAAAAATTCATTGATGGAGTTGAAATAAATTCTGGCAATTTTTTTAAAAAAATAGGAAATAGTTCTCATATTCCTAAAACATCTAAACCCTCCAAACACACCTTTCGGGATGAATATAAAAAAATGTTAAAAGAATATGATAAAATTATATCTATACATGTATCCAAAGGACTAAGCGGAACTTATGAATCAGCTGAATTAGCTGCCCGAGAACTTGCAACAGATAAAATTGAAGTTATTAATTCTTCTTCAATTTCTTTAGGTTTAGGTTTTCAAGTTCTATTAGCGGCAAAGTTAATTGAAAATAATTTTGAATATAAAGAAATTGTTTCCAAAATTATTAAAGCTAAAGAAAAAATTAGTTGTATATTCACCGTAGAAGATTTAACTTATATGAAAGAAGGCGGTAGAATTGGTAAGGCAAGAGCCTTTTTAGGTACAATATTTAACATTAATCCAATCATTGAAATCAGTCCTGAAACTGGTAAAGTAAATCCCCTCGATAAAATTCGCGGAAATAAGAACACACTCGAAGAAATGAGTAGAAAACTCCATCAAAAGGTATCCAGTGATAAAAAGGCCTGGATTGGAATTATGCATGGAGATAGAAAAGAAAAATCAGATTCATTATTTAAAAATGCAAAAGATCTTATTCCAAATGATCTTGAAGTTAAATTTTTCAAAGAAAGAATAAGTCCCACTTTAGGTTGTCACGTTGGACCTTCAGTTTATGCTTTTGCAACCATATCAGGAGATATTTTAAATGTATAATATAAAAATAAAACCATTATCTAGCATTTTACCACTAGATAATGGTTTTTTAAGAAAGTTTACCTAACCATTCTTTGACCTGTCTTTTATGTTCCTTTAATTTTAAATTAAAAATTGGAATCCCTCTTTTACTAGCAATTGATATTGCCTGACCGGTTCCTCCTGTTTCCCGGCTCCTATCACGATCAGTTATACACCCATCAGGTGTCCAACATACTACAAATTCAGTTGGTTCCTCTAAATTCTTACCCAAAACTTGATAAGTATCCCTTATTATTAGTTTTTTGGACCCTGAGGATAACTCCGCAAAGTTTGGATGATTTTTACTAGCTATCTTTGCAGCTTGATCAAATGAGTCTAAGTTACGTACATCAATATAATTTTTACCCGCTCTATCCTGGAATTTACTCCAAGGTAAATAGATTTCAAATTCTGCTTCAGCTTTTTTAGCTCCTTTTTCAAATGCTGTATCCGCTCCTGGAGACCCCCCTGATCTTAAGATATAGTTGTTTTTACCAAGACAAAAAGCTAACCGTTCCATTATATTAAGTATATCTTGAGGGGTATCCCTGCTGCCTATCCCAGCATAATAAACTTTGTTTCTTTTTATTCTTTCCATATTTTTGTTCATTTTTTAAAACCCCTTTACAAACAAATTAAAATATGTTAAAAATACAAGAGTGAGCTGTTTTCAAAACAGGAGGAAGATTAAAATGAGTAAAAAAATAATATGTCCATATTGTGGAAATTCCAATTGGACTGGAACATTATATTGTGAAAAATGTAGTGCTAATCTAATTTCAAATAATAAAATAAATAGAAATTTAATTATTCTTTTTTAATAAATTATAAATTTTATCCATCATTTCAGTAGCTTTTCCTTGCAGAAAAACATCAGTAATACTATCAGTATAACTCGATTTTTTTGTATTTACTTCTATTATATCTGCACCATTCCTAGATGCCATCTCTGGAATTAAAGATGCTGGTGTAACTTCACCCGTTGTACCAATCACTATAAAAAGACCTGCCTCTTTAGACTCCTTAATAGAAGCCTGATAAGCTTTTTGCGGAATTCCTTCTCCAAAAAATATATAATCTGGTTTTAAAATACCATCACAGTTATTACAACGTGGTGGCATATCTTTTAAATAATCCTCTTTAAATTCGTATTTTTTTCCACATTCTACACATACTAACCTTTTATATGTTCCATGAAACTCATATACATTTTCACTTCCAGCTTCTTGATGTAGATTATCTATATTTTGAGTTATAACTGTATCTACATAACCTCTTTTTTCTAGTTTAGCTACCACTTCATGTGCTTTATTGGGTTTACAATCAGTTAACATACTGTAAAACAATTCTTTATTTAATTCCCAAGATTTTTTTGGATTTTTCATAAAATAATTTATATTTAAAAAATATGGATCATACTTTTCCCATAATCCATTCTCTCCCCTAAAAGGAGGGATACCACTCTCCACCGAAATTCCAGCACCTGTAAACACAGTAATATGTTGGTTATTATTTATTAGTTTTACTGCTACTTGCAATTTTTGCAAAATTACACCTCCCATATATAAAAGAAGGAGACCAAAAAAGCCCCCTTCTTTAATGTTAATTGGATATTGTATTTTTTCTTAATTTTCACTTACAATTAAACTTATTCAAGTTGCTCATATTAATTATCAAATTTAGAATTCATGGATATCCAAATTTTCTAAACTTACCTCATAATTTGTTATTATTTTTACTTCCCTATTTTATCTTTTATATTTAGCTATTAATTCAGTCATTTGTAACTTATATTTATCAGCAACATCTACTAATTCATTTTTGTTAGCATCATAAGGAAGATCTAATTTTCGATCTAGAATATAAACCTTAAAATAATAATTATGAACTCCACTCGGGGGTGCAGGTCCTCTATAACCTATTTCACCAAAATCATTTAATCCTTGGATCGCTCCATCTAAAGATTCAACAACTTTATCCTGGTAAACACCTTCCGGAATGTTATTTTTATCTACAGGAATATTCCAAATTAACCAATGATTAAAAGTTCCTACAGGTGCATCGGGATCATCCATTATTACTGCAATACTTTCTCCTTGATTAGAAATACCTTTAATTGTAAGTGGTGGAGATATATCTTGCCCATCTTTTGTGTACTTCTGGGGTATCATCTCTCCATTTTTAAAAGCATTTGAAGTAACTTTTAGATCCCTATTCATATTATACACCTTCTTTTTTACTTATCTTCCACAACTTCTTTAAAGGTTTTACCTACTCTAAATACAGGCACTTTACGGGCTGGAATAGTGATTTCTTCACCAGTTTGAGGGTTTCTACCCTTACGTGCACTTCTGTCTCTAACTTCAAAAGATCCAAAACCAATTAGTTGAACTTTGTCTCTTTTTTCTTCTGGCTTTCCTGCTTCTTCTTTTAAATAATTCATAATAGTGTCAATTGTCGAATTAATAGCCTCACCAGTGTCCTTTTTAGTTAATCCAGTTTCTTCCGCAACCTTGTCAATTAAATCAGTTTTTGTCATCAATACTCATCCCCTTAATTTAAGTTTTATTCTTATTATATTTTATTTATACAAAAGTT
>Ga0207414_1000420_pt1 | contig 19428 bp, 16 predicted proteins | sample PonA231FremontCA_2_FD_187269 | JGI IMG/M metagenome (GOLD analysis project Ga0207414, IMG submission 187269) | Marine sediment microbial community from Fremont, CA, USA - Pond A23 Sediment 1 (SPAdes) | ecosystem: Environmental > Aquatic > Marine > Unclassified | place: USA: Fremont, California...
TCCAGAGTCCAGGCTTCCACGGATGAAACGCTCGTCAAGCCGAGAAAGCTGGCGAGCAGGATCGTCGATGCAAGACGCGTCGTTTTCGTGCTGCTTCGTGGCATGTGACCTCCAGGGTCAGTTGACCTGCGGTGATGGTATCGTGCCAGTGTCGTCAGTCACGTCGCCGGCACCGAACGCCTCATGAAGCCAGCCGCGAAATGCCTGCTGGCCAGCAATCTCCCCATCAGGGTAGCCGTCAGGCCGGCGTGGACGGGAGCCGGACACGAACCCCCGCGCCATGAAGGGATCCAGCAGGCGAGCATCGCCACTGATCACATGAACCGGGACCGCCCCGCTGGCGTTGTCTCCGGTGATGAGGGGGGCCGGCTGGTGATCCCCCAGCAGAATCATCAGGGTCTGGTCATCCACGAAGTCCTCGGCCCAGCGAATGCTGGCCGCCAGCGCATAGTCCAGTGATCTGGCGTAGTGATCGCGCACTCGCTCCAGGTCCTGCCAGAGCTGATCGGGCGGGTCGCCGGCGTCCTCCCAGCGTGCGAAGACGCTGCCGTCGCCGACCTCGTTCCAGTCATCGAGCACCGGCAGGATCGGCGTCCAGGGGGCATGGCTGCTGATCAACGCGATCTGGGCGAAGAGCGGGGGCCTCTCGGCGGCCCGACGCGATGCGGCGCTCTGCCGAATCCTTGTCTCGAAATGATGCAGGGTATATTGGTCGGGCATGGTGACCCAGTTCAGGGGCGGGCCAGCATACGCCAGGTCGGCGGCGGCATGGATCTCGTCGAAGCCGTAGGCCTGGCCCTCGGGCCAGGCCATGGTGATGGCCGGCATCACGGTGAGGGTGCGGTGACCGGTGGCGCGGAAATCATCCACCAGGGTGGTACGCTCGCTGTCCAGCATCAACCGGTACCAGAGCGAGTTGTCGACCCGCAGACCGCTCAGCAAGGTGGCATGAGCCAACCAGGACTGGCCACCGCGGATAGGCGAATCCAGGAGGCCGGACGCCACCGAGAGGCCGGCCGCACCGAGCCGCTCGTCCATCTCAGCGAGGCGCGGCTCCAGCACCTCGGCATAGCGATCATCGAACAGCGCCGATGTACCGTAGGATTCGACGAAGACCAGTACCACATCATGGCTGGCAAGCCCCGGCAAGGCGGTGACCTCAACGGGAGCCGCTGCCATTCGCTCGGCAAAGTCACGATGGGCACGGCGCGTCTCGACCAGTTGTTGCCCCTGGAAGCGCAGGGTGTCCAGCAAGGGCGTGCGGGCCATTGGAACCAGCCGGACCTTCTGAAGCTCGGCCGCGATCAACACGCCGCTCGCCACCAGCGTCACCAGGGCAACGGTGACGGACCGGACACGGCGCGCCCTGCCCTGCAGGCTCTCGACCATCCTTGTCAGCAGCCAGATCACGACGACCATCAGGACCATGGCAGCCACGGCGACCAGAACAGCCAGCGTGGCCCCCAGATTGCCCTCCAGCAGATGAAAGACGGAACGAATCAGGGGAAGGTCCAGGTAGAGGTTCAGGGAGCGCCCGAACGCCAGGTGGGTCGCCATATCCCCCAGGCCGACCAGCAGAGCCATGATGATCAGGGCCACCAGCAGCCAGCGCAGCCCGGCCATCCGGCCAGGCGACGGTAGTATCGCCAGCGCTCCCGCCAGGAAGGCAGCCTCAAGGGCAAGCCAGCGCTGTGATGGATCGCCATGCAACAGCCATACTGGTGCCAGCAGCACGCTGTTAAGCAGCACCAGGCTCAGTATCCAGCGCGCTGACGAGGGTAATGACATGGGCAAACACCGGGTTAAGTGGACCAGATAGCGCTCAGTGTATAATGTTTGTATAGATGCGTCCTGACAACTCGCCATTGATGCCGTTGTCGTGCCTCGGGAGAAATCGTTCAAGGAGGATCACCGTGCCCCCACTACGCTGGCTGGCCATCAGTCTGATCATCACGGGCATCGCACCTGTCGCCTGGGCTGTCCCTGAGACGACCCTGGAGGGCGTTTTCGAGAACGTCACCGAGCGTGCTCGCCACCTCGCGGCCTCACCCTACGAGGAAAACGGTGGTGATCTGCCAAAGGTCCTGCGGGATATCGACTACGACACCTACCGCTCGATCCGCTTTCGCCAGGAAGCCGCCCTGTGGCGAGACGAGACGCTCTTCTCGGCACAGCTCTTTCATGCCGGCTTCCTGTTCGAGCGACCTGTCCGCCTGCATCTGCTCGAGGACGGTGAGCTACGGCACCTGCCCTTCCAGTCGTCCTTCTTTCGCTACGAAGGCCCAGCCACACCGCTCGAGGACGAGGACCTGAGTGGCGCCGGCTATGCGGGTTTTCGCCTGCATTTCCCTCTCAATCGCGCGGACTACCACGACGAGTTCCTGGTCTTCCAGGGCGCCAGCTACTTTCGCGTGGTGGGCCGCGATCAGGGCTATGGCCTCTCGGCCCGTGGCCTGGCCATCGATACGGCCTCTTCCAGGGGCGAGGAGTTCCCGGCCTTCACGGCGTTCTGGCTGATAAAGCCCGATCCGAACGCCACCTCTATCGATATCGTCGCACTGCTGGACAGCCCCTCTCTGGCCGGGGCCTACCATTTCCGAGTGCATACGGGCGAGCAGATCGACATCGAGACACAAGCGCGGCTTTTCGCCCGCCGCGATGTGACGAAGCTGGGCGTCGCCCCACTCACCAGCATGTTCATGCATGGCGACGTGAGCCCCTATCCTGCCGACGACTTCCGACGTCAGGTGCATGACTCCCAGGGTCTACTGATGCAGACCCATGCCGGCGAGTGGATCTGGCGTCCCTTGAACAATCCGCGCGACCTGCGCGTCACCCGCCTGCAGGACGCGAATCCGTCGGGGTTCGGACTGGCCCAGCGCGACCGGGCGTTCGACCACTACCTGGACATGGAATCGCGCTACGAACGGCGCCCCAGCTACTGGATCACCCCGCTCGATGACTGGGGGGCGGGAAGCGTGGAGCTGATCGAAATCCCCAGCGACTCGGAGACCAACGACAACATCGTCGTCTACTGGCTACCCGAGCAGCCCCTGGAAGCCGGCGAGTCACGCACCTATCGCTACCGGCTGTCCACGTTCGATGCGCAACGTCCTGAGCAGCACCTGGCCAGCACAGTGCGAACCCGACAAGGGTGGGGAGCCGTTCCGGGCCAGAGCGACCCACCGCCGCGCAGTCGTCGACAGTTCGTGGCCGATTTCCGAGGGGGTGAGCTCTCCAGTCTGGACGCCACCCACCCGGTCTACGCCGAGCTCGTGGTCTCGAGTGGCGAGACCCGTGAACTCCAGGTGCAGCGCCTGCCCGACGGCGAGACCTGGCGTGCCTCCTTCAGGATACAGCCAGAGGACAGGACACCTGTGGACATGCGCCTGAGGCTGATGCTGCGCGACGTCCCCCTGAGTGAAACCTGGAACTATGTCTGGAACCCCGATGAAATCCGCTGATCGTTCAGTTCACATCCCCTGGCTGGCCGCACGACAGACGGGCATTGCCCTGCTGGTGCTGGCCACCACCTCGCTGGGCAGCGGGGCCATGTTCGAGATCCTGCGCGTCAATGGCATCACGGCGTTTCAGGGCGTTGTGCTGTGCCTGTTCGTGATCACCTTTGGCTGGATCTCCATCGCTTTCTGGACGGCCATCATCGGTTTCGTGCTGCAGTTGGCTCGCCGCGACCCCCTGACCCTTGCCCGCCTGGCTACCCTGCCGGCGTCACCCGATCCGGGCACGCATCGCACGGCGCTGGTGATGCCCATCTGCAACGAGGACCCCGAGTGCGTGGCGGCGGGCCTGGAAAGCACCTGTCACTCCCTTCTTGAACAGCCACACGCTGAGGGGTTTGAGGTATTCGTGCTCAGTGATACTCGGGACAAGGGGATCGCCCGCCAGGAGGAAGCCGTCATCGCCGGCCTGCAACAGCAACTGGCGCCTCGGCTGATGGTTCACTATCGTCGCCGCGAGGACAACCGCGGTCGCAAGGCCGGCAACCTGGCGGACTTCTGCCGCCGCTGGGGCATGCGCTACGACTACCTGATCGTGCTGGATGCGGACAGTCTCATGGGGGGCAAGACCCTGGTGTCGCTGGTGAATGCCATGCAGGCCAACCCCGGCATCGGCCTGATCCAGACGGTGCCCATTCCCGTCCGCGCCGCAAGCGTGTTCGGACGCGTCACGCAGTTCGCCGCGGCGCTTCATAGCCCCCTGCTCGCCACCGGCCACTGTTTCTGGCAAGGCCATGCCGCGAACTTCTGGGGACACAACGCCATCCTGCGCACCCGAGCCTTCATGGCCAGTTGCGGCCTGCCGGCGCTTTCCGGCAAGCCCCCGTTGGGGGGCGACATCCTCAGCCACGATTTCGTCGAGGCGGCGCTGATGCGCCGAGCCGGCTGGGCGGTCCAGCTGGACCCCCGCCTGGACGAAAGCTTCGAGGAAGTGCCCAGCAATATCCTCGAATTCGCCAAGCGAGACAGGCGATGGGTTCAGGGCAACATGCAGCACCTGCGCCTTCTCGCTGCCGCCGGCCTGCACCCCATGAGTCGCCTGCACTTACTGTTCGGTGCACTGGCCTACCTGACCTCGCTGCTGTGGGGGCTGATGCTGGTGATCAGCACCGCGGACGCCATCGGTCGTGCCCAGGGTCACCATGACTTCTTCCGTCACGGCTTCCAGCTCTTTCCCGACTGGCCCGTTATCACGTCCGACCTGGTCATGCCCCTGCTCATCTGCACGGCAGGTGTACTGCTACTGCCCAAGGGGCTTGGCTTCCTGCTGGCGTTCATTCAGCGCCCTGCCGCCTTTGGCGGCAGGGTGCCCTTGCTGGCGAGCACGCTGCTGGAGATCCTGATCGCTGTATTGATCGCGCCGATCATGATGCTGCTTCACAGCGGATTCATCCTGAGCGTGCTCGCAGGCCGCAAGGTGAGCTGGGACGCCCAGGTCCGCAAGGGGCGATCGGTCCCCTGGGGGACGACCTTACGCCACACCTGGCTCGCTACCCTGATCGGCGCGGTGTGGGCCACAACGACCTACCTGTTCGCTCCGCTGTTCTTCTGGTGGCTCTCCCCCGTCTGGCTGGGCCTGCTGTTCGCGGCGCCACTGGTCAAGATGACCAGCAGCCTCACCCATGGCCGCAGGCTCTACCGAGCAGGGTTACTGAGGGTTCCCGCCGAGGTGATGCCACCCACAGTGCTGCAACGGCTGGCGACGGCGTCATCGGGCACGCCCGGCATCCGCCTGGCGCCCCCCCCTCCGGCATCACACGGCGACATGCCGGTGCAGTCGTTTTCCTGCTGGCCGCCTCGCAAGGCAGCCGCGTCGCGTGATACAGCGGCCGCACCGCAAGCAGCCTCCAAGCGACCCTCCCCTCGGACCGGCCAACATTTCAAGGCGAAACCCGAATGAAGCATACCGATGCCCCCCTCTTGCCTCTCCGGCTGGTCGCCGCGAGCCGCCGATTGTCACGTGGCCTGGGACTGGCGCGTTCGCTGGTGATCTACTGGCGCCCGGGCCGCCAGCGGGGGCTCCAGCGGCTCTATGCCGACTTCATCGAACCCGGCGACCTGGTCTTCGACATCGGCGCCCATCTGGGTGATCGTAGCGCGGCCTTCCATGGGCTGGGCGCCCGGGTAGTCGCGCTGGAGCCCCAGCCAGCCCTCTTCGCCTGGCTCGAGCGCCTGGTGGGCGCACGCCAGGGCGTCACTCTGCTCTCCTGCGCTGCGGGAGCCGAGCCGGGCGAGGCCGAATTGGCGATCAGCGAGGCGACACCCACGGTGTCTACCCTGGCTCAGGCGTGGCGCCAGGGAATCGGCGAACGCAACCCCGGTTTTCGCAAGGTACGCTGGGAGGGCCGCGTGCGCGTCTCCGTCACCACTCTCGATGCACTGATCAACGACCACGGGCTGCCGCGCTTCTGCAAGATCGACGTGGAAGGCTTCGAGGCGGAGGTACTGGCCGGGCTGACGCAGCCGATCGCCGGGCTTTCGATTGAGTTCGTCGCCGGCGCCCTCGACGTGGCGGACCGCTGCGTGGCGCGTTTGAACGAGTTGGGCACGTACCGCTTCAACGTCATCGCCGGCGAGGGACGTCACTTCCAGTGGGCAACGTGGCACACACCGTCGGCGACGCGCGACTGGCTGGCCGAAGGCGCCGATGGCCTGACCTCGGGTGATCTCTACGCCCGACATATCGATGCTCGACACGACACGGAGCGCATGAGCCAATGAGTGACTCGACTCCCTCTCCCCGTTGGCAGGATCTCACCAGCCGAGCGCTGTCGTGCCTGCCGAATCGCACCGTGGCGGTGATGGTCGTCGGGGCCATCGAGCAGCACGGGGCTCACCTGCCACTCTCCACCGACCTCGACATCGGCGAGGGGCTGCTGGAAGAGGCAATGAGCCAACTCCCCGAGGGCTTCCCTATGGTGATCCTGCCGCCCATGGCGGTAGGCGCCAGCGATGAGCACCTGAGCTTTGCCGGGACCCTCAGCCTGCCACCGGAACTGGCCATAGCCACCCTGGAGGCGCATGGCGACGCCGTGGCAAGGGCCGGCATGGACCGGCTGGTGTTGATCAACAGCCATGGCGGTAACAAGGCGGTCATGGATCTGGCCGCTCTGCGTCTTCGCCGCCGACACGGCATGCTGGTGGTCAAGGTCCACTACACCCGAATGCCCCCGCCGGAGCCTCTCACTGCCGGCCCACTGCCCGGTGGCAGCCTGCCCTCGGAGGAGTGGCGACACGGACTGCACGGAGGAGCGCTGGAAACCGCCATGATGCGCCATCTGGCGCCGCACAAGGTACGAACCGACAAGCTGGATCACCCGCGCTCACAGGGGGAGACCATGGAAGAGGAGGGCCTTCTGCTGGGCCCGGAAGGGGAAGCCGCCTTCGCCTGGCTGGCCGAGGACCTCCATCCTCGGGGAGTGGTAGGCAACGCTCCCCTCGGCACGCCTGAACTCGGCGCACATCTGGTCGCCCATTACGGCAGGCGTATCGCGCGCATCCTGCAGGAGACCCAGGGCAGGAGGATCGACGACCTTCTCGACCGAGCGCACGCTCCTCACGATCCGGCGGCCGAATCTTGATCGTCGTTGAACACCGCATCGAGAAGATGGCCGGCGCGTTCTGATTTGGCGCTGAGGTAACGGCGGTTATGATCGTTGAGGCTGCCGTAGAGGGCCTGGCGCCCGACCACCTCGATACCGCCCTCGGCCAGCGCCGAGACCTTGCCCGGATTGTTCGTCAACAGCTGAACGCGGCGGATGCCCAGGTCATCCAGGATGTCGACTGCCACCCCATAGTGTCGCTCGTCTTCACCGAACCCCAGGACCTGATCGGCATCCAGGGTATCCAGGCCGCTGTCCTGGAGGGTATAGGCACGCAGCTTGTTGGCCAGCCCGATCCCTCGCCCCTCCTGAGCCAGATAGAGCAGCACGCCGCCGCCCAGCGCCTGGATATCGGCCACGGCATTGCGCAATTGCTCACCGCAGTCACAGCGCAAGCTGCCGAAGAGGTCGCCGGTGAGGCAGGCCGAATGCAGGCGCAGGGGCACCGCCGTATCGCCATTACCGGGCTCACCGATCACCACCGCCACATGCTCGCGCAGGCCGTCGGGTTCGCGAAACAGGATAAAGCGACAGTCGAAGGCATCTACCAACGGAATCCGCGCCTCGCTGACGCGCTTGAGCATGCCCATTCCCCCCTCCAGGCATTGCTCGGCCTGATCCGCCTGGACCGCGAGCCAGGCGCCCTCCTCTAGCCGGGTTTGCATGGCGGGCCGCTGCGCGTCGCTGACGCGGGCCACAAGCGCTGCCGGAATCAGCAGCGCTCGGCGCATCAGCGCCAGCGCCGCCCGATCGGCTTGCTGGGCAGGCTCCAGCGACCGACGCCATTCGGCCAGCTCATCGCGCCCCAGACTCACCGCCGGTGTGATGCCGAACGCCAGATCGACCAGCCGCTGGCGACCGGCGTCCTCCGTCAGGGGGAGACGGGCCAGGCGGCTCGCGTCCGGCTCGCCAAGCGCCGCCAGGCGGTGGCGGCTCAGGACCAGCGAGGGCGTGCTGCCTGCGTGATCGGCCAGCCATGAGACCGATGCCTCCCCTGCTCCCTCGATGGCCTGGATCAGCACACGCGTATCACCGGCGATGATCACCACCGGCAGGCCGCGTCGTAGATCGAAGATGGCCCGTTCAACCTGATGCATGGTGCCCTCCTAGCACGCCTTGTCCCGCCGAGGCGGACTGCGCATGATATGTGTTTTGTGCTGCCCTGGAGCTCTCATGCCCCCGCCCCCGACCGACGTCCTGAATCACGCCATGGCCTGGCAGGCCCTCTGCCGAGCCAGTGAGGGCGCAAGCCGTCCCGACACGTCGGTGCACCGGGAAGGACCTCTGCGCCTGACGGCCGACGGGTGGACGTCGGACATTCCCGCAGACAGGGAAGCCCGGGGACTGCTCGACACGCTGGCGCCGCTGGCGATGCATCCCGGCCGACTGGCCCTGGCTCAGCTCGGCCAGAGCCTGGATGGCCGAATTGCCACCGAGAGCGGACACTCCCACTACATCAACGGCCTCGAAAGCCGGACGCACCTGCATCGACTCAGGGCGCTGGTGGACGCGGTGGTGGTCGGCGCGGGTACCGCCTGCGAGGACGACCCCCTGCTGACGGTCCGCCATGTCAGCGGACGCCAGCCGGTGCGGGTGATCCTGGATCCGCGAGGCCGGGTGCCAGCGACGATCCGACTGCTGCGCGAGGCCCAGGCACCCTGCCTGCATCTGGTCGGCGAACAGGCCGATGGCGCCGGGCCCACCGCCGACCATGTCACTCGCCTGCGGCTGCCATCGAACGCTGACGGGTTTGCGCCCGCCGCCGTGCTCGAGGCGCTTGCCGCCCGGGGGCTCAAGCGCGTGCTGATCGAAGGTGGCGGCATCACGGTCTCCAGATTCCTGGAGGCGGGCGTGCTCCACCGGCTGCACCTCCTGGTGGCACCGCTGCTGATCGGCTCGGGCCGGCCAGGACTTTCCATGAAGCCCATTGCCACGCTGGATCAGGCGCAGCGACCCGTCGCGCGAACCTTCCGCTGTGGCGACGACACCCTCTTCGACCTGGACCTCACTCGGCCCTGATCCCCCGGAACTCGACGGCCCTGCGTCCGAGGATGGCACCGTCAGGCGGCGACGCAAGCCGGGGAGAAACAGCGCGCCAGGCAGGCTCGCCATCAGCACCAGCAGGCCATAGGCCATCGACACGGCCACTCCCTCGGCCGGCGGCAGGCCTGCCAGCCCCCACACCAGTGCCGCCGCACCCTCGCGCAGGCCCCAGCCCGCCAGAGACAACGGGATCAACATCGCGATGAGCACCGGCGGCACCAGCGACAGCAGGATGCCCAGGGGCAGCGTGACGCCAATCGCCCGCGCCGCGCAGACGAACACCAGAGCGTAACTCAAGACCACCAGCAGAGACCCGAGGAGCTGCCGTTGCCATACCGAGGACGCCAGCAGGCTACGCTGTAGGTCTCCGCCCAGGCCCACCAGTGCCAACGGTGGCTGACGCACCAGCCGATGCATGATCGGCACACCCAACACGACCAGCAGCGATGCAACGATCAGCCAGACCGGTGAAGACAGTGTCGCCACCGCCTTGCCGATCAGCCCCTGCCACAATGGCGACATGGCCACGATCAGCAACGTCAGCAGCAGCAGGGCCAGCTGGCCCGAGACGCGCTCGATGATCACCGCCCGCCAGGCGCTGCCGCGCCGGCCGCTGTCGCGGGAATGCCGCCAGGCCCGTGCGGCGTCGCCGGCCACCCCGCCGGGCAGCACCTGGTTGAGGAAGATGGCCAGGTAGTATTCCCGCAGTGCATGTGCCCAGCTCAGCGACAGGCCGAGACGAGACGCCGTCAGGCGCCAGCGCCACGCGGAAAGCAACATCTGCGGCAGCGTCAAGGCCAGGGCCAGCAGTATCCAGCCCGGCGCCAGGGGACCCACCGCGTCGATCACCTCCTTCGGCTCGAGCCAGACCCAGAGACCGCCCAGCAGCAGCAAGCTGGCCAGTGGCCGCCACAGGCGAGAGGCGAGGACGCAGCGCATGGTCATCCCCGACCCGCCGACACCGCCGGCCAGGCGAAGAGATCACGATGTCCCACCGTCACGCCGAGCTCCCCGGCGATGATGGCGGCCAGCCGCCGGTCTCGCCAGGCGCCTAGCCAGGTGGCCTGCGTCGGTGCCTGGTCAACGGCGGCATCGTACCAGCCGGTGACCAGCGCCTCGGCCAGGCATCGCTGGGTGGTATCGCCGGCCGCCAGGTGCCAGGGGGTCGCGTCGCTCTCGACCGCAAAACCGGCGGCAAGCAGCGCACTGGTCAGCGCGGCAGGCGCGTCACCGCCCAGTGCAGACCCCAGTCCCTTGTCACGGTGCTGATGGGTCTGAAAGAGCGTGCGCACCGCGATATCGTCACCGTCCTCGACACGCGCGCCATGGGAATCCAGAAAGGCCCAGTCACCATCAACGCTGAGCGTCAGCAACAGGGCCTGGCCATGGTCGGCGCAAGCGGCCGCCAATGACGTCACCCAGGACCGGGACATCAGGTCGAACAGGGCCGAGGCCACCACCAGATCGGCATCGGCGAGCAGATCCCGATCGATCGGCGACAGGCTGCGACAATCGGTATCCACTACAATCGGGGACCCTGCGCTGTCACGAAGCAGGCCACCTCGACGGCGGGCGTGGACCAGTAGTTGGGCATCGTGATCGACCAGGCGCCAGTGCTGGGGCCCCGGCAGGCGTGAGGCAAGAAAGCCGAGGTTGCTGCCGCTTCCGCTGCCCAGATCGACGATGGCACGCAAATCGGCACAAGCGGCATGCTCGGTCAGCCAGTCCGCAGCCAGTCCGGTCAACCGATGGCTGCGCGAGCGGGCATCCAGCGCCTCGCGCAGTGCCAGCCATTGCGCCGAGAACATATCGTCGGCGGTGGAAGCCTTCATGACGACACTCCCCTTTCCGGGCAAGCGGCCGTGCCGGCAGGTGCCTCGGGAAGGGCATCCAGGGCGGCCGCAAACCGTTTCCCCGCCTGTTGCCAGTCAGCCAGCTCTTCCCTGGCCCGGAGGGCACCGCAGCGCAGGCGGTGCCTGACGCCGGCATCATCCATCCAGTACGACAGGGCCTCGCGCAGTGCGTCTGCCTTGCCGGGGGGCACGGCAATACCCGCCTCGCGCGGCAGGGTATCGACCAGTGCCCCGCCGGTGGTAGTGATCACCGGCAGGCCACGCGACAGCGCTTCCGTCACGACCATGCCATACCCCTCGTAAAGGGAGGGAAACACGAAGAGATCGGCCTGACGGTAGGCCGCGGCAAGATCTTCGTCGTTCCGTTCGCCCACGAAACTCACCCGCTCGGCAAGGCCCAGGCGACGCGCCTCGGCCATCAGGGTGGCCGCGTAGCCGGTATCACGCTCGTAACTGCCGACGATCTCGCATACCCAGGGGCGGTCGGTGAGGCCAGTCAGCGCCTCGACCAGCAGGCCAAGTCCCTTGCGGGGCGTCAGGGTCGCGACACAGAGCAGCCGCCAAGGGAGGGACGACGCCTCGTGATCCAGTGCACCGCTGGCCAATGCAGCCTTGTCGACGCCAGGTTCTGCCACGCGGATACGCTCCACGGGGACGTGATAATCACGCAGGGCACGTGCGGTGTAATGACTGGTGACGACCACCCGGCGGGCTGCCGCCAGGGCCCGAGTCTCGCTGTCGCGAAGAACGCGCTGCCGGGCGACATCGAGGCCGGTCTCGTCGGCCAGCGGGTGGTGGACAAGCGCGATGATCTGCAGACGCTCGGCATGGCACTCGACCTCATCCGGCAGGTTGCCCATAGCCAGACCGTCGATGACCACCCGCGCATTGTCGGGCAGCGTCGACAGCGCCTGTGTCAGACTTTGGCGGGCCATCTGGTCCGCCAGAGGAAAACGTCCCTCGAGCCCCAGCACGGTGACCCGCCACCCCTGCCTGCGCAGTTCCACGACCATGCGAGCATCATACACATAGCCGCCGGTTCGCTGGCCGGGATCCCCGGCAACGATCAGCGTCAGGTCGGGCAGCACATCCTGAGATCTCAAAGCTCACCCTCGTAGCTGGCCCACGCAACATGGGATTCGTGCAGTGTCACGCAGAGGGAATCGAGTCCCATGGCGGCCTCACCGAGGTGACCGAGCTGAATGGCCGTGGCGAGTCGCTCGAAGATCACCCGCGCCATGAACTCGGTGGTGGTGTTGCGGCCCTGGAACTCCTCCACTTCATCCAGGTTCTGGAAATTGAACTCGGCGAGCACGGTCTTCAAGGCCTCGCCGGCCATGCCGATATCCACGACGAGGCCGTCGTCATCGAGCTCTCGGCGCTGGAAGGTGACGTCGACGACGTAGGTGGCACCGTGCATGCGCTGGGCGGGCCCGAAGACATCGCCGCGGAAACTGTGGGCGATCATGAAATGGTCACGAACATTCAGACGATACATAGGGCAGGACTCGCGTCAGGAAAGGGTCGAATAGCGTATCCGATGGCAAAGCACGTCACCCGAGGCGGCGGCAAGACGGGGCATCAGAGCGGGCAGCTCCTCGAAATCGCTCTCGCCGCTGATCAGTACATCGAGACGCGGCTCACGCAGCAGATCCAGCGCCAGCGCAAGACGACGGCGGACGTCCCAGCGCGGCGTCCGTTCGACGGGCAGGCGGCCAACCTGGCTGGCCACCAGGCGCAACCGCCGAGAGTGAAAGGCTTCTCCCAGCGGCAGGCTCACATCGCGGTCGCCGAACCAGCTCATCTCGACCACCCGGGCTTCGTCGCCGGCCAGGGTCAGGCTCAGACGCAAGCCATCGGGACTGCCGCTGGCGTGGACCACCAGATCATTGTCGACGGGCGCCTGATCCACCAGACAGAAATCGAGACCCAGCGCATCAGCGAGCGCTGCTCGGCCAGGCGAAACATCCACCAGGCACACCCGGGTACCGGGAATTGCCGCGCAGAGCCAGGCTACCAGCGTCCCCACCACGCCGGCGCCGATCACGGTAATACGGTCACCCACCCCAGGGGCGGCATCCCAGACGCCGTTGATAGCCGTTTCCATGTTGGCGGCCAACACGGCACGGGCGGCAGGCAGGCCTGTGGGCAGAGGGGTCACGGCCTCGCTCGGCACCACGTAGCGATCCTGGTGAGGAAAGAGGCAAAACACCTCGCGTCCCAGCAACGCCGACTCGCCGGCCTCGACGACACCGACGCTGACGTAGCCGTACTTGACGGGTCCGGCGAAATCGCCCTCCTGAAAGGGGGCTCGCATGCGTTGCCACTCGCTTTGCGGCACCCGACCTTCAAAGACAAGCGATTCGGTTCCGCGACTGATGCCGCTGAACAGGGTCCGGATGGCTACCTCACCAGGGCCAGGCGGTTGCAACGGCGCCTCTCGCAGGGCGCCATGACCCGGTGCCAGGGTCCAGAAGGCAGTAGCGCTTGAATGTGACATGGCACGACTCATGGTGGAACGTCAGTGGCAGTGACCGGTCGTCACGACACATATCACGGCATCGGTGGCGAGAGATCCCTACCATCACGCTAGTGGCTGAGCTCTCATTCTTCTACAATAATCGTACAGTAATACTGAGACGCACAATGCAACACTGTCAATCCGGCACTGACACCGACAGGTCCTCGGCCCGCCCGATCCTCCGCGACCTGGGGGTCAATGGCCTGTGCCTGCTGACCGCGATGGGATGCCTGTGGTCGTGGGCCGACACGAGTCTGTGGGTCCCTTTGCTGGCGATGACCAGCTACCTGCTCATGGCTGGCCTCATCCTGGCCTTCCTGCCCCCGCATTGGCGCCATCTCGGCTGGGCCAATCGCGTCACACTGGCTCGGGGGTGTCTGATTGCTCTGTTGACAGGCGCCCTGGCGGACCCCGACCTGCTGGCTCGATATGCGATGCCGCTTGCCACCCTGGCCCTGCTGGCCCTGCTGTTGGACGGTGTCGATGGCTGGGTGGCACGCCGCACGTCCACGCAGAGCGATTTCGGGGCCTGTTTCGACATGGAACTGGATGCCTTCCTGATTCTGGTGCTCTGCCTGGCACTGCTGCTGCTCGACAAGGCAGGCCTCTGGGTGTTGGCGATCGGCGCCATGCGCTACGCTTTCGTGGTGGCCGGACTCACGCTGACCTGGCTGACCGCCGCACTGCCGCCGAGTCGTCGCCGCAAGGCCATCTGCGTCTGGCAGGTGGCCGCTTTGATGATCGCGCTGCTGCCCGTATCAGGCGTCACGGCCACGCATTGGCTGGCAGGAAGCGCACTGGTTGGCCTGACCGGCTCATTCATGATCGATATTCTCTGGCTGTATCAGCATGCCTCGGGGAATCGCCCGAGGGCCATCGAACCCGCAGCCTCTCATGACACGGAGACCCCCTCTCATGCGCTTGCCACGCCGCCGTTCGTTCCTTTCGCCCCTCACGACCGCCACAGGACTCGTCCTGACCCTGGGTGCCCTCTCGATGCCGACGGCCGTCGCTGAGCCACGCACCTACGAAATCGATCCTGACCATTTCTCCATCGGCTTCCTGACCGAGCACGTCGGCTATGCGGACACGCTCGGCATGTTTCTGGAAGGCCGGGGCGAATTCGTCTATGACGAGCAGACACGGGAGCTGCACTCGGGAACCGTCGAGGTCACGACCGACAGTGTCTTCACCAATCATGAAGAGCGCGATAATCACCTGCGAAGCAGCGACTTTCTCGACGCCGGTGACCACGCGATGATCGTCTTCAACGTGACCGATTTCGAGGCCCACAGCGACAGCGAAGGCACGCTGGAAGGCGATCTGACCCTGCTGGGCGAGACCCGCCCCGTGACCCTGGCAGTGACCCTCAACAAGGCCGACGTCTACCCCTTCGGTCATGGTCAGCACACGCTGGGGCTGTCGGCACGCACCACCATCGACCGCAGCGACTGGGGGATGACCTACGGGGTCGATAACGGCATGGTCGGCGACGAAGTGGCGCTGATCTTTGAACTGGAGGCCATCCGGCAATAACCCCGTATCGCGACAATGTATCGCAACAATGGCTGGACTGGCATGTCATGACCAGCCTGCTAGACTCCGCTATCGCTTGACGGGGTGCCGGTGAATCCGGCTGAGATGGCGCACGTTCGATGACGAACCCAGCGCCGGTCCCGTGGAACCTGATCCGGCTCGTACCGGCGTAGGAAATCAGGCGATGGGCCAACGGCGCGATCCGTGCGTCATCTTTGACCCATCCTCCTGTCCCGCACGCCCGACGCCCGGATCAACCTCAACCGCCGGAGTCGAGATGGGCTATTGTTTCAACGACCTCACCGCCGCCTGCCATGACGATTGGCGAGGCTATATCGAACACCCCTTCGTGCGCCGTCTTGGAGACGGCACGCTCGACGAGGGCGCCTTTCGCCACTATTTGCAACAGGACTACCTGTTCCTGATCCACTTCGCCCGCGCCTACGCGCTGGCGGCCTACAAGAGCCGCCACCTGGCCGACCTGCGCCACGCCCATGAAGGCCTGAAGGCGATCCTCGACGTGGAACTGGGCCTGCACGTGGACTACTGCCGGGACTGGGGCATTACCGAGGACGACCTCGCCGCCTTGCCCGAAGCCCGCGCCACGATGGCCTATACCCGCTACGTGCTCGACACGGGACACCGGGGCGACCTGCTCGATCTGCATGTGGCACTGGCCCCCTGTCTGGTGGGGTATGGCGAGATCGCCAACTGGCTCAATGCCCAGTCCTTCATCGTTCGCGGCAATACCAATCCCTATGATGCCTGGATCGGCATGTACGAGAGCGACGACTTCCAGGCCGCCATGCGCGACGAGCTCGCCTGGCTCGACACCCACCTTGCAGACATCACCCCCGCGCGGTTCGCCGAGCTCCGCGCGGTGTTCCGCGATGCCACCCGGCTCGAGATCGACTTCTGGCAGATGGGGCTGGACCGCACCGACTAGACATCGACCGACGCGTCAAAAATGCAGCGCGCCCCGCCGGTGTTCCGACAGGGCGCGTTTCTGTTTGATGCGGGTCATTGCAGGAACATCAGAAGCGGAAAGTCGCTCCGATGCTCGCGGCGTCGAACGTGTAGTTCGACTCGTCAAGATAGCGCATGTAGTCGGCGCCCACGGCGAGGCTGGGCGTCACGTCGTACTCGGCGCCGGCACCGTAGGAGAAGCCGCTCTCGTCACCCACGTCAAGGTCCACCTCGGTGAAACCTGCCAGTCCGTAGAGACGAAATTCGGGAGCGAGTGGCACGATGCCCTTGGCATAGGCGCCGGCCAGATAATCCAGCTCGACGTTGCCATCCGATCCCCCGGTGCCGAGATGGCCCTCCAGGGCGAAGTAGTCATTGAACGCCACGCCGCCGCGCAGACGCAGGCCGGTGCTGTCGAAATCGCGGCCGCTGTCTCGGTCGAGCTCCCAGAACAGCACGTCGCCGCCCAGATACGAACTCGGCTGATAGTTCATCGGGCTGCTCTGGGCATAAGCGGTGGCTCCGGCCAGCATCAGCGCAGCGGATACGGCAGACATCATTATGGTATTCATGGGGGTTACCTCCTGGTTAGGAAACAGTGTTTCCCTTTGCAAGGATCATTCTGGTGCAGCCTAGACGAAAGTGCAAGATGTTATCGCCAGCCCCCTCCGCTGGCACCCCTTAGGCGCGTTTCGAGAACCCCAGCACCAGGATCCCCGCCACCACGATGCCGCCGCCCACCAGCTGCATCGGCGATAGCGACTGATCCAGCACCAGATAGCCCAGCACCAGGGCCGCAACCGGCTCCATGTTCATGGCAGGCGCGTTGCGGGCCATGTCGAGCCGGGGTACGCAGATGAACAGTGTCGAAAAGGCCACCGCATAGAACAGCCCGAGGGCCGCGAGCCCCACCCAGCCGTGCAGCGAGAGCGGCAGCGACATGCCACCCGGGACCAGCCCCAATCCGCCAGCCAGCAACATGGTCACCATGACCGTGAGCATCGTCAGCAGGGTACGCAGGGTGCTTCCCACCGCGGCGAGGCGGTGTTCGGTGATCCACAGGGCACAGGAGAAGGCAAAGGCCGCCGCCAGGCCGAAGCCAACTCCCGCAAACCATCTCGGGCCCATGGAGGCTGGTTCGCCGAGCCACGCGGGCACGTCCAGCACCACGACCAGGCCAATCAGGATGACGCTCATGATCAGGGCGGCCCGTCCCGTAGGACGGGGGCCACCCAGCACCCAACTGAGCAGCGCCAGCTGGATCGGCAGGGTGTTCATCAGCAGCAACGCCACCACCACCGGAACGCGCGCCACCGCCGAGTAGAGGCAAAGGCTCTGCACGGCGACCAGCAGGCCCACCAGCAGTTGCCAGGGCCGCGTGCCCGCCGGCAGTGATACACGTTTGCGCTGTACCATCATCAGGCAGGCAAGAATCGCCAGAGCCACACCGGCGCGCACCAGGATCGCCAGCAGCAGGCCGGTACCCGCGTCGAAGGCGACCCGGGCGGCCACGTGGTTGGCGGCGAACAGCGTCGCCAGACCGCCCATCAGCAGCAGTGCCAGAGGCCTGGGAAAGGGAGGTGAAACCGCTGAGGCGTTTTCGGGCGTCGACATTCACGGCTTCCAGGCAAGATAGGGCAAATCGACCGCGTTTCAGCGCCACCGATCCTCATGGTGCGGCGTGGGCAGGTGACCCGCGGCGGTGGCGACATGTTAGACTAAAGTCAATATCAATCCACCCCAAGGGTATCGATGTACGGCCCAGCAGCAGGAGGGCGCATCGCCAAGAAACCCCGCGAGTTGCCGCAAGAGAGCCACCATGACGCCGCTTGATCAACGCTCCTCCCCCCGCAATCTGCTGCTGGTACCCACTGACAGCGGTGTGGGTCTGACCTCGGCCTGCCTCGGCCTGATCCGCGCGCTGGACACCCTCGGTCTGAAGGCCGGCTTTCTCAAGCCGTTCCGACAGGACGAACTCAACGGCAGCGGGCCGGATCGCTCCTGTGCCCTGGCGGCCAGCACCCTGGGTCTGTCGCCTCCGACACCACTGTCCCAGGCGCGGATGGAGCAACTGCTGCGCATGGATCGTGCCGACGAGCTGATGGAAGACGCCGTGGAACGCCATGCCCGCGTCACCGCCGCGGATACGGACGCGGCCCCCGAACTGGTGGTGATCGAAGGACTCGCGCCCAGCCAGCACAGCAACTATACGACACACCTCAACGCTCAGTTGGCCCATGCCCTCAATGCGCGCATCATCCTGGTCGCCGACGGTGACCTGAGCGCCCCCCAGGAACTGGCGGAGCGGCTGGACATGCATGCCCAGGCCTTCGATGGCGTGAACTCACCGCGCACGCTGGGCTGTATCCTGATGCGACTTCGCCCGCTGTCGGACGGCGAGAGCTCTGCGCCTCTGACAGCCCCCGCGTTCACCGCACAGCACGACGACGCCCTGATGGCTCGCCTGCGCCAGCACCTGCCAGCGCTGGGCGGCGAGCGCTTCCAGCTGATCGGCGCCGTGCCTTGGCATGCCACCCTGTCGGCACCGCGGGTACTGGACGTCGCCCGTGCCCTGGAGGCTCGTTTTCTGCATGAAGGAGAGGCCGCCAACCGCCGCGTGCTTGGCACCAGCCTGTGTGCGCGAAGTGCCTCCCATGCCCTGCACGTGTTCCGGCCGGGCCGTCTGCTGGTCACCCCCGGGGACCGTGACGACATCCTGCTCGCCGCGGCACTCGCGACGATGAACGGCGTGCCGCTGGCGGGCATCCTGCTGACGCACGGTGAGCTACCGGAAGACCCCATGATCGACTTCTGCCGGCCGGCGTTGCACAGCGGGCTACCGGTGATGGCGGTGGATTCCGACAGCTTCGCCACGGCTCAGCACCTCGATCGCATGACCAACGACATTCCCATCGACGATCCGGATCGCGCCGAACAGGTGACCCGGTTCGTCGCCGGTCATCTCGATCTGCAGTGGCTGAAGGAGAATCTCAGCCGTGGCTATCCCAGCCGGCTTTCTCCCGCCGCCTTCCGCCACCAGCTGGTCAAGCTGGCTCAGCAGGCGAGCCGGCGTATCGTGCTGCCCGAAGGCAGCGAGCCGCGAACCGTCGAAGCGGCCGTGCTCTGTCAAACGCGCGGCATTGCCCGCTGCGTGCTTTTGGCCAGGCGCGAGACGGTCGAAGAGGTGGCCCGCCAGCGCAACATCGAACTGCCCGAGGGTCTCGAGATCCTCGACCCGGCCGCCATTCGCGGGGACTATGTGGCACCGATGATCGAACGGCGACCCGGCAAGCTGAACGCGCTGACGGCGACGGACCAGCTTCAGGATAACGTCGTGCTCGGCACCATGATGCTGGCCGAGGGCGATGTGGATGGCCTGGTCTCGGGGG
>Ga0207414_1000421_pt1 | contig 19419 bp, 19 predicted proteins | sample PonA231FremontCA_2_FD_187269 | JGI IMG/M metagenome (GOLD analysis project Ga0207414, IMG submission 187269) | Marine sediment microbial community from Fremont, CA, USA - Pond A23 Sediment 1 (SPAdes) | ecosystem: Environmental > Aquatic > Marine > Unclassified | place: USA: Fremont, California...
GAGTGTCCAGAGTGTGGGCTGGACGACAACGCCGACAAGAATGGTGCGCTGAATATTGGCAAACGAGCCTTGGGCAAGTTCTCGAAACCGCTGTCCGAGGCGGGGACTGTACTGGCACAGCCCGAAACGCAGGTCATCGTCAAACGTGACGACGAACCTGCGAACCTCTCCGTATCCGTGGGTTCAACCCCTAGTGGGGGAATCCCACGGCTTTAACCGTGGGAGGATGTCAGAAGAGGCTCGACCGCCGAGTATCCGAGTCTCTCCGCCCTTTCGAGCACCGTCTACTGGAAGCCGACGTACGAGTCGCGTCTTCCGCTACGCATCTCGGCGTTTCCACCCTCGAACTCGTCGCGCATCTCCTCGTAGTACTCCATGATGTCGTCTGTTATGGTCGGACGTACCTTGTCGAGAGCCTCACGTACATGAGGCATCTTGACCGCCTCCGCGTCGTCGTCCTGCCGTAACGCGATAAGACCCGCTTCGCGCGCTATGGTTTCGAGGTCGCTTCCGACGTACCCCTCGGTGATCTCGGCAACCTCGTCGAGGTTTACGTTGTCGTCGAGGGGTACGTCACGCGTGTGTATATCGAGTATCTCGCGCCGTTCGTTCTCGTCGGGTGCCCCGAGAAGAACGAGTCTGTCGAAACGCCCGGAGCGCAGGAGCGCGGGATCTATCATGTCGGGGCGGTTGGTCGCGGCGACGACCATGACGTCTTCGAGCTCCTCCAGACCGTCGAGTTCGGTCAGTAGCTGGTTGACGACGCGTTCGGAGACGCGTGACTCCCCACCGCCCGAACGCGACGGTGCGAGGGAGTCGAGTTCGTCGAAGAAGATGACACACGGCGCTACCTGACGCGCCTTACGGAAGGTCTGGCGTATCGCCTTCTCCGACTCGCCCACCCATTTCGAAAGCAACTGCGGTCCGCGTACGGATATGAAGTTCGCGCCCGTCTCGTTCGCAACCGCCTTAGCCATAAGCGTCTTCCCTGTTCCGGGCGGTCCGTAAAGCAGGACGCCCTTGGGCGGCTCTATACCCATACGGTCGAACTTTTCGGGCGACGACAGGGGCCATTCTATGGCTTCGCTTACCTCCTGGCGTTCGTCGGTTAACCCTCCGACCTCGTTCCATGTCACCTGCGGAAGTTCGACGAGAACCTCACGCATCGCGCTCGGCTCCACCTCGCGGAGAGCCTTCTTGAAGTCGTCCTTGTTGACCACCATACGGTCTATCATCTCAGGCGGTATGTCCTCGTCGTCGAGGTCTATCTCAGGCAGGTACCGGCGTAACGCCTTCATCGCACCCTCCTTCGACAGCGACGCTATATCCGCGCCGACGAAGCCGTGTGTCTCGTTAGAGAGCTTCTCTACATCAACATCATCGGCGAGGGGCATACCGCGTGTATGTATGTTGAATATCTCCTGCCTGTCCTCAACGTCCGGCACACCTATCTCTATCTCACGGTCGAAACGTCCGGGACGGCGGAGCGCGGGATCGACCGAGTCGACACGGTTGGTCGCGGCTATGACGACGACCTGTCCGCGCTCCTCCAGACCGTCCATCATCGTGAGAAGCTGGGCGACGACACGGCGCTCGACCTCGCCCGTCACCTCCTCACGCTTCGGCGCGATAGAGTCGAGTTCGTCTATGAAGATGATAGACGGCGACTCCTCACGCGCCTCGTCGAATATATCACGTAGCTGTTGCTCGGACTCGCCGTAGTACTTCGAGATTATCTCAGGACCCGCGATAGAGAAGAACTCCGCACCCGTCTCGTTCGCAACCGCCTTAGCCATGAGCGTCTTACCCGTTCCGGGCGGTCCGTGGAGAAGCACGCCGCGCGGCGGCTCTATACCCAGACGCTGGAATATCTGCGGGTGCTTCATCGGTAGCTCGACCATCTCACGGACGCGCTGTATCTCCTCCTCCAGACCGCCGATGTCCTCGTACGTCACACCGCTCGTGTGTGATTCGACGCCCTGAGCGGGCTCCTCGCGTAGGACGACCTCCGTGTCTTCGGTAACCATCACGGTTCCGTCCGGCTCCGCCTCTGTGGCGATAAGAGGAATCGCCTGTCCGGGCGACCGCATGAACGGATGGTTGGTAGACGACATGACGGGGACGACGTCGCCCTCGCGCACGGGACGTTTTAGAACCTGTCTCTTTACCATACCCGACGCGTCGCTACCGAACTGGACGCTCGCCCCCTCCGGCGGCGCGAGAACCACACGGTCGGCGTCCGTCGTCTCAGCCTTCCTTATCGTAACGCGCTCTCCGATACCCACATCGGCGTTCTGGCGCGTAAAGCCGTCTATACGTATCGTATCGTTGTTCCAGTCCTTACGGTCGGCGCGCCAGACCTTCGCCGCGGTCGTATCCGCGCCTTCGATCTCGATAATATCGCCGGGGCTAAGCTTGAGATGTAGAAGCGTGTCGGGGTCGAGACGAGCAATACCGCGACCCGAGTCGTTGGGGTACGCCTTAGCGACCTCCAGTTCGACTTCGTTCATGTGACTGACTAACGTACGTGTTCCGGCGCAAAAGTCTTTGTGTATGACGGGTGGCTGACCCTGCGTTCTACTCCGACGGTTCGGCGGACGCCTCCTTCGCCCTGAGCCGGTTCAACGTATCCGCCTTGAGTGAGTCCATCACGATGAGCACGGGCGGGAGCGTCGTAAGAGCCGCTATGAGCGTGAGGAAGATGACGCCGACGGTCAGGTATCCGAAGTCACCGAGTATGGGGAAAGGCGAAAGCGTGAGAGCCGAAAAGCCGAAGACGGTCGTCATACCCGATACCGAGATAGCCTTACCCACACGTTGCCCTGCGGTTTCGACGGCGTCGAGCGGCGCGACGCCCTTCTCGCGCTCCTCGTAGTACCTCTCCATCACGATGATCGTGTACTCCGCCCCTATACCGACCGACAGAGCGCCGAGCGACGCGCCGAGCGGCGAGACGCTTATCTCGAAGATGTACATGTAGACGTTCTGCCATCCCACGACGAACAGCATCGGTATCAGAGGCGCTACCGACTTAACCGGATGCCTGTAGTACAGGAGGAGGAGGACGAAGACGAACAGGACACCTAGAGCCGTGATACCGTTACGTGACTCTATCTGTTCGACCGTCGAACCCGGCGCTATGACGTTCGTCCCCGTGAGTTCGGCGTCCACCCCGGGAGGCGGACGGCTCGTCTCGACCGCCTCGTCGACGTTCTCGGTCAGCGAGATCACCTTACCCGTCGACAGACCGCGTTCGCCCAGAACAGTCATACGTGTATAGCCGTCGCTGTAGAAACGTGCCGTCTGCGTCCGTGGTAGCTCTGCGAGAACCGCCTCGACACCCGCCGTCGTCGCGGGTATCTCTCCGCCGTTGTTCGCCTTCACGAGCGTAGCGGGCGACTCGACGCCCGTCACTGACCCCGCTTCGGTCACCACGTCCCGGAACTCCTCCATCCAGCTCAAGGTTTCGGGGTTACGTAGGTCGCCGCCCGTGACGAGCATGTCGTACCTGTTCGCCGAACCCCCGCCCGTCTCATCACGGAACTGCTGTAGGTCGAGGAGTGCGGGGAGGTCGTCGGGGACGAACTCCTCAGGATCCGCGAGAGTGTCGAGCGTCGTCGAGGCGTACATACCCCCGACCATTACGATCCCCGCAAGAAGTATGACGGGTGCGGGATGCTCCGCGAGCTTCCGTGAACCCGCACCGAGGGCGCGCCCCGCCGTACCGACCTCGCCGTCGTCGTCCTTCCGTATCTCGTCGCCGTCATCGTTGTCCTCCTCACCGTCCCCGCGGTACCTGACGTACAGCGTAAGCGCGGGGAGGAGGACGATTATAGCCGTCAGGAAGGTCAGGAAGACACCGAAGATAGACGTCTGGGCGAACCAGACGAACGCGGGCACGCCGATCGTCGAAAGCCACGTAGCGCCGAAGCCGAGCGCCGCGGCGAGCATGGCGATCAGAACCGGGGGTCCTATACCCCCGACAGCCGCAGGGAGCGCGTCACGCGGTGGCTTGTCTTCGAGTTCCTCCTCGTACCTCTGGTGGAACTGTACGGAGTAGTCGATACCGAGACCTATGAGTATAGGGAAGACCGCCGAGGTTAACGTCGAGTTGGGTACGCCCGTGAAACCCATCGCACCGAACGTGTAGATAACGCCCACGAAGACGGCGACGATAGGTAGGAGACGTAGACGGACGCCGCGGAACAGGAAGAACAGCGCCAGTATCATAAGACCGACGGCGAGACCGAGCAGGCTCGACGTGCTCTGTCCTATAAGCCGGTTCAACTGTGACGTGAAAGCGGGCTGTCCCGTCACGACGACATCGACGCCCGCGGGGAACGACGCCCAGTCCTTCGCATCAACCGCCGCCTCGTAGACATCGCGCTGTTCGCCCTGCGAAAGGTCGGCTTCGAGTACGACTGAGACGACGGTGGTACTCGAAGGGTCGATTACCTCACGTATACGCGCGCTCGAACCCGGAACGCGTGCGTACGCGGCGCGCACCTCGTCGGCGGGCGTCGCCACCGCCCGGACGTTCTCGACCTCCGAAATACGTCTGTCGAAACGGTCGACGGCGGTCAACGTAGCGGGATCCGTAACGTCGCCGTCGACGAGAACAGCGACCGTCTTTCTGTCGAACGACTCCTGATACGTGTTGAGCGTCGGATCCTCGGAGACGAAGGCTTCGTTGCCCGTCACGCTCGTTATGTTCGCCGCGCCGCCTACCGACACGAGTATAAGAACGAACGCGACCCCAAGCGTGGTTCCCGGATGCTCCGCAACCGTCCTTCCGACAGCCGTGAAAGCTTCTCTGAGACGTTCCATTCTAACGCCTTGTGTAGACGAAGACACCGCCCGCTACGACGATCACGAGGACGAAGGCGACGACGTAGATCGTCGGTATACCGCCCGATGACTCCGAAACGGGCAGACCGAAGCTTAAGCCGTCGGAGAGTTCGGTGTCGCCCGTCGTATCCTCGTACCTGACCTCAAGCGACGCCGCGTACTCCTTCGCCACCGCGTCGCCCGTCGCCGAGACGGTGTATACGGCGGTCTTTGTCTCGCCCGCGTCCATCTCGGCGAGGAATGCGCTGTTGTCCGACGACGAAAGCGGGTCGTTCAGGAAAACCTTGGCGTTGACATCGCTGACCGTGGCGTCGCCCGTGTTACGTACGTCGACACGTAGTTCGTCGCTACCGCCCGCCGTGACGGATGTCTCAACGTCGACCACCTCGAAGTCGTCGACCTGTTCGCCCACCGTCACGCGTTTCCTCACGGGCGTGTCGGTTCGCCGGAGGTCGCCGTTCTCGTTCTCGTACTCGACACCGAACGCCAGAGACCTGTTGCCCGGCTCGGCGTCCTCGCTCACGGCGAGCCTGAAGCCGACGCGTTCCGAACCGTTGGGCGTAAGATCGCCCACGGCGGACTCAGGACCCGTCGGTGTTATAGCACCCTGAGCGGAGACGGTCACGACGGCGTTGTACGCCACAGCCGCACCCTCGTTGACGACGTTCCCCGTCACGACCACGTCGTTCTCGCCGACACGTAGGCTCTCGGCTTCGAGGTTTTCGATACGGAAGCTACGTTCGTCACCCACGGGAACGTCCGTCGACAGGTTGTCGGAGACATCCCTGACGCCGTTCCGGTTGAAGAAGCCCACACGCGCTGTCACGGGGTACTCACCCGGTGTCGTTTCGGTATCGGCGTTTACCTTAGCCGATACGGTCGTCGTCTCACCCGGCTCTACCTCCGACGCGGATACCGAGGTAGACGGACGCGGGTTTGTCAGCGGTCCGAAGGCGATGTTACGTGAACCCGAGGTGAGACGTACGGTCGCGTCGTTCGCAGTCTCGTCCCCCACGTTACGTAGCGTGAGTTCGTAGATACCCGTGTCACCTGCGTACAGGCTCGACGCCCCAGCCGAAACGACCTCGAAACGCGGCTCACGTTCGACGACTATCTCGACCGTCTCCGTCACCGACCTCTCGAAGTCGCTGTAGCTCGCACCCGTGTATCCGGGCGGCGTCGCAGTCTTGAGGTACTCGACGACACGCGTCGAGTCGTACTCTATCTCGACGGGTATCTCGTACCTACCCGGCTCGACCGACCTGTCGGTCTCGATAACGAAGGAAGCCGACCGCGGCACGCCGTCGCGCACGGAGCCGAGCGTGATCGTTCCCGTCTTGAGGTCTATCGGCGTCCGCCCCTCGTTCACACTGACACGTACGTTCCTCGCCGTCTTGACGCGTTCCTCGTACTCGGCGGGACCGCCGCTCCTGATGTTACCTGAGTTAGACAGCACTATATCGAGCGTCGCGCGCTCGCTCGGACCGAACCTGTTGTCGGCGACCGAGACGTCTATCTCAGGCGAACCTACGACCTGTTCCTCCGCGGCGACAGCCGGTGTGGCGGCGAGCGCCGCTACGACGATCAGACCGACGACAGCCTTTCTATACACCCGAAAACCACACCCCTGCTACGACATCTCTTCGACGTTCTCCGAGAAATGTCTTTATTAATATACTCACAGTTTACAGGGTGGGCTACGCACAATAAACCCACCGAAAACCGCGCACACCGCCTCCGAAGCCGGCGGAAGGGTTTTATCCGCGTCTCACGCCGAAACCGTATGAAGCTGTGGAAACGTCGCGCCGTCACGACCGTCGTCGCAATCGTCGTTCTCATCTTCATATCCTCCTTCGTCTACCACTACACCATGATCGTCTTCGAGGGGCGCTCCCCAAGCTACTTCAACTCGTTACGCGCCGTCGTCGAGACGTACACGGGTACGGGTTACGGAGCCGACGCGCCGTGGGATACGCCCGTCGCAAACCTTCTCGTCACCGTCATGGATCTGTCGACCTTTCTCCTCCTGTTCATCGTACTGCCCTACGTCCTCAGCCCGGTTCTTGAGGAGGTGCTTTCGCCCGACGTTCGCCGCTCCGTCGACGACACAGACCACGTCGTCGTCTGTGACTACACGTCGAGAACGGAACAGCTCGTCACCGAGTTCGAACGTAGGAACGTCGACTACGTTGTTCTTCTCGACGACGAGGACAGGGCTGTCGAACTCAGGGAGGAGGGTATAGACGTCGCATACGGCGACCCCTCTTCCTCCGACGACCTTCGGAGCGTCAACGTCGACGAAGCAGGCTCTGTCGTCGTCGACACCGACGACTCCGAGTCGGCGAGCATCGTCCTGTCTATCACCGAGGTCGATCCCGATGTCCGTGTAATTGTGCTTGTCCGTGACCTGTCGCTCGAAAAGTATCTGGAGTACGCGGGTGCCGACACCGTCCTGACCCCCCGCCATCTCGTCGGACGCCGTATCGCCGAGAGGATACGGAACGAGGCGAGTCTGGCTTACAGCGACGTAACCGGTCTCGGAGACGGCTTCGCTATCGTCGAACTCAACGTCTTCTCCCAAAGCCCTCTCCACGGTAAACACCTCGGTGAGTGCGAGGGGTTCGGCGGAGGTAGCCTTACCGTCGCGGGCGTCTGGGACGAGGGGGGTTTCGTCCCCTCACCGTCGCCTGATACCGTCATAGACGACGACACGGTTCTTCTCGTCGCGGGACCACAGGACGAACTCTCGGGGTTCGAGAGACGGATGCACGCGGGTAACGGCTCCGAAACCCATGTGGTTGTAGCGGGGTACGGTGAGGTGGGTTCGACAGTAACCGAACGTCTCGAAGCCAGCGACGCGCGGTGTACTGTCGTGGATATAGAAGGCTACGACGATGTCAATGTCGTCGGCGACGCCACCGAGGAGGACGTGCTACGTGAGGCGGGTATCGAGGACGCGACGGCTTTCGTCGTGGCTATTCAGGACGACGACGAGTCTATACTTACGGTACTCGTCGCGCGCGAAATCGTCTCCGACACGGATATAGTCGCACGCGTCAACGACTCCGACAGCGAGAGCAAGATACGTCAGGCGGGTGCCGACTACGTTCTTTCGTTACCTGAGATAAGCGGTAGAATACTCGCCGCCGAGGTACTCCGTGAGGAGATACTTTCGTACGACCGTCAGCTAAAGGTCGTACGTATCGAAGGCACCGTCTTCTCCGGGAAACGCACCGACGAACCCCCCGTTACCGACGACGGGTTCGCCGTCGTAGCCGTCGAACGCGACGACGAGGTACTTGTCGAACTATCCTCCGACTTCGTCTTCCGTGACGACGACAGGGTGCTCGTGGCGGGTAACGACGACGCAATCGACGCCGTCGTCCATGGCTGAGGTAGTCTTCCCCGACGTACCGTAACGTCTTACACCGGCGCGCGCGTTCAGCCGTCTATGAACGTAGTAGGCGTCGTAGGTATGCCGGCAAGCGGTAAGAGCGAGGCGGCGCGTCTCGCGCGCGACGAGGACGTACCCGTCGTCACCATGGGCGACGTAATCCGCGACGAGGTCGAGCGCCGAGGACTCGAACCGACCGACGAGAACATGGGCAAGGTCGCAACGGCGTTACGCGACGAGGAAGGCGACGACGCCGTCGCGCGCCGGTGCGTCGAGGAGATACGCGCGCACGACGGTTCCACCGTCCTCGTCGACGGTCTACGTAGCGACGAAGAAGCCGACTACTTCCGCGACGAGTTCGGGGAGGGCTTCACACTCGTCGCCGTAGAAGCCCCGTTCGAAACACGTCTCGAACGCGTCCGCGACCGCGACAGGGACGACGACATGGCGACCGCCGACGAACTCCGCGACCGCGACGAGCGCGAACTCGGCTACGGCATGGGGGAGGCTATCGAGAACGCCGACGTACGTATACGGAACGACGGGTCGCTCGGTGAGTTCCGCGACGGGTTCCGCGGCGTCCTGACGGAAGAAAGTCAGTAGCTTTATACTCACAAACTGTTTTTGGAGGAACGACAGAAAGGTGCATCAGAGATGGCAAGGTGTCAGAGATGCGGTTCGTACGTAAGTGAAAGCTACGCAAAGGTATTCGGAAACAACAACGACGACGTTCACGCGTGTCCCTCGTGTGAACGTAGCAGAGGTATGGACACGGAAGCGAGCGGCGGTCTGTAACGCGTTCTCCTCCGGAAAACGTAAGACGCGCCCACACGCATGTCGGTTAGATGCTGAACCTGTGTAAGGAGATAGCCGACGCCGTCCATGAGGTAGTCGAACCCGCTCTCGGCGACCCCGGCGGCGGTGAAGTCGTCGGAATGGGTGCGGACGGAACACCCACGAAACGGATAGACGAGGTTGCGGAGGAGCGCGCGCTTGAGGTCGTGGACGGGTACGACGACCTGCGTGTCGTGACCGAGGAGGCTGGCGAACGCGTCTACGGCGACCCGACGCATACGGTCGTTCTCGACCCCGTCGACGGTACGTACAACGCGACACACGGTATACCTCTTCACTCCGTCTCCGTGGGTATAGCCGACGGCGACTCGGTCGACGACATGCAGTACGCGTACGTACGTGAGCTAAACACCGGCAGGTCGTACACGGCGGAGCGCGGCGAAGGCGCTTACTTCGAGGGTGAACCCCTCTCGGTATCGGGCGAGTCGACGCCCGCGAAGATGACCGTCGGCGGCGTCTACAACATCGAAGGCTTCGACCCGACCGAGTTCGACCGTCTCCGTCTTCTCGGCTGTTCGAGCCTCGAACTCTGTTACGTCGCCGCGGGGAGGCTCGACGCCTTCGTCGACATGCGCGCCTACCTACGTGTCGTCGACTTCGCCGCCGCGAAGCTCGTAATAGAGGAGGCGGGCGGTGTTGTCACCGACGGCTACGGCGACAAACTCCATCAGGTCGTAACGCCCGAACAGCGTTCGAGCGTCGTCGCCGCCAGCCCTGAGGGTCACGAAAGCACGCTTGAGGTACTGGGGGTGTCGTCTTGAGGGTCGGTATCGTCTCTTACTACGTCCGGGGTACCGCATACGAGCCTAAGAGCGACGCACACGCGCGACGCCTCGACGAGTCGCGCGCCGTCGTCGAACGTCTCATAGACTTCCTCGACGACCGTGGCGTGGATGTCGTCGTAAACCTCGAAACCGCGGAGGTTCTCGGCGTAGACGGGGTTCCTGTCACAGAGATGGAGGACACCGCGGACGTCGTTCTCGCCGTCGGTGGCGACGGAACCGTCCTGCGCACCTTCACGCATATGGATGACCCCGTTCCCGTCCTGTGCATAAACACGGGTCGTGTCGGCTTTCTCGCAGGTGCAACGCCACAGAACGCCCTCGACAAGGTCGCCGAGGTGCTCGACGGCTACGACGTCGAACACCGCGCGCGTATCTCCGTCGAGGTCAACGGCGAACCCCTCCCGCCCGCGTTAAACGAGACGGTCGTCGTGACCTCACGTCCCGCCAAGATAATGGGGTTCGACGTCTACCACGACGACGAACTCGTCGAAAGCGTACGCGCCGACGGTCTGGTCGTCGCCACGCCGACGGGTTCGACGGCGTACTCTATGAGCGCGGGCGGACCTCTCGTAGACCCGAACGTCGAGTCACGTCTCGTCGTCCCCCTCGCACCTTTCCGTATGAGCGTCGCGCCCTGGGTACTCGGCTCCGACGCCGAGACGAGGCTCGTACCCACGCTCGTCGAAAAGTCTGCGACTGTGGTCGTCGACGGCGACGAACACGCCGAGGTCGGACGCGGCGACGAGATTAGCTTTAGGCGCGCCGAGAACGACGCGCTGTTCGTCGACACGGGCGACACGTTCTTCGAGAAGATACGTAACAAGCTCTCGTGACCGAACCGACGTGACGTTTTTGTCGCACGCTGACGAAGGACGACCATGGTCGGAAGCTACATAGACCACACGATGATACGTGTTGAGGATCGAGAGGAGTCGATCGACTGGTACCGCGAGAAGCTCGACTGGGTCGTCCACCGCGAGGTCAGTATGGAAACATTCGACCTCATCTTCATAGGTCCGGAGGATTCGGACGACGACGACCATCTCATAGAACTCACGTACAACCACCCCGACGACGAGACGGGCGAGAAACAGACGTACGACTTCGGCGACGCATGGGGTCATTTCGCCATCGCTGTCGACGATGTCTACGATACGTACGACGAACTCATGGAACGCGGCGTCGAAGACTACCGCGACCCCGACTCGTGCGGCGGTTCGTACGCGTTCGTCAAGGATCCCGACGGGCACGAGATCGAACTCGTCGAGCGCGACCTGTAGAGTCGTCGTAACTACTTAATGCATGGCTTTAGAAACAACGGATATGGTACAGCTCTTCGCCTTCCCGTTTGAGGGGTTCGACACCGACTCGCTCCTGATGGTCGGCTCTCTGCTTCTCGTCTCGGTTCTGCTCGTCCAGATCGCCCTTATTTACAGGAGACGTTCCTCGTCGGATCCGCCCCAACCCAACCCCGCCGAGGCAGGCGACGGCGAAGGTATGGTAGTCTGCCCCGAATGCTCACAGCCCACCGAAGCCGAGTACCGTTACTGCCGTTACTGCGCGAGCGACACGGGCAGGAGCTACATCGGCTCACGCGGCGACGATAGCTCGAACGGGAGCGGTATGCTCTGAGAAGCGGGGTTCGACGGTCGTCGTAGCCCTTGGTTTTTTGAGGAGGCGTTCATATATGGATACGGGTGGAAACCATGGGAATGGGTGCATATGACGAGAGCGAGCAGAACAGACGCGAAGAGACGAAGCAGGTAGACGACGAAGAGGCGGAGCAGATAACCACCGACCAGTACGACGGCGACGTTTCCTACGACACACCGGAGACGGCTGACGTTTTGATGGAGAACTTCAGACGCGGAGATGACGGAGCCTGACGGAAGGAGTCGAGGACTCCGACGCGGTTTCCAACATGCTTAACGTCGTCCGTGTCCGTTTTTCGACGTGTCAGCCATAGAGACGGAAGACCTGCGTAAACGGTACGGTGACCTGCAGGCGCTCAAGGGCGTGTCGCTCGAAGTCGACGAAGGCGAGTTCTTCGGTCTTCTCGGTCCCAACGGCGCGGGGAAGACGACGTTCATAAACATACTCGTCGGTCTGGTCAAGAAGAGCGGTGGCGAGGCGCGTGTCTTCGGGTACGACGTAGAGGACGACTACCGCGAGGCGCGCGACGCCATCGGTCTTGCGCCTCAAGAGTTCAACGTCGACCGTTTCTTTCCTATACGCGAGGTTCTCGTCCACAAGGCGGGGTACCATGGGGTACCAAAGGATGTCGCGGAGGAGCGCGCCGACGAAGCACTCCGGACGGTCGGAATCTACGACAAACGCGACACGCGTTTCCACTGGCTCTCCGGCGGTATGAAACGGCGTTTCATGCTCGCTCGCGCCATGGTCACCGACCCCGATCTTCTCATACTCGACGAACCGACAGCGGGCGTCGACGTACAGCTACGCCACGACCTCTGGGAGATAATCACGCGTATGAACGAGGAGGGGACGACGGTTCTACTGACGACCCACTACATAGAGGAGGCTGAGAGACTCTGCGACCGCGTCGGTATACTCGACGAGGGCGAGGTCGTCGAGGTTTCGTCGCCCGACGAACTCATGTCGCGCGGCACGGACACCGTACGCGTGACTCTCGCGGGCGAGATCGACGCCGTACCCTCTGCGCTCAACGGGAAGGTGAACGGAGGCGCGGACGCCGATGGGTACGAGGCGCGCGTTGAGGACGGCGAACTCGTCGTTGAGACGCGTAACGCGGGCGCGACGCTCGCAGAGGTCATGCGCGCTCTCGACGACGCGGGGCACGATGTCGTCGACGTAGAGATGTCGCGCACCTCTCTCGAAGAGATCTTCGTCGAGGTGACACGTGACCACGGCGACGTAACCCGCGCGCCGGAGGGTGACGCGTGAGCACGCGGTCGTACGGTCTTCCGACGGGCTTTGTGACCCTGATGCGGCGCGAGGTTCTGCGTTACATACGTCGTCCGCGGAACACGTTCATGCCGCCCCTCATAACGAACGTACTTTACTTCTCCGTCTTCGGCGTCATACTCGGAAACCGCGTCGGCGAGATACAGGGCGTCTCTTACATACTTTTCCTTCTACCCGGTCTCGTCGTACTCGGCGCTATCTCCAACTCGTTCGAGAACTCGTCGTTCTCCATCTTCCACGGACGTTGGAACGAGTATATACAGGCGACGACGACCTCGCCGCTTTCGTACACGCATATGGTTCTCGCGTACGTCCTTTCGAGCGCCCTACGCGGCGTCCTCATCGGTATCCTCATAACGGGCGTCGGCGCTATCTTTACCTCTGTAACCGTACGGAACCCGTTCTACCTCGTCGCCTTCATACTCGTCATCACAGTTCTGTTCTCCGCCCTCGGCGTCGTCGGCGGTCTATGGGCGCGCGACTTTGACTACCTGACGGTAATGAACCAGTTCCTCCTCCGCCCTCTCGTCTTCTTCGGCGGTATCTTCTACTCGCTCGAAGTCCTGCCGACGCTCTGGTTCTACGTCTCGCTCCTCAACCCGATGGTCTACATGGTAAACGGCGTCCGTTACGGCTTCCTCGGCGCGGACGCCGTCGACGTGGGACCCAACGCCGCGCTCGTGGTTCTGACGACCGCGGCGGTTGCCGTCGTAGCCCTCGATATCGTGCTGTTCCGCCGCGGGTACGGGCTTACGGAGTAGGATCTTTCCGGAAGACGACATGACGTACCCCCTGGTTTAACACAGCGATGTACTGTCTCCGAGGAGGATCCCGACCTTGTCCGGTAATGAGTAGTACCGAACCCAACCTCCGTGTTCTACTGACTCACGGTTCGGAGAGCGATCCAAACTCGTACACAACGGATTCGGTATCCCCGTTATCGTAAATTACCACGACCTCTCTTCCTTCGACGCTCGGATTGCTGTTCGGGGGTTCAAACCATGCGGTATCACCCGCACTGAGGCGTTGACTTGGGGGTGGAGTTCCGTAGTTATTCAGCTCCCTCCAAGAAAGACGGTCGGCTGGACCCGGAGAGCCGTCTTCGTGTTGGATCCGGGTACCTTTGAATGCGAGGAACAGTTCGTCGTTCCTAACATTACCAGCGGTAATCACATTAACCTGTACTTCATTAGGTGACTTGTCCCTAACGTCTACAACATCCACGACAGCTCGCTCCGCAGGCTCGTTCTGATCAGAAAGTTCTACCACTGTCGTACCGATAACCGCGGCTAGTATTACCGTGATAGCTACCATGAGAATAACCCCTATTACAGGGGAGACTGCCTTAGCTTTCTTCTGAGTACCTCCAACTCTGTGTGATTTCATGCGGTGTTATACTGAGTACATCTTGCTCGGAAATAAGTATATCCCTCAGTACCTTAGAAAGCCAACATATTGGGATGTCGCGGTCGATATCGTGCTGTTCCGCCGCGGTACGGGCTTACGGGGTAGGGTCGTCGACCGACGTTAGTTCGTTTCCCGTCCGTCGACTTCGCACCTCGAATCTCCACGGGAGTCCGTCGAGTGCTTCGCGCACAGCGTCCTCTATCTCCTCCCAGTCGTCACCGTCGGGTTCGCGGTCGTCGGCGAGTTCGACCTCTATGTCGACCGGTGCGTCGAAGTAGTCGGTGCGTTTGGGTTCTCCAAGCATAACACGAAGGTTTTTGCGCCGACCGCGTATAACTCCAACCGAATGACCGTCGAAGCCGTCAGCGGTGACTGTCTCGAATATCTCCGTGAGGGCAACCTCTCCGATGTCGACCTGACGTTCCTTGACCCGCCGTTCAACCAAGACAAGGAGTATCCGAGCCACGACGACGCGATGGATACGGACGCCTACTGGTCATGGATGCGTGATGTCTGCGATGCCGTCCACGACATCACCGCCGACGGCGGCGCTGTCTACCTCATGCAACGCGAAAAGAACGCCGAGGGTGTTCTGCGTGTTCTACGCGAAACCGGCTGGACTTTTCAGAACCTCATCGTCTGGCGCAAGACGACCTCCGCCGTTCCGTCGAAGTACCGTTTCGGCAAGAAGTACCAGATTATCGCGTTCGCCACCAAGGGCGACAAGCCCGCGACGTTCAACCGTCTGCGCCACGACCCGCCGACGCCTGAGCATTACGACCGCGAGCGCGAGAACGGCGTCTACCTCACTGATGTCTGGACGAACGTGCGCGAACTCACGTCGGGGTACTTCGCGGGCGACGAACCGTTACGCGACGGCGACGGTGAACGTGTACACAAGCAACAGACGCCGCTCGAACTTGTCACCCGCGTCGTTCTCTCCTCAACGATGCCCGGTGATAACGTACTCGACCCGTTCGCGGGCACGGGAACAACAGGCGTCGTCTGCGACCAGCTCGACCGCGACGCCGTTCTCGTAGAGAAGGACGACGGCTACCACGACGTCATAGAGGAGCGTCTCGCGGAACGCCGCCCTGCCGACGACATCACTGAACTGTACGACGACTATACATGTACGGAAAATCTCGACGAAATATGGGGCGGTCGGGGCGTGGAAGACGCAGGCGGACAGGAGGACATAACCTCGTTCGCTAAGGACGGCTGACGGCGACGTAGAACCCGTCTTGCCTGTCCGGCTTCCCGTGGGTAATCCTCTTCGTTTCTACATCCGCGTCTATCTCCGAACCCAGCTCCTTCGATGACTCGTACCCATCCGCCGGAAAGATTAGCGACAGGGCGTTGGACGGAACCTCGGGATGCTCGTTCGGATTGAGGTCGTTGTCGACCTCGTACATGATGCGGTAACGTATCTTGACGCCCGTCGATGTCTTGCGCGTTCTGCTGAAGTGGTTACGGACGTACTCTTCACCGTCTATGATGTCGAGTAGGTCGTCGTACCTGTCCTCGTCGACATCCGGACGTATCTCCTTCAGTACGTCCCCGATTGTCTCAGCTATCGCCGACGACTCGGAGTCACCGAAGTAGCTTCCATGGACGAACGAGACAGTCGGGTCGTCGTTCCGGTTTGTACGCACGAGGTAGTATACGTCGCGTTTCTCCGTGAAATCCGGGTTGTCCTCCGCCTCCAGTAGGTACTCTCGCATACTACGTTTAGTCTGACCGCTCGTCTTTTCGAGGTCAACGACGCTCTTCTCCCCGCTTGGGTACGTTGAGTTGAACGACGTTACGGTCGAACTCTTGCTATCCTTGACCTCTATCATAGCGCCGTCGCGGAGTATCATATCGGGAAAGGAGCGTTTACTCCTGTACGCGACGAGTTCGTCGTTGAAGTCGTAGTCCTCTATATTTTCGTCGAAACCTACGAATGCATTGGCTTCGTCTGTGAGTTCCGCGAACAGTTCGTGTATCGGCTTCTCCATACCACGTTTCGGTGCGACGAGCTAATGTAGCCTGGCCTGTCGCATAGGTTCGTATGACAAACCCCTTTACCTGCCGTCGCCTCGCGTCCGTATGCGCCTGTCGACGAGCCGTACCGAGACGCGTGACCTCGGACTCGCTTGGCTCGCACTCACGCTCGGCTTTACACTCCTCCTTACCGACCTCGGTAGCATCGCGCGCGGCTTCAACGCCGACGCCTTCGTCGGTACATTCGTCGCGGCTTTCGGTACCGCGGGCGCGGGTTTTCTTCTCCACGAACTCGCGCACAAGCTCGTCGCTCAGAGGTACGGCTACCCCGCTGAGTTCCGCGCCGACTATGAGATGCTCGCCGTCACGATCGCGTCGGGCGCTCTCGGCTTCCTGTTCGCCGCGCCGGGTGCGGTACACGTCCGCGGGCGTGTCGACGACCGCACCAACGGCGTCGTGGCTCTCGCTGGACCCGCGACCAACCTCGCGCTCTTCGCGCTCTTCGTACCCGTCTCCCTCGTCGCGGGCGACGGCTTCATCGGCTACGCGGCGTCGCTCGGCGTTTTCGTAAACGCGCTCCTCGCCGCGTTCAACCTCGCCCCGTACGGACCCCTTGACGGACGTAAGGTTCTCGCGTGGAACCGCCGTGTCTACGCCGTCGTTCTCGTCGTCGCCGTCGCCGTCGCGGCGTACTCGTTCCTCTCTCTCTGAACCGCCGACCGCAACCGACTTGTCTCTCGCACCCACACCCCGACCATGGACTACGCAGACGCAGGCGTCGATATAGACGAGAGCGACGACGCCGTCGCGGCGCTCGCCGCGAGTATCGCAGGCGGAGGCGGTGAGTACGCGGGTACGTTCGAGTACGGTGACGACACGCTCGCGCTCACGACAGACGGCGTCGGCACCAAGATACTCGTCGCAGAGGCGGTCGGTGACTACTCGACGGTAGGCATCGACTGTGTGGCGATGAACACGAACGACCTCGTGGCTATGAACATCGAACCTCTCGCCTTCGTCGACTACCTCGTCGTTGAGGAACCTGACGACGATATCTCCGCCGAGATAGGCGAGGGACTCGCCGAGGGCGCAGAGCGCGCGGGCGTTTCGGTCGTCGGTGGTGAGACAGCCGTCATGCCTGAGGTCGTCGACGGCGTCGACCTCGCGGGTTCGTGTGTCGGCGCGGCGGACGACGGTATAACCGACGGCTCACGCACCGAACCGGGCGACGCAGTCGTCGGTATACCGTCGAACGGCGTCCACTCGAACGGTCTGACGCTCGCACGTAAGGCGCTCACGGGCGGCGACAAGGATGCGTACGCAGAAACCGTCCCGTACGCCGACGCGACGGTGGGCGACGAACTCCTCGAACCGACGCGTATCTACACATCGCCGCTCGAAGCGGCGCGCGAACACGACGTACGCGGTATGGCGCATATCACGGGCGGCGGCTTCACCAACCTCGAACGTCTCGCAGACGCGCGTTTCGTCGTCGACGACCCCCTGCCCGCACAGCCCGTGTTCGACCTGATCGCCGAACGCGGCGACGTAGACGAGGACGAGATGTACAGAACCTTCAACATGGGCACGGGGTTCGTCCTCGTAGTCCCCGATGACGAGGCGGAGGACGTCGCCGAGACGGTCGACGGACGTGTAATCGGACGTGTTGAGGAAGGCGAGGGCGTCGTCGTCGACGGTGTCGAACTCTGACCCCGATCGCCGGTGGATATATCTCCGTCCGGACAAAACACGGTCTATGTCACGAGAACTACCGCGGAGAACGACGGAGGCGGTTCTATGATGATAGACCCCTTCGACGGCGACGGCTACCTCCCGTCGAACGACAACGCATGGCTACGTATGGACGACCGTACAAACAGGATGATCGTCACGGGCGTCCTAATCTTCGACGACCGGGTTCCGTACGACGACCTCGTCGACCGTTTCGACGACAGGCTCACGAGGTTCGACAGGTTCAGACAGCGTCTCGTAGAGCCTTGGCACGGGATGCGCCCACGGTGGGAGGAGGATCCGCTCTTCGAGGTCGAGAACCATGTCACGCACGTCGCGCTCCCCGAACCTCAGGGGGAGGAGGAGTTTCAGGGGTTCGTCGGCGACGTTATGGACGACGATCTTGACCACGGTAGACCGCTCTGGCAGACGTGGCTCGTCGAGGGCGCTGGCGACGGCGACGGTAACGCGCTCGTCGTCCGTATCCACCACGCGCTCGCCGACGGCTTCGCACTCCTATACGTCCTGTTCGGTCTCGCCGACAACCCCGACGAGATAGAGCTACCCATCGGTGAGCTACCTCCGCTTCCCGGAGAGGAGGGAGCCAACGGAACCGACGACACCGACAGCCGTCTACCCGACGCCTCCTCTCCGCTCGAAAGACTGTCCCGCGGAGCCAAAGCCGCGGGTTCGGTTCTCTCCTCCTTCCCTCTCTCGCGCGAACCCGAAACACCGTTGCGCGGACGCCTCACCGCCTCCAAACGCGTCTCGTGGACACGAACCTTCGGTCTTGACGACGTAAAGTCAGCGGCGCACTCACACGACGGCACACTCAACGACCTCCTTATGGCTGTGACGGCGGGTGCCTTCCGGAGGTATACGGAGGAACGGGACACCGAGGTACCCCAAGACCTCGAACTCACGACGGCGATGCCCGTCAACCTCAAGCCTCTCGCAGACCGCGACGAACAGCTTGGTAACTACTTCGGTCTCGGCTTCATCGACCTTCCCGTCGGCGTCCGCGACATACGGCGACGCGTCCGTGCGGTACAGGATCGGACGGGGGTTCTCAAGCAGGGAACCGAAGCGCGTATGACCTACTCCGCCCTCGACACCGTCGGCGCGATGCCTGATTCCGTACAGGACGTTGCGTCGACGGCGTTTAGGGGGCGCGTAACCGCCGCCATCACCAACGTTCCGGGACCTCTCGAACCTCTTGAAATCGCCGGTACGGAGGTGGACGACATAATCTTCTGGGCACCGACGACGGAGGATATCGGTATAGGTCTGAGCATATTCAGCTACGGCGGGCGTGTACGTATAGGCGTCGCCGTCAATGAGAACGTCGTCCCCGAACCCGACGCGCTCGCAGACGCCTTCGAGGAGGAGATGGAGGAGGTGCTCGCGTCTACCGCGGCTAACCCGTGACGCGTTTCAGAACCTCGTCGCGCGACGTACCGACGCCGA
>Ga0207414_1000422_pt1 | contig 19324 bp, 18 predicted proteins | sample PonA231FremontCA_2_FD_187269 | JGI IMG/M metagenome (GOLD analysis project Ga0207414, IMG submission 187269) | Marine sediment microbial community from Fremont, CA, USA - Pond A23 Sediment 1 (SPAdes) | ecosystem: Environmental > Aquatic > Marine > Unclassified | place: USA: Fremont, California...
CCCGCCATAGGCTTCGGCGTTATGCTCGTCTTCGCCCAGAACCGCTGCAAAAGTCTGCGCCGCATCTTCTGCCGCGCCCTCTGCCAGCATGGTCTCCGCGGCGTCTATGGCATCTGCCAGCCCGTCACCGCCGCCGGCGGCCTCGCCGGCCAGATCGGCGCAGCGCTTGACGAACGCCTCGACTTCCGATCCCGCAACAGCGCCCTGAAACCCGTCTACCGGCTGGCCCTGCCAGAACGCATAGACCGTCGGAATCGACTGAACACGCAACTGCCCGGCGATCGACTGGTTCTGATCGACGTTCACCTTGGCCATCTTGACTGCACCGTTGGCCGCGGTCACGGCCGCCTCAAGCTGCGGGCCGAGCGTCTTGCACGGGCCACACCACGGCGCCCAGAAATCCACGATCACCGGCACCGTTTTGGACGCCTCGACAACCTCGGCCATGAAATCGGCCTCGGATACGTCCTTGATAAGATCGCCCGCCGCGGCGGGCTGGTTTTGCCCTAGTTCCAGCATGTCTTTTCACCCTTCAAATCAATCGTTCCCTATATGAGGGTCAACGCCGCGAATTCAAAGCCCCGATCACAGATCGAAGCTTGCGAATACCGGGGCATGGTCGCTGGGCTTTTCCCATCCCCGCGCAGCGCGCAGAATCCTGCTGCCATGAGCGGCATTGCTGATGTCCGGCGTTGCCCAGACATGATCCAGGCGCCGGCCCTTGTCGGCCGCGTCCCAATCCCGCGCCCGGTAGGACCACCACGAATAAAGCTGCCCGTCGGGGATATCCTGCCGGGTGACATCGACCCATTTTCCCGCGTCCTGCGCCGCGCCCAGATGCTCGACCTCTATCGGCGTGTGACTGACGATCTTCAGCAATTGCTTGTGGCTCCAGACATCATCCTCGCGCGGGGCGATATTCAAATCTCCCACCAGAATGGATTTCTCGACCCCCTCCCGATGGAACCAGTCACGCATATCCGTCAGGTAATCCAGTTTCTGGCCGAACTTCTCGTTGATCTCGCGGTCGGGTTTGTCACCGCCCGCAGGCACATAGAAATTATGGATCAGAACCCCGTTTTCCAGCCGCGCCGCCACGTGGCGCGCGTGTCCCAGTCCCGCGAAATCCAGCTCGCCGGCATCCTCCAGGGGCATCTTCGACAGGATCGCCACACCGTTGTAGCCCTTCTGCCCGCGCGCGACCATGTGGGCATAGCCCAACTCGCGAAACCATTCGGTTGGGATCTTGTCCACCGGTGATTTGCACTCCTGCAAGCACAGGACATCGGGCGCCTCGTGCTCAAGCAACCGACAGACCAGCCCCTCGCGCAGCCGGACCGAGTTGATGTTCCAGGTAGCAAGGGTAAAGGGCATCTGATCGCCTCCGCAGGGTTTGAATCACGCTGGACCTAGCATAGCCACGGCGGGAGCGGGAGAGGGTCGCGCCATTTGTTCAATCCGGCCACCAAGCGGCGCGCGCCACGCCGAAATCTTCTTTTGATTGAATCCCCGCAACCGCGACAAGCCCGCGCACCGAACCGTCACCTGCCCCGCGCTGGTGGCGGATCGCCCCGCGGATGACAAAAAAAGGCCCCGGCAATGCCGGGGCCAGTCCAACAGGGAGGTGCATGCGATAACCCGCACATGCAACGGGATTCCGTATTCCTGTCGTTGAAAAATATCACTTTGACCTGCGGCAAAAAAGAGTCCCGGCAAGAGTGTTTTTCTATGTTGCCAATTTGTAACCGCCGCCTTCGGTCACCAGAAGGCGTGCATTGGAGGGGTCCGGCTCGATCTTCTGACGCAACCTATAGATGTGCGTCTCCAGCGTATGAGTCGTCACCCCGGCGTTATATCCCCACACCTCGTGCAACAGAACCTCGCGCTGCACGACGCCTTCAGTGGTACGATGGAGGTACTTGAGTATGTTGGTTTCCTTCTCGGTCAGGCGGATCTTGCGCTCATCCTCGGTCACCAGAAGCTTCATGGAAGGCTTGAATGTGTAGGGCCCCAGCTGGAACACCGCGTCTTCGCTCTGCTCGTGCTGGCGCAACTGCGCGCGGATGCGCGCCAGCAGCACGGGGAACTTGAAGGGCTTGGACACATAGTCGTTCGCTCCCGCATCCAACCCGAGGATGGTATCTGCGTCACTGTCATGCCCCGTCAGCATCAGGACCGGGCTTTTCAGGCCCTGCTTGCGCAAAACGCGGCACAGTTCGCGCCCGTCCGTATCGGGCAGCCCCACGTCGAGGATCACCAGATCATACAGCCCTTCCTTGGCGCGGCTCATCGCCTCCGCACCGTTGGCCGCTTCGAAAACGTCAAAATCCTCGGTCATGACCAATTGCTCGCTCAGCGCCTCGCGCAGGTCGTCATCATCATCGACCAGAAGAATTTTCCTGAGCTGTCCCATCGGTTGACTCCTTTGATTTCTTAAACAAATCTGCGTCCTTGGACCGCTCCCGACAAGGCTGGTGTCACTCGTTTCACGCTGTCGTGTTCTCGCGTGGGTAAAATATTCCAAAATGAAACATGACGCGCTAGATGAGACACACCCAACACCCGGATCCTTCATGAGTTTTGCCCCGAACACCATCGAGACACTATCGCGCGCCCGCGCCGACCTGCGGATGGGCGTGCCCGTCGTGCTGACCGCGCATGGCGGCGGTGTCCTGATCCTGGCCGCTGAAACACTCACCGCCGAACGCTTGCAGGATTTGCGCGGGCTTGGCGGTGCCCCTGTGATGGCAATCACCGCCAGGCGGGCCGAAACGCTCAAGGCCCGCCCCTATGACGGTGATCTCGCGCGCGTTCGGCTGCCTGACGATGCCGGGCTGGCGTGGATCTCGGCGGTCGCCGATCCGGCCGGCGATCTGGCTTCGCCCATGAAGGGTCCGCTGACAAGCGAACGCAGCGGAGATGCCGCTCTGCATCGTCTTGCCCTGCGGCTGACAAAATCGGCGCAACTTCTGCCCGCCGCCGTGATCGCCGATCTTGACCGGCCGCACGCCTTCGCCCGGGATCAACACCTGACGGTTATCAACATGGATGCCGCGGGGCCGCTTCTGACGACGGCGGCACACCCCCACAACGTGGTCAGCGCGCGCTTGCCCGTCGATGCCGTGGCCGAGGGCGGGCGCCTGCATATCTATCGGCCTGATGATGGCGGCGAAGAACATTACGCGTTCGAAATCGGCAAGCCGCGCCGCGACACGCCTGTTCTGGCGCGCCTGCATTCGGCCTGTTTCACCGGCGACGTGATGGGCAGCCTGAAATGCGATTGCGGACCGCAGTTGCGCGGGGCGCTGGCGCAGATGGGCGCGGCCGGTGAAGGTGTGCTGCTCTACCTCAACCAGGAGGGGCGCGGCATCGGCCTTGCCAACAAGATGCGCGCCTATGCCCTTCAGGATCAGGGGTTCGACACGGTCGAGGCCAACCACCGCCTGGGCTTCGAAGATGACGAGCGCGACTTTCGCCTCGGTGCCGAGATCCTCAAGTCGATGGGCTTTTCATCGGTCCGGCTGCTTACCAACAACCCGCGCAAGATCGAAATGATGGAGAAATACGGCGTTAGCGTCACCGAACGCGTGCCGCTCAGGCTTGGCGAAACCGCGCAGAACCGCGCCTACCTCGCCACCAAGGTTGCCAAGTCGGGACACCTGCCATGACGCCCACTGATATGGTCCTCACCCCCACCGGGTTACGCTTCATGGGGCGGCGGTTTCCCTGCGCCATAGGGCGGGGCGGGCTGACCCGCGACAAGCGTGAAGGCGATGGCGCGACACCCGTGGGCGCCCACCGGATCGCCGGCATGCTCTACCGCCCGGATCGCATGGCGCGCCCCGCCTCGTGGGCGGTCCCGATCCGGCCGGGCGACCTTTGGTCCGATGATGCCGCGCACGAGGATTACAACCTGATGGTTCGCGCACCTTATCCGCACAGCCACGAATGTCTGCGCCGCGCCGACCCGCTATATGACCTGATCCTGCTGACCGACTGGAACTGGCCGCGCGCCAGGCGCGGGGCGGGCTCGGCGATCTTCCTGCATCAATGGCGGCGGCCGCGTTACCCGACAGAAGGCTGCGTTGCCTTCCGGCGCGACCACCTGCGCTGGATCGCTGCGCGCGTGACGTTCGGCACCCGGCTTATCGTGCCGGGCCACGCCTGACGACGGTCGCTTCAGTCGTATTCCCGCTCTCCGAATATCGCGGACCCGACGCGCACATGCGTCGCACCAAGGGCGATGGCACGTTCGAAATCACCGCTCATCCCCATCGAAAGCCCCGTCAGACCGTTGCGCTGCGCGATCTTGCCCATGAGCGCGAAATGCAGCGATGGCTCCTCCTCGACCGGCGGGATGCACATCAACCCCGCCACCGGCAGGTCCATGCCGCGACATTCGGCGATGAAATCGTCCGCATCGGCAGGCATGACGCCGGCTTTCTGCTCCTCCTCGCCGGTATTGACCTGGATGAACAGGTCAGGACAATGTCCCTCCTCCTGCGCCAGCCGCGCGATCGTCTTGGCCAGCTTGGGCCGATCCACCGAATGAATCGCCTGGAACAGATCGAAGGCCTGGCGCGCCTTGTTGGTCTGCAATGGCCCGATCAGGTGCAGGTCGATCCCGTCGAACCGTTCGCGAAAGCCGGGCCACTTGCCGGCAGCCTCCTGCACGCGGTTTTCCCCGAAGCACCTGTGCCCCTGCTCAAGCACGGCCTCGACGCGGGCATCGGGTTGCACCTTGGACACGGCGATCAACGTCACGCTGTCCGCTGCGCGGCCGGCCTCCTCGCAGGCTTTCGCGATGCGGTCCTGAATATCCGTCAACGGCATGCTGCAATTCCCCTTGATCCACCTTTCGCGCAACAAACACCTTTGGCCCGGGATTGAAAAGACCCCAACCCCATTGCCATTGATGACAGGCCCCCACCCGGTATAGTCGCGGTGCAGATCATTTCAGCAAAGGCGCACGCATGGCCCCGCACCCCAAGACCGTTTCGGACAAGATCATGACGCAACTGAACGCGGGGCAGTTCAAGGGCGCGTTCAAGTCCGCCAAGGTCGCAACGCGGCAATTTCCGAAAGAGGCCTATTTCCAAAACCTCGCCGGGCTCGCGCAGGCCCAGATGGGCGACGAGCGCGCCGCGATCCCGTTCTTTCGGCAGGCGCTCAAGCTGTCACCGGGCAACCGCGACGTGCAGAACAACCTGGTGCAGGCCCTGATAAGTTCCGGCCAGAACGCGCGCGCGCTGGCGCTGCTGGAAAAGCTGCTGCCGAAACGGCCCGACACCTCGCATGTGCTTTATCTCAGCGGCATGGCGCGTATGCGCGGCGGCGATCATGCCGGCGCCCTCACGGATCTCGACAATGCGGTGGCGCAGGATCCCGGCAACGCCGCCGCGCTGAACCTGCGCGGTGTTGTTCACCTGGAAATGAAACAAGAACACGAAGCGCTCGCTGATTACGAGGCCTCCCTCGTGATCGAGCCGAACGCCCCCGACACCCTGTCGAACCTCAGCCTTCTGCTCGGACAGCTTCACCGCGCCGACGAGGCGCTCGCCGCCGCCGAGAAAGCGCTGGAGATCAATCCAAATCATTTCACCGCGCTCGAGAACTACGCCATCCTGCTCAACCAGATGGGCAGGCGGCAAGAGGCGCTGGAGACGTATGAACGGATCCTGTCGCTCTACCCCCATCACGCCGAATCACTGTTCGAGCTGTCGCACCTGCACGCGCCCGAGGATCACGCCGCCACCATGGCGCGGGTGGAGGCCGCTATCGCCAAGATGCCCAAATCCTCGCCCGACATGGGCTTTCTTGCCTTCGCCAAAGCCAGCCTTTTTCAAGAGGCCGGCGATATCGGCGCTTCGGACAAATGGTATCGCAAGGGCAATGACGCATTCGCGCGCCAACGCCCCTTTGCAAACGACCTGGCCATCGCGGAACACGATGACATCCTTTCGCTGTTCGCCAAGGACACCCCCCTGCCCGAGGCCCCCGTGCAGGAACCCGTGCCGATCTTCATACTGGGTCTGCCGCGCTCCGGCACCACCCTGACCGAGCAGATGATATCGAGCCATCCCGACGTGTACGGCGCAGGCGAGCTGGCGGCGGCCGGGCGGCTTGGGCGCGCGCATCTGGATGCCGGCGGCCCGTTCGACGCGGAGGCGGCGGCGCGGTTCGCGGACGCCTATCGCGCCGCCCTGCCACCCATACCCGGCGGTATCCGCGCCTTCGTGGACAAGATGCCGTCGAACTATCGCTTGATCGGCATGTTGCTGGCGGCGTTCCCCAACTGCGTGATCCTGCACATGCGACGTGATCCACGCGATGTGGGCCTGTCGATGTGGCGCACGTATTTCTCCAGTCCGGCGATGTCGTTCACCTTCGATCAGAAGACGATCGCGCTACAGATCAACCTGTATCGGGACTACATGGATCACTGGCAGGCGCGGTTCGGGGCACGAATCACGGATGTCGATTACGCCGACCTGGTCACCGATGCCGAGGCCGGCAGCAAACGGTTGGCCAAGGCCTGTGGCCTGCCATGGGTGGCCGATATGGCGCTGCCCGAACGCAACCGCCGCACCGTGCGCACCGCCAGCGTCAACCAGGTGCGCCAGGGGGTGCATACCCGGTCGGTCGGCGGATGGCGGGCGCATCGCGATACCCTGTCGGAGCTGCTGAGCGGGATCGACCCCGCCCGCTGGCCTGACCTGCCGCCGGAATAGGGCCTCCGCTGCGATTGAGACGATGCAGCCCGCGCCGGAACCCCGCCTGACAAACCGACCGCGCAAAAGAAAAGGGCAGGTCCGAAGACCTGCCCCTCTTTGGGTCGTCTCGTTTCTGACGGATCAGAAGGAGAACTGAACACCCAGGTCGGCACGGGTGGTGCCGCCGGTATCGGCCAGACCACCACGCACGGATGCGCCGCCGCCGAGGTCGTGGACAACGCCAACACCCATGTTCTCGTCGCCAGTACCACCGGCCAGAGTTTCGTCATGGTTGACGAAGGCCGACACGGAGGTCGCTGCGCCAACGTCGAAGGAGGCTGCGAGGCCGTACTTCATCGAGTCGGCAGCGACCTGGTTGCCGTTGTCAGCAACCTGCAGGGTCACGTTCGCGGGGCCGAAGGCGCCCGATGCGGTCAGAACCCACTCGGTGTCGCCTGCGACGTTGCTGTCCTGAACACCCACTGCGGCGCTGTAGTCGCCGAAGCTGTATGCAACCCAACCTGCGGTGCGCTCGGTCGCGCCGTTCACGCCGTAGCCAGCCTGGCTCGGGGTGTGCGACAGGTGCGCGCTGAAGTCACCAGCGGAGTAGGAGACGTCGACACCCTGACGGCCGTTGGCGCCCGAGGTGTAGAAATCAACGTTGTAGCTGGTGATGACGTTGGTATAGCCCAGGCCGGTCAGGCCAACGGAGCCATCATACATGCCGGGCATGAATTCCATTGCGCCCTTGATGTGGCCCATGGAGATTTCCAGGCCGCCGGTGGACACCCAGAAGCGCGGGCTGTTGAAGCCAGCGTTGACTGCATAGTTGCTGGACGCTTCGTTGGCCTGGTAGCGAACCTGCGAGCCAAAGGTCAGGCCGCCATCGGATTCGGTGGTGGCGGTGACGATCAGGCGGAACCGGCTTTCGATGCGGGTTTCGTCGCCGACGCGGCCTTCAACGTGGTCCAGACCCCAGCGGGCGTAGCCGCCAAAGGTCACGTCTGCGGCTGCGACGCCAGCGGTGGCGACCAGGGCAGTCGTTGCGAAGAGAATCTTTTTCATGGTTTTTCCCTCGGTTTTCATTCAAGCGCCCCAAACCGGAGAATCCAGATTGGGTATGGCATTCGTTTCGCTCGTTTGAGGGTGGTTTGGCAAGCGCGCGCGCCTGGTCGCAAAGATTGCCGCGAAGAATGATGCAGGTTTGCCACAGTGCCCCGCAGGGCCCGGGCGTGACGGGCCGATTGTTGCGGATTGGGCGGAGACGTTCCAATTTCCTTGCCCCTGCGCGGGCGGTTGGTTAGGACAGGGCAAGACGAAAACTAGGGCGGTGCCATGATCTTCTCTCGCGCATACAGGTTCATCCTGATCGGTTCTATGGCCCTGACGCTGGCCGCCTGCGGCGGTCGTGGCGACGGGCAGTTGATTCCCGGCGACATCGAGGCGTCCAACGAAGAGGCGCTCAAGGCGAATCCGCGCATGGGCAACGACACCGGCTCCTCCTTGTGGGACCTGTTCCGCGACAAGAACCCGGATGTCACCGTGGCGGTCAATCGCTACCTGTGGAACGGCACGCTGGACGTGCTGAACTTCCTGCCGCTTGAATCGGTGGATCCGTTCACCGGCGTGATCGTGTTCGGCTACGGCACCCCGCCGGGCGGTGGCCGCGCCTATCGCGGGACCGTCTATATCAAGGATCCGGCGCTCGACGCGCGGTCGCTGGTGGTGGCGCTGCAAACCCGTGGCGGCCCCGTCGATGCCGCCACGCAGCGCGCGATCGAGGACGCGATCCTTGCGCGGGCACGACAGTTGCGGATCTCCGACCGCAAGTTCTGATGCCCGCTCAATCGCCCAAGGTGCCCGGCGTCATCTCCGCCAGCCGTCGCACCCATTGCATCTGCGCCGGCAGGCATACCGTTTTCAGATCATAATGCCCGCGCACATGCGCGCGCGCGGCACGGCCCAGCCTCTCGCGCGCCTCGGCGTCGTCCAGCAGCGCGCACACCGACGCGATCAACCCGTCCTGATCGAAGAACCCCGTCAGCAGCCCGGTTTCGCCATCGGCGATCACCTCGCGCACCGGGGCGGTATCGCTGGCCACGATGGCCCCGCCGATGCTCATCGCCTCCAGCAGTGACCAGCTCAGCACAAAGGGATAGGTCAGGTAGACATGCACGCGGCTGACCGCCAGCAGCGTGACGAATCGGTCATAGGGCAGCTTGCCGAGGAAATGCACGCGCGCCCAGTCGCCATCGGGTATCTGCGCGCGCACCTCGTCGATGAAAATCTGTTTCCACGTCTGCCCATGCGGCGGGCGCGCCCCATAGCTCACCCCGTCGCCCCCCACGATCAGAACCCGCGCGCCGCGACGTTCCCGCAACAGCCGCGGCAGCGCGCGCATGAACACGTGATAGCCCCGGTATGGTTCGAGGTTGCGATTGACGAAGGTGATGACCTCGTCATCGCGCGTCACGCGCCCTCCATCCGGCAGATCCAGCGCCGCCTTCGCGTCGGGCCGCAGCAGATCGGTGCGCACCCCGTCATGGACCACGCTGATGCGCTCCCGGAATTCCGGCGGAAAGGTATCCGCCTGGTATCGCGTCGGGCTGAGCCCCAGATCACCCAGCGGCAGGTGCAGCCGGTTGTTGAGATTCTTCATGCGGATGCGCGGCACCTCCTGCGGCCCACCCTCGCGCGTGAACTCGGGGTCAAAGCCGATATGGTCGCCGTCCGCGCGGTGGAACAACTCGTAATACAGGCCGATGCGCGCCTCGGGCCAGACATCGCGCAGGAACATCGATTCGCCCCAGCCGGGATGCGCGACGATGATATCGGGGACAAAACCACGCTCGCGCAGCGCCAGCGCGGCCTTGAAACAGGCCTCGCCGCGCGTGACCTTGGTATCCAGATCGATCAGCCACGGATGCACCTGCTGCCGGCCCCGATCCGGCAGGCCATAGGGCACGACCCGCACGCCGTTCCACGTGAGCGGCTTTTTCACCCGCAACGTCAACGCCACGCACTGATGCCCTTCCGCCGCCAGCGCCGGCGCCAGATGCTTGAACTGGCCGGGGAAATTCTGATGGATGAACAGTATATTCATGAGGCGCGGCCGCGTGTCGGTGTTGGGGTTGCCCCCTTATACGCCTATGAGCCCCGGTGCCTAGCGGCGCATTTTTGCGCCAAACCCCTAGACCATCGTGTCAAGCCCGCCTATCACCCGCTGTTAACACGTCGCCCGCGCGCCCCGGCGCGCATTTGAAAGGGGTTTGCAGCACATGTCGCGCTATTCAGCCGCCGAGATCGAAGCGAAATGGCAAAAGGCCTGGGACGAGGCCGGGATATTCCGCGCCACGCGCGAGCCCGGCAAGCCCAAGTATTACGTGCTCGAAATGTTCCCTTATCCGTCGGGACGCATCCACATGGGCCATGTGCGCAACTACACCATGGGCGACGTGGTGGCGCGCTACAAGCTGGCCACCGGGCACAACGTGCTGCACCCGATGGGCTGGGACGCTTTCGGCATGCCCGCCGAGAACGCCGCGATGGCCAGCGGCGGCCATCCCAAGGATTGGACTTATGGTAATATCGCGGTCATGCGCGACCAGATGAAGCCGCTTGGCCTCAGCATCGACTGGAGCCGCGAATTCGCCACCTGCGATCCCGAATACTACGGTCAGCAACAGGCGATGTTCCTGGATTTCATGGAAAAGGGGCTGGTCTACCGCAAGAACGCGATCGTCAACTGGGATCCCGTGGACATGACCGTTCTGGCCAATGAACAGGTCGAGGATGGCAAGGGCTGGCGCTCGGGCGCCGAGGTGGAGCGGCGCGAACTGACGCAGTGGTTCTTCCGCATCTCCGACTTTTCCCAGGATCTTCTGACCGCGCTGGACGGGCTGGACAACTGGCCCGCCAAGGTCAAGACGATGCAGGCCAACTGGATCGGGCGCTCGCGCGGTCTGCAATTCACCTTCGACCTGATCGGCGGCCCCGGGGACTTCGACGGGGTCGAGGTCTACACCACGCGGCCCGACACCCTGATGGGGGCAAGCTTCGTCGCGGTGTCCCCCGATCACCCGCTGGCAAGAGCGCTCGAGGCCGACAATCCCGAAATCGCCGCCTTCTGTGCCGATTGCCGTCGGGGTGGCACCACCGAAGAGGCCCTTGAAAAGGCCGAGAAGAAAGGCATCGATACCGGCCTGCGGGTGCGCCACCCGCTTGACCCGGACTGGGAACTGCCGGTCCATATCGCCAATTTCATCCTGATGGATTACGGCACCGGCGCGATCTTCGGCGTGCCCGCGCACGATCAGCGCGACTTCGATTTCGCCACCCGTTACGACCTGCCGATCATCCCCGTGTTCACACCCGCCACGGGCGACACCGGCCCCCTGACCGAGGCCTACGTGCCCCCGAAAACGGAAACTGTGCACTACGTGCGCAGCACCGCGGGCGACAAAATGCAAACCGGCGAGGCCGCCATAGATGCCGCCATCGACCACTGCGAGGGGCGCGGCATAGGCCGCGGCGTGACCCAATACCGCCTGCGCGACTGGGGCCTGTCGCGGCAGCGCTACTGGGGCTGCCCGATCCCGGTGGTGCACTGCACCGATTGCGGCGTGGTTCCCGAACGCAAGGAAAACCTGCCCGTCCGCCTGCCCGATGACGTCAGCTTCGATCAGCCTGGCAACCCGCTCGACCGCCATCCGACATGGGCCGATTGCCCCTGCCCGGCCTGCGGCAAACCGGCCCGGCGCGAAACCGACACCATGGATACCTTCGTCGACAGCTCCTGGTATTACGCGCGTTTCACCGCGCCGCGCGCCGACACCCCCACCGACATGGCCGAGGCGGAATACTGGATGAACGTGGACCAGTATATCGGCGGTATCGAACACGCGATCCTGCACCTGCTCTACTCGCGCTTCTTCGCCCGGGCCATGCACGAAACCGGTCACCTGCCCGCCAAGAGCCGCGAACCGTTCAACGCGCTGTTCACCCAGGGCATGGTCACGCACGAGATCTACCTCACCCGCGACGCGCGCGGCCGGCCCGTCTATCACCTGCCCGAAGGTGTCGAGGGCGGTAAGCTGACAGCGACGGGCGAGCAGGTCGAGGTGATCCCCTCTGCCAAGATGTCGAAATCGAAAAAGAACGTCGTCGATCCCGTCTCGATCATCGAGCAATACGGCGCCGATACCGCGCGCTGGTTCGTGCTGTCCGACAGCCCGCCGGAACGCGACGTGGAATGGACCGCCGCAGGCGCCGATGCCGCGTTCAAGCACCTGAGCCGCGTCTATCGCATCGCATCCCAGATCGCCGCCGCCCCCGGTGCCGAGGCCGCCGCGCCGGATGCCGACGAAGCCCTGCTGCGCGACATGCACAAGACCATCCACGACGTGACCGGCGGGGTCGAATCGTTCGGCTTCAACGCGGCTATCGCGCGGCTCTATGCCTTTACCAACACGCTGGCCAAATCGCAGGCCGGCGGCGCGGCAAAGACCCGCGCCGCGCGCGCGCTGGCGCAGCTGATGTCGCCCATGACCCCCCATTTCGCCGAGGAGCTGTGGGGGTTGCTTGGGGGCGAGGGCCTGATCGCCAATGCACCGTGGCCGGTCGCGGACGAAACCATGCTGGTGGACGAAACCATCACCATGCCCGTGCAGATCAACGGCAAGCGGCGCGGCGAAATCAAGGTGCCGCGCGACATGGACAAGGCAGAGGTTGAAAAGATCGCGCTTTCGCTGGATGCTGTCGAAAAGGCGCTGAACGGGGCCGCGCCGAAAAAACTGATCGTCGTCCCCGGGCGGATCGTGAATGTGGTGGTATGATCGCAGAACCCTGATTTTCGGCCTGTGCGCCCTGGCGCTGACAGGCTGTGGCTTTACCCCCGTCCACGGCACGCAGGGCGCGGGCGGGCGGCTGCAATCGGCGGTGCGGGTGCAGGCGCCCGATACCCGCCCGGAGCAGCTCCTCATCCAGCGCATCGAAGAGCGCCTGGGCCGCGGCTCACGCTACCGGCTATCCTATGATCTCGACATCAGGCGCCAGGAAATGGCGGTCGCCCCAACCAACATCTCGACCCGCTTCAACCTGGTCGGAAACGTCACCTACGCCCTGCACCCGGCCGGCGCGGACGCCCCGTTGATCGAAGGGCGCACAACCGGGTTCACGGGCTATTCCACCACCGATTCAACCGTGGCAACCAGCGCGGCCGAGCGTGACGCGCACGCGCGTCTGGCCACCATCCTGGCCGACCGCATGATCGCGCACCTTCTGGCCGCCGCCAGCGACCTGCCGGAATGAAGCTCAACACCCGCGACGCCAACAGGTTTTTCGCCAGGCCCGACCCGGCGCGGGCCGGCTTGCTGATCCATGGCGCGGACGCGATGCGCATCGCGCTCAAGCGGCAAGAGGTGATCGCCAACCTGATCGGCCCCGATGGCGAAGGCGAAATGCGCCTCAGCCGCCTGCCCGCCGGGGATCTGCGCCGCGATCCCGCGGCGCTTCTGGACGCGGTCAAGGCACAAAGCTTCTTCCCGGGCCCCCGCGCCGCCTTTGTCGAGGACGCCACCGACGGACTTGCCGACGTTATCGCTGCCGCACTCGCCGATTGGCGCGATGGCGATGCGCAGATCATCGTCACCGCCGGGCAACTGCCCGCGAAATCCAGGCTGCGCAAACTGTTCGAAGGCCATGCCAATGCCTGCGCCGCCGCGAGCTACGACGATCCGCCCACCCGGGACGAGATCGAAGCAGAGCTTGCCGCCGCCGGCCTGCGCGACATCACCACCGAGGCGATGACCGACCTGGCCGCGTTGTCGCGCACGCTGGACCCCGGCGATTTTCGTCAGACCATCACCAAGCTCGGTCTTTACAAGCTTGAAGACGACAGCGCGCTGAGCTCGCAGGACATCGCCGCCTGCGCCCCCGCCTCCGCCGAGGCCGAGCTTGACGATATCCTCAACATCGTGGCCGAGGGCCGCTCGGCCGAGATCGGGCCGGTGATGCGCCGCCTGCAAGCCCAGGGCACGCAACCCGTGGGTCTGTGCATCTCCGCGGCGCGCCACTTTCGCACGCTGTACACTGCCGCCTCGGACCCCAACGGCGCGGCCCAGGGCATCGCGCGGATGCGCCCGCCCATTTTCGGGCCCCGGCGCGACCGCATGCTGCGACAGGCCCGCAGATGGGGCGCGCCGCGGCTGGAACAGGCGCTGACGCTGCTGACCGATACCGACCTCAAGCTGCGGTCGGCCGCGCAGCACGCCCCCGCCATGGCGCTGGTCGAACGTGCGCTGATTCGCCTGTCGATGCTGGCCAAACGCTAACGCATGGGCCGCGGCGGTGACGGCGGCGCTCACACCACCTGGATCACATCCTTGTCCACGGCCAGCATGTAACCGCGCCGCGCGATGTTGCGCACCAGCAATTCGCTGACCAACTGGTTGCCCAGCGTATCGCGCAGCCGCTTGATCCGCGTTGCACCGGCCGACTCGTCGCATTCCGCCGCCACGCGGCCGGAAACGATCGCCTCGATCTCGGCCCCGGAAAGGATGTCATCATCCAGCCGCGCCTCGGCCAGCACCGATAGCGTCTCCATCGCCGCATCGGTCAGGCGGAACCCCATGTTGTTCAGGTAAACCGTGTTCTCGCCCCGGCTTATCATGAGCGATGACACCTGGATGCCCGATTGCTCTATCTGCGCCATGCGCCGGTTGAGCGCCACCAGCATCACCAGCAACACGAAGGTCGCCACCATCAGCGTGGTGGCGAATATCAGCAACACCAGGATCACCATCCGATACCCCGACAGCGTGTCGGAAAACGCCGTTCCCGACTGTGCAAGGATCTCCAGAAGCTTGATTTCGGCCTGCGCGGTCAGGTCGTCGTTCTCCACGAACAACCTTTCCACCCGCGCGTTGAACGCGTTGGCATCCGGCAGGTTGGTCAGAAGCCATACCGCCAGCAACGCCAGTATCAGGACGATCCCCGCGATTCCCACAGGCACCAGCCACGCGGATGTGCGCCGGACCTCAGAAGCGGAGGTAGAATTTGCCTGCACTGCCTTTCCTTTCGCTCAGACCCGACTCGTCAAAGACCGACAGCACGTTCAACAGGGTCCAGCCACCCTGCTCAAGCCGGGCAGCCATCTCTGCGCGCGCGGCGGCCCTGGAACAGGCACCTGACAACTGCATCACACCGTAATGCAACTGCAACGGAGAGTCGCGCTTGGCCTTGTAGTCAGCATAGCACTCCGCAGCCTGCGCCGGAAATGCCTGCACCAGAAGAAAGCCGGCAGCGATGGGGGCAAGGATCTTTTTCATGGCCCCACAATGCGCATTGGCCCGGTGATATACAATATCCATGGCGAATCCGGGAGGGTGTCATCGGATAACAAGACCGCGTTATTGCTTGTCTTTCGTGCGTTCGCCCAGTGTCGGACATGTCCTTCGGCGTGGACCGCTCATGCGTCGATCACCGAAATGTACAGGAAAGGAACCTGCCATGTCCCGCCCATTCATAGCCGTCGTCGTCGCGGCCTCCCTTGCCCTCTCCGGCCTGTCCGCAACAACCGCGCAGGCGGGCAATCGCGATGTCGCCCGGGCCATCGCCGGCATCGCCGCCGTCGCGATCATCGCCGGCGCGCTGAACGACCGCAACAAACGCCGCACCCATGGAAAGGTCACCCGCCGCTATGATCCCGCGCCGGTCGTCACGCCCCGCTCGCTGCCGCGCCGCGCGCAACGCCGCGCGCTTCCACGCCATTGCATGATCCGCGCCCAAAGCCGCCATGGTCAACCGCGTCGCGTGTTCGGCAAGCGCTGCCTGAACCGCAACTACACCTTCACCGACAGCCTGCCGCGCGCCTGCGCCGTGCGGATCAGCGGCCAGGGCCGTCATGGCAACCATCGCCACGGCACCCATAAGCGCGCCGGCTACTCTGCCGGCTGCCTGCGCCAGCATGGCTATCACCTGGCGCATCGCTGAGGCGTCGCCATGCAACGCCAACGGGCCGGGTATTCCCGGCCCTTTTTCGTTGCGCAAACAGCCGATCCGCGCTTTACCCGGCGCATGGACGGACCGAATTTCACCCTTGAGCGCACGGCGATACTGGCCGGCACCCCACGCATCGCCGGAGTGGACGAGGTTGGCCGCGGCCCGCTCGCCGGGCCTGTTGCCGCCGCGGTTGTGGTGCTCGATCCCGACAACATCCCCGATGGGCTGAACGACTCCAAGAAACTTACCGCAAAGCGGCGCGAGGCACTGTGCGCCGCGCTGCTGGACGTGGCCGAGGTCAGCATCGCCCACGCCACCGTCGAAGAAATCGACGCGCTCAACATCCTTCGTGCCAGCCACCTCGCGATGACGCGCGCCATCGCCGGCCTGCGCGCGCCGCCCGATCACCTGCTGATCGACGGTCACATGATCCCCGACGGATTGACCGTTCCCGCCCAATGCGTGATCCGCGGTGACGGTCTTTCGCTGTCGATCGCGGCTGCTTCGATCGTGGCGAAAACATGGCGCGACGCGCACATGCGGGATTTGGCGCAACAGTTTCCCGGCTACGGATGGGAGCGGAACGCGGGCTACCCGTCAAAAAGCCACAAAGAGGCGCTTCAAAATCTTGGTGTCACCCCACACCATAGGCGTTCGTTCAAACCGGTACACAATATATTGTATCAATATAAAAATGTAAGTCACTGATTCAAAAAAGAAATTGACCACGAATCAGCTTTGAATCATCTTTGTCGTCGAACATAGAGCGCATCAAAACGCGCCGGCTCCAGAGGCAGAGAATGACAGCAATGACAAAGACCACGGGCGTGGATGCGCTCCCCCTAAATACGATTCTGGATGGCGACTGCATCGAGGTGATGAACGGTCTGCCGGAAAACTCGGTTGACCTGATCTTCGCGGACCCGCCCTACAACCTGCAACTCAAGGGGGATCTGCACCGTCCCGACAATAGTCGTGTCGATGCCGTCGATGATGCCTGGGATCAATTCGCGTCCTTCGCGGCCTATGACCGCTTCACCGAGGCCTGGCTGACCGCCGCGCGCCGCCTGCTCAAGCCCGGCGGCGCGATCTGGGTGATCGGGTCGTATCACAACATCTTCCGCGTCGGCGCCGCGATGCAGAACGCCGGCTACTGGATTCTCAACGACGTGGTCTGGCGCAAGACCAACCCGATGCCCAATTTCCGCGGCAAGCGTTTTACCAACGCCCACGAGACCATGATCTGGGCCAGCAAATCGGAAGGCGCGAAATACACCTTCAATTACGAGGCGCTCAAGTCCCTCAATGACGGGATCCAGATGCGCAGCGACTGGGTGCTGCCGATCTGCTCGGGGCACGAGCGGCTCAAGGATGACGACGGCAACAAGGCCCATCCCACGCAAAAACCCGAAGGCCTGCTGCACCGGGTGCTGGTCGGCTCGACGAATGCCGGCGACGTGGTGCTCGACCCGTTCTTCGGCACCGGCACCACCGGCGCCGTGGCAAAGATGCTGGGCCGCGACTTCATCGGCATCGAACGCGAGGCCGGCTATCGCGCCGCCGCCGAGAAGCGCATCGACGCCGTGCGCCGCTATGACCGCGAGGCCCTACAGGTCAGCGCTTCCAAACGGTCCGAGCCGCGCATCCCCTTCGGCCAGCTCATCGAACGCGGCCTGCTGCGCCCCGGCGAGGTGCTGACCTCGATCAACGGCAAGGCCGCCGCAAAGGTCCGCGCCGACGGAACCCTTGTCGCCGACGGCGTCAACGGCTCGATCCATCAGGTCGGCGCCGCGCTGGAAGGCGCGCCAAGCTGCAATGGCTGGACCTACTGGTGCTTCCGGCGCGACGGCAAGACCGTGCCCATCGACCTGCTGCGCCAGCAGATCCGCGCCGAGAAAACCGCCTGAACGCCATACTGTTACCGCCGGTGCCCGTTGCCTGACATCGCGGGCACCCGACTGGCCCCGCCTGCCCGGCGGGGCCCTTTTCATGGGATTGCGCCATTCCCGTGCATGGACGGGCCGCCTGCCACTTACCCCGGCACGGGCGTCTGCGCCTTGTTGTAGGGGCGCCAGTTCGTGATCTCGGGGTAATACATCTCGCGCCAGCGACGCACGCGCGGGTTCATCACCCGCCGCCACAGCGGCGGGATCATCGCCAGCATGGTCATGATCGGATAGCCATAGGGCAACTGCGGCGCATCTGCCTCGGTATGGTTCTGCAACAGCGGGAACCGCCGGTTCGGTTTGTAATGGTGATCGGAATGGCGTTGCAGGTTGATCAGCAACCAGTTGCTGGCCCTGTGCGCCGCGTTCCACGAATGACGCGGCTGGACACGCTCGTACCTGCCCTCGCCCAGGTGCTTGCGCGTCAGCCCGTAATGCTCGACGTAGTTCGTCAGCTCCAGCTGCCAGATCGCGATGAACGCCTGCCACAAGAACAGCAGCAGCCCGATCCACCCGCCCAGCGCCAGCGCCAGCAGCAGCATCGCCGCCTGCAACGCCCAGTATCTCCAGAACGGGTTGGCCCGATCGGTCCACGGCCGCCCCCTGCGCGCCAGCATCGCGGCCTCGGCCCGAAACGCCGACACCGGCGACCCACGCAGGACGCGCGGGAAAAACCGGTGGAACCCTTCGTTATAGCGCGCCGTGACCGCGTCGCGCGGCGTGCCCACATGGGTGTGATGCACCAGCAGATGCTCGGACCGGAAATGCGAATACAGCACCATCGACAACAGGATATCGCCCAGCCAGCGTTCGAAGCGATCGCGCTGATGCATCAACTCGTGGCTGTAGTTGATCCCGACAGTGCCGGTAATCACCCCGACGCCAAAGAACAGGACGATGGTTTCCAACGTGCCCAGGTGATCCGCCCGCGGCACGTACCATATCAGCCCGAACAGAGTGAAAAATTGCAATGGCGCCCAGATCAGCGTGATCGCGCGATACCACGTCAACTGATCCTCCTCCGTGTCCGGGTCGGCGTTTTCCAGGTTCAGGCCCAGCACCGCGTCCAGCGCGGAAAAAAGGTACCATGTCATGACCGGTAGCAAGATCACCGTCCAGCCACCCCAGAGCGCGCCCACCCACGCCACCGGGATCAGGCCCAGCGACATCCAGAACGGCAATGCATTTTGCAATCGGGCGATTTGGGACGAAGAGATCATGGTCGTGCTCCGAGATGGGCCGGCTCAGGCATCATTCCGGCTCATCGAACCCGTCCCGCGCCAAATCAAATACCTTGCGCATCACGGTTGGCAAGTCCGAGGGCCGGAACGCCTGTGTCGGAATAAAGACACCCGTGCCCGGGTCCGCGTCAAGCGCAAGATCGGCGACATATATGCGCAGGCGCAGGTGGAAATGCGTGAAGGTGTGCCGTGCCTCGCCCGCCACCGCGCGCCACGGCGCGGCGAGGGGCGGCGCCTCGGGCGGCAGCTGCGCATCGGTCCACTCCGATCCCGGCCAGCCCAGCATCCCGCCAAGCAGCCCGCGCTCGGGCCGGCGTTCCAGCAGGTAGGCGCCATCGCGTCGGCGCGCCACATAGGCGTGCCCGTGGCGCACCGGCTTGGCCTTCTTCGGGGTCTTGACCGGCAGGTCCGCCGCGCTGCCCGC
>Ga0207414_1000423_pt1 | contig 19323 bp, 14 predicted proteins | sample PonA231FremontCA_2_FD_187269 | JGI IMG/M metagenome (GOLD analysis project Ga0207414, IMG submission 187269) | Marine sediment microbial community from Fremont, CA, USA - Pond A23 Sediment 1 (SPAdes) | ecosystem: Environmental > Aquatic > Marine > Unclassified | place: USA: Fremont, California...
CGGCCTGCGCTTCGCCATCCGCGAAGGCGGCCGCACCGTCGGCGCCGGCGTCGTCTCGAAAATCCTGAAGTAACCGGTGCCGCGGCCCCTTGGGCCGCGACCAGGCATGATCGCGGGGTCGCCCAGTCGGGCGGCCCCGTTTCGCATCCGGGCGGATATGTCCGGCGCGGTGCGCAAAAGTGAAAATCGGCCCTTGAAAACCCCCGCGCGGCGCAGTATCCGGGGCCCCGGACTTAGGGGTATAGCTCAGTTGGTAGAGCGACGGTCTCCAAAACCGTAGGTCGCGGGTTCGAACCCTGCTGCCCCTGCCAAGCCCTTCTCCGGTCGCGCGGGCCTTGATCTTGGCGCGTTGGAGGCGTATTTGAACCCCCTGGCAGATGGGAAGAAGTTTCAGGCATGGCACGTACTAATCCGCTTCAGTTCATTCAGCAGGTTCGCTCGGAAGTCGCCAAGGTCATCTGGCCCACGCGGCGCGAGGTGCTGCTGACCACGGTCATGGTGTTCATCATGGCGGCGCTGACGGCGCTGTTCTTTTCGCTGGTGGACCTGGCGATCAAGGGCGGTCTGCGCGGCATCCTGGGCCTGTTCGCCTGACCGGGTGCGCCGGCGGAGGACCGGTGCGCGGGGCGCTAAAGTTTGCTTTGGCCTTGAATTATGGAGTCATCCTTTGTAAAGGGCAGGTCTGACCCGGAAGTGGCGTGCGGCGATTCGTGTTGCACGCCGATTTTTTGTTTCGGATGACGCCGGCCAACTGGCTGAAGACATACGTAAATTGCGGCTCCGCAGCCGTTTCTGACAAGGACTGTGATAAAGATGGCGAAACGGTGGTATTCGGTGAGCGTTCTCTCGAACTTCGAGAAAAAGATCGCCGAGCAGATCAAGCAGGCCGCCATCGAGAACGGTCTCGAGGACGATATCGAAGAGGTCCTGGTGCCCACCGAAGAGGTGATCGAGGTGCGCCGCGGCAAGAAGGTGACCGCCGAGCGGCGCTTCATGCCGGGCTATGTGCTGGTGCGGATGGAGATGTCCGACCGCGGCTATCACCTTATCAACGGCATCAACCGCGTCACCGGTTTCCTGGGGCCGCAGGGACGGCCCTTGCCGATGCGCGACGCCGAGGTGAACACCATCCTCAACCGCGTGCAGGAGGGCGAGGAAAGCCCGCGCACGCTGGTGCATTTCGAAGTTGGCGAGAAGGTCAAGGTCAACGACGGCCCGTTCGAGGATTTCGACGGCATGATCGAGGCCGTGGACGAAGACAACCAGCGCCTGAAGGTGGCTGTTTCGATCTTCGGCCGGGAAACTCCGGTCGAACTGGAATTCACGCAGGTCACCAAGCAATAGTGATCGTGCGGGCGTGTCCCCCGGGGCGCGCCGTATCAGATGCCCGGAAGGCCGGGATGACATTGTGGGAGGCGAGCGCATCGCGATGCGCGAACCGGACCACACAACCGAAAGCCCGGCGAACGCGTTCGCGGGGTGTTGGAAAGAAGGAGAGGCCAGATGGCCAAGAAACTCGTCGGCAAGCTGAAGCTGCAAGTGCCTGCCGGGCAGGCGAACCCGTCGCCGCCCGTGGGGCCTGCGCTGGGTCAGCGCGGCATCAACATCATGGAATTCTGCAAGGCGTTCAACGCCAAGACAGCCGAAATGGAGCCGGGCGCGCCGTGCCCGACCGAGATTTCGTATTTCCAGGACAAGTCGTTCACCATGGAAATCAAGACGCCGCCGGCGTCTTACTACCTGAAAAAGGCAGCCAAGCTGAAATCCGGTTCGGCGACCACGGGCCGTTCGACCGCGGGATCGGTGACGACCAAGCAGGTCAAGGAGATCGCCGAGGCGAAGATGCGCGACCTGAATGCGACCGATATCGAGGGCGCGATGAAAATCATTCTGGGTTCTGCCCGGTCCATGGGCATCGAGGTGAAGTAAGATGGCAAAGCTTGGAAAACGCACCCGCGCCGTCCGTGAAGCCGTGGCAGGCAAGGAAAACCTCAGCGTCGAAGACGCCGTGGCCCTGATCAAGGCCAATGCCGTCGCCAAGTTCGACGAGACCGTGGAAATCGCCGTGAACCTCGGTGTTGACCCGCGTCACGCGGACCAGATGGTGCGCGGCGTTGTCGGTCTGCCCAACGGCACCGGCAAGGACATCCGCGTGGCCGTGTTCGCCCGCGGCCCCAAGGCCGAAGAGGCGCAGGCCGCAGGTGCCGACATCGTCGGCGCCGAAGACCTGATGGAAACGATCCAGAACGGCAAGATCGAGTTCGATCGCTGCATCGCCACGCCCGACATGATGCCGGTCGTCGGTCGCCTGGGCAAGATCCTGGGCCCGCGCAACCTGATGCCGAACCCCAAGGTGGGCACGGTGACGATGGATGTCGCGCAGGCCGTCAAGGACGCCAAGGGCGGCCAGGTGCAGTTCAAGGCCGAGAAAGCCGGCGTCGTGCACGCGGGTGTCGGCAAGGCATCGTTCGACGCCGAGAAGCTGGCCGAGAACATCCGCGCCTTCGTGACCGCCGTGGTCAAGGCCAAGCCGGCGGGCGCCAAGGGCGCCTACATGAAGCAGATCGCGCTGTCCTCGACCATGGGGCCGGGCGTGTCCATCAGCGTGGATAACGCCGCCGCTGAGTAAGAATTCCGCGCCGGTCCTTCGGGGCCGGTGCAGAATGGCGGGGCCGCGCATCGGCCCTGTCCTGTCCGAGACGGAGGGTTCGCCGCGTGGCGGTGAATAATTCCTTCCTGAGATGGGGAACGAGACATATTGACCGTTGGGTGTGAACCTTCGGGGAGATCTGGCCTCGGGACCCTGACATTGGACCCGAACCCCGCATTTCGGTGCGGGGCAAACTAGGAGCCGGAAAGGGAAGCCTTTCCAATTTTGGAGTGAAACTGTGGATAGAGCCCAGAAAGAGAAAGTGGTCGAGGAACTCGGCCAGATCTTCGAAAGCTCTGGCGTCGTGGTGGTATCACACTACGCGGGACTCACGGTTGCCGAGATGCAGGACCTGCGCGCACGCATGCGCGACGCGGGCGGGTCTGTACGTGTCGCCAAGAACAGGCTCGCCAAGATCGCCCTTGGAGGGAAGCCTTGCGAAAGCATCGCCGATCTTCTGTCGGGCATGACCGTTCTGACCTATTCCGAGGATCCCGTGGCAGCAGCCCGGGTGACCGAGGATTTCGCCAAGGAAAACAAGAAGCTTGAGATTCTTGGCGGCGCAATGGGTGAGAGCGCTCTGGACCGGGCCGGTGTCGAAGCCGTGTCGAAAATGCCCTCGCGCGACGAGCTTATCGCTCAGATCGCGGGCATGCTCGGCGCACCCGCTTCGAACATCGCCGGTGCGATCGGCGCGCCTGCCTCGAACATCGCCGGCATCCTGTCGACGATCGAGGACAAGGCCGAGGCCGCATAAGCAACCCTGGACCCGCGTGGGGAAAATCCCCGCGCACGTTGGAACACACCTAAGAGAACGGAAAAGAGTCAAATGGCTGATCTGAAAAAACTGGCTGAAGAGATCGTTGGTCTGACGCTTCTCGAAGCACAAGAACTGAAAACCATCCTCAAGGACGAGTATGACATCGAGCCCGCATCGGGCGGTGCCGTGATGATGGCGGGCCCCGCAGAGGGCGCCGGCGGCGCTGCTGAAGAAGAGCAGACCGAATTCGACGTGATCCTGAAATCGGCCGGCGCGTCGAAGATCAACGTCATCAAGGAAGTTCGTGCCCTCACCGGGCTGGGCCTGAAAGAAGCCAAGGAACTGGTCGAAGCCGGCGGCAAGGCCGTCAAGGAAGGCGTCGACAAGGCCGAAGCGGAAGAGATCAAGGGCAAGCTGGAAGCAGCAGGCGCCGAGGTCGAACTCAAGTGATCCATTGCCGGGCCTGACCCGGTAGGGATGACATGGCTGGGCGCGGAATGCCGCGCCCAGCCGAACCTGTCTCAGAAAGGGCTTTCGACAAAGCCCTTTCTAAGGCGCGGTTCACGGATCGGGAGGCTTCTGGTGGGACAGGGGCCGGGAATTGATTCGGACGTCCTGTTTCGGATGGGTGCGATGTCGGGGCCCGACGACATGCGCACGCGATGAGAAACGAAAGGTGACATCAACCATGGCTAACAGTTTCCTCGGCACGAAGCGTTTGCGCAGATACTACGGCAAGATCCGCGAAGTGCTGGACATGCCGAACCTGATCGAGGTTCAGAAATCGTCATACGAACTTTTCCTGGATTCCGGGGATGGCCCCGACCAGATCGATGGCGAGGGCATCAAGGGAGTGTTCCAGTCTGTTTTCCCGATCAAGGATTTCAACGAGACCAGCGTGCTGGAATTCGTGAAATACGAACTGGAAAAGCCGAAATACGATGTCGATGAGTGCATGCAGCGCGACATGACCTACAGCGCGCCGCTGAAGGTCACGCTGCGCCTGATCGTGTTTGATGTGGACGATGACACCGGCAACAAGTCGGTCAAGGACATCAAGGAGCAGGACGTGTTCATGGGGGACATGCCGCTCATGACGCCGACGGGCACCTTCGTGGTCAACGGCACCGAGCGCGTGATCGTCAGCCAGATGCACCGCAGCCCCGGCGTGTTCTTCGACCATGACAAGGGCAAGACGCACAGCTCGGGCAAGTTGCTGTTCGCCTGCCGGATCATCCCGTATCGCGGCTCGTGGCTGGATTTCGAATTCGACGCCAAGGACAACGTGTTCGCGCGGATCGACCGTCGCCGGAAACTGCCGGTGACGACACTGCTCTATGCCCTGGGCATGGACCAGGAAACGATCATGAACTCGTATTACGATACGGTCGATTACAAGCTGGAAAAGGGCAAGGGCTGGGTCACCAAGTTCTTCCCCGACCGGGTGCGGGGCACGCGCCCGACCTATGACCTGATCGACGCGGCCACCGGCGAGGTGATCTGCGAAGCGGGCAAGAAAATTACGCCGCGCGCGGTCAAGCAACTCAAGGACGAGGGCAAGGTCACCGACCTGCTGGTGCCGTTCGAGAACATCGTGGGCAAGTTCGTGGCCCGCGACATCATCAACGAGGAAACCGGCGCGATCCATGCCGAGGCGGGTGACGAGCTGACGCTGGAGCGCGGCAAGGACGGCGAGATCAGCGGCGGCACGTTGCAGGATCTGCTGGATGCCGGCGTGACGGATATTCCGGTGCTGGACATCGACGGCGTGAATGTCGGCCCCTACATGCGCAACACCATGGCGATGGACAAGAACATGAACCGCGAGACCGCGCTCATGGACATCTATCGCGTGATGCGTCCGGGCGAGCCGCCCACTGTCGAGGCGGCCAGCACGATGTTCGATTCCCTGTTCTTCGACTCGGAGCGCTATGACCTGTCGGCCGTTGGCCGCGTCAAGATGAACATGCGCCTTGCGCTTGATGCGCCGGATACGTTGCGGACCCTGCGTCGCGAAGATATCGTGGCCTGCATCAAGGCCCTGATGGAGCTGCGCGACGGCAAGGGCGACATCGACGACATCGACCACCTGGGCAACCGTCGGGTGCGGTCCGTGGGCGAGTTGATGGAGAACCAGTATCGCGTTGGCCTGCTGCGCATGGAGCGCGCGATCAAGGAGCGCATGTCCAGCGTCGAGATCGACACGGTGATGCCGCAGGATTTGATCAACGCCAAGCCGGCCGCGGCCGCGGTGCGCGAATTCTTCGGCTCCTCGCAGCTGTCGCAATTCATGGACCAGACCAACCCGCTGTCGGAAGTCACGCACAAGCGGCGTCTGTCGGCACTGGGGCCTGGCGGTCTGACGCGCGAACGCGCCGGCTTCGAGGTGCGCGACGTGCACCCCACCCACTACGGGCGGATGTGCCCGATCGAGACGCCGGAAGGGCAGAACATCGGTCTGATCAACTCGTTGGCCACCTTCGCGCGTGTCAACAAGTACGGGTTCATCGAAACTCCCTATCGCCGGGTGCAGGACGGAACGGTGAGCGACGAGGTGGTCTACATGTCCGCCACCGAAGAGGCCCGCCACACCGTGGCGCAGGCCAACGCCAAGCTGGACGACGAAGGCCGCTTCGTGGCCGAGATGGTAAACACCCGTCAGGCCGGCGAATACACGCTGGCGCCGATCGATCAGGTGGACCTGATCGACGTGTCGCCCAAGCAGCTGGTGTCGGTCGCCGCGTCGCTGATTCCGTTCCTTGAGAATGACGACGCGAACCGCGCCCTGATGGGGGCCAACATGATGCGTCAGGCGTTGCCGCTGGTGAGAACCGAGGCGCCGCTTGTCGGGACCGGGATCGAGGGCACGGTCGCCCGCGACTCGGGTGCCGCGATCATGGCACGCCGCGCCGGCGTCATCGACCAGGTCGATGCCCAGCGTATCGTGGTGCGCGCCACCGAGGACATGGAGCCGGGCGATCCGGGCGTGGACATCTACCGTCTGCGCAAGTTCCAGCGCTCGAACCAGAACTCGTGCATCAACCAGCGTCCGCTGGTGAAGGTGGGCGATACGGTGCTCAGGCACGAGGTCATCGCCGACGGTCCGGCAACGGACATGGGCGAACTGGCCGTGGGCCGCAACGTGATCACGGCGTTCATGCCCTGGAACGGGTACAACTACGAGGACTCGATCCTGCTGTCCGAGCGTATTGCCCGCGATGACGTGTTCACCTCGATCCACATCGAGGAATTCGAGGTCGCCGCCCGCGATACCAAGCTGGGGCCGGAAGAGATCACCCGCGACATTCCCAACGTGGGTGAAGAGGCGCTGCGCAACCTCGACGAGGCCGGCATCGTCTATATCGGCGCCGACGTGGAGCCGGGCGACATCCTGGTGGGCAAGATCACGCCCAAGGGCGAAAGCCCGATGACGCCCGAGGAAAAGCTGCTGCGCGCGATCTTTGGCGAGAAGGCCAGCGACGTGCGCGACACCTCGCTGCGGGTCAAGCCGGGCGATTTCGGCACCGTGGTCGAGGTGCGCGTGTTCAACCGCCACGGCGTGGAAAAGGACGAGCGCGCATTGCAGATCGAGCGCGAGGAAGTCGAGCGCCTGGCGCGCGACCGCGACGACGAGCTGGCGATCCTGGATCGTAACATCTATGCCCGTCTGAAGCCGCTGATCCTGGGCAAGACCGCCGTCAAGGGGCCCAGGGGCGTCAAGGCGAACTCGGAAATCAACGAGGAGCTGCTGGACTCGCTGACGCGTGGGCAGTGGTGGCAACTGGCGCTCAAGGACGAGGCCGACGCGCAGATCGTCGAGGCCCTGCACGAACAGTACGAGGCGCAGAAACGCGCGCTCGATGCACGGTTCGAGGACAAGGTCGAGAAGGTTCGCCGCGGCGATGACCTGCCGCCGGGGGTGATGAAGATGGTCAAGGTCTTCATCGCGGTGAAGCGCAAGATCCAGCCGGGCGACAAGATGGCCGGCCGGCACGGCAACAAGGGTGTTGTCAGCCGGGTGATCCCGATGGAGGACATGCCGTTCCTTGCGGACGGGACGCCGGTGGATGTCTGCCTGAATCCGCTGGGCGTGCCCAGCCGGATGAACGTGGGCCAGATCCTGGAGACGCACATGGGCTGGGCCAGCCGCTCGCTGGGCTTGCAGGTTGACGAGGCACTGTCGGAATACCGGCGCTCGGGTGACCTGACGCCGGTGCGCGAAACCATGCAGTCGGTCTATGGCGACGAGGTCTACGAAGAGGGTTTGCAGGATCTCGACGAGAACGCCCTTGTCGAGGCTGCCGGCACTGTCACGCAGGGTATCCCGATCGCCACGCCGGTGTTCGACGGTGCCAAGGAGGAGGATATCAACGATGCCCTCATCCGGGCCGGCTTTGACCAGACGGGGCAGTCGATCGTGTATGACGGCCGGACCGGCGAGGCGTTCTCGCGTCCCGTGACGGTGGGGGTCAAATACCTGCTCAAACTGCACCACCTTGTCGACGACAAGATCCACGCACGTTCGACCGGGCCATACAGCCTGGTCACCCAGCAACCGCTGGGCGGCAAGGCGCAGTTCGGTGGTCAGCGACTGGGTGAGATGGAGGTCTGGGCGCTGGAAGCCTATGGCGCCGCCTACACCCTGCAGGAGATGCTGACGGTCAAGTCCGACGACGTGGCCGGCCGGACGAAGGTGTACGAATCCATCGTCAAGGGCGAGGACAACTTCGAGGCGGGCGTGCCGGAATCCTTCAACGTGCTGGTGAAGGAAGTGCGCGGCCTTGGCCTGAATATGGAACTCCTGGACGCGGAGGATGACGAGTAACGACGCGGCGGGGCGCAACAAGGCGCCCCCCCGCGACGCCCTCCATCCCGGCCCTGAATTCAAGGAAAGTCGAATGAACCAGGAACTTGCAAACAACCCGTTCAACCCGGTTGCCCCGACCAAGGTCTTTGACGAGATCAAGGTTTCTCTTGCCTCGCCCGAGCGGATCCTTTCGTGGTCCTACGGCGAGATCAAGAAACCCGAGACCATCAACTACCGCACGTTCAAACCCGAGCGTGACGGCCTGTTCTGCGCGCGTATCTTCGGTCCGATCAAGGATTACGAATGCCTGTGCGGCAAATACAAGCGCATGAAGTATCGCGGCGTCGTCTGCGAGAAATGCGGCGTCGAGGTGACGTTGCAGAAGGTCCGCCGCGAGCGGATGGGTCATATCGAGCTGGCCGCGCCGGTGGCGCATATCTGGTTCCTCAAGTCGCTGCCCTCGCGCATCGGCCTGATGCTGGACATGACCCTGCGCGATCTGGAGCGGGTGCTGTATTTCGAGAACTACGTGGTGATCGAACCCGGCCTGACCGACCTGCAATACGGCCAGATGCTCAGCGAAGAAGAGTACATGGACGCGCAGGACCAGTATGGCACCGATGCCTTCACCGCCAATATCGGCGCCGAGGCGATCCGCGAGATGCTGGCCGCGATCGATCTTGAGGGCGAAGCGGAGCAGCTGCGCGCGGACCTCAAGGAAGCGACGGGCGAGTTGAAGCCCAAGAAGATCATCAAGCGGCTGAAGGTTGTCGAGAGCTTCCTGGAGTCGGGCAACCGTCCGGAATGGATGGTGATGACGGTGATCCCGGTCATTCCGCCCGAACTGCGCCCGCTGGTGCCGCTGGACGGTGGCCGGTTCGCGACGTCGGACCTGAACGACCTGTATCGCCGGGTTATCAACCGCAACAACCGCCTCAAGCGGCTGATCGAGCTGCGCGCGCCCGATATCATCGTGCGCAACGAAAAGCGGATGTTGCAGGAATCGGTCGATGCGCTGTTCGACAACGGCCGCCGTGGCCGGGTCATTACCGGGACCAACAAGCGCCCGCTGAAATCGCTGTCCGACATGCTCAAGGGCAAGCAGGGCCGGTTCCGCCAGAACCTGCTTGGCAAGCGGGTGGACTTCTCGGGCCGTTCGGTCATCGTGACCGGCCCCGAACTGAAGCTGCACCAGTGTGGCCTGCCCAAGAAGATGGCGCTGGAACTGTTCAAGCCGTTCATCTACTCGCGGCTGGAGGCCAAGGGCCTGAGCAGCACGGTCAAGCAGGCCAAGAAGCTGGTCGAAAAGGAACGCCCCGAGGTCTGGGACAGCCTTGACGAGGTGATCCGCGAACATCCCGTGATGCTGAACCGTGCGCCGACGCTGCACCGTCTGGGTTTCCAGGCGTTCGAGCCGGTCCTGATCGAGGGCAAGGCGATCCAGCTTCACCCGCTGGTCTGTGCCGCGTTCAACGCCGACTTCGACGGTGACCAGATGGCCGTTCACGTGCCGCTGAGCCTTGAGGCGCAGCTTGAGGCACGGGTGCTGATGATGTCCACCAACAACGTGCTGTCGCCGGCCAACGGCGCGCCGATCATCGTGCCGTCGCAGGACATGATCCTGGGCCTTTACTACACCACGATCGAACGCGAGGGCATGAAGGGCGAAGGCATGGCTTTCGGCTCGATAGAAGAGGTGCAATACGCGCTCGATACCGGGGCGGTGCACCCGCATGCCAAGGTCACGGCGCGGGTTCCGCAGATCGACGAGGAAGGCAACGAGATCTTCAAGCGCTACGAGACGACGCCGGGCCGCGTGCGCCTGGGGGCGTTGATGCCGAAGAACGCCAAGGCGCCTTTCGACCTGGTCAACCGCCTGCTGCGCAAGAAGGAAGTGCAGCAGATCATCGACACCGTCTATCGCTACTGCGGTCAGAAGGAATCGGTCATCTTCTGCGACCAGATCATGACCGCGGGTTTCCGCGAGGCGTGCAATGCCGGCATCAGCTTCGGCAAGGCCGACATGGTCATCCCCGATCAGAAATGGCCGATCGTCGAGCACACCCGCTCGCTGGTGCAGGATTTCGAACAGCAGTACATGGACGGCCTGATTACCCAGGGCGAAAAGTACAACAAGGTTGTCGATGCCTGGTCGAAGTGCAACGACGAGGTGACCGAGGCCATGATGGGCAACATCTCGTCCAAGCACGTCGATGATAATGGCGCCGAGGCCGAACCGAACAGTGTCTACATGATGGCGCATTCGGGCGCGCGGGGCTCTGTTACCCAGATGAAGCAGCTGGGCGGCATGCGTGGCCTGATGGCCAAGCCGAACGGCGACATCATCGAGACGCCGATCATCTCGAACTTCAAGGAAGGTCTGACCGTTCTTGAATACTTCAACTCGACCCACGGTGCCCGTAAAGGTCTGTCTGATACGGCGTTGAAGACGGCGAATTCGGGCTACCTGACGCGCCGCCTTGTGGACGTGTCCCAGGATTGCATCGTGCGCGAGCACGACTGCGGCACCGGCATGGCGATCACCGTCGAGGCGGCCGTCAACGACGGCGAAGTCGTCGCCTCTCTGGGCGAGCGGTGCCTCGGGCGGGTCGCGGCCGAGGACATCCTGGAGCCGGGCACGGACGCGGTGATCACGCCGACCGGCCAGATGGTGGACGAGCGCATGGCGGACCGGATCGACGATGTTTCGTTGCAGGTGGCGCGTCTGCGTTCGCCGCTGACCTGCGAGGCCGAAGATGGCGTTTGCGCGATGTGCTACGGGCGCGACCTGGCCCGCGGCACGATGGTCAACGAAGGCGAAGCGGTGGGGATCATCGCGGCGCAGTCGATCGGCGAGCCGGGCACGCAGCTGACGATGCGGACCTTCCACATCGGCGGTGTTGCGCAGGGCGGGCAGCAGTCCTTCCTCGAAGCCAGCCAGGAAGGCACCATCGAGTTCGAGAACGCCAGCACGCTGGTGAATTCCTCGGGCGAGATCCTGACCATGGGCCGCAACATGAAGCTGCGCATTCTCGACGAGAACGGGCAGGAGCGGGCCAGCCACAAGCTGGGCTACGGGACCAAGCTGTTCGTTCGTGAGGGCGACAAGGTGGTGCGCGGTGACAAGCTGTTCGAATGGGATCCCTATACCCTGCCGATCATCGCCGAGAAGACCGGCACGGCAAAATATGTCGACCTGGTTTCGGGCACGGCCGTCCGCGAGGAGACCGACGACGCCACCGGCATGACCCAGAAGATCGTGACCGACTGGCGTGCCGCGCCCAAGGGCAACGAGCTCAAGCCCGAGATCATTCTGGTTGGCGAGGATGGCGAACCGGTGCGCACAGATACGGGCAATCCGGTGAGCTACCCGATGTCGGTGGACGCGATTCTGTCGGTCGAGGACGGGCAGGCGGTTACGGCCGGTGACGTGGTTGCGCGTATTCCGCGTGAAAGCGCCAAGACCAAGGACATCACCGGTGGTCTGCCGCGTGTTGCCGAACTGTTCGAGGCGCGCCGGCCCAAGGACCATGCGATCATCGCCGAGTGCGATGGCTACGTGCGCTTTGGCAAGGACTACAAGAACAAGCGCCGTATCTCGATCCAGCCCGCCGACGAGTCGATGGACCCGGTCGAATACATGGTCCCCAAGGGCAAGCACATCCCCGTCCAGGAGGGCGACTTCGTCCAGAAGGGCGACTACATCATGGATGGCAACCCCGCGCCGCACGACATCCTGTCGATCCTCGGGGTCGAGGCGCTGGCGAACTACATGATCGACGAGGTGCAGGACGTCTATCGCCTTCAGGGCGTGAAGATCAACGACAAGCACATCGAGGTCATCGTGCGCCAGATGCTGCAGAAGTGGGAGATCTCCGACAGTGGTGACAGCACCCTTCTGAAGGGTGAACACGTCGACAAGCAGGAGTTCGAGGCAGCCAACGAAAAGGCGATCAGCAAGAGTGGGCGCCCCGCGCAGGGCGGTCCGATCCTGCTGGGTATCACCAAGGCGTCACTGCAGACCCGCAGCTTCATCTCGGCGGCATCGTTCCAGGAAACCACGCGCGTGCTGACCGAGGCCAGCGTCCAGGGCAAGCGCGACAAGCTGGTCGGCCTGAAGGAGAACGTCATCGTGGGCCGTCTGATCCCGGCGGGCACCGGTGGCGCGACGCAGAAGGTTCGGCAGGTTGCGCAACAGCGTGACAACGTGGTGATCGAAGCGCGCCGCGAAGAAGCCGAGGCCGCGGCCGCATTGGCCGCGCCCCAGGAGGATGACACCGTGAATGCCGATCCGTTCGACAACGCGGCAAGCACGCCGGAGGACAACAGCGAAAGCTGATCCTTCGCGGCCACGAAATGCGCAAGGGCCCCCGCCGCAACGGCAGGGGCCCTTGCCGTTTGCGGGGGCTTGCGGTGCGGGCCTATGCCGCTAGTCTGCCGGGACCGAATTCACGCGGATCCTGCCATGCTGACCGACAATACCAGAGGTGCGTTGATGATGATGGCCAGCATGGCGGCCTTCACGCTCAACGATGCCTTCATGAAACTGCTGTCGGGCGAGGTGCCGCTCTATCAGATCCTGTTCCTGCGCGGCGTTCTGACCGCGGTGGCCACGGGGGTGCTGGCATGGCGGATGGGGGCGATTCACCTGCGCGTCTCGGGGCGCGACAGATGGCTTGTCCTGGTGCGGATGAGCGCCGAGATCGGCGCGGCGTATTTTTTCCTGAATGCGTTGTTCAAAATGCCGCTGGCCAATGTCACGGCGATATTGCAGTCGCTGCCGCTGATCTTGACGCTGGCGGCGGCGGTCTTTCTGTCGGAGCCTTTGGGCTGGCGCCGGACGGGGGCGATCCTGATCGGGCTTGTCGGGGTTTTGCTGATCGTTCGACCCGGAACCGAAGGGTTCAACATATACTCGGTTTACGCGCTGATCGCCGTGGGCTGCGTCACCGTGCGCGATCTGGCAACGCGCCGGATGTCGGCGGCGACGCCGTCGATGATGGTGACGTTCGCATCGGCGCTGGCGGTCACGGTGTTTTTCGGCGGGTTGAGCGTGTTCGAGGAATGGGCCCCCCTTACCCCGCGCGCGGCGGGGCTGATCGCGGGGGCCGGCATCATGGTGGTCGGCGGTTACGTGATGTCGGTCATGGTGATGCGGGTCGGAGAGATCTCGTTCATTTCGCCGTTCAGATATACCGGAATGATCTGGGGCTTGCTGCTGGGATGGCTCATGTTCGACGAATGGCCCGCGACGCTGACCCTGTTTGGCGCGGCGATCGTGGTGGGCAGCGGGATCTGGATGTTGTGGCGCGAGGGGCATCTCAAGCGACGCGCGCGCAAGGTTCCGGTACAGACACTGTAGGCTGTGCCGATTGTAGCGTCGAGCCTTGTTGACAAGCCTTGCGACTCCGCCTATACGCCCGTCATCCCGGCTGGGGGTCGCTCCATGCCGATACCGAACCGAAGTGGTCAAGATCCGGTCTTGCAGGCCCGATCCTCTGGAAGCCCACCGTGTCGTGCCCGCGAACTGGGGACGGATGCGGTTTTTTGCGTCATGGTACTGGCGCGCAGGTAATGCCGCACTGCAAGTGCGTAACGATCACCTTGTGGACGCGCAGGGTGCCGGAATTGAAAGCCGCACGGGCGTGCCTCGTGCAGACACATGTGTTGATAGACGGGGAAGAAACCCAATGCCAACGATCCAACAGCTGATCCGCAAGCCGCGTCAGCCCAAAGTCAAGCGCTCGAAGTCGATGCACCTGGAGCAATGCCCGCAAAAGCGCGGCGTGTGCACCCGCGTGTACACCACCACGCCGAAGAAGCCGAACTCGGCCATGCGGAAAGTCGCCAAGGTGCGTCTGACCAATGGTTACGAGGTAATCAGCTACATCCCCGGCGAAAAGCACAACCTTCAGGAGCACTCGGTGGTCCTGATCCGCGGCGGTCGTGTGAAAGACCTTCCCGGTGTTCGCTACCACATCCTGCGCGGTGTGCTGGATACGCAGGGCGTCAAGGACCGGAAGCAACGCCGCTCCAAGTATGGCGCGAAGCGTCCGAAATAAGTGTTTCGGGCGTCCCGGGAATGATCCGGGGCCTCGCCCGCAGAGGAACAAGAGGAATAACAGATGTCCCGTCGTCACGCCGCTGAGAAACGCGAAATCCTGCCCGACGCCAAGTATGGCGACCGGGTTTTGACGAAGTTCATGAACAACCTGATGGTCGATGGCAAGAAGTCCGTCGCCGAACGGATCGTCTACAACGCGCTCGGCCGCGTCGAAGACAAGGTCAAGCGCGCCCCCGTGGAAATCTTCCACGAGGCCCTGGACAACATCAAGCCGTCGGTCGAAGTGCGTTCGCGCCGCGTGGGCGGGGCAACCTACCAGGTTCCCGTCGAGGTGCGCCCCGAGCGTCGCGAGGCGCTGGCGATCCGCTGGCTGATCATCGCATCGCGCTCGCGCAACGAGAATACAATGGAAGAGCGCCTCGCAGGCGAACTTCTTGACGCTGTGAACAGCCGTGGCTCGGCCGTGAAAAAGCGCGAAGACACCCACAAGATGGCCGACGCCAACAAGGCGTTCAGCCACTACCGCTGGTAAACCCTAGAGGCATTTCTGAAAATGGCACGCGATTATCCGCTCGAACGCTACCGCAACTTCGGCATCATGGCCCATATCGATGCAGGCAAGACCACCTGCAGCGAACGGATCCTGTTCTACACCGGCAAGTCCCACAACCTTGGCGAGGTGCATGATGGCGCTGCCACCATGGACTGGATGGAGCAGGAGCAGGAACGCGGCATCACCATCACCAGTGCAGCGACCACCACGTTCTGGGAGCGCACCGAGGATGGCAAGGAGCCCGACTCGCAGAAGCACCGGATGAACATCATCGACACGCCAGGTCACGTCGACTTCACCATCGAGGTCGAGCGCTCGCTGGCGGTTCTGGACGGTGCCGTTGCGGTTCTGGACGCCAACGCCGGCGTCGAGCCGCAGACCGAAACGGTCTGGCGGCAGGCGGATCGCTACAAGGTGCCGCGCATCGTGTTCGTCAACAAGATGGACAAGATCGGTGCGGATTTCTTCAACTGCGTGCACATGATCGAGGACCGCACCGGCGCCATCGCCTGCCCGATCCAGATCCCGATCGGGGCCGAGAACGAGCTGGAAGGCATCGTTGATCTGGTCACCATGAAGGAATGGGTGTGGCGCGGCGAGGATCTGGGTGCAACCTGGTTCCAGGAAGATATCCGCGACAGCCTGAAGCAGCAGGCCGAGGACTGGCGCAGCAAGCTGATCGAGAACGCCGTCGAGCAGGATGACGAGGCGATGGAAGCCTACCTGGAAGGCGAAGAGCCCGACCTCGAGACGCTGCGCAAGCTGATCCGCAAGGGCACGCTCAGCCTCAGCTTCGTTCCCGTTCTGGCCGGCTCGGCCTTCAAGAACAAGGGTGTGCAGCCGCTTCTGAACGCCGTGATCGATTACCTGCCCAGCCCGATGGACGTGGTCGATTACATGGGCTTTGCCCCCGATGACGAGACCGAGACGCGCAACATCCCGCGCCGCGCGGATGACGAGATGCCGTTCTCCGGCCTTGCGTTCAAGATCATGAACGACCCCTTCGTCGGCTCGCTGACCTTCACCCGTATCTATTCGGGTGTGCTGCGCAAGGGTGACACGATCCTGAACTCGACCAAGGGCAAGAAAGAGCGCATCGGCCGCATGATGATGATGCACTCCAACGACCGGACCGAGATCGACGAGGCATTCGCGGGCGACATCATCGCGCTGGCCAGCCTCAAGGATACCACGACCGGCGACACGATCTGCGACCCCAAGGGGCCCGTGGTTCTGGAAACGATGAGCTTCCCCGATCCGGTGATCGAGATCGCTGTCGAGCCCAAGACCAAGGGCGACCAGGAAAAGATGAGTCAGGGCCTTGCGCGCCTTGCCGCCGAAGACCCGTCCTTCCGCGTCGAGACCGACCTCGAATCGGGTCAGACGATCATGAAGGGCATGGGCGAGCTGCATCTGGACATCCTGGTCGACCGGCTCAAGCGCGAGTTCAAGGTCGACGCCAATATCGGCGCGCCGCAGGTGGCCTATCGTGAAACCATCGGCCACGAGATCGAGCATACCTACACCCACAAGAAGCAGTCGGGTGGTTCGGGTCAGTTCGCCGAGGTCAAGCTGGTCATTTCGCCCACGGAGCCGGGCGAAGGGTACTCCTTCGAGTCGCGCATCGTCGGCGGTTCGGTGCCCAAGGAGTATATCCCCGGCGTCCAGAAGGGCATCGAAAGCGTCATGGACAGCGGCCCGCTGGCCGGCTTCCCGGTGATCGATTTCAAGGTCGCGCTGATCGACGGCAAGTTCCACGACGTGGACAGTTCGGTCATGGCGTTCGAGATCGCGGCACGCATGGGCATGCGCGAAGGTCTGCGCAAGGCCGGCGCCAAGCTGCTCGAACCGGTGATGAAGGTCGAAGTTGTGACGCCGGAGGAATACACCGGCTCGATCATCGGCGACCTGACCTCCCGTCGTGGTCAGGTGCAGGGTCAGGAACCCCGCGGCAACGCGATCGTTCTCGATTCCTTCGTGCCGCTGGCCAACATGTTCGGCTACATCAACACGCTGCGTTCGATGTCGTCGGGCAGGGCGCAGTTCACGATGCAGTTCGACCACTACGAGCCGGTCCCGCAGAACATCGCGGAAGAGATCCAGGCGAAATACGCATAACGGCGGTGCGTGGCCCGGCCACGCACCCTACCACCCCTGTAGGGTGCGCAATTCCGGCGCACCGCATATGAAACAAAGGAGGCCACCATGGCTAAGGAAAAGTTTGACCGCTCTAAACCGCACGTGAACATCGGGACAGTTGGTCACGTTGACCACGGCAAGACGACGCTGACGGCTGCGATCACGAAGTATTTTGGCGATTTCCGGGCGTATGACCAGATCGATGGCGCGCCCGAGGAGAAGGCGCGCGGGATCACCATCTCGACCGCGCACGTGGAATACGAGACGGACGCGCGCCACTACGCGCATGTCGACTGCCCCGGCCACGCCGACTACGTGAAGAACATGATCACCGGCGCGGCGCAGATGGACGGCGCGATTTTGGTTGTGAACGCGGCGGACGGCCCGATGCCGCAGACGCGCGAGCACATTCTTCTGGCGCGCCAGGTCGGTGTTCCGGCGCTGGTGGTTTTCCTCAACAAGGTTGACCAGGTTGACGACCCCGAGCTTCTCGAGCTGGTCGAGATGGAAGTGCGCGAGCTTCTGAGCGACTACGACTTTCCCGGCGACGACATCCCGATCGTCGCGGGGTCCGCGCTGGCCGCGATGGAGGGCAACAACCCCGAGATCGGCGAGGAGAAGATCCGCGAGCTGATGGCGGCGGTTGACGACTACATCCCGACGCCCGAGCGCGCGATCGACCAGCCGTTCCTGATGCCGATCGAGGACGTGTTCTCGATTTCCGGTCGCGGCACGGTTGTGACGGGCCGGGTCGAGCGCGGCGTGATCAATGTCGGTGACGAGATCGAGATCGTGGGGATCAAGGACACCACGAAGACGACCTGCACGGGCGTCGAGATGTTCCGCAAGCTTCTGGACCGCGGCGAGGCGGGCGACAACATCGGCGCGCTTCTTCGCGGCGTGGGCCGCGACGACGTCGAGCGCGGCCAGGTTCTGTGCAAGCCCAAGTCGGTGACGCCGCACACGAATTTCGAGGCCGAGGCATACATCCTGACCAAGGACGAGGGCGGCCGGCACACGCCGTTCTTCGCCAACTACCGCCCGCAGTTCTACTTCCGCACGACGGACGTGACGGGCACGGTGACGCTGCCCGAGGGCACGGAGATGGTGATGCCGGGCGACAACCTGAAGTTCACGGTCGAACTGATCGCGCCGATCGCGATGGAAGACGGCCTGCGCTTCGCCATCCGCGAAGGCGGCCGCACCGTCGGCGCCGGCGTCGTCTCGAAAATCCTGAAGTAATCTACCCGGGTTCGAAGAGGGTCACCGGATGAGCCGGTGACCCTCCTATCAACTCCAACGCCGCGAAAGGCTCAAAAATGCAAAGCCAAAACATTCGCATTCGGCTGAAGGCATTTGACTATCGCGTGCTGGACACCAGCACGCAGGAGATCGTCAATACCGCCAAGCGGACGGGCGCGCAGGTGCGCGGACCCATCCCGCTGCCGAACAAGATCGAGAAGTTCACGGTCCTCCGTGGTCCGCACATCGACAAGAAATCCCGTGAACAGTTCGAGATCCGGACGCACAAGCGTTTGCTCGACATTGTTGATCCGACCCCGCAGACGGTGGACGCGCTGATGAAGCTCGACCTCGCCGCCGGCGTGGATGTCGAGATCAAGGTTTGAGGGGGGCAGTAGACATGTTGCGCTCTGGAGTAATCGCAAAGAAGGTCGGGATGACCCGGCTGTTCATGGAAGACGGCAAGCAGGTTCCGGTGACGGTGCTGCAGCTTGACGGTTTGCAGGTCGTCGCGCAGCGCACGGCCGAGAAAGATGGCTACTCGGCTGTTCAGCTGGGCGTCGGCACGGCAAAGCCAAAGCGCGTGACCAAGGCCATGCGCGGCCATTTCGCCGTGGCCAAGGTGGCGCCGAAACGCAAGCTGGCCGAGTTCCGCGTGGACCCCGAGAACCTGATCAACGTCGGTGAGGAAATCACCGCGGATCACTACTTCGAAGGTCAGTTCGTGGACGTTTGCGGCACCTCGATCGGTAAGGGCTTTGCCGGTGCGATGAAGCGGCACAACTTCCGGGGCCTTGAAGCCACGCACGGTGTGTCGATCAGCCACCGTTCGCACGGCTCGACCGGCCAGTGTCAGGACCCCGGCAAGGTGTTCAAGGGCAAGAAGATGGCCGGCCACATGGGCGCTGCGCGGGTGACCACGCAGAACCTTCAGGTGGTTCGCACCGATTCCGACCGTGGCCTGATAATGGTCAAGGGCGCGGTTCCGGGCTCCAAGGGTGGCTGGGTTACGGTCAAGGACGCGGTGAAGAAACCCTTCCCCGATAACGCGATCCTGCCCGCCGCACTGAAATCCGCTGCCGAGGAAGCCGCGCGCGCTGCTGAAGAG
>Ga0207414_1000424_pt1 | contig 19290 bp, 15 predicted proteins | sample PonA231FremontCA_2_FD_187269 | JGI IMG/M metagenome (GOLD analysis project Ga0207414, IMG submission 187269) | Marine sediment microbial community from Fremont, CA, USA - Pond A23 Sediment 1 (SPAdes) | ecosystem: Environmental > Aquatic > Marine > Unclassified | place: USA: Fremont, California...
CCCGCCAGGCCGTCCTCGTTCCAGCGGTAGGCGCGGCTGCGGGCGTGGTCGTGCGGAAAGTGCTCCCAGGCCTCCCCGGTGGCGCTGTAGTCCTCGCGGACGGTGCCCCACGCGCGTTCGGCGAGATAGGGGCCCCACTTCTTCCAGTCGGCTTGGCGGGCTTCGGAGGCGTCGAGGCGGTTCTGTTCGGCGGTCATGTTCGCGTTTTGGGTTGTGGGTTTTGGGTTGAGGGTTGTGGGTTCGATTGCTCCGAAGTGGGGGAGAGCGGTAGAGTAGGGTGCGGGACTATGAAACGACCTCAGTAGGCAAATCCCTCGTCTATCACGAGGGGCACTATAACGCTTAACGCTCAACCCGCAACCCTGAACGCTATCCATCCAGCGTGCGGTCGAGGTTGTAGGCGGCGCTGATGAGGGCGAGGTGCGTGAAGGCCTGCGGGAAGTTGCCCAGGGCCTCGCCGTGGGTGCCCGTCTCCTCTGCGTAGAGGCCGAGGTGATTCGAGTAGCCGAGCATCTGCTCGAAAATGAGGCGCGCGTCCTCCAGCCGCTCCGGCTCGACCGCGCTGGCCCGCGTGAGCGCCTCCACCAGCCAGAACGTACAGATGTTGAACGTGCCCTCCTCCCCCTCCAGGCCCTCCTCGGTCTCCTCCACGTTGTAGCGGTAGACGAGCCCGTTGGAGACGAGCCCGCCCCGATCGGGAGACTTGAGGGTCTCCGCGAGGGTACTCAAAAGGCGCCGGTCGCCCGGCGAGATGAATCGCACCAGCGGCATCATGAGGGTCGACGCGTCGAGCGTGTCGCCCCCGAACTGCTGCGTGAACGCCTGCCGCTCGTCGCTCCAGCCCTTCTCCATGATCGCCGCGTAGATTGCGTCGCGGCACTGCTGCCACTCGGTCTCCGGGGCCGGAAGGGACCGCTTGCGCGAGAGGCGGAGGGCGCGGTCGACGGCGACCCAGCACATGAGCTTCGAGTAGACGAACTGCTGCTGTCCGCCGCGCACCTCCCACACGCCCTCGTCGGCTCGGCGCCAGTGGTCGCAGACCCAGTTCACGAAGTGGCGCACCGACTGCCACGTCTCGTACGAGATGGGCACGCCGTACTTGTCGTGCAGGTAGATCGCGTCGATGAGCTCGCCGTAGATGTCGAGCTGGAGCTGGTCGTAGGCGCCGTTGCCGATGCGAACGGGAGAGGAGCCCCGGTAGCCCTCCAGGTGGTCGAGCGTCTCCTCGGTGAGGTCGGTGCATCCGTCGATGCCGTACATAATCTGGAGCGGCCCCTCCCCGGCAGTGTCCAGCTGGCACGAGCGGGTGAGGAAGCCGATGAAGTCGCGCGCCTCGTCGGTAAAGCCGATGCGCAGGAAGGCGTACAGCGTAAACGCCGCGTCGCGAACCCACGTGTATCGGTAGTCCCAGTTGCGTTCCCCGCCGACGTCTTCCGGCAGGCTGCAGGTGGGCGCCGCCACGATGGCCCCGGTGGGCTCGTAGGTGAGGAGTTTGAGGGCGAGGGCCGATCGGTGGACCTCCTCGCGCCAGCGGCCGGTGTAGGTGCACTGGCTCAGCCAGTCGCGCCAGAACTGCACGGTGTCGCGGAAGGCGCGCTCGGCCTCCTCCGGGCTCAGGGTCGGCGCGCACCCCTCGCCGGGGTCGATGTCGCGGAGGAGGAGCGTCGTGCTCTCGCCCTCCCGCAGCGTCACGTCCGCCGCCACGCCGTCGCCGTCGGGGGCCAGGTCGATCTCCGTCGCCAGGCTGAGCGCCTGCTCGTCACTGTGAAAGCAGACGCCCCGCTCCGTCCGGACCGTCTCGTGGCCGGCCCGGGCGTAGTCGAAGGCCGGGCGGCACGCCACCCGAAACGTGACGGCCCCGCGTACGGCCCGCACCATGCGGACGATCTGCCGCCGGCCGGCCTCGGAGGCGCGCCCGGCCACCGGCATGAAGTCGCGCACCTCCCCCACGCCGTCGTCTGAGAGGAAGCGCGTGACCAGCACGTTCGTCTCGGGCCAGTAGAACTGCTTGGTCGTGACGTTCTCCCCGCGCAGCGCGATCTGGAAGTGCCCGCCCTTCTCGGCGTCCAGGAGCCGGGCGAAAACGCTCGGGGCATCAAACCGGGGCAGGCAGCACCAGTCGATGGAGCCGTCGGTGCCGACGAGCGCGACGGTGTGCATGTCGCCGATGAGGCCGTAGTCCTCGATTGGACGGTAGGTGTCGTCGGTCCGTTGGGCTGGATCAGCGGTCGGAGCAGTGTCCATGAGGGGGCGCGGGTTGAGCGTTTTGGGTTGAGAGTTGTGCGTTGGGGAAAGGGAGCGTGGGGGCGTGGGAGTGGAAGAGAACTGCTGCGGCCAGGGTCTCAATTTCCCAATCTTCCACGCTTATTCCGACGACCACGCCTCCCGGAAGTCGGGATACAGCGTGAGGCCGCCGTCGATGTAGATCGTCTGGCCGGTGATGTAGCCCGCTTCCTTCGAACTCAGGAAGGCCGCCACGGCCGCCATCTCGTCGGCGTCGCCGGCTCGCCCCATCGGGATGTGGTCCTCCACCTGCTGTTTCTTCTCCGGATCCTCCACCCACGCATGGTTGATGGGCGTCACCGTGGCGCCGGGGGCGATGGCGTTCACGCGGATCCCCTGGTCGGCGTACTCCAGGGCGAGGGTGCGCGTCAGGTTCTGCATCCCGCCCTTGCTGCAGGAGTAGCCGATGTACTTCGGCTTGGGGATCTCCTGGTGGACGCTCGACACGTTGATGATGCAGCCCGGCTTGTCCTCGGCCCGCCAGTGCCGGATCGCCTCGCGGGCACACAGGAACGCCCCGCGCAGGTTGACCTCGATTACCTTGTCGAACGCGTCGACCTCCGTCTCGTGGGTGGGGCTGGAGATCTGGATCCCGGCGTTGTTGACGAGCACGTCGATCCCGCCCAGGGCGTCAATGGTGGACTGGACCATGCGCTCCACGTCGTTGCCGTTCGAGACGTCGGCCTGTACGAGGTGCGTCTCCACGCCGCAGTCCTCCACCTGTGTCTTACAGCGCTGCACGGCCTCGACCATGTCTTCGGTCTCGCGGGCGTCCTCCAGCACGCTCAGGTAGTTGATGCCCACGTTCGCGCCCTCCTCACCGAAGCGCACGGCGATGGCCTGGCCGATGCCGGAGGAGCCGCCGGTGACGAGCACGTTTTTGCCCTCAAGGCCGAGGAAATTGGCGTCCGAGGCCGGGGAAATGGGATCCTGATCGGTGAGCGATTCCATGGGATGCGTTTTGGATTCTGAGTTGAGGATTGAGACAGGCTTGTGCGCTGGGACGTTCAACGTGTAACGTCCACCCTTCAACGCTATGCGTTCAGTCGGTCGCGGAGGTGGTCGCCGACGCGAAGGGCGTTGGCCATGATGGTGAGGGCCGGGTTCACGCCCGAGTTGCTGGGGAAGAAGCTGCCGTCCACCACGTAGAGGTTGTCGAGGTCGTGGGCCTTGCAGTGGACGTCAAGCACCGACGAGTCCGGATCGGTGCCCATCCGGCAGGTACCCACCTGGTGCGCCACCCCGGCCAGGGGAATGTCCTTGCCGAGGTAGAAGGAGCACGGAATGAGCCGGTCCCGGCAGCCGATGTCGCTAAGCATCTCTTTCAGCTTCCTTTTCAGGCGGTCGTGGGGCTCGGTATTGTTTGCGGTGTAGTGGAGCTGAATCTCGCCGTTCTCCACGAGGACCCGGTTCTCCGGATCCGGCAGGTCCTCCGTCGTGAGCCAGAAGTCGAGCGCGTGGTTGGCCATCGTGTCGAGCGCCATGTCCGGCGTGATGCTGGGCGCCTCGGTGCTGAGCTGCACGGCGTTCGATTTGCCGAGCATCTGAATGTGGCCGAGCGGGTAGTCCACCTCGTCGCCCGAAAAGTAGAAGTCGTTCAGGCCGAGCGTCTTCTGGAATCGGGTGGGATTCTTCTCCTTCGAGAGAGCGAGCAGGGCTGCGTTGTTGTGGGCCATGTAGTTGCGGCCTACCTGGTCGGAGCGGTTGGCGAGCCCGTTCGGGTGCTGTTCGCTGGCCGAGCGGAGCAGGAGCGCGGCCGAGTTGATGGCGCCGCACGAGGAGACGATGAGGTCGCCCTCCACGCGCTCGGTGCCGTCGTCCGTGCGAATGACGACCGCGGTCGCCTCGTGGCCGGACGCGTCGGTCTCGATGCGCTCGGCGTAGGCGCCGGTGCGGAGGGTGACGTTGTCGTGCTTGAGGGCGGGCTTGAGGCAGATCGTCTCGGCGTCGGCCTTCATGCCCGTCAGGTCCGGGTAGCCGTCGAACGCCTCGTGGCCCATCGCCTTGTAGAGCTCACGCAGGAGAAAGGGGCCGTCGGGGTCCTCGTCTTCGTTGAGGCGCACGCCCATCGGGAGCGGGAAGGGTCGGCGGCCCAGCCCCGTCAGGTCGCGGGCCAGCCGCTCCACGCGGTCGTCGTGGGGCACCGGCGGGTACGGGAAGTCCGCCTCGCGCGGCGGTTCCGTGGGATCGGTCCCCGCTTCACCGTGGACGTGGTAGAGCCGTTCGGCCTGCCGGTAGTAGGGCGCCAGGCGGTCGTAGCCGATGGGCCAGGCGGGCGAGACGCCGTCGTAGTGCTCAAGTTCGCCGAAGTCCGCCTCCCGCATCCGCATGAGGGCGGCGCCGTAGACCTTCGTGTTGCCGCCCACCCGGTAGTAGGTGCTCGGCGAAAACGACTCGCCCTCTTTGTCGCGCCACGTCTCGTCGGTGCCGTATCGGCCGTCCTTAAAAAGGGCCTCCGGATCCCAGTTTTCGTGCTCCTGTGGCAGACGCTCGCCCCGCTCCAGGATCAGGATGTCCTTGCCGGTGTCGGCCAGCGCGTAGGCGAGCGTCGCCCCACCCGCCCCACTTCCGATAATGACGACGTCGTGTGTTGTAGTGTGAGCCATGGAATGTACGTGTTCAGGTGCAGAATGGGAGTGTGTTACCGTCGTCCCGGACCGGTTCTCTTGACAACCGAAGAATGTTCAACCTTCAACGCGCATTACTGGCATCGAGACCCCGTCCATAGCTCGTGGAGACTCTGCTTGCACGGCTCGCTGCGCACCACGAACACGGCGGCGACGAGCGCAATGGCCGGATAGAGCGTCGAGACCTGGTAGATGGTTTCGAACGAAAACGTGCTCCGGAGGGGCCCGAAGATGAACGACCCGGCCCCCACGCCCAGCATCAGGGAGGCAATCATCATCGACGACGCCCAGGCCACGTGCTCCGGATAGGCCTTCCCGATGAGGGTGACCAGGAGCGGGAAGAACGACGAGCAGCCGAGCCCGGCCACCGCAAACAGCCCGACGCCCAGCGCGGCCCCCTCCGCCAGCGGCAGGAGCAGGAACGCCGCCCCCATGAGGACCGGCAGCACCAGCAGCACGGACTGCGACGAGATGCGCAGCACGAGGGCCGAGGTCAGAAGGCGACCGGCGACCAGTGCCGCCCAGAAGACCGAGAGCGCGAGCCCCGCCGTGGCCTCCGGAATGTCCCGCGCCTCGTGGAGGTACATGACGGCCCAGTTGCTGAAAGTCCCTTCCGCGAAGGCGTACGCCACCGCCGCCACGACGAACGCCCAGAACAGCCCCGAGCGCACGGGCCGCGGCGTGTCGGCCGCCTCCTCGTCGTCCTCGTCCGTGGGAAACGGCAGGGCCGCTACGGCGAGAAACGCCACGCCGCAGAGGGCCGCGAGGAGCAGCGGAAAGCCGATCCACGCCTCCCGGGCAATGAACGGCGCCACGAGGACGGGCCCAATCGCCAGTCCCGTCCCCAACAGCGAGTGCAGCGCCACGACCGCCGTGTCCGACGTGTCGGGGAAGAAGAGGGGCGGGTAGCTGTTCAGCGGCGCGCCCCCCACCCCGAATGCCAACCCCATGCTCGCCGTCCCCACCATCACCGCCAGAAACGCCCCCGTCGGCCCGGTCCACTGCGCCCCCGCGAGCAGGAGCTGCGACGCGGCGTTGGCCGCCAGGGCGAGCAACAGGAGCGGCTTGAGGCCCCACCGCTGCGCCAGCGTCCCCCCGCCGATGGACCCTGCAATCGCCAGAGCCACCTGCGGCAGGAAGATGGCCCCGTACTGCGCACTCGTCAGCCCGAGCGGGCCCGTCAGGACGGCACTGCTGGCCGGAAAGCTCACCATCGCCAGCCCCTGCAGCAGGGCCGACAGGTAGAGCGCCCCAATGGCCAGCCAGGACGCCGGTGCCGTTGCGGTAGTCGCCGTAAATTGTTGTGTAGACATCGTCGTCAGGAAAATTAGCGTCTCTCTTGTGCCCAAGAATGCGATCTCCGAAGATGGAGTAGGGCCGCATCGCCATGCGGCCCCACGTCGTTCGGCGCGGTAATTTTCGGAAGGGATCTGGTCTTCCCTCGTCGGATGAACGTCACGGTCGGGTGAGGAGGACAGCGTGGCCGCTGGGGTCGCGCACCATCGCCCCGGCGTCGGCGCCGGGCGGTGCGCCCTCCACGACGCCCGGCGAGACGAACGAGCGGCCGGCGTCGAGCAGCCGCTGCGTCGTGGCGTTGAGTGACGCGGTGTGGGCGTGGACGTGCCAGTGCCAGAGGTCGTTGGCCTTCGTGTCGGCGGGCATAGGCCGCCCCGTCCCCGGCGCCTGGTAGTCGAGCAACTCGACGCCGATGCCCCCGCCCGGCGGCCGCAGTGCCGTGATTTTTACCCGTGCCCCGAACACGCCCGTCAGCCGCTCCTGCTCCGGCCCGAGGTTCACACTTCCCCCTGGGACCTCGAATCCGAGCTGATCGCGATAGAACGCGAGGCTCTCCTCGGTGTCCGCCGTGGCAATCGCCGTGTGGTCGATGCCCAGGAAGAGCGCGTCCGTGGTTCCCTGCCAGCGATCCCGGCCCTTGTCCGGCGGGTAGTGGATGAGCTCCAGCGCGTTGCCGGTCGGATCTTTGAAGTAGAAGGCCGAGATGCCGGCCGCGGCGGGGATCGACTCCGGCAGCGTCTGCGGACGCGGCGAAATGTGGGTCACATCGTACTCGCGGACCCGCTCGTACGCCCGGTTCATGTCGCTTACCACAATGGCGATGTGCTGAAACCAAAGATCGTTGCTGCGCGAGTCGGGCGGAATGGGGCGGCCCTGCGGCGAGCGAAATTCCATCAGCTGGATCGTCTCGTCCCCCAGCCGCATCGCCACGACCTGCATCCGCGCCCCGAAGACGCCGACGAGGCGCCCCACATTCGGGCCCGTCCACGTCGTGGTGTCCACGGGCGCAAACGAGAGCGCGTCGCGGTAGAACGGAACGGCGCGGTCCAGGTCCTCGACCGTCAGGGCAACCCCTTCCACAGACAGGTCGTCGGGCTGGGCCTGTCCCGATGTCCCCATCCCCACGAGAAGGAGGACGGCAACGAGGGCAAAACAGCCACGGAGAAGGGCCCGCATGGAGCGTAGAGGGGAGTTGAGGGGCGTGATGCGCCGGAAGTGCGCAGCGGGACCGTTCGTTCACAGACCTGAGCACCCGTTACACCTTCGCCCCGAACCTCTCCGATCCGGCAGGACACTGGGAAGGAGCGGGCCGGACAGAACCGTCCCTCGTAACGCTCCCCTGCCCGGGCGCACGTAGAGCGGCAGTATTCTCAATTAGGTGCCGGACCGCCCGTGACAGACCCACTCGGAAGCGTTCTTCTCGCCGGACTCTGGACTGCCTTCAAGGACTGGTTCTTTAGTCTCGGCGCGCAGTACGGGGTCGACCCACTTATTTTTGGTAGCATTTCGGTCGGGGCCATTCCCTTCTTCTGGCTGTCGGTAGCGTGGCTCGTGCGAAACCTGCGCCAAGGTCGATCGCCCTTTCTGCCGGTGATCGCGACCTCGTTGTGCGTTTTGTCGGCGTACATCTACCTGTTTATCGCCGGCGAGAACCTTCCGTACTGGGTGTACGCCCTCGTGATCGGACTCATCGGGTACAGTGCCTACTCGACCCTGCAGACGGTGCGTACGAAGACCGCCGCGGCCGCTTCGTCCGATGCCACCGAGGATCCGTAATTCCTACTCGCAGCGGTTCCTTCCCCTCTCGCCAACAATGCTCTTGCCTGCACGATGAGCCTCGAGTTCTGGTTTATGCTCCCCATCGGTATCGTCATCGCCACCATTGCGATGGCGTCGGGGGTCGGCGGGGCTACCTTTTTCTCCCCACTGTTTATTCTAGGGCTCGGACTGTCCCCGGAACTGGCCGTAGGCTCGGGCCTCGTGGTGGAGGTCTTCGGATTTGGCAGCGGGCTCTACGCCTACGTGCGTCGGCAGCTCATCGACTACCGGGTGGGCAGTATGCTGCTTTCCGCTACCGTGCCGGCCGCCATCGTGGGGGTCGTGATTGCCCACTACGCCGACGCCGACATTCTGAAGATCATCCTCGGAATGGGTCTATTCGCCGTGGCCGTGAGCTTTCTTCGGGCACCGGACGAAGAGACAGAAACAACGCTCGACGACATGGCCCAGGAGGCCCCGGAGGAGGCCGAGACGTGCCTTGTGACCGCCGAGGATGAGGAGATCTGCTACACAGTCTGTAACACCGCGGAAGGTCGTCTCATCTCCGGAATCGGCGGCCTGTTCCTCGGCATGGTGTCGTCGGGCCTCGGCGAGTTGAACGGATACTTTCTGTTGCAGCGCTGCCGCGTGCCGAGCAGCGTGTCGGTGGCGACGAGTGTCTTCGTGGTCGCCATTACGGCCCTCATCGCCTCGGCCGGCCATGTTTTTCAAGTTGCCCAGGGTGGCCTCACCGGCCTCACCACGATGGGCAATCTCCTGCTCTTTACGGTTCCAGGGGTCGTAGTGGGGGCGCAACTCGGCCCTGAACTCGCGAAGCGTGTGCCGGACCGGGTCATGGAGATCGGGCTCGGCGTGCTGTTTACCATCACGGCGGGCCTGCTGCTCTTCGAGGCGGGATTGCATTAGTTAGCGGGCGTGCCCGCGCAGTCCGCCCTCGTCCGTCCCGTCTCCAGGCTCTTCGCTTTCCCCGTCGCCCCGTCCCGTCCGGACGCGACCTTCCCGTCGGAGTAGCCGGGAAGCCCCGTGGGCGCAGGCGCGCTAGGCACTCGACCCCGAGAGTGCACCGGTGTCTCCACGGGTCCGAGACGGAGGCTTTGGGGCGGCGCTCCATCCCTCTCTCCTTCCCTGCTCCCGCTCTCATGAGTACCGAGTTCTGGTACATGCTCCCCATCGGAATTGCCCTAACGGCCGTCGGCATCGCGTCCGGAGTAGGGGGCGCCACGTTTTATGCCCCGCTGTTCATTTTAGGACTGGGACTCCCGCCCCAGTTCGCCGTCGGGGCCGGGCTCGTGGTAGAGGCCTTTGGGTTCGGAAGTGGCGTCTACGCCTACGTACGCCGACAGCTCATTGACTACCGCATTGGGCGAGCCATGCTGGTGGTCACCCTGCCCGCCGCGCTGGCCGGGGCGCTGGCTGCCCACTACGTCGAGGCGGTCGTCCTGAAGGCAATGCTGGGAATGGCCCTCTTCGCCGTGGCCGTGAGCTTCCTCCGGGCGCCGGACGACCCGACAGTGGCCCGCCTGGACACCCTGGCCCGGGAGTCGCCGGAGAGGGCGGAGACGTGCCTCACCACGGCCCGCGGCGAGAAGATCTGCTACACCGTCTGCAACAAGACGGAGGGCCGCCTCCTCTCGGGCATCGGCGCCTTCTTCATGGGCGTAGCCTCGTCGGGCCTCGGCGAACTTAACGGGTACTTCCTGCTCCGGCGGTGCCGCGTGCCCAGCAGCGTATCGGTCGCAACCACCGTCTTCGTCGTGTCCGTCACCGCCCTCGCGGCATCGGCCGGGCACGTTGTACAGATCGGGCAGGGCGGGCTGCCCCAGCTTGCCACGATGGGCAATCTGCTGGCCTTTACAGTGCCCGGGGCGGTGCTCGGGGCGCAGCTCGGCCCGGCCCTCGCCGAACGCGTGCCGGACCGCGGGATGGAGATTGGGCTCAGCGTGCTGTTCATCCTCGTGGCCACCCTTCTCCTCAGTGAGGCCGCGCTGTATTGAGGGCTGCGGTCCGGCGCCGCCGCTACAACCATCGGCGAACGCGACGCTGGTACCGCACGTAGTCCGTCCCAAATAGCGCCTCCAGGCGGGCCTCCTCGCGCTGAACGACGCGGCGCAGGTAGCCGAGGAGCGGCAGGAGCGTCACGAGCGGCCACACGCTGTTGAGAACCACACTCGCGCCAATGTGCACGAGGGTGTGTCCCACGTAGATCGGGTTGCGGCTGTACCGGAACGGCCCCTCCGTAATCAGCTCCGGAGGCTCGTCGGCGTGGGACGGGTGCTTGTCGTGGGCGCGCATCGTCCAAAGCGCCCCGCCGAAGAGGAGGCCCCCGACGAGGACGAAGGGCGTACCGACCACAAATGGCAACGACCCCACCGGAAAAATCGCCGCCGGGATCCCCTGCTCAATTCCGAGACCGGCCGCAAAGACCCCGAGCGTCAGCAGCGGGGACGGCGCAAGGATGTCGCGGGGCGCTGTTGGATGCTCCCTGAGGGTCGTGCTCTCGAGAGACCATCGGTCGTTTTACGTGTCGGTCCGTACGAGACCCATCGAGACCTATCGGCTCTGCGCCTGCTCCTTCGCCCGCTCCCGATACTCCTCATTGGCGTAAATGGCGATCTCCACCCGCCGATTCTGCTGTCGGCCCGCCTCTGTATCGTTGGTCGCAACGGGCTCCGTCTCCCCTCGCCCGACCGACGTAATCCGGCTGCCCCGGATGCCTTGCTCAACGAGAAAGTCCGCGGCCGATCCGGACCGACGCTCCGAGAGGTCCTGGTTGTAGTCCGCCGAACCTTTGGCGTCCGTATGGCCCACAATGAGGATGTTGGTGTCCTCGAAGTCCGTCATGCTCTCGGCAAACTCGCGGAGATTCCGACGGGCATCCTCGCGCAGCGCCGACGAGTCGAAGTCGAAGAGAATCCCACCGTCGAAGGTCACCTTGATGCCCTCCCCAACCCGTTCCACGTCGGCGTTTTCGAGCTCCTCATCGAGCTCCTCCGCCTTCTTGTCCATCCGCCGGCCGATGATGGCCCCGGCGGTACCGCCCACCACCGCCCCAATGATTGCCCCCTCAGCGGTGCCCCCGGCCGCTTTCCCGACGGCTGCCCCCCCGGCAGCCCCGGCGCCGGCGCCAATAATTGCGCCCTTCTCGGTGTTGCTCAGGGACGAGCACCCGCCCAGAAGAAGGGCCGCGGCGAGTAGAACGAGCGACGTGGAGTGGCGAATGGACATCATGGTAGTGTGAAGAGAACTGGACAAATGACGATGCGAGGACTCCCCGCACACCCGACGCCGGCGCGCTTTCCTTGAGGCCCGTTGCCTCCCCTCGTGCGGGAAGACCGTCTTTCTGGACGGCACGCAAACGGCATGTCAGGGCTGTAGTTGTCTCCCTGGTGTGAACGTCGCCCCCCAGAGCCCTCGCTGGGAGATGCGGGGGGACAACCGTACGTCACAGATTTACAGCGCAAGGGCAATGCCAGGGACGCAGCCCTCCGTTCCGTACCCGAAGCGCTTGTTACGGCGGCGTGCCCGGCGGGAGCGTCCGACGGAGAACACGGACGACGTTCGCACCCATGATCTGCTCCACCTCGCGCGGGGAAAAGCCCTCGGACAGGAGCGCCTCTGTGAGCAGCGACAGGCCCGTGGCATCGAACGGGACCGACACCGTGCCGTCGTAGTCGGTGCCCAGGGCCACGTGCTCCGTGCCCACGAGGTCGGCCACGTGCCGCATCGCCGCGGCAGTGGGGGCCACCCCGGGGCCGCAGACCGCCGTCTCCCACAGCCCGACGCCAATGACGCCGCCCCGCTCGGCGACGGCCCGGATGTGCCGGTCGCTCAGGTTGCGCGGGCTGTCGCAGGTGGCGCGCACGCCGGTGTGGCTCACCACGACGGGTCCTTCAGTCCGCGCCAACACGTCGTCCACGAGCGCCTCCGAGGCGTGGGCGAGGTCAATCGTGACATCGTGGGCCTGGAGACGCCGGAGGACCGTCGTGCCGAAGTCGGTGAGACCGCCCTTCTCGATGCCAGTCGACGCGCCGCCGAGGGCATTGTCGAACATGTGCGTGAGGCTCATCATGCGGTAGCCGTCGGCCACCAGGGTGTCGACGTTCGCGACCTCGCCCTCCAACGCGTGCAGGCCCTCCACGGCCAAGAGCGTGCCCATCACCGCCGGATCGTCGGCCCGACGCGCAAGCATCCGGTCGAGGTCCGCCCGCGTGCGGAGGAGCATCAGCCTGTCGTCGCGGGCCGTTGCGCGGCGCAGCTTACGGGCCTGGTAGCGGGCCCGAGCCAGGCGGCTCGTCCAGGCGCGGAGGGGCCAGCGCTGGGCGGCGGCGAGGAAGGGAATCTGGTCGAGTGCGTCGGCCTCGGTGCCCTGGTAGCTGCGCCCCATCGGCGACTGCGTGACGGCGGCGAACACCTGGAGCCCCACTCCGCCTTCGCGGAGACGCGGCACGTCAGAGTGGCCGCGGTCGTAGCGCCGCAGCGGATTGCGGGGCCAGAGGAGGAGGTCGTTGTGGAGGTCCGCCCCCATCAGGGTGTCGTGGACCGCCCGCGCCCGTTCCGACACCTCGTAGGGCGACTCGTCCTGGACCGTGTTGTACCAGGCGTCGGCGATGGGGGCGGCAACGGTGAAGTAACCGACGGCGGCGAGGCTACTCAGGACGGCGAGGCCGTAGAGGAAAAAGCGGAGCATGGAGAATCGAGACAACGAAACCGTGCCGAACGCATCTTGGGTACGCCATCCGACCGACCATGTCACCAAATCAGGAATCGCCCCCTTCTTCGGGACAGAGACTCCGTCAGAACCTTCCAGCGTTCAACGTCGAACGCTCGCAGGTTGAAGGTTGGGCAGTTCCTTCGCGTCCGAGGACCCAATCCCTCGGGACATGCCGACATTTCGATTCGGACGTGGTATGACAATAGGCCTCCGCGCCCCGAAAAACCAGACATGGACCCGAAGAGATCGGCCACGGGCCGTCATTTTTGGGAACTGGCCGGCCGCTCCGGGTCTCTGAAAGACATCGGCCCGCGGTCGGTCGTCCGGCGACTACACCGAATGCGCCCCTATCGTCGACAGTCCATCCTCCGGGATCAGGTAGAAACAGGGCACAATAACGAGAATCACCACCGTGGCGACGACGATCCCGAAGCCGAGCGACATGGCCATCGGGAGGAGCCGTGTAAACTGCCGGAACGGTTCGGGGAGGATGGGCCAGCGGCGCAGTCCCGCCTCGTGGATGGCGTCGAAGAACAACTGGCCCGCACCTGCTTGGACGCGAGTAGTCCCTGCCCCGCACGGCCATTTCGGCGCTCGCGCCCACTCGCGACGTTTTCTCATGTCCGCTCAACGACTCCGGCTCTGTGGAGCTTTCGAAAAAAGCGGGGTGCTTACACGGCACTCCGCCGGGGGGTCACTGGATTTTCACGCCAGACGCTTGGCAAACCCATTCCGGATCGCGACCCTTGTAACGGTGATTTACGGCCCGTACGAAACGCTCCCCTCCCGGGTGCGGCTGGGCCACCGCCCGAGAAGGGGCCGATACCTGGCCCTTCCCACCCTCCCTCCACGTTCTATGCCGCTTCCGCGACTATGCCCCCCGACGGAATGACGCCGCGCGACAAGCTCGAATCGATCGCCATTAATCTGTGGTGGAGTTGGGACCCGGAGGCCCGATCGCTCTTCCGGCGCCTCAACCCCGAGGTCTTTCGGGCGGCGAACAATAACCCGCAGGCCGCCCTGGCCACGGCGAAGGAGGCGGTACTCGAGGACCCGGCCGTTCAGGACGAGATCGATTCCGTGTACGCCCGGTACCGCGACTACATGGAGCGGGACCCGCAGGTGGAGGACGCTCCGGAGACGGCGTACTTCTGCATGGAGTACGGCCTCCACGAGAGCCTATCGCTCTACTCGGGCGGGCTGGGCGTACTGGCCGGCGACCACGCGAAGGCCGCGTCCGACCTCGGCCTTCCCTTCACGGCCATTGGCCTCTTCCTGCGCGAAGGATACTTCAGACAGTCCTTTAACGCCAACGGCTGGCAGGAGTCCACGTACCCGGTGCTCGACCCGGCCAAGCACCCCGTCTCGCTCGTCTCGGAAGGGGGCGGCGATCCGCTGACCGTGCCGGTGCACGTGGGCACGCACAAGTTGCAGGTGCGCGCCTGGAAGGTGGCCCTGGGCCACACCGACCTGTACCTGCTTGACACCGACTTCGACGCCAATCCGGAGAAGCACCGCCCGCTCACCCGTCGGCTCTACCAGGGCGGCAACTACGAGCGCATCCGGCAGGAACTCGTGCTGGGCATCGGCGGCCTCCGTATGCTGCGCGCCCTCGGGGGGGAGCCGGACGTGTATCACGCCAACGAGGGCCACTGCGCCTTCCTCATGCTGGAGCTTCTGCGCGAGCGATTAGAGGCTGGGGACGAGCTCGAGGCGGCCGAGGAGTGGGTGCGCGACCACAGCGTCTTTACGACTCACACGCCGGTGATGGCCGGGCACGACCACTTTAAGCCCGACCTCTTTACGGAGGCGATGGCGGGCTTTCGGGACCAGATCCACCTCAGCAACCACGATCTGCTGGGCTACGGCCGCGTCCATCCGGAAGACCACGAGGAGACGTTCACCATGACGGTGCTGGGCCTCAAGCTGTCGCGGGCGGCCAACGGCGTCTCCAAGCTCAACGGCCACGTCGCCCGCCAGCAGTGGCAGGACCTCTATCCGGACCGCTCGCTCGATGAAGTCCCGATCGACTCGATCACCAACGGCGTCCACCTGCCCACCTGGACCGCGGGCCCGACCCGCGACTTCCTGGCCGACCACATCGACGTGGACCTCACGCAGTCGCAGGACCCGGACGACTGGGACGGTCTGGCGGACCTGAGCGACGAGACCCTCTGGAACTATCGGTGCATGCTTCGCGAGCGCCTGGTGGACTACGTAGAGGCGAAGGTGCAGGAGCAAAGCCTCCCGATGAATCCCGACCTCGACCCCGAGGCGCTCACCATCGGCTTCGCGCGGCGCTTTGCCACGTACAAGCGTGCGCCGCTCATCTTTCGGGACCGGGAGCGCGCCCGCGCCCTCTTCGCCGACGCCGACCGCCCTATCCAGTTGCTCTACGCGGGCAAGGCCCACCCGGCCGACGACGCCGGCAAGCGCTTCATCCAGCGCATCTACGAGATCAGTCAGGCGGAGGGCTTCGAAGGGAAGGTCATCTTCCTGGAGGGGTACGACATGGAAATTGGCCGCATGCTCACGTCCGGCTGCGACATCTGGCTCAACAACCCGCGCCGCCCCCTCGAGGCCTCCGGCACGAGCGGGCAGAAGGTGGCCGCGCACGGCGGGCTCAACCTGAGCGTGCTCGACGGTTGGTGGCCCGAAGGCTACAACGGCCGCAACGGCTGGGCGATTGGGCCGGAGCCGACCGGCGACTACGGCGAGGCTGACCCGGAGGTCCAGGACGAACAGGACGCCGCGTCGCTCTATCAACAGCTCGAGGAGGGCGTCATTCCCACCTTTTACGACCGCGACACGGACGGCCTCCCGGCCGACTGGATCGACATGATGCGCGAGGCCATGACGGGCCTCCCCGCCCCCTTCAGCGCCAAGCGCATGGTGCGCGACTACGTGGAGGAGATGTACCGGCACGGCGGATGAGCCAAGGTGCCTCCGCCTAGCAGACCTCATTCGCTGGCCCCATCAGCCCTCTGTCGGCCCCAGCGGGGAACGTGCGTGGTTCGCGCCCCCGCTACGTCGGATCGCCCGCCCCCCGTTCGTCTCGAAGACCGGACCCGGTCTCCTTCCACGCCGCGTATGCCCGAAATCCTCCCACCGCTGACAGCAGGAGGGCGATCCCGCCCGAAAGCAGGGCGGCCGGTGCTCCGCCTGAGGTGACTACCTGCAGCGTTCCGAGCACCACGAGTACCGGGAGGATCATCATGAGCGCATGATCACGCGGCGGAAGCTTGCAGAGTCGCGCCCTAATCGAGAAGTCGGCGTTTTTGTGTGTTGAACTCATTTCTGTTGCCTTCTGGGTTGATCAGTCACAGAGCGCACACAGGCGCGGCACCCTCCCAGGTACGTATACCGGTCGAGTTCATCTACGGAAACTTGCGGCACCGCCTTCTAGGGAGACAGCAGAGGTACCAAACTCTTGAGCGAAGGCAATAAATATTAAGCGCACGCTTCTCGTCAGGTGCAACGATGTGCTACGCCGCACCTTCTTCCGAACCCGAATCCTCGGGCCTGCTAGCCTCTACATTTCCCGCCGCGTCGACTGGAACGTCCGCGCCCGTCCCTTTGCCTAACCGGCTGGCAGCCGTTTCGTGATGTCCTGTAGCCGGAACGACGGTGCTCGCCGCTGCAAGTCCGCACGACGGCATGTTTTGGTAAGCCATCCTGTACTGTCCGTCTTCCACCAAGTTCGAGTCGTCGCTCTCGTTTAGAAAAGTAGAACTGCCCTACCGTCAGCGCGCGACAGCGGCAGCAGCCCGGGTTCAGGTGCAGCAGTCGTGTTATGTGCCCAGTCTATCGTGTCACGCTTCTACTCGAATCCGACATTTTCACGAATCCACTTGGTGAGTTGCTCTAGAACCTCCGGCGCGACGGTCGTCTCAATCTCTCTGACCTCGCTAGACTGCTCTGTTTTCGACGGTTGCATCCGATGGTTGAGTTCTTCCAGTACGCGAACCGACACGCGGTCGGACGGACTTTCCGTGAGTGCAGCGCGCATTGGGGGCGCGTTTTGCAGAGGAGGCACCAGCAGGTCTCGCCCTCCAAAAAACGCAAGGATTGGCACATCCACCTGTCGAAGAGCAGGCCGGGGATCGTAGCGAGCAAAGTCCCTGAACCACGGAGAGGTGTTGGCCTCGACCCTCAACTGGAGTCGATCATTCCGGGCACCCCCTTCTCTCATAATCGGTCGCAGCTGCGAAGCTACATCCGCAGAGTCTCGGTCGGACCGAATAACCTCGAAGACCTGGCGCGACTGTTTTCGAATTGAATCGACTTCGGCGGGCGAGGCCCCCGCGGCTTCAGCGATCCGCGCCTTCTGCTGCGAGAGCACCTGGTGGCCAGGTAGGCTCGGCGGGGCCAGCAAAACGAGGAAGGCTGTCTGCTCAAATTGGTCGTGGATCCGTGGAGCAATCATCCCGCCCATACTGTGCCCGATCAGACCGACACGTGTCGGGTCCACGCTGGGCTGCTCTTTCAGTAAGCGCAACGCGGACACCGTGTCCTGGGCAAGATCCTCAAGGGTGGCTCCGGAGAGACGCCCTTCTGACTTCCCAGCGCCACGAAGGTCGTAGCGCAGGACGGCAATTCCTTGGCGGGTCAGGTGGTCGGCGAGAACCAGGAAGAATTTATGACCTCGATAGGTGTAGTCCCGCCCGTTTTCCCCCGATCCCTGAAGAAGCACCACGGCAGGATGCCGTCCGTCCTCGCTCGGGATAGAAAGGGTTCCCGCAAGTGTCGCCCCGTCCGCGTCGCTCTTGAACGTGACCTCTTCCGTGCGATAGGGATAGGGTTTCTCGGGATGCTGGGGGCGAGACGGAGTCGTAGAGGCTTTCTGGTCGGCAGCGGCCTCCTCGACAGGCGTCAGGGTGAGGTTCGCAGAACGCTCTCCCTGCACCCATGTGCCCTCAATGACTCGGTCCTCCACCGATGCGAGGCCCCGAAACCGAACACTCATCCGGTCGGACTGCAGGAAGAGGCTGTCATCGCGGCGACGAGTCCTGGAGAAAGGCGCCCCCTTCTCCTGGGCGTTGCCAGCCAAGAAAGCGACCAGCGATCCATCCGTGGCTCGCTCAAAGCGGATCACGGGACGAAAGTAGTCTTCCTCAGCCGACCAAGCTCCAACGATAGTCGTATCCGAACTCGTCTCCTGTGCCGGCGCAGGAAAGGCAACTGTGAGAAATAGACTGGCGAGGCAAAGAAGGGTACGCAACAAAAATGGAAAAGCAGTTCGCATCGCGTTGAGCCGAATGGTATCCCTTATTGCTACAAGCCGATGAGAAGTCCCGTCAGAATAATCGCCACCATCAGGAGAAACGCCGCCACGTATGTCCAAGCCGTTGCCTGCACGAGTCCGCCACTGCCAAACGTCAAGCCTGCACTTTGCCCTTGTTGGGCGGATTCGGCAGGCATCTCCGCGGTGACTTCATCCTCTACGGAAACGCCCATTTCTTCTTCAAGAACGCGCTGAGCCCGATGCGCCACGCCTTCCAAGACGCGAAGCTCCACCCCTTCGGTGAGTTGGAATGGAGGATGGACATCGTCGGCCACGATCAATGCGTCAATCTCACGTTCGGCCAAACGGGCCTTGGCGACCTCGGCGTCTTGACGGTTCGAATAGGTCGCTAGAATGGCGGTCTCCTCAGCAGACAGATTTTGAGGCATCGTACCATAATCCGATTCGACAGCAATCAAGTGTGGGTGCACATAACGGGCGAACTTAGCTCGCGAGCGGCTGGGAAAAGACTAGAAATCAACACACCGGTGAACCGAGTCGGACGGCGAGGTATCCATTCGTTCGCGTCATCAGTTTCGATCAGCGAAGACGAATTGTGTTACCAGAAGCGAGCGAAACTGGCACTGGCCGCTCGTCAGCTACAGTGGCGGTTATGTGCGACTGCTTGGCCGTCTTTTTTCCTAATTGCCCGGCTTTTTCGCTGGCATGAAGGTCACAGGGAACGAATGTCTTTCTCCAAGTCCGACGGGCTTTCCAGCTTCTTCCTGGGGCTCCCAAGTCGTCTCTCCCACTACGCGGATCGCTTCTCTAATCAACGATTTCCACACGTCCTCTAGCTTGGGAAACGGCAGAACCTCCTCGCCCTGATCGATCTCCCGGTTACTGTTTTCATCAACGAGAAAACCACCCTGCTTTTTCAGGAGATCTACCTCCACTGATGAGTCTCCTACTTCGTATTGGAAGTGTGCATCGGTCACTTTGATAGAGCTATCCGGGACAGTACCCGTCGAATCCATCAGATACTCGACAATGACTTTACCTGTGATTCCTTTCTGCTTGGCTGATTCGGGATATCGGGTCGACTCTCTAAGTTCAGACGGCCCACCTTCTGGCCGAGGACTCCGATCAATTGGCAATATTATTTCTGGGCCCGTCGAGTCAGGTTGGGCGACTGCTGCTGGGCTTTTCAGCAGCGCAGCGCTTATCAGAAGGAGGATGACCAGACCGTTTATACCTCGGTTAGATGTGCACATAACGGGGCGAGCTGACCGGCGCCGTTCTGCCGGAGCGATGCCTGCATCGCGCAGGCAGGTTGCGTGCGGTCTAGCGGGGGATATGCGGAGCGTCGC
>Ga0207414_1000425_pt1 | contig 19290 bp, 18 predicted proteins | sample PonA231FremontCA_2_FD_187269 | JGI IMG/M metagenome (GOLD analysis project Ga0207414, IMG submission 187269) | Marine sediment microbial community from Fremont, CA, USA - Pond A23 Sediment 1 (SPAdes) | ecosystem: Environmental > Aquatic > Marine > Unclassified | place: USA: Fremont, California...
AGAGTTGCCAGCGCGACGCGAGCGCCCGTTCGCGCCGCGGCGTGCGCCGCCTCGGTGCCAGCATGGCCGCCGCCAACGACGATAACATCGAAATCGGTTTGTTTCACGTGAAACACTCCTTACTTGCCAAGGCAAAAACTCGAGAAAATCTCATCGAGTACGTTTTCGACATCCACGCGGCCGATCAATGCCTCAAGAGATCTTATCGCCGACCTCAACTCCTCCGCCGCGAGGTCGGTGTTTTCCGCCCCGCATCCAATCAGATTCTCCGCCTCCCCGATACAATCCGACGCCCGAATCATAACATGGCGGTGCCGCTCGCGCGTGGCGATACCGGCGCCAGACGCTCGCTCGCCAAGACGGGCGTTGAGTTCTTCTATCAAATAATCGATGCCTTCGCCACTCACACCCGATACTGCTCTGTTCTTGTCATCAAGAAGATCAGCCTTTGGCCTGACGACGATATCGCCATCGCTCGGTTCCAGATCCACCGCCTCGTCATCGTTGCGCAAGAATATGCGCAAGTCAGCCCGCGTAGCGCGATCCAAAGCTCTCTGAATTCCGATCCCCTCCACGTAATCTGCGGTCTCTCGCAAACCCGCAGTATCAAGGAAGGTCACCGGCAGACCCCCGATATCCATGCGAACCTCGATCACGTCACGCGTCGTTCCTGCTACTTCGGAAGTTATCGCTGCGTCACGACCGGCCAGCCGGTTCAGAAGCGTCGATTTCCCGACATTCGTCGCTCCTACAATCGCAACCTCGAACCCGTCACGAATACGCTCCGCAGCCGAAACACCCTTTATCTCTGCCGCCAAGCCGCGCTTGACAGCGTTCAGTAGATCAGAAACCTCCGGACGAACATCAACGGGTACATCTTCATCGGCAAAGTCTATCGTCGCTTCAAGCAGCGCGGCTGCGCGAATCAGGTCACGTCGCCATGCATCCGTCTGCGCGGCAAGTTCACCAGAGAGCGCTCTTAACGCCTGCCGCTGCTGGACCTCCGTCTCAGCCTCTATAAGGTCGGCCAGCCCTTCCACCTCCGAAAGATCAAGCCGCCCGTTTTCCAAGGCCCGTCGGGTAAACTCGCCCGGCTCCGCTTGCCTCAGCCCATCTATATTGGAGAGGTGGCGTAGAACGGAACCAATCACTGCACGGCTACCGTGGACGTGAAACTCTACAACAGCCTCGCCAGTGAAACTGGCGTTTTCCTGGAATGGAAGGACAAGCGCTTCATCCAGCACTTCGCCGTCCTGCCCGCGTAGGATACGTAGCGCCGTTGTTCTGAACGCAGGCAAGGATCCGCATAGCGTGACAGCTGCCTCATGCGCCGCAACTCCGGAAAGACGAATAACCGCGACCCCTGACTTGCCTTGTGCCGTGGCAAGCGCAAAAATCGTATCCATGATCGGCTCCATTCCGTAGCAGCGGATACCTAGGTGTTCATGGAATCAAAAAATTCCGAATTGGTCTTGGTCTGCTTGAGCTTTGACAACAAGAACTCAATCGCGTCTGTCGTACCCATTGGGTTTAGGATACGGCGCAGAACAAAGGTCTTCTGAAGGTCGGCCTTCTCTATAAGAAGATCCTCCTTCCGAGTTCCGGATTTCAAAATGTCGATTGCCGGGAACACGCGCTTGTCCGCGATCTTGCGATCGAGCACCAGTTCGCTGTTACCAGTTCCCTTGAATTCCTCGAAAATGACCTCGTCCATTCGGCTTCCGGTATCGATCAGCGCGGTTGCGATAATGGTGAGCGACCCGCCCTCTTCGACATTTCGTGCCGCCCCGAAAAAACGCTTCGGTCTTTGCAAAGCGTTAGCGTCGACACCCCCGGTCAGGACTTTTCCTGATGACGGTACGACAGTATTGAACGCGCGGCCAAGGCGTGTGATCGAATCCAGAAGGATCACCACGTCTCGCTTGTGCTCGACCAGGCGTTTCGCTTTTTCGATCACCATCTCGGACACAGCTACGTGACGCGTCGCAGGCTCGTCGAAAGTCGAAGACACGACTTCGCCTTTCACCGACCTTTGCATGTCGGTCACTTCTTCCGGTCGCTCATCGATCAGTAGAACGATCAGGTAACACTCTGGGTGATTTTGCTCGATGGAATGAGCAATATTCTGAAGAATCACGGTCTTGCCGGTTCTCGGTGGTGCTACGATCAGCGAGCGTTGCCCTTTGCCGATCGGCGCAACCAGATCGATCACTCGCGCAGTGCGATCCTTGATCGTTGGATCCTCGATCTCCATCTGCAAGCGTTCGTCGGGGTATAGCGGAGTCAGGTTTTCAAAGGCGATCTTGTGTCGCGCCTTGTCCGGATCCTGGAAATTGATTTTCTCGGCCTTGGTCAAGGCGAAGTAACGCTCGTTATCCTGCGGCGCCTTCATGACACCTTCGATCGTATCACCCGTTCTAAGGGCGTGATGACGGATCATTTCCGGGGAAACATAGATATCATCCGGACCAGGCAGGTAGTTGGCTTCGGGTGAACGTAAGAATCCGAACCCGTCTTGCAGAACTTCCAGCACGCCATCGCCGCCGATTTCCCATTCATCCTCGGCCATCTCTTTGAGGATCGAGAACATCATGTCGCCCTTGCGCATGGTGGATGCGTTCTCGATCTCCAACTCCTCGGCCATCGCCAGGAGGTCTTTCGGGCTCTTCAACTTCAGCTCGGACAGATTGAGCCGCTCGATCACATCGCTCGTCATGGGAATATCCTGGGCCGGGTCGCCAAAGCGAAGGATCGGCCAATCTAAATGTGGAGGCGTGCATCCGGACGGATGACCCGTTCGCAACTACGCAAATTACAAACTTATGTCAATTGCGCTTAGAACTTCAGAACGACAGATAAGACGATGATGACCATGAGGATCGTAGGCAGCTCGTTCATCAGGCGGAATTGACGTCCTGTACGAGTATTGCGTCCCACAACGAAATCCTTTCGGCGCATCGCCAACCACATGTGGAACCAGGTCATAACGATCAAGGCTATGCCTTTGGTCCATGGCCATATTGCAGACCAGTCCACTATCCCTGGTGTGATCACCAGCACCAGACCAAGCACCCAGGCCACTATCATGGATGGGTTCATTATCAACTTGAGGAGCTTGTTCTCCATAACCTGAAACACGTCGTCACGCGCATCTCCCGGCTGTGATCTTTCGGCGTGATAAACGTACAGACGAGGTAAGTAGAAGATGCCGGCCATCCAGGTGATGACGGCCATGATGTGAAATGCCTTCACCCACGGATAGATCAGGCTCAGATAGTCGATCATCTCTGGCTTCCTTAGTGACACCTCCCACCTAATCAATAAATAAGAATATAGAAAGGATGTAGTTTATGTAGGGACGCAGCCAGCGTTGGATTATGCAGTTTTACACAAGTTATCCGAACACGTTTGTTCAGCGTGAAACGCTGTTGATAGAGAGCGAAACATTAACGGAACACTCAGAGGAAAAATTTGAATAATCAATGTCTTATACATAATAAACCAACCGCATGTCCTGTGGATAATCTATGTATGAAAGCTCTGGCATAGCAGCAATCAACAACCGTTGATTTGTACAACCAACACGTGGATAAAGGACGCATCGTACGAGTGGATTGTCGGCTTTTCCAGTGATACGCCAAGTTTCAGGCAAAACTCCCAACGAGTCAGCCAGAACCGCGCAGACTTATCCACTGGATTACACCCATGGCACAGGACATCATTCTCGCATCCGGATCGGCAATCAGACGGCAACTGCTCGAGAACGCAGGTGTCTCATTCGCCGTGCAGAAGCCGCGCGTAGATGAGCAGTCCTTCAAGGCAGCAATGATTGCGGAGCAGGCGAAGCCCCGCGATATTGCGGACGCCCTGGCCGAGATGAAAGCAAAGCGCATAGGCACCAAGATGCCGCGTTCATTGGTGATCGGATGTGATCAGGTCCTGGACCAGGACGGAAACATCATGTCCAAACCCGAAAACGTCGTAGAGGCGAAAAACCAACTCCTTGCGCTTCGTGGAAAGAAACACAGCCTTCTGTCCGCAGTCGTTATCTGCGATGGCCCCACGCCGATATGGCGCCATATCGGCCAGGCCCGATTGCATATGCGCGCGTTTTCGGACAGCTTTCTGACAGATTACCTAGACCGGAACTGGCCGACAGTTCAGTCGTCGGCGGGCGCCTATCAACTTGAGGGTGAGGGAATACGCTTGTTTTCAAAGATCGAAGGCGATTACTTTTCCATCCTGGGACTGCCTCTTCTAGAGGTGCTGATGTATTTGACCCGGCGTGGAGATTTAAAGCAATGAAAGATGAAAAAATCCCCCTGGCCGGTGTGATCGGGTCTCCGGTGGCTCATTCGAAGTCACCTCAGCTTCATCGTCATTGGCTCCGCCAGTATGGGCTGTCAGGCTATTACATTCCTATGGATGTCAGTACGGATGATCTGGCCGGTGTGATCCACGCGCTGCCGCGCGCAGGATTCGTGGGCGTCAACATCACCGTGCCGCACAAAGAAGCGATCATGGAGATCGCTGACCTCGCTACCGATCGAGCCACGTTGATCGGAGCGGCAAACACGTTGAAATTCCGCTCGGACGGAAAAATCCATGCAGATAATACCGATGGTTACGGCTTCATCGAAAACCTCAGGCAAGGCGCGCCAGAATGGGATCCCAAAGCCGGCCCCGCCGGGGTATTGGGCGCTGGCGGAGCTGCGCGTGCTGTGGTTGCGGCTCTTCTGGATGCGGGCGTACCTGAAATCCTGATAGCCAACCGCACGCGCGTGCGCGCCGAGGTGCTACAAAAGGACTTTGGTACGCGGCTGAAGGTGGTTGAGTGGGTCCAGGCCGGAAACATGCTCGAAGATGCCGCAACGGTTGTGAACACGACCTCGCTTGGAATGATGGGCATGCCCGGTTTGCGTGTTCCGCTTGATGGCTTGCAGCGCGGGGCAACCGTTACAGATCTTGTCTACGCGCCCTTGCAAACCCGGTTTTTGCAAACGGCTGAGGAAATGGGCTGTGTGACTGTTGATGGCTTGGGAATGCTAATTCATCAAGCGGTTCCTGGATTTGAGAGGTGGTTCGGCACCCGTCCCGAAGTGGATGCATCAGCGCGGGCGGCAATATTGAGATGACGTTCAAGCTTGGCCTCACAGGCTCTATTGGCATGGGAAAATCCACCACCGCTGACTTGTTCGCGCAAAACGAATGTGCTGTCTGGGATGCAGATGCCGCCGTTCACCGGCTTTATAGCAGGAATGGTCGCGCGGTGGAGGTCGTTGGCGCGGAATTTCCGGCCGCTATAGTCAACGGTGCGGTATCCCGCGACCGGTTGCGCGAAATCATTACTGAAAATCCAGCCGCCTTGTCACAGTTGGAACAGATGGTGCATCCGCTGGTTGCCCAGGACCGGGCAGATTTCGTTACCTCTGCGCGCGATGATATCATCGTGTTCGATATCCCGCTTCTGTTCGAAACCGGCGCAGACAGCGCTATGGACGCGGTTGTTTGCGTGACTGTCCCCGAGGAGGTGCAGCGCGAGCGCGTGCTATCGCGCGGCACCATGAGCGAGGCTCAGTTTGATGCTATCAAGGCTAAACAATTGCCTAGCAACGAAAAGTGCAGGCGCGCGGACTATGTTGTGGAAACGGATACGTTGGATCATGCCTCCGAACAGGTGCATCACATCGTGAATGATATTCGGGAGCGTCAGAATGCGTGAAATCGTTCTTGATACGGAGACCACAGGCTTTGACCCTGAGCAGGGCGATCGCATCGTCGAGGTCGGCGCGGTCGAGCTATATAACCACATGCCGACGGGCCGCACATTCCATGAATACATAAATCCGCAGCGCCCGGTGCCGCAATCGGCGTTCGAGGTGCACGGCTTGGGCGATGATTTCTTGCGGGACAAACCGCTTTTCCACTTGATAGCTCCGGCTCTCGTGGAATTCGTTCGTGACGCCAAGATCATAATCCATAACGCGGCGTTCGACATGAAATTTTTGAACGCCGAACTTCGACTATGCAAAATGCAGCCCCTTCCGTGGGAACAGGCAATCGATACATTGACGATGGCGCGAAAGAGATTCCCCGGATCGCCTGCAACCTTGGACGCGTTGTGCCGCCGCTTTGGCATAGACAACTCTTCTCGCAGTTTGCACGGCGCCCTGCTCGACTCCGAAATCCTCGCAGAAGTATACTTGGAGCTTATCGGGGGCAGGCAGCCCGACTTCGGGCTAACAACAGGTGCCTCCAGCGATCGAACCCAAGAGGCTCAGTCGCATTGGCGCCCAACAGCGCGACATAAGCCCCTGCCACCGCGCCTTACCAGCGCAGAGGCGGCGGCCCATGACGCAATGATAGAGGAAATGGGCCCTGCCGCCCTGTGGAAGAAACTGGGTTAAGCTTCGGGAGTCGAGGATTCCTGCTCGCCTTTTTGTGTTTGACGGCGCGCCAATTCGTTGCGGTAAAGCTGAACAAAATCGATATTGTCGAGGTTCAGGGGCGGGAAGCCACCGTCGCGCGTCACGTCCGACACGATGCGCCTTGCGAACGGGAAAATCATTCTCGGACATTCGATGAGCAGGAACGGATGTAGCTGATCTTCCGGCACACCTTCGATGTGGAAAACACCGGCGTATTCAAGTTCCAGCAAGAACATCTTGTCACCGGTCTCCTTTACCGATGAATCGATGACCATCTTCATGATGACTTCGTACTGGTGTTCAGTGCTGCGTTTCTTGGCGTCCAGATTCACCTGAACGCTGACATCAGGCTGAACTTCGCCCGAACTGCCTTTTTGAGACAGGATATTTTCAAAAGACATATCCCGAATGTACTGTGTCAGGATATTCATCTTGATCTGCGGTGCTTGCGCCTGTCCGTTGCCGTTTTCGGCCATTGTATTTCTCCAGAAGAATTGACTTTGGCAGATATCTATCAGGATGCCCAAAAGGCCTCAATGCCTTGTCCATCCGGATTTTCCGCGCGGCGGACCCTCGTCTGGATCGACTTCCTCGTACTCGCCCTCTATCACGTCGGGCGCCCTTGGAGGCTTGCGCGGACCCTGCGCGCGATCGGAGTCGGGACCCGGCGAAGGGTGCTGACCAAACCGATGGACGCGAACCCGCGAGCGTAGGAACATGAACACCGCCGCTCGAACCGCGGGAACAAGCAGGCTAAGCCCAAGCGCATCGGTGAAAAAACCCGGCGTCAATAGCAAAACACCCGCGACCAGGATCATTGCTGCGTGTGCCAGCGGCTCTGTCGGATCCCGCATCTCCGAGAAAGACCGTTGAAGGTTTCCCATGGCCAGGCGCCCCTGCGTACGCATCAACCATGTTCCGACAAGCGCGGTCAGGACGACAATGCCAATGGTCGGCATAGTCCCGATAGCGCCCCCAACTTGGATGAACAGGGCAATTTCAATGATTGGCACCGCGACGAATGCCACAAACAACCACATGGCTGACCTCTTGCAATCTGTTGTCTGTGCGGTGGACTTGACCGCACACGTCACCTACATAGGGAAGACGTAAGGTTGTTACCATGCCCCGCTCTTCGAGAGGACGATATGAATTCACCCATTATTCAGCTTCTGGTACTTGCCGGCATTGCTGTTTTTCTGATCCTGCGGCTGAAAAGCGTCCTCGGAACGCGAGAAGGTTTCGAAAAGGAACCCGAGCCGCGCGCACCAAAGGTAGATGCCCGCCGCGCGGATTTCGAGGTGATCGAAGGCGGTCCAGATCGGGATATCATCGATCATGTCCCTGAGGGGAGCGACGCGGCGAAGGCCTTGGCAGACATGAAGCGCGTGGAGCCGAACTTCAGCGTTGGTGAATTTCTCGGGGGCGCACGGGGTGCCTACGAGATGATCCTGATGGCGTTCGAACGCGGCGAGATGGAAGAGATTCGATCCTTCCTCGCAGAGGATGTCTTCGAGTCTTTCGATGAGGTCGTCAGGGCACGCGAGGAGCAAGGCCTGACCATTGAGGCCGAGTTTGTCGGCGTGCGAGAGATGACTATTCATCGCGTATCGTTTGACACCGATGAACGTCTCGCCGAAATGACTGTCCGTTTTGTTGGGGAGTTGACCTCTGTGGTGCGCGACAAGGACGGGGAGATCGTCGAAGGCAAACCAAGTGAGATCAAGCGGCAGAAAGACATCTGGACCTTCGCCCGCACGCTGGGTTCCGATGATCCGAACTGGCTGTTGGTCGCCACGGGCGAATGACCCGGGCGTTTCGGGCATGTTTGCTTGCCGGTCTCATTATTTCGGGATCGGCGGCAATGTCCGAGACGAAAATCGATGTTCTGGATTTCAACGACCTGAACGGCTGGGCCGAAGACGACCATGCCGCTGCATTGCGGGTATTTCGCAATACCTGCACCGACTTGAAGGCGCCTGATTGGGCGTCTCTTTGCGCCGTTGCCCAGACCCAGGCAAAGGGGCGCGAATTCTTCGAGCTGTTTTTCCGTCCCGTCCTGATCAAAGACGGGGAGCCCGCCCTGTTTACCGGCTATTTTGAGCCGGAGATGCAGGGGTCGTTGACCCGGACAGAGCGTTTTAGGCACCCGGTTTACGCCATGCCCTCCGAGGCCCGGGAAGCGAAGATCTGGAAAAGCCGGCGCGAGATCGTGGAGACCGGCGTGATGGAGGGTCGTAACCTTGAAATCGCGTGGGTCGATGATCCTGTGGAATTGTTTTTCCTGCAAATACAGGGGTCCGGTCGAATCAGGTTGCGTGACGGATCGCTGCTCAGGGTCGGATATGCTGGATCAAACGGCCATCAGTATCGGTCGATCGGAATGGAACTGATAAGGCGCGGCATTTATGATCGGCATCAGGTCTCGGCGCAGGTTATTCGAAACTGGGTTTCTCGCAATCCAGACACGGGGCGCGAGCTTCTGAATCACAACCCCTCTTATGTATTTTTTCGCAGAATTGGTGAGGTGTCGCCGGATAAGGGGCCCTTGGGGGCGATGAATCGCTCGATAACGCAAGGGCGGAGCGTTGCGGTCGATCCTGAATTCACCCCGCTTGGCGCGCCTGTCTGGATCGAGAAGGAAGGCAAGTCACCGTTGCGTCGCCTCATGGTGGCCCAGGATACCGGATCGGCGATCAAGGGCGCGCAGCGAGCGGATATCTTTTACGGAACCGGGGACGCGGCAGGACGGATCGCCGGAAAGATAAAGGATGGCGGCCGGATGGTGGTGCTGATGCCGATCCAGCGCGCCTATGCCAGCCTGTATCGGGGGGCGAGATGAGCCGCCGAAAGCTTAGGCCCGAAGAAATCGAATTGTGGCGACAGGTGGCTGAGACAGCGCAGCGCCTACACCCGGAAAGGGACCGGCATGACGACCCGAAACCGCGGCCAAAACCCGAGAAAAAGCCGACCCGGCGGATGGAGGGTTTTAGTGTTGGACAGAACACGCAACCCTACGCGAAGATTAACAAGAATTTGTCCCCGACCCTCTCCGCAGAGTTGAGAGATGCGCCCGTGCGGATGGATAAGAAAGCCTTTACAAAGCTTCGGCGCGGAAAGTTACGCCCTGAGGCGCGGATTGATTTGCACGGAATGACCATGGATCGGGCGCATGGTGCGTTGACAGCGTTCATTCTGAAATCGCAGTCGCAAGGCAGGCGGCTGGTGCTGGTGATCACAGGCAAAGGCAAGGACCGCGACGGTGACGGGCCGATTCCAGTCCGGCGCGGCGTACTCCGCCACCAGGTCCCGCAATGGTTATCGGTGGCGCCTCTGGCGCAGGCGGTGCTGCAGATCAGTCAGGCGCATATCTCGCATGGTGGCGAAGGCGCGTATTACGTTTACTTGCGGCGCGGCCGATAGATTTTTTGAACGAATTTTTCCAACGCGAAAGGGCGCTCTAAATGAGCGCCCTTTATCATGCAGGCACCATGTGCGCGCTTCAGATGCTTTCTTCGATCCAGCTTTGCAGTGCGGCCTTGGGCGCAGCACCGGCGCGGTTGGATACGATCTCGCCATTATTGAAGATGAACAACGCGGGAATGCCGCGAATGCCCAGCGAGGTGGCAGTGTTGGGGTTGGAATCCACATCCACCTTGGCGACCTTGATCTTGCCATCCATTTCGGCGGATAGTTCTTCAAGTGCGGGGCCGATCTGCTTGCACGGGCCGCACCATTCAGCCCAGAAATCCACCACGACGGGGATATCGGAATTCTTCACTTCAGCGTCGAAAGTTTCGTCTGTTACGGCAACTGTGGCCATTTTCGTTCTCCTGTATGGGAATGTCGCTCACGAGCGAAAGTAGGCAGGCACTTGGGTAGGGTCAAGCGATGTCGGCCCGAGCCAGCGATGTTGTCACGAGATCGTGCGGTAAACGCATGAGGCATGGCCGCGCTGTCCAGAGCAGCGCAGTCTCGATATGATGTGCGGGATAGAGAAGGGAGAGCGCCGCAGAATAGGCACCCATCTGCCGCAGCAATCCCTCGGGGGTGTCCTCGGGACGCGCGGGGACTTCGGCGTTGGTTTTGAAATCCACTGCCAGAACGTGATCGGGGGCAATGAGTAATCGGTCAATCACGCCGTGAACGCGGCGACCAGCCAATGCCGGGAGGTTTGCTGACACGGGCACCTCGGCCAAAGCGTTACCTTCGAACAGAAATCGGCACTCGGGATCAAACAGGGTGCGGCGAACCTCATCCAGAAGCACGGTGAGGGTGGCGGCATCGGCCATGTCCGCGCCTTGCCCCAGAAGATGTGTGGCCTGCTTTCGCCAATCTTCGGGCGCCACGGATGGCAGGTGTTCAAGTAGCGTGTGCATTTGCCTGCCGCGACGTTTGGCAGCATCCTCATCCTGTCCGGCTTCGCCCGGGAGCGCCTTGGCACCGCCCAGATCCGAGGGCGACAACGTGGCTGGCGCGCCCGGCGGGTGCGGGGATGTGGTCAGGAAATACGCGGGAAGGTCGGCGGGCTGTTGATTGTCGGGCTTTGGTAGCGGGACGGCGGGCCCGGTCCAGCCCCCCTGCGAAAGGCGCTTGCCTGTCCCGAATGAAAACGGGTGCGCGGCCGCGTCCAAGGCCTGCATGGCATCATCGACGCGGGAATACCATGCCTGCCCGTCCTTACCCAAATCGCCGGCGGCGGCCACAATCAGCCATTTCTCGGCCCGCGTCATGGCGACGTAGAGGAGCCGGTCACGCTCCGCCTGTTCCTGCGCGGCTGCGGCTTCGGTAGCGCCCTTAAGGCGCGCAGGCATGGATTTTCCGTTCAGCCGCCAGATGGCCTGACCTTGATCCACAATAACTGAGTCGGCGCCGCGCAGGTTGCGCCGTCCGGTGTCGGGCAGGATCACGATTGGCGATTCCAGCCCCTTGGCGCCATGCACCGTCATCACCCGGATGCGGTTGCCAGCGCTGTCCATCTGACGCTTGATTTCAAGCTCGTCGGTTTCCATCCATTGCAGAAAACCCGCCAGGCTCGGCACCGCGCTACGCTCATAAGCGAGCGCCTGTGCCAGGAAGGCGTTGATGCCGTCTTCGGCCTCGGGACCCAGACGCGCCAGAAGATGCCGGCGGCCCTGGTGGCGGGTCAGAATTCGTTCGATCAGGTCGTAGGGGCGAAGAAAATCAGTATGGTCGCGAAGATCCGTGAGCATCTCCATGGTCCGGGGGTGCTCATCGGCCCGCCCCCGCAGCGCGGGCCAGAGTCCTCCCTTGCGCGGTTGTGCCAGGGCGTAAAGCTCGGCCTCGCTCCAGCCAAATAGTGGTGACTTTAGTGCCACGGCAAGCGACAGGTCGTCGTCTGGCGTTGCGAGGAACATCATCAGCGCGGCAAGATCCCGCACGGCCAGTTCCGCGCCGACCTTGAGCCGGTCCGCGCCAGCGATCGCAAGGCGCTGATCCTTGCAGGCGCGGATCACCTCCTGAAACAGGATAGACCGACGCTGCACCAAGATCAGAAAGTCACCCTCGCGCACTGGGCGCATCGCGCCGGCGGAATTTTCCGCAGGGACAGTTTCTTTCTCGTCAATCATGCGCCGTATCTCGCAAGCGATCCGCTGCGCGAGTTGAACCATGTGATGGCGTTTTCCAAGCCGATCGACGGGGTCGTGCCATGCGTCGTCTTCGTCATCGGTTTCGACGGGTTCGATAAGCGGCCACAAGTCCACTCGACCGGGCATGTTCACGTTGAAAGCTTGATGACGGGAATGTGCCGAAAATCCCGATCCCGCACACCCCTCAAAGCATTGATCGACCAGATCAAGGATGACCTGCGCGGAGCGAAAAGAGTGTTCCAATTCGAAATCGGCCAGTGGTCGGCCCGTGTCGTTTAGGCGCGTGTCAAATTCGGCACGCATTCGGTCGAACTCGCGCGGGTCGGCACCCTGAAATGAATAGATCGACTGTTTCTTGTCTCCGACTATGAAAATTGTGCGCGGGGTGTCCGCGCGCGCGCCTGCGCCGCTGGTGAATTCCTGCGCCAGAAGTTCGATCACGCGCCACTGCTCGGGGCTGGTGTCCTGCGCCTCATCGACGAGGATATGATCGATCCCTCCATCGAGGCGGTAAAGAACCCAGGCGGCAACCGCGGGGTCAGTCAACAGGCCGCGCGCCTTGAAGATCAAGTCATCGAAATCAAGCCATCCACGCTGGGTTTTCTGACGCTCGTATTCTATCAGGAAGGCATGCGCGAAGCGATGTAGTGCCAGTGTCTTCTCGGCGGTGGCAAGGGCCAACCGCGCTTCGCGCGCATTTTCGACCCGCCGCATCAGGTCCTGAAGCCGGGGCAGGAGATCGCCAAGAGCCTCGGCTGTCTTCTTGGTAGGAAACGAGCCTATCTTGGCGGTAAAGGGCTCCTTCGCAGTTTCGCCGGTCAGGAAAACGCCTTCCATTTCCTGTAGTGCCCCAAGAGTACCCGGCGTCACAGATGTCAGGCGCGCTGCGTTTTTGACGTCGGTGGACGATCCCTTCGCAATGATCTTTGCCGCCTGTTCCAATAGCGGCCCCTCGCCCCCTGAAAATACCGAATCCAGAAGCGCGGAGCGGTCAAAACCCGCAGGCAGGCTCAGCCAGGACCGAATTTCATCTGCGTCCGGGCTCTGCAAGAATGCGCCGCGGGCGTTGGTGATGGCCGCGGTCAGATCATCGAAATCGCTACCGGTGTGATAATACGCAACACCATCGACCAGATCGGCCTGCGGTCCATCGGCCATGTCCTGAACCACTTCGGCGCGCAGAAGGGCGATGGCGCGCTCTTCCATTTCCGCAAATTGGGGGCTTACGCCGGATTCCAGCGGAAAGCGCCGTAACAGAGACGAACAGAATGAGTGAATCGTCTGGATCTTGAGTCCGCCGGGTGTTTCGATCGCGCGCGCGAAAAGTGTGCGCGCATTGCGAAGCTCGGTATCGTCAAGCGTATGATCCAGCCCCAGTTCGCCGAGCCTGTCACGCAGCGCGGCATCGTCCAGCATCGCCCATTCGCCGAGCCTGCGAAACAGGCGGTTCTGCATCTCGCTGGCTGCGGCCTTAGTATAGGTCAGGCACAGGATGTGCTGCGGCTGCACACGGTTGAGAAGCAAACGCGCGACGCGGTCGGTCAGGACGCGGGTCTTGCCAGACCCGGCATTAGCCGACAGCCAGGTCGAGTTCTCGGGATTGGCCGCCTGCACCTGGCGGTTGGTGGCCTCGTCGCGCGCGATCATGACAGATCTTCCGGACTTGGCGGGGTCGTGACATCCCATTCTCCAAAGCGAGCGAGTTGGTCATAATCGCTGTAATCAGTATCACGAAACATGGCGCGACGGGCGGTGTAGCCCTGTTTTGGGCTGAAATAGGCTCGCACAAGTTTGTCGAAATTTTTCCACACGGTGTTGATGGGTTCCTCGTCCAGGGGCGCGGGATATTCGCCTTGATCGGCTCCCAGGCCGATATATGCCGCCCGTGTCACCGGGGCGGGGTTAATGCCGTCGAAGCCGCCGAACTCGGCCATCGCAGCTTCGAGCAGAAGCTGTTTGTCGAAATGCCGCTGTTGCGGTTTCGACGGTGGCTTTCCTGTCTTGTAGTCGTAGATATACAATCCGCCATCCTCGCCTCGGTCGATGCGGTCCGCTTGTGCCGTGAGGGTAAAGCCGAGGTCAGGTATAGTGACCTTGCCTTTGATCTCGAAATCCACCGGGCCCGCATGCGTTTGACGCTGGACTTCGTCGGAGATGAACCGCTCCGTCGCGCGGGCAAAGCGCGCCTTCCATAGGGCGCGGATGTCAGGCCAGGGGACGTTTTTGGCAAGAACAGTCTCTGATATCTCCAATAGTTGCGCGGTAGTCAATGCGTCGGGTGCATCACGCACGTCCCGCATGAAAGCTTCGAAAACGGAGTGCGTGATGATTCCGCGCAGCAATGCATCGGGCGCACGCATCAAGGGGTCAAGCGCCCTTAGCCGCAGGGTGTACTGGGCGTAGATGGCGTATGGGTCGCGGATAAGTCGCTTGATCGCAGTCACGGAAAGCTGCTTGGGCCGTGTTGCAACAGGCGGTTGCGGGGAGGGGCGAGGCGCGGGGGGGGCTTCACCCGGATCTTCCATCCGCCGCGCGAGGGTCAGCCATGCATTGCCCCGGGTGCGCATATCGGCAAGCGCCTGCTGACCGCCCTGCTCCGGCAGGCCGTGTAGCAGGTTTTCCAGCCGGTTGAACCAGCGAGAGGCGACCGTTTCGGCGTCGTCGGAGCGAACCGAGCGGGTAAGCCAGACCTCGGGTGCGGCGATTGCCTGTTGGAAATCATGGGCGGAGAGCCCGATGCGCCGCTCCGGAACCAAAAGACCCGCGTCATGCCGCATCTTTCGGTTCAGCCAAGGGTCGGCAGGGGACATTTCCGGCCAACTCCCTTCGTTCAACCCACCGAGGATCAGGATATCGGCGCCCTGAACGCGGGCCTCTAGAGTTCCCCAGATCAAGATCTTTGGATGTGGAGCATCCCGATCGCGGACCTCATGCCGGGCAAGGATGGCACCGATCATGTCAGAGTAGTCGGTGGCCGACATTGGCCCGCCGGCATCTGCTTCGGTGGTCAACTCGTCTATCGCCTGTCGCGCAGTTTCCCCGGCCTTGTTGGCCCAAAGCGCGCCGCTATGCGTTCCATCCGCGCCGCGCGCAATTTGCTCTGCCAGCACAAGATGCTTGGCAAGCCTGTCTGAGAGCGTCTGCATGCCCGGCCAGTCCTGATTGATGAAACAGGTGATCACCCATTCGACCCAAGCAACGGCGCTGGCATCCTTGTGCTTGCCCGCCCAGTCCCGCAGCGCTGCGGGATCGGGGAAGGGAACACCGTTTCGGCGGATGTAGAGTTCCAGCGCGCGGGCGTGGAGCAGGTGCGGACCCCGCCCCGACTCTGAGTGAGTGAGAGGGTGCAGCAGCAGCGTCAACAAAGCCTCGGCGGTCAACTTATGCTGAAATAGAGCCGCAACATGACGTAAAAATCGCCCCGGCGGTGACAGGTGAAGGGGCATGCCGGCGCTGTCATCCGGCAATATTTTCCAGCGGTCCAGCGCGGCCGTGACCTGCCGGCTGAGCATGCGGTCGGGCGTGATGAGCGCAGCCGTGCGCCCATCCTCGGCGGCCTGCCGCAGTCGCATGGCGATGGTCAGTGCCTCGTCACGCATGGAAGGCGCCTCAATCAGGGTGATGCCGGCCATCGCATCCCCGATACCGTGAAGCGCGGGACCCTCTGTCAGCCATTGGTCGGTCACGGGAGCGGGACGCAACGCAAGCGAGACAATACTGTTACGGGCGCGGTTTGGCGGTGCGGTCCCGGGCCAGCGACGAATATCCGCAGGCGTCAGGCCAAGCCGGTCCATCAACGCGCGGAATCGGAATTGCGGATGATCTTCCGCGGTGAGCGGATCGGATATGTCGCCCCAGGCAGCTGCCGGCATGTCGAAATCGAAGCCGGGCAGCACGATGGCTCCGCGCGGAAGGGCCGCGACAGCCTGCATGAGACGCATCGTTGTTCCCCGCGAACCGGTCGATCCGGCGATAATGACGGGGTCTTTTGGCGGTGCGTCCTGCCAGATGTTGCACAGGCCCTCGACAATCAGCCTTTGACGCGTTTCGGCATCCGGCGGACCGCCGGCAAGGTCGAAGTAGTGTTGCACGATATCGAGAAAGCGCAGCGCACGTGCCCAATGGCCTGACTGATCCGAGACGTCGAGGGCGCGGATCGCGTCCGGGGGCACGCCTTCGCCATGCATCTCGTCCATCAGGGCAGCGAGGCTGTCGGCGAGGTCGAAAAGCGCGGCGCGCGGCGCAAGGCCCGGATCCTGTTCCAGCAGACCGGCGACCAACTGCGCGATCTCGAGTCGGCGGCGTAGGGGCGATACGGCGGCAGGCACGTCAGCCGCGCCTCCCAGATCGGCCAGGTCGGTCACCAGCCCGATCCGTGGTAGAAGTAGTGGCGCACCCGCGTCGAACAGCGAGCGTATCCGCCGAGCCATGCGCCGCGTGTTCACGATCAGGCGTACGCGCGCCAAGTCCTCCGGTGGCTTGTGTGCATAAGCGGTGCGCAGCCCCGAAACTAGTGCAGCTGGAAAGTCAACGCCGGGGTCCATACCATAGACATGCGAAGCTGGGCCTGTATCAGGGTCGAACATTCACGCCCCCGATCATGCGTTCGGCAAGCTTGATACCGCCGGGATGGCCGACATCGCACCATGCACCTGGATAGACAGCGCCAAAAAGCCGGCCGGACGCAGCCAGCCTGTCCCAGACCACGTTGAGTGAGAAAGATGTGTCGCAAATATTGTCCAAGGCACCGGGGTGGATGACCTGAACCCCGGAGAATACCAGATCGCCATTGCGCGCGAGCTGTCCATCACTACCCAGCGAGAAATCGCCCGGGCCCGAATGGCCTTCGGCACGGTGCGAGGGCAGACAAAGCAACAACGCATCCATGCGGGTCTGATCCCAGGCCTGCGCGGCGACGCGCAGCGGGTTGGGGCCATGCCAAACCGCATCTGTGTTCATCGACAGGATCGGTCCCGGACAAAGCAGCGGCAGCGCTTGGTGCAGGCCGCCACCTGTATCAAGTATTCGGGGCGTTTCGTGCGATAATGCTACGCTGCGCCCCGCCAGGTGGGCGGCAAGGGCATCAGCCATGTAATGCAAGTTGGCAACAACGCGCGTTGCACCGTAGTCATCAACGATATCAAGCGTGTGATCAATCAGTGCCCGCCCCGCCACCGGGATCAGCGGCTTGGGCATCTCATCAGTCAGCGGTCGCATGCGGGTGCCGAATCCCGCAGCGAACAACATCACGGCGTCGGGGCGATCGCGCATCTGGATTTCAGCCTTTGCAGGGTATTTGGCGTGGGTGGCGGCAGGCTTTCGGCGACGAGTGCCCGGACCGGGGCAAGTGCGGGGTGCGCCAGGTCACGCTCCAGCAGGCCCCAGACGCGGGGAATCAGGTCAATGTACCCGGCTTTGCCCGCGGTCATGCATAGCCGTGCGAAAACGCCGAGAATGCGCAGGTTTCGCTGGGCGCCAAGAAGATGGTAGGCATGATCGAATACGTCCCTTTTATGGCCTGACGCCGCGCAATAGCGCGCGATCATGGCACGCTCGATGTCTGGTGGAACATCGCGGCGGGCATCCTGAAGAACTGAAACCAGATCATAGGCGGGATGCCCGAGCAGCGCATCTTGGAAGTCCAGCAGCCCCACGCGCGCGACGCCATCGCGATCGGGCAACCAGAGCAGGTTTTCGGCGTGATAATCCCTTTGTATAAGCACCGAGGCATCTGTAGCACCTTGTTCCAACATGGGCTGAAACTGGGTGGAAAACCCGACTTCAGCCTCTGTGTCGGGGTGGTTGGCGCCCGCAGCGTACCACTGCCACGCCATCGTCGACATGCGGGTCATTAATGCCGGGGAGTAGGCTGGAAGATCCGAGGGAGGGTCCACTGCGTGTAGATGCACCAGCACATCGGTCGCTGCAGCGTACAGCGGGAATTCCAGCGCGGGATCATCGGCAACCACGCGGGAAAAAAGCGCATCGCCCAGATCCTCGAGCAGGAGAAAGCCATGGATCGCGTCCTCGGCCATGATGCGTGGCGCGCTAAGGCCCTGCGCCGCAAGGTATCGGCCAATATGGGCGAAGGGGCGGACATCCTCGCCGCTGTCCGGAGGGGCATCCATCAGAACGGCGCGTCGCGTGTCGAGCGACAGGCGTTCATACCGTCGGTTGGAGGCATCGCCAGCCAGCGGCGTGCGCGTCGCCGCGGCCCAGCCTGCGGTGTCAAGGAAGCGGTTGCAGAAGGCTTGGCGGTTGGTCATGGCAGGTGCCCCCTGAGCCGTTCGTTCCACTTGTCATCTAGCCAAGTCACGGTAACCGCACGCTCGTATTCGTCGGACATGGTCGAGAAATCCAGCGACAGGGCGCTTTCGGGTCGCATACTGCCGAGCCTGTCGGGCCATTCGATAAGACAGATGGAATCCGTCATCGCTTCGGATAGGCCCAGTTCCTCGACATCGTCGGGGTGCGAAAGGCGGTATAGATCCGCGTGCCACAGCTCGCCCCGGCAGGTGTCGTAGGTCTGTACCAGCGTGAAGGTGGGCGAAGGAACGTCCTCAGGTACTGTCAGAACGGACTGGATCAGGGCGCGTGCGAAATGGGTCTTGCCGGCGCCGATAGGCCCGTCAAGCAGCACGACATCGCCCGGCCACAGCCGTGCGCCCAGCTTGGCGGCGAACGCGTTTGTTGCCTCGGGCGAATTAAGCGTGGCGTGAAGGGAAAAAGGCTCCATGCGCGCAGAGTAACGCGCAGGGCGGTCCCTGCAAGCGGGTTCATCCGTTGATCTGTGCCAAATTTCGTGCTTGGGCGGCTTGCGTCCGGTGAAAGGCGATCATCGTTGCGCCGTGGTTGAGCGGAACCGCGCGGCAGGCCAGTGTATCGCCTGATGTCAGACACACTTCGCCGTACCAGTCATCGGTTGCACCGGGATCGGAAAAGAATGTTTGCATCCGGGCCCAAGCCGGGGTTGCGCGGCACTGCCGGCGCCAGTGATTCACGCAATCCGTCAGCGTCATTTCGGCAAAGCTGCTGTCAGGATCGATTCTCCACAGCTCTCGATAAGGAAGGTTACAAAAATTGAGCACGCCATTGGGCGAAAAGACAGCGATCGCCTGATCGAGGCGGTCCATCATCGACTGCCCCAACTCCAACTGCGCGCGATAGCGGCGGGTTGAGGCGACTTCGGCACTGATATCCTCGAACAGGAAGGCGACCGCCCCGTCGGGATGAGGGCGACCGGTCACACG